>MKWU01000188.1_pt1 | contig 115276 bp, 106 predicted proteins | sample 809101 | NCBI WGS metagenome assembly MKWU01 (sample SAMN05860141, study PRJNA318959) | sponge metagenome | host: Aplysina aerophoba | place: Slovenia: Piran, Adriatic Sea, Gulf of Piran | collected 2013-05-07
CCGCCTCCCGATCCGCCACTACCCGCTCCCGCAGGTCCAATGAATACGCTTGCATATGGCCTCCTGGCGACTTCCACCCTAACACTCTTGCTTCCCGACCGCTACACTACGGTGGAAACTGCTCTAGGGAAGCACTCGCCAAAGTGGGCTCAGTTGCACAAAGACTGGATTATCGGGTCTGCCTCGAACCTTATCTGAAATACCACTGCTTCTAGTGGCATCCTCACCTCTCCCGCCGCTCGTAAAGCTGCTCGTAACCAGCAGCAGGAAACTTTCAGTCAGGATTATGAAAAATCAGTACTTCGGAGACCGCCGCGACTACCTAAAATACAGTTTGATACGAATGCTCATATCGGACTATGGCCTCTCTGCCGCAGTGTGTTGGCTCCTGACCAAATCCTGTGGAGGGTCTGACGGCCAGAAGATTGAGTATCTGTCCGATCCCCAGAGCTGGCGCGAGTATGACCCGTTGATATACGACTTTCTGCGCTCGCAAGTCGTTGAGAAATGTGTTCGGGACGTGAAGGCGCTGGAGGAAGGCAGTCTTCTTCGCAACTGTAAGTACTTCTCCGACATTGTGCCTGACGACAAAATTTCAAGAGGGAAATATCTTGATGACTTCCTTAATCTTGCAAAAGACTCCCAACTGGTTTTCTTCGATCCCGATATGGGGATGGAAGTTGAGTCAGTTAAGTTTGGTACGAAGGATTCCAGTAAATACATATACTTGAAGGAATTGGAAGAATCTTTTTCCCTCGGTCATTCTTTGCTGATCTACCAACACTTTCCGCGAGAGAAGCGACCGCCATTTATCAAAAAACAGATCAGGCGGCTGAGCAACCAAACGGGCGCCGAGTCAGTCTTTGTGTTCCATGACAACGAAGTTGCTTTCTTCCTGGCAGCCCAACCGGATCACAGGATATACTTTGATCAAGCCTGCTCAAAGATCAAATCTGCCTGGCGCGGCCTACACGTATCGACCACTACCTGCGATTGACAAATCTTCACTGGCGGCCTACATCCGCATGCATGAGCGCGAGCACATACATGCAGCCAGGACGGAAGCTCGCCGGAGCCGTAGCAACCGCATTACTCCTCACCTTCGCCGCCGTACCGGCCAGCGCAGCCGACGCCGATCAGGCGGCAACTGAACAGCCGCAAGCCGGCGAAAAGCCGGAGTCTGAAGCCCGCCAGGATCCGCAGAAACTGGAGGCCCTGGAAGAGATGATCGTGACCACCGGTTCGCGTCTCCAGCAGGCGGCCGACCAGGTCGAGCTCGGCCCGATCGTCAGCGTTGACGCCGAAGAACTGTTGCACCAGGGGACGGTCCGGGTGGAAGAGCTGGTGCGCTCCCTGCCCTCGGTATTCACCGGTGGTCAGGATGCCTCCAACGCCAACGGCGCCAGCGGGATCGCCACCCTGAATCTGCGTCACTTGGGCTCATCGCGCACCCTGGGGCTGATTAACGGCCGCCGCATGCCGGCCGGCTCGCCCTGGGGAGGGACCGGTAATGAGGATATCAACCAGATTCCGGGCGCCCTGCTCAAGCGCGTCGATGTCCTGACCGGCGGCTCCTCGGTGACCTATGGTTCGGATGCGGTCGCCGGCGTGATTAACTTCATCCTGATCGACAATTTCGAGGGCATCAAGCTCGACTATCAGTTCAGCCAGCATCAGCACGATAATGACAATCGCGCGGTAAAAAAACTGATCTCCGGTCAGGGCTATAGCGTTGCCGACGACTCCACCGCGGACGGCGAGTTGTCCAACGTCTCGCTCATCCTGGGCAAAAACCTGGGTAACCGCGGCAATATCACCGCCTACGCGACCTGGCGTGACGGCGGAGAGGTTTTCCTGGGCGACCGGGATCACTCCAGTTGCGATTTGACACCCGGTCTTGACCAGTGCGTCGGCTCGGGCACGATCCCCAAGGGCCTGTTTGCCGACTTCGGCACCCGCAAGGTCAAGCCCGGATATGACCCGGGGCCACCGTTCTTCTATCAGGTCGAGGGGGATAAGTTCACGAACTGGGACGGGCGCCTCTACAACTACGCGCCTCCAAATCACTTTCAACGGCCTGATGTCCGCTGGACCGCGGGCGCCTTTGCTCACTACGACCTGAACGAACATGTCGAGGCTTACACCGAATTGATGTTCATGGACGACCGCACCACCGCCCAGATCGCTCCCTCGGGTTCGTTCTTCAGACAACGCCATCTGCACTGCGGCAATGCATTTCTGTCCGATCAGCAGTTTCAGGCCCTGTGTGGCCAGTACGGCTTGACGCGGGAAGACATCCAGAATGTGTATATCGGCCGGCGCAGCGTCGAGAGCGGTAATCGCAAGGATTACCTGCACCATACCTCGTATCGCGGCGTGTTCGGGCTGCGGGGCGAGATTGCCGATGTCTGGCGTTACAATCTGTATTACCAATACGCCGAGGTGCGCGCCCTGAGCAAATTCGTGAACGGCCTGTCGGCCAACCGGATCAACCGCGCCCTGGATGCGGTGTACGATCCCGTGAGCGGGGATATCGTGTGCCGGTCCGCGCTGAGCGGTGCCGACCCGAACTGTGTGGCTTGGAACATCTTTCAGGAGGGCGCGGTTACCAAAGACATGACCGACTATATCGGAGGAACGTATACGACCCGTGGCAGCACGAATCAGCATGTGATGTCCGGCCATATCGCCGCCAATCTCGGCCGCTACGGCCTGGTGTCTCCGTTCGCCACCACCGGCGTCAACATCGCGCTGGGCGCCGAATGGCGCGAGGAAAATCTGAAATACAAGCCCGACCTCGGGAGCCAGAGCGGTGACGGGGCCGGCTTTGGCGGCGCACGGCAGCCCCTCAAGGGCGGCTTCGACGTGCCGGCTGTTTTCTTTGAAGCCGGTATTCCGCTCATCGAAGACGTTCCGTTTATCCGGCAACTGATTGTGAATGGCGGCTATCGCTCTTCCTGGTACGGCGTCCAGACCGATACCTACGGCGTCCGGGCCGGCTGGGCCATCAACCACGACATCAGCCTGCGCGGCAGCTATCAGCGGGCGGTGCGCGCCCCGAGCATCCGGGAACAATTCCTGCCGCAGCGATTGGGCTTGATCTATATGACATCCGACCCGTGTGCCGGCGAGGTGGTTGACGGGAAAACCGCGGCCGGGCGCACCTTTGGGGAGTGCGCCCGCAGCGGGGTGACCGCCGCGCAGTTCGGCAATATCCCCGACTCACCGGCCGGTCAGTACAATTTCCTGATCGGGGGCAATCCTGACCTGCTTCCCGAAGATGCGGATACCTACTCGTTCGGCCTGACCTTTACGCCCCGATTTCTTGAGGGCCTCACCATTGCCATGGATTACTACGACATCGAGCTCAAGGGCGGCGTCGGCGCGCTGTCACCCGAGCTTGTCCTGAACCGCTGCCTGGACGGCAAAACCTCTCAGTGCGACAAGGTCAAGCGTGGGCCGGGCGGCGACCTGTGGCTGTCTTCCAACACGATCGAGACCACCGGCCATGTTGAGGCCGTGCTGGAAAACCTGGCCATCGCCGAGGTCCGCGGCTACGACTTCAGCGTGGACTATATGCTCAGTCTGGGTCGCTACGGCTCCGTCAGCTTTACGGACCGGCTTTCCTTTCTCGATACGTATACGCTCAAGGCAACGGATGACATTCCGAAGATCGCCTGCGCGGGCAGTTGGGGCTATTCATGCGGCACCCCGACCCCGAAAATCCGCAATATCATGCGGACCACCTGGCTGAGCCCCTGGGGGGTGCAACCCAGCCTGATGTGGCGCTACATCAGCACCAGCACGGAGACCGACCCGGACCGTCCCATCCCGGTGAATGCCCGGCACTATTTCGACCTGTCAGTGATCTGGGAAGTCAACCAGTACGCCAGCCTGCGTCTCGGCATCCGCAACCTGTTTGACAAGGAACCGCCGCTCGTCGGCGAGGCCGGCAGAGGCGGCAACACCTTCCCCGGCCTGTACGATGCCCTGGGCCGCTACTGGTTCGTCGGGATGCGTGTCGGCATCTCCTGACCCTGGGCTCCGGGCGACAATGGAGGATTCTCATGGCAAAAAGAACGCTGCTGCCGTACGGAGTCGCGCTCGCCCTGCTGCTGGCCGGCGGAATCGTGCCAGCCCTGGCCGCAGATGCCGAGCAGCCGGAAACTGAACAGCCGAAGGCCGAAGCTCGCCAAGAGCCGTCAGAGCTGGAAGCCCTGGTCGTCACCGGCTCACGTATCCAAAGGGCGAATTTGGTCAGCTCCAGCCCGGTCATCCAGATTGAGGCCGAAGACCTGGCCTTCCAGGGCACCGTCCGGGTAGAGGACATGCTGCGCACCCTGCCGCAGGTCTACTCCGCCCAGAACGCCAGCCAGTCGAACAGCGCCACCGGCACCGCGACTCTGAATCTGCGCAATCTGGGCGCGGAACGCACCCTGGTGCTGGTCAACGGCCGCCGCCTGCCGGCCGGCTCGCCGCTGCAAGGAGGAGTCGGTGCCGATATCAACCAGATTCCGGGCGCGCTGATCAAAAGCGTTGAGGTGCTGACCGGCGGCTCCTCGGCCACCTACGGGTCGGATGCGGTCGCCGGCGTGGTCAACTTTCTGATGGTTGACGACTTCGAGGGCATCAAGCTGGATTACCAGTTCAGCCAATACCAGCACGATAACGGCAACGACCGGTGGCAGCGGATTGTCCAAGATGCCGGATATGAGGTCGCCGAGGACTCAACATCCGACGGCGATATCTCGAATGTCTCGCTGATTCTGGGCAAAAACCTGGACCGCGGTAACGTCACGGTCTACGGGACCTACCGCGATATCGACCCGGTGCTCCAGGCCAAGCGCGATTACAGCTCGTGCGCCCTGAGCAACGACCTGACCGAGTGCTTCGGCTCGGCCACCCAGCCCAAGGGTACTTTTTCCGACTTCGGCCTGCTGCGCGGCCGGGGGCTGGAGGGCTTTGACTATAAGGTGGAGGGCGACCGCTTCGTACCCCGCCAGGGAACCCTGTTCAACTACGGTCCGTCGAACTATTTTCAGCGCCCCGACCGGCGCTGGACCGCCGGCCTGTTTGCCCATTACGACCTGCACGACCGGGTCGAGGCGTACTCCGAGTTCATGTTTATGGACAATCGCTCGGTCGCCCAGATCGCTCCCTCGGGTGCGTTCTTTGTGACCGATACGCTGGGCTGCGGCAATCCATTCCTGTCCCAGCAACAGTTCGATGCCCTGTGCGGCGCGTACGGCTTGACGCGAGACGACAGCCAGCAGGTCTTTATCGGCCGCCGGAATGTGGAGGGCGGCAACCGGCAAAACGATCTGCACCACACCTCATACCGGGGCGTATTCGGGCTGCGCGGCGACCTCAATAATACGTGGCGCTATGACCTGTACTATCAATACTCCGAGGTCCGCATGCAGAACACCTATCTGAACGACCTGTCGGTTACCCGCATCGGACGGGCGCTGGACGCGGTGCGCGATCCCGCAACAGGTCGAGTTGTCTGCCGTTCCGTGCTGGATGGCTCCGACCCGAGTTGCGTCCCCTGGAACATTTTTCGGGAGGGCGCGGTGACCCAGGAGATGATCAACTACCTGACGCTGCCCCTGTCCGCCCGCGGGGCGACCGACCAGACGGTCGTGTCCGGCTATATCGCCGGACATCTGGGTGATTATGGCATTCGGTCACCATTCGCCACTACGGGCGTGGACGTGGTCCTGGGCGGCGAATACCGCGACGACAATCTCAAATTCAAACCCGACCATGCCTACCGCAGCGGCGATGGGGCCGGCCAGGGCGGCGCCAGCCAGCCTGTCAGCGGTGGGTCCGATGTAACGGAATTTTTCATTGAAGCCGGTATACCACTGATTGACGGCGTACCTTTTGTGGAAGAACTGGGACTGGATGGGGGCTATCGCTATTCCGATTACGATTACGGCGAACAGACCAATACCTTTGGTGTCCGCGCGGGCTGGGCCGTTAATGCCGACATCCGGCTACGGGCCAGTTTCCAGCGGGCGATTCGCGGACCGAATGTGCGGGAACGCTTCCTGCCGCAGGGTTTCAACCTGTTCGAGATGAACGCCGACCCGTGTGCCGGTCCCGTCACCAACGGCCGAACGGCTGAGGGCCGCAGCCTTGAGGAGTGCGCCCGCAGTGGCGTGACGGCGACCCAGTTCGGCAATATCGAAAATTCACCGGCCGCCCAGTACAACTTTCTGCAAGGCGGCAACCCGGACCTGGCGCCCGAGGAATCGGATACCTACTCCTTCGGCCTGGTGTGGACACCCGGCTTTATCCCAGGTTTCAACTTCAGTCTGGACTATTATTCGATCGAGATCAGCAAGGGCATCAGCACCCTGACGCCGGAGTTCATCCTCAACGAATGTCTGGACGGCAACGACTCGCAGTGCGCCAAGGTCAGACGCGGGCGGAGCGGCGACCTGTGGCTGGGGTCTAACATCGACAACAGCGGCCATATTGTGTCTCTGCTCGACAACCTGGCAGTTGAGGAGGTCCAAGGCTTCGACATCACCCTTGGCTATGACCTCCCTCTTAGTGTCATAGGAATGGGCCGCTGGGGAAGGCTGCGCTTCAGCGACATCCTGTCGATCACCTCCACCTGGGACCAGCAGGAGTTACAAGGGGCGCGCAAGGTAGACTGCGCCGGCAACTGGGGCGCCACCTGCGGTTTTCCGACCCCGGATATTCGGAACAATCTGCGCGCCACCTGGGTGACACCGTGGGGGGTACGGCCCAGTCTCATGTGGCGCTACATCAGCGGTGTCGAAGACCTCAACTCCACCCAGGTCGATCTCGGCGCACGGCATTATTTCGATCTGGCCGCAATCTGGAATTACAACGAATACACCAGCCTGCGCGTCGGCGTGAATAACCTGTTCGATAAGGCTCCGCCGCTGGCGGGCAATGCGGCCGGGCCGTCCATCCTCGGTAACGGCAACACCTTCCCCGGCCTGTACGACGCCCTGGGCCGCTACTGGTTCGTGGGGGTGAGCGTCGGATTCTCCTAGAGCGTTTCACGATACGTTGTAGCCGTGCCAGTCCACGCTCGTCGGGAAAGACAATGGCTGGCACCAAGCGGCCAGGGAGGGGATGGGGAGGCTCCCCGCCTGGGAGGGCGACCATCCTGGCCGCCATGCGGGCTGGAAGCCCGCACTCCTCAAGGAGGAGAGAGACACTCTACACAACATCGTGATTTGCTCTAGTCGTCACGCTCGAATGGCGCGTGTGAGACGTGCGACGGTCATATTCACAGGCGGTTCTTGAGGGGGATTGTCGATCCGTGGGTGCTACCATGAGCGGGGGCCAGCTCAGACTTGTCAACGGGGCTTGGGATTCGCAGGCACGGGTATCTCGGCTACAGTAGGCGTGCAGCGAGGAGGCAAGCCGATGCGTCTGTCCTGGAATGAAATCCGTGCTCGTGCCGCTACGTTTGCCGAAGAGTGGCGGGACGCAGCCTATGAGAAAGGCGAGACGCAAAGCTTCTATAACGACTTCTTCAATATCTTCGGGGTCAAGCGGCGCACCGTTGCGCGCTATGAGGAACATGTCAAGAAGCTGGATAATCGTTCAGGCTTCATCGACCTGTTCTGGCCCGGTGTCCTCCTGGTCGAACAAAAGAGTGCCGGCCGCGACCTGACCAAAGCCTACGGACAAGCCGGCGACTACTTCGACGCCCTGCCCGAGCAAGAACGTCCACGCTACATCCTGGTCAGCGACTTTCGGACCTTTGAGTTGCACGACTTGGACGAGCGGGAAACCTCGTTTTTCTCTCTGGCCGACCTGCCCCACAATGTCGAGAAGTTCGGCTTTATCCTGGGCGTACAAAAGCGCACCTTCAAGGATCAGGACCCAGTCAACATTCAGGCGTCCGAACTCATGGGCCACCTGCACGACGCGCTCCAACAGTCCGGCTACACCAACCACGACCTCGAACGCTTTCTCGTCCGTACCGTGTTCTGCCTGTTTGCCGACGATACCGGCATCTTCGAGCCGCGCGACATCTTTCTCGATTTCCTGGAAACGCGCACCCGTGAGGACGGCTCGGACCTGGGCTTATGGCTCTCGCGGCTCTTTCAAGTGCTCAATACACCAGAAGACGAACGCCAAAGGAAGTTAGACGAAGACCTGGCACGTTTTCCCTATGTGAACGGTGACCTCTTCCGCGGCTCGCTCCGTATTCCCGACTTTGATGCCCCCATGCGGCAGGCATTGCTCGACGCCTGCCGGTTCGACTGGACCGCTATCTCTCCGGCCATTTTCGGTGCGCTGTTCCAATCGGTCATGGAACCTATGGAACGCCGATCCCAGGGCGCGCACTACACCACCGAGAAGAACATCTTGAAGGTGATCGAGCCGCTGTTTCTGGATGACCTGCGGGCGGAGTTCGCCCGGCTGAAAGCCCGCAAGGACACGCATCGCCGGCTGGAACTGCATCGCTTTCAGCAGCGTTTGGGGACGTTGCATTTTCTTGACCCTGCTTGCGGCTGCGGCAATTTTCTTATCATTGCCTACCGTGAGTTGCGCGCTGTGGAGATTGAGGTCTTGAAGGAACTGCGCGCCTATCGTGAGGACGCGGAAACGGGCGAGCTGGACGTGACGACCTTGTCGGTCGTCAACGTAGACCAATTCTACGGCATTGAAATCGGAGAGTTCCCGACCCATATCGCCGAGACTGCGCTGTGGATGATGGACCACATCATGAACAACCGGCTCAGCCTGGAGTTCGGGCAAACCTTCGTGCGTATCCCACTAACACAATCGCCCCATATTCTGAACGCCGACGCCCTGGAAACCGACTGGGCAGCCCTCCTGTCACCGGAGGAATGCTCGTATGTGCTCGGTAACCCTCCGTTCGGTGGACAGAGCTATCAGTCGAAGGAACAGCGAGAGCAGATGCGAAGGCTGACCAATCCGCATGGCAAGACTGCCTCTCCGCTTGACTATGTGGGGGCATGGTTCCTGAAGGCCGGGGCATACGTGACCGGGAAGACGCGTATTGGGTTTGTGTCTACGAATTCAATCACGCAAGGAGAACAGGTGGCCCTGCTATGGCCGTACCTCTTCGATGAGGACAAGCTGGAAATCGCCTTCGCTCACCGCACCTTCGCCTGGGGCTCGGATGCACGCGGCAAGGCGCATGTGCATGTCGTCATTCTCGGATTGGACCGACGGGAGAATGTACGGATAGAGAAACGGTTATTCAGCTACCCTGACTTGAACGGCGACCCGGAGGAGACCCGGCACGCTGCGCTCTCGCCGTATCTCTTTGACGTAAGCGGGCTGAGCAATCCGCATACGATTGTTCGGGACACAATTACTCCCATCTTAGAGCGTCCAAGAATGATGCGTGGGGTACAGCCTACTGATGGAGGGCATTACATCTTCTCGGATCAGGAGCGAAACGACTTTATCGACCGAGAGCCAAACGCCGAAAAGTTCTTTCGTCCTTTCATCGGGTCTCGCGAGCATATTAACGGGCTCTCACGCTGGATACTTTTTCTCGAAGAGGCCAAGCCGGAGGAGCTTCGAGCGATGCCGCTGGTCGTTGAGCGCATTCGGCGGGTGCGCGCCATGCGTCTGGCGAGCAAAAAAGCCGCGACAGTTAAACTGGCCAACAGACCAACCCAACTGGAAGGGAGGTCAATCCCGACCACGCCGTTTCTGGTTGTCCCCGAGGTGAGTTCTGAACGGCGGGAGTATGTCCCTATCGGCTGGCTAGAGCCACCCACGATTCCGAGCAACCTTGTTCGCGTCCTGGAAAACGCCAGTCTGAACGATTTCGCGTTGCTCACTTCCGCCATGCACATGGCTTGGTTACGCCATGTCGGCGGTCGGCTAAAAAGCGATTACCGTTATTCCATCGGCCTAGTCTACAACACCTTCCCCACACCGCCCGAAGGCGCAGACCTGGCAAAGCTGGAACCGCTGGCCCAAGCCGTACTCGACGCCCGCGCCACCCATCCCGGCGCAACCCTGGCCGACCTGTACGACCCCGACCTGATGCCGCCCAACCTGCGCAAGGCCCACTCTGCACTCGACCGGGCAGTGGACCGCCTCTACCGGCCCGGCGGCTTTGCCTCCGAGCGCGAGCGCGTGGAACATTTGCTCGGCTTGTATGAGAAGATGACCGCGCCGCTAACGACGAAGCCGAAAAAGAAACGGCGAAGGCGGGTATAATGGGGGGCGCAGACAGCGTGAGCAAGATGTATATTATTCAAGAAATGAGAGAAAGGATCAGATAATGGCTGAACAACCCGACATCACTCCAGAGGAACCCGAGGGCCTTGGCGGTAATGATGACGTTTTATCGTCGGATGACAATTCGCTAGACACGCTGCTGATCCGCCACGAAAGTCGCACAATTTACGAGATTGTGCGAAGAATCGGACAAGACGCTTACATCATGGACCCAGACTTTCAACGAGATTTCATTTGGCCTGAAAAAAAGCAGTCCAAGCTCATTGAATCTGTGCTGATGCGCATTCCTCTGCCGGTTTTCTATTTGGCAGAGGACGACCAAGGACGAATGGTAGTAGTGGATGGTTTGCAACGCCTGTCTACCTTCAAGCGATTTCTCGATAACGAGTTGCCCCTGTCGATTCCCGGCAATGACGAACTGAACAACAAGCGGTTCAAAGATCTACCGCCCAAGCTCCAAAACCGCGTCGAGGATTGTAATCTGATCCTCTACATCATGGACGCCAAGATACCGGAGCAGGCGCGCTTGGATATATTTGAGCGTGTGAATAGCGGTGTTCCTCTTACCCGGCAGCAGATGCGTAATAGCTTGTACATGGGCAAGGCGACTCGCTTTCTCAAAACTGAGGCGCACACAGAAATTTTCTTACGAGCTACAGGCCGCAGTCTGAACCAAGGAACGATGCGCGACCGCGAATTTGTTAACCGATTTTGTGCGTTTCAACTCAGAGGATTATACACTGGCAATATGGACGAGTTTCTCGCGCAAGCGCTCAAAAAAATGAACAGTCTGAAATCGGGAGACTTGTCGCACCTGTCGGCGGAGTTCCAGATAGGTCTCGCAAACAATTATGAAGTCTTTGGCAGACAGGCGTTCAGGAAGCACCAAAGCCTACAAGATAAACAGACCGTTCTTAACGCTTCGCTTTGGGATGTAATGTCAACCGGGCTGTCACGTTACCCGGAAGGGACAGTCAAGTCCCATACACAGGAGCTCAGGAAGGCATTCTATGACCTGATGAAAAATAGCGGGTTCGAATCCGCCATAACCAAAAGCACGAACGCGACCAATGTGGTTAAGCGTCGGTTTTCCTTAGCCGAAAAGATGTTCAAGGAGGTGTTAGGTGATCAGCCAGCTTGATTTGCGGCATTTCAAATGCTTCGAGCTGCTTCATCTTCCGTTGCGTCCGTTGACCTTGTTGTCAGGGACCAACGCCTCTGGAAAATCTTCGGTGCTTCAGGCTCTTGTCCTGCTGCATCAGACAATGCGCGAACACGAATGGTCGCTACGTCTGATACTGAACGGCGAGGCTATTCAGCTCGGTACCGTATCCGATGTCGTTGACAAAGTTCATGGCCGGCACAGTTGCGAGATCGGTTTAGTGGACGAGGAGACCCGTTATCAATGGACGTTCGAGGGCGAGCGTTCAGAGATGTCCATGACCATCAAGCATATCGTCGCCGATAGTGATGAGATGGATGCTCCAACGCAGTTCCGTTACCTGCTTCCACCGGATACTGCGCCATCCCTCTCTGCTCGTTTGAGGGATCTTACGTATCTCACGGCGGAGAGGGTCGGTCCGCGGGAGATGTACAAAATGCACGATTTGCAGGTAGCGCCGGTGGTGGGACCGTCAGGAGAATACGCCGTGAGCGTGTTGTATGCCAAACGTGACGAACACGTCCACGAGGCACTTGCCTTGCCGGATGCATCGAGCGCCAGTCTGCAGCAACAGGTAGAGGCGAGAATGCGAACCTTTTTCCCCGAATGTCGCTTGAAGGTGGCTCCCGTCCCTCATGCAAATGCCGTAACGCTGGGGCTTCGCACCTCCGACGATACAGACTTCCATCGTCCCATTCATGCAGGATTTGGAATCACACAGGTTCTACCCATCGTCGTTGCGGCGCTCTCTGCGAGCCGCGAGAATCTTCTGCTGATTGAAAACCCGGAGGTCCACCTCCACCCTGCCGGACAGGCACGGATGGGACAGTTTTTGGCGGAGGTCGCCCAAGCAGGGGTTCAGGTCATTCTGGAAACCCACAGCGATCATATATTGAACGGCATTCGGCGCGCGGTCAGAGCAGGCCGGCTGCCAGCCGACCAGGTTTCGATTCACTTCTTTCAATCTCGGGGGGCTCATGAATCGCAAGTGATGAGCCCTGTTCTGGATGACACGGGCAACATCGATGCGTGGCCGGAGGGTTTCTTCGATCAGTTTGACAAGGATATGAACTACTTCGCGGGATGGGACTAACAGTGGAACTCCTTGCAAACGAGTTATCGATCCACGGACAGTTTCATGATCTTGGCGCATTCCGCTCGGCCCTCATGCGGGTTATGGGTATCCGCAGGGCAGCGCGCCGGTACGGGCGTGAACTCCACTGTCATAGAAAGATTTTGAACGCTCAGGTAACCCGATCAATGTCATTGCCGCAGGCGATCCAGGGCTTGGCCAGGGATGAACAACAATCCCTGATGCAGTGGTTGACCCGACATGGGCCGTTCTGGGACGAGGACGAGCTGAGACATAGTCCTGATGAATACCTCGAATGTAACGGAGCCGTTGTCACCGACACCGCCGTCGGAGAGGCGGCGTACCGCTGCCTGGATAGGATCGAAACCAGTCTCGTAAGCCTGATTCCGTCTTCGTGGAACTTCTCGCCCGCGGTAGTCAAGTGGCAAAAGAGCGATGAAGAAGCGGAGACGGTTGAGATGGTCAATTATCGAGACGCTGATACGTTGGAAGGCATCTTACGCACGGCACCCGTTCAAATCGTATCGTGGAAGATGTTGGCAAATATGTCGAAGGCTCGCTGGCCGCAGTTAACGTTTTCCTCGGATTGCTTTGATCCACTCGAAGGCTACCCTTTAGTCCCCAAAGCCGCCCAAGACATACTCAGCCGCCTTGAGACGCTGAATCAACTCAAGACATGCTTCGACGCAGAAGGAAAGCGCACCGCCGAGGGACACAGGCTCTATAGGGAATACTTCACCGGAGAAAGAGCGTGGTTTTCTGATTCATCGGACGGTGAGAAGAATGATTTTCGAACCGAGATGACGTTTCCGCATCCGGCTCTTCCGAAAAATTCCCTGTTCTGTTCTTGGCACGGGAAGGTGAATTACACCCCCCCACTTCGTATTCATTTCTCGTGGCCCGTCACAGCGATTGATCCGCTGTACGTGATGTACGTTGGTCCTAAAATCACGCGACGCTAGAGCAGTTTTCATTCAGGTGTATCGAGGCGATAGCTGGCGTGGCGGCCATAGTTTGCACACTCGGTGGGAGAGCAGGCGGCGAGGGCCGACCCCATCGCGGCCCACAAGGCGGCCACGGTGCATGGCGTCAGCCGCTTAGTCCCCGACCTGAACGACCCCGATCTGATGCCGCCCAAGCTGCGCAAGGCCCATACCGCCCTCGACCGGGCGGTGGACCGGCTGTACCGGCCCGGCGGCTTCGCCTCCGAACGCGAACGTGTGGAGCATCTGTTCGGATTGTATGAAAAAATGACTGCGCCGCTGGCAGTGAAGCCGAAGCCGAAAAGGAAACGCCGCCGCAATTCGCCCTAGCTGTTGAGCAAAAATTTTTGGCACCATAAAAGTCGCTACCCAACAGGAGGGCTACAATTAACGGAGGCAACCATGAGCAAGCGGAAGAGGGACAGTAAGAAACGGCGAGAGAACCTTCTCAGCAGTCTTGAATCATCTGGACGAGGGTTCGCCACCTTAGACGGAGCCAAGAAGCTTATTGTAGAGCCAGCAGAGAAGCATTTCGGCGGTAAACCCGCAACATGTACGATCACCGGACACTGCCGGACATTTGTATTCAGATTCCCCGGTTCCTATCTGGTGGCGGAAGAACCCGTCAATCATCAGGTCATCTACTCGCGCGATAGTTGCAAGGCGTCAATCATATCAGACCTCCTGGCTTACTTTGAGGAGAGCCCAGCCGAGTCGCCCCACTACTCCATCGCCGTGTCTTTGCGTGCCGGTGTCCGCAGCATATACGAGAGGGCCGTTGAACAGGCCAACCAGAAACCCCACCCAGAAGTGCCGCTCTTTGTCGTGATAGAGGAATACGCGAAAGTCCCGCCAACAGAGTTGAACAGTGGCGAGTGCTTCACACTAGACGAATGCCGTAACGGCAAGGCCATAATAGAGGGGGGAAGAGAAGGCGAAAGGGCTTTGTTCGCCGTGCGTGCGGACGATGGGTCGTGGCCCGACTTCCACGCTGATATGTCCGTCGTAAACATGGTGCTAACAGCCGTCAAGGTAGAGCAAAACGTCGATAGGCATATGGAGATGCTTTGCAACCACTCCTGTTTCGTCAGCAACGAAAGACAAGCGGTCTATTCCATAGAAGCATCCTTCGGGGACCTATCGTTAGAGGTGATATCTCGCCTTGAACCGTCAACCCTCAGGGAAAAGGCGGACAAGATAGGGGCTATGCTTCAGGGGATGATGTCGGATTCGGAGCCGGTGGCGGCGGAACTGTTCGACTCGATCCTGTTGGACAAGACCAAGGACGACGGCTACTTGCGACTCTGGTATCTGCGGCTCTGGCAGGCAGTTGAAGATGCGAAGAGACACCTCGGGTATCCCCAACTCGACAATATCGACACGGTGGTCGCAGGCAAGAGGTCGCCGAAAGAACTCACAGAGTACCGGAACAACATAGCCCATTGGCATACGGGCAAGATAGACTATGCGTACCTAAGGGACCTCCAGTACACGGCGATGGAACTGCTGCGCAGGAAGTACCGCCCGACCAAAGAGGGCGAATCGGATTCATCCGAACGACACCTCCGTCGGCAATGAGGCCGGGTAGCCAAGTATATCCAGCAAACATTGCCTGAGATCACGGGCATCAAGCCACCCCAAGGGGACAAAAACCCCTAAAAATAGGGAATTATATACCTAAGTCACAATGTCGCCCCCTCGTTCCTCGGCATAGTGATGGATCAACCGGATGATCTGTCGGGCTGTACAACGGGCCGTGACATTTTCCTCGCGCCCGACACGTTTCGCAAAATAGGCCAAGATGAGCGGAATAAGGTCCTCTTCACTCTCCACGGTGAGCGGAAAGGTGAAATGAATCTTCTGGCCCATAACTTATCTCCCATCTCTGGCTGCGTGGTAGCGGTCTACAATCTTGATGACGGCCCTGAGACCCCGCATGGCGGCCATCCTGGCCGCCATGCGGGCTGGAAGCCCGCACTCCTATAAGGAGAAGAGAGACGCGCTACACAGCACCGTGATCTGCTCTAACTTTTGGGGCCGGTCAGGATATGGCCCATACCGTCAAAGAACTGCTTGACCCAGTGCGTGCCCTTCTGCGCGGACACAGCTTCCAGCTCGCCCTTGTCCAGCCACATGCCCTGACACTGCCCGCACTCGTCAATCTCGACTTCTTCAATGAGCCGGGTGGTCAGCCGCACCCCGCACTTGGGACAGCGGTTCAGGGCCAGCTCGCGTATCTCATCCTCGTGCTCGGCCTCACGCTGCTCTTTCATCTTGTCGATCAGCTCACGGTCGCGTTGTGCAAAATAGCGGCTTTCCTCGGCCTTCTCTTTTTGTTGCAGCTTGGTTCCCAGACGGTCTTTGTCTTCCATAGGGTCTCCTCCTTCCGATGGTGTCGGGCTGTCGTGCCCGGTGCAACCCGACAGCCCTCAGGCCATATCCACCACGACTTGCAGCATATCGGTCTCGGTCACAATGCCAACCAGCCGGTCGTTCTCCAACACAGGCAGGCAGCCAATTTTGTGCTCTATCATCAGCCGGGCGGCGTCCCCGACCGTTGCGTCCGGTCTGATGGAAATCGGATCGGCCATGATCTCTTTGACTACGACGCTTTCCAAAAAGGCGCGCTGAGCCTTTTCTCCGTATTGCATGACCGTGCCGAGCGAGGCCCGGTACAGGTCGCGTTGACTGACGACCCCGACCAATTCATCGTCCTCAACGACCGGGAAATGCCGGATGCGGCCCAGGTTCATGATGTCTTTTGCCAGTAGTAGCGTGTCGTTCCGCCCCAGCGTGGTCACCTCGGCGCTCATAATGTCCCGTACAGTCTTTGCCATAGTCTCTCCCTCCTGTTCGCCCGCCTCCTACGAACGGTCTGTCCTGTATCACTCAGTGTAACCCACCCAGGTCCGTCCGTAAATCGCAACCCTTGCCAACAGAGGGCACAGAGGCATATATCAGGCACCAGGCCTGTCCTGAGCCTGGTCGAAGGGAAGGAACACTCGTGGAATCACGTAGCTCTCACGTTATTGATGAAGTTGAAGCCGCTATCCGAATCGAAGACGGCATGACGGTTGCCATCGGCTCCCCAACGCCGATGGCCCTTGTGCATCAGATCATCCGGCGCGGCCTGAAAGACCTGACGGTTGTCGATGTCGGCCTGTCGCTGGATATGCTCATTGCCGCCGGTTGCGTCAGAAAAGTCGTCAGTTATTATGCGGGCGGCGGTTTTGGAGTGCCGGTCGCCCCAGCCTTTCGCCGGGCCGCACAGCGCGGTGAAATCGAGGTCTGGGAATGTGAAGAAGGTATTCTGACCTCGGGCCTCCAGGCGGCGGCCCAGGGCCTGCCCTTCCTGCCGTGGCGCGGTGGCGTCGGGACTTCCCTGCCCGAAGTCAACCCGGACCTCAAGGTCTTCAGCGACCCGATTCGGGACGAAACCCTGCTGGCCGTCCCACCGATCAAGCCCGACGTGACCCTCTTGCACGCGGCCGTTTCCGATGCGTATGGCAATGTCCAACACGTTGGCGGACCGGGCTGGATAGACCTGTTCATGCAGCGCGCCGCGGACCAGACCATTGTCCAGGTGGAAAAAGTCGTGGCTAACGAGGACATCCGCAAGGACCCGTGGGCGACAACGATTGCCGGCGCCGATGCCATCGTGCGGGTTCCCTACGGTGCCCATCCGTTCTACAGCCGGGGCTATTACATCCAGGACAACGCCCATCTCAAAGGCTATCTGGACGCCTCGACCGCTGCGGCCAAGGGCGACACCCAAGCCCTGCACGCGTATTTCACCCGCTATTGCCGAGAACCGGCAACCCATGCCGACTATCTGGAACAGATCGGCATCCGACGGCTGCTGGAACTGCACGAGTACTAATCCCGCCTCCCCTGATAAGAGAAAGGAAAGGGAATTACATACTCTAGTTGATAACAGCGTTTTATTCCAAAAATTCACGCACCCAGCGTCGCTATTTTTTTTTGATGTGGCGTGCATGCCCTACTTGAATTTGTGAATATCACTCACAGTGAGTTATGGTAGAGGAGAAGAAAATGAAACTAGAGCTAGCGTGTGGTGGGTTATTGATTACGCCTGAATCTTCCGAAGAATGGCAATGGGTCAAAGGATTCCGAAAGGTGTTAGAGATGCCGAAGACGGGCATTGAGACCAGCACCGTGGTGAGTAGTGTCTCCGATGCGGAAGGGGGTGATGAAAAGCTCGACTAATGTTCTATCACGGCTCGATACGACACCGATGATTTCATCACGCAGCTTGACGATCGGTGTCGTGCTTTTCACTGCCCGTTGAGATTTCAAAACCCTCTTCGCTTTGATGTCATCCAGTTTTTTCTGGATTTTCTTGTGGATCCTGTCATAGGCATCTTCATCTTCGGCTTTAATGTCATAGCTTATGAGGTACAGCGTGCTAGGCACTCCCACTTCTTTTGACATTATTTCTTCCAACGTTTCTGAGACTTCCTGTGCTGTTATGATGGGTTTTGCCATTCCACAGCTATTGTGCCAGGGAGCTAGGAAAAGTCAAGAATAATGGTGATATGAGGAGTCAAAATCTATATACTTGACTTGATTTTTCAGCTAATTTCGTGTACCTTGCTGGGTATGAAAAAGAAGATAACCCAGCAAGAACTAATGGAAAAAATCCTGGGAGACTACACGATTACCGGCAAGAAGAAAAAGTTGACGAAACGAACAGTCACGGCAAAGAAGCGCACCGTTACCGCCAAAACACCATTGAAAAAGCGCCATGTGACGCACCCGTCCGGCCCTGGGAAATCGTACCGAAAAGGCGTGTCGCTCTTAGAACTCCTTGACGACCTGTTCCCGGATGAACAGTCGGCCCGTGAATGGTTCGAGGGAATACGCTGGGCCGATGGTCGATATTGCGGGTATTGTGACTCGGAGAATACGAAGCGCGTTCCGAACGACAAGCCAATGCCCTACTGGTGCTCAGATTGCAAAAAGTATTTCAGCATCAAAACCGGGACACCGATGCACGGTAGCCCGATCCCACTGCGGAAATGGGTGATTGCATTCTACTTGATGACGACGAGCCTGAAAGGCGTGTCAAGCATGAAGATTCACCGGGACTTGAACCTCACGCAAAAAACAGCGTGGTATATGATCCATCGGATTCGAGAAGCGTTAGCCGTGCATACCGTCATGATGGCGAATGGTCCTGTCGAAGTGGACGAAACGTATGTGGGAGGCAAGAACAGGAACAAGCACGCCAGTAAGAAGCTCAAATCTGGTCGCGGCCCTGTTGGGAAAACCGCCGTGGTGGGAATGAAAGACCGGCAAACGAACCGCGTGCGGGCTGCGGCGATTGAACATGCCGATCAAGTCACGCTCCACGCCTTTGTCAACGAGAACATAGAACCAGGAACGACAATCTACACGGACGATCATCGCGGTTATCTCGGCTTGGAGAACCACGAGTCTGTGAAACACAGCGTGGGGCAGTACGCGGAAGGAAAAGCCCATACGAACGGAATTGAAAGTTTTTGGGCGACGTTGAAACGTGGCTACTACGGTACATACCACAAGATGAGCGTGAAGCATCTCCATCGGTATGTGGCAGAGTTTGCAGGACGCCATAATATCCGTTCTCTGGACACGATTGAGCAAATGGTGGCGTTGGCGGTGGGAATGGTCGGGAAGCGACTGCGGTACAAGGATTTGATTCGGTAAACGTCATGAAAACCGGAGTTATGGGGATAAATACCGCAATACTCCAACAATCATGGTTATCAGCATCCCGACCAGACTGATAACCATGATGATTTTACTGAGCGCCCAGCTTTCCAAAGCCTTTACTTCTTTTTCCACGTCCTTGATTTGCCCCTTGAGTTCGCCTCCCAGCGTCGAAATTTCTGTCCGTATAATTTGGACGTTTTCGTTGGTGGCCACATGTTTGAGGTTCGTCTTTATCTCACGAACATCTTGTTCCAAGGCGCGCAAGCGGGAATCAAAAGTACCGCCGTCCCCTCCTGAGCTAGTAGGCTGAGGATCATCATCCACGACATTCAAAAGACCATTACTCATCACGCGCCTTTTTGAGCCATTCAACAAGGGTTTTGTCTACATACCCTTGGTGGGAGGAAGTGACTTCGACCACAAGGCCGATTTCTTTTTCCTCGGAATTCATACCAAGCATATCGGCCACTCCAAATGATGTTGATATACCAGGTGGGGAAATAAAAGCAGCAATATCATTCAGGACATAATTACGGTTTGGCCACATATCCTTTATTTTCTTCCACATATCCTGCTGCGGCTTTTGTAGAATGATGGCATACACGCTCACTGATTCAGCCCTCCTTTCGTCATGCCATTACTTATTCGGACGTAGTAACCCCCACAGAAACCGGGTTGCGTCCGACTGGGCTGTGGTACAGATCATACGACATGGCCCCATCGTGGTCTATGGGGCGTCGAGATTGTTGCTCGCCTCCTTATTGACGCGCATTACGCTCCTCTACCGCACCCCTACCCTCAGGTAAGAAGTACCATAAAAGAAGGTTCGAGGTAGGGGTGAAGCTCAAACGGATTGAGCGGCGTTTTGCCGAAGCGCTGGTTACGGGTTCGAATCCCGTCACCCCTACCTCAGGTACGAAGTACCATAAAACGCATTGAAATGGGCGTAGTTCAATGGATAGAACAATGCCTTGACTGAGCATAAAATGCGGGTTCGATTCCCGCCGCCCCCACTTCTACCGTTCTATAGCAACACGCACCATAAAGAAGGTATTCTACCGTATTAGTCTTCTGTGTAGATGACTAGGAGCGTAGGCTAACAGCTTTCCATGAGCATACCTATGGCTCCCATAACGATGAACGCGGCGAACATGAAAATAACAGTTGCGATGCTAATTCCAAGGCAGCCTACGCCTTCTCCAGCGGTTCTCCATAACTGCCGTTTCACGTCAGCGATAGCTTCGTCTGTTTTCTTATCTCGTTCAGGATCATCACTCATGACTACTCCTCCTATTCATCAGGAAGCGCTTCCACGCCTTTGACAACGCGGTCCCAATGCGGATAGTGGAGCGCTTTAGTTTGGTCACATTTTACGCGAGCACGGCGATCTTTTTTGTTGAGAGCCAGGTATCTTTTCTCTGTGAGAGGCGGATCGAGGTGCTTCGCGATTCCGTACCCCGGAGCACGGGTATCTTTCCGAATAACGATGGATTGAATAAGCGGAATTTTGAGGCGCCGGTCGCGCTCTTGAAATGCTTGAAGGAGATCACTCAAACATTTTAAGTCTGGAGTGATAAAATAGGGTGTCCCTCCAAGAAACTCAGCAACTTCCGTATAGGTAACTAAGCTGCATTGCTTAGCGTGGCCGTATTGTTTGACATGCTTGACGAGCCAGCGAAGAAGATACTGAGCCCGTTCTCGACGGGTAGCCATTGGGCGGTTTCCCTTTCCGCGCCCAATGGATAAATTAGCTGGGTCCCATGCCAGCAGTGCTCACTTCCACTGAGCGGCTGTTGGGCTCCTGGGCCGGAATTGCAGTCCAGCCCAGGAGCATACGTCACAATTCTCTTCCCGACACAGGTATGCCGGGCCGTGCAACCATTCATCTCATCGAGTGCAGAAGGGTCTCGTCTATTCACCGCAGCTCGGGTCATGACTCCCTTGCTACACGCGGCTATTATATTGAACGAGTGACCCGACTTAGCGGGTACTCGACGAAATAAACGGTTGCAAAGCTAGAGTAGACCTAAGCCAGCGGACGGGTCAAGGGCGGAAAGAGCGTTTCCTTGTTGCTTCCATGGATTTGCACGTTGACACTCTCTTGATTCTCACTTCCCCTTCTGTATAGCAAGGAGAAGGAGAGACAGACGTATGCCCACAAAACACACGAAAACAAAAAGACCCAAGAAACAGAAACGCGAGCATCCTCCGATGCCGAAAGACCCGGAAACTCTGGTCAAAATGATGTTTGACGTGGCCGATGCTAAAGCGTTTGGGCCGGGGAAGAGGAAACCAAGAATTCAGTAAACTCATTTTCTCTGAGCGATGATTTTGCTCAGAAAATGGATGTATCAACTAGAGTATGTAAGTCCCAAAGGAAAAGACTATGTCGAGCGATGTTTCTGCCCAGGACCTTTCTCCGCAAGAAATCATGGCCGTCTTCCTTGCTCGCGACCTGAAAGACACGGAGCATTTGATGGTCGGGGTGGCCATGCCCATTGTTGAAGCCGCGGTGCGACTGGCTCATCTGCTGCACGGCCCCAATATGGAGCTGATCTTCTTTGGCACCCGCATGAATGTGGCCGACCGGTATACCCTCCCTCTGCCGGCCTTTGCCTGGGATAGCCGGGTGGTGCGCTGGGCCGAGTCGTTCAGCGACACGGGTCATCGTTTCGAGGATGTCAAGCACTGGCATAAGCGCGTGTTTTTTATTGGCGGGATCCAGGTTGACCCACATGGCAATACCAATTTGATCGGCGTTGGGCCGAACTATGCCACACTCCGCTTTCGTGGCCCCGGTTCGGTTGGGACACCAACGCTCAGCACCCACGTGGGCCGCTATTATATTGTCCTCAACTCCCACTCACCCCGGATTCTGGTCGAGCGCTGCGATTATATGAGCACCTATGGCTGGGGCGACGGCGGAGCGGACGCCCGCAAAAAACTGGGGCTGCCCGGCGGAGGCCCCAAGTATTGTGTCACCCCGCTGTGCGTCATGGACTTTGACGAAGAGGACAAGCATATGCGCCTGCACTCCGTCCACCCAGGCGTGACACCAGAAGAAGTGCAGGCCCAGACCGGCTTTGCCCTCACAATGCCAGCCCAGGTTCCCACTACACCCACGCCCACCCCGGAAGAACTGCACGTGCTGCGCACCAGGGTCGATCCTGAGGGCCGTTTGAGAAGGATGTAACCGAAGAGGAAAGGGCAACCAAAAGAGAAAAGGGCAACCACAGGGGGTTGCCCCTACCCTTTTACATCACGGGTTTCAAACAGGCCGGGCATCTCTTCTTCGGCAACGACGAGCGCCGATGTTGGCCGCAGCGGGATACCGTTGGCCTGTCCGCCGGTTGTGCTGCCGTCCGTATTGATATGCTCCAGGCGAGCCGTGCAGGTGCCGTCGCCCTGGGTGTCGTATCCGACGACCCGAAAGGGCAGCAGGACCAAGCTGCCGGCCGGTTCCGGCTCGACCGGTTCACGCACCGTCTCGGTCATCCCCGGCCCGATTACCTGGACGCGGTAATTCTCTTCTTTTGACACATCCCGTACTGGTCGCATCTCTGTCTCTCCTTCACGTTGTCCGAGGGTACGGGAGTTATATACCCGGATTGACGGTGAGGAACCCACCCCGCCGCTACGCGGCACCCCTCCCGAGCGGGGAGGCGGAGGGAGCGGCCCGGTTTTCTCGTGTCTGCGGGGGACTCTTGGTAGGATATTATCAAACGTTGTTCTTCTCTAGCAAACACTCTAAAAAAATATAGGGGGGGTCTCCGACCTGAATGCAATAAAATCAATAACTTATTGAACCGTAAAAGGTCTTTTTGTGCACAATTCGATGACATATTGAACCGTAAAAGGTCTTTTTGTACGACATTTGATGACATATACGACCGACAGGAGCGACGTATGCGGCGCCCCTGCGCAATTGTGGCCCAATCACCCATTCAAAATCAGCCATCTGTTAAACAGCGTTCTATGGTCGGTGGGCGCCGCCCGCGTTTCGCTCAGAGCATCTTCGGCTTCCAAGCCGGAATATAGGCGCGCATTGGCCTGTATTCAATCCCTTCCCCTCACTCCCCGCTCTCTGGCGGGCCGCCGGCCAGATGGCAGAGCGGAACGGGTGGGCAGAGCGGGGGGCGCTACGGCGATCCTCGACAGCCTCCCCTGGGGGAGGCTTTTCGGTCCCGATGTCACACGCTTTTCACACCTGTGGCCCTTTACTCTTTTGGCAGAAGCGTTTATCTTCCCCGCGTACCGCTTCGGGTGTGGCCCCGCGTGCCGACACCCGGCGGAGGGCAGTCATTCAGTATTCCCAGAGACGAGGAGGGTAATAGAAATATGGACATCACCTCTGATGCGGTGTCTCTCTACGCAATGATTCTCGGCGCGGTCGGGCTGATCGTGGCGTTTGCTATTTTCAAGTCCGTTTCCGGTCAGCCTGACGGCAATGAACGCATGCAGGAGATTGCCAGCTCTATCCATGAAGGGGCCATGGCTTTTCTGAGGCGTGAATATCGAATCCTGATCATTTTCGTGCTGGTTGTCTTCGGCCTGCTCGCCTGGAAGGTCGCGCCTGAGACCGGTATCGCCTTTCTCGCCGGTGCGATCTGTTCTGCGCTGGCCGGCTATCTCGGCATGCAGTCGGCTACCAAGGCGAATGTCCGCACCTCTGAGGCCGCCAGGGCAGAGGGCGAGGGCGCCGCGCTGCTGGTGGCTTTTAATGGCGGGGCGGTCATGGGCCTGTCGGTCGCCAGCCTGGGTCTACTCGGGGTCGGCGCTTTTCTCGGCCTGTACTCTGACCCGGAAACCTCAAAATACATCAGTGGCTTTGCCATGGGCGCGAGTTCCATCGCCCTGTTCGCTCGGGTCGGGGGCGGCATTTATACCAAAGCTGCGGACGTCGGCAGCGATCTGGTCGGCAAGATTGAGGCCGGCATCCCCGAAGATGATCCCCGCAATCCCGGTGTGATTGCCGATAACGTGGGGGATAATGTCGGTGATGTGGCCGGTATGGGCGCGGACATTTTCGAATCCTATGTGGGTTCCATCATTGCGACCATCGCCATCGGCGCCACCGTGTACGGCGATGCCTTTACGAATCTGGGAGGCGAGCGCAACGCGCTCATGGCCCTGCCGCTCAGCATGGCCGTGGTCGGTCTGCTGGCCTCGTTTCTGGGCATCTTCTCCATGAAAGCCCTCAAGAACGCGGGTCCGCAGAACGCGCTACGCTATTCGGGCTTTATTGCCGCCGGCGCCTTCATTGTCGCGGCTCTGATTCTGGTCTCCATCTTCCCGGTCACAACCGGGATTTTCTGGGCCGTTACCGCCGGCTGCGTCGTCGGGGTCGGGATTGGGCTCATCACCGAATATTACACCTCAGCCGCCCCGGTCACACGCGTGGCGGAAGCCAGCAAGACGGGCCATGCCACCAACATCATTCACGGCCTGGCGGTCGGCCTGGAGAGCTGCGCGCTGCCCGTGCTGGCCATTTGCGCCGCTATTTTTATTGCCAACCACTTTGCCGGCCTGTACGGCATCGGCATCGCCGGGGTCGGCATGCTGGCCACGGTTGGGGTGACCATGACCGTGGACGCCTACGGCCCGGTTGCCGATAATGCCGGCGGTATTTCCGAGATGGCCGAACTTGGCCCGGACGTGCGTAAGATCACCGACGGACTGGACGCCTTGGGCAATACCACGGCGGCAATGGGAAAGGGCTTTGCCATTGGTTCTGCCGCCCTGACCGCCCTGGCCCTGTTTTCCGCGTTCACCCAAGCTGTTGACCAGAATCGACTGGCGGCGGGAATGGAACCGCTGCTCATCGTGGTGACTGATCCGATCGTGGTCATTGGCCTGCTTCTGGGCGGGATTTTGCCGTTCTTTATCGGAGCCTTGACCATGACCGCGGTGGGCCGGGCCGCCGGGCAGATGGTGGATGAAATCCGGCGTCAGTTCCGCGAAATCCCCGGCCTGCTCGAAGGCAAGGAAGGCGCGAAGCCGGATGCGGCCCGCTGCGTGGACATTTCAACCGCAGCCGCCCTCAAGGAGATGGTCCTGCCCGGCCTGACTGCGGTGGTCGCGCCGGTCGTGGTCGGTCTGGTCCTTGGCGCGGCAGCCCTGGGTGGCATGCTGGCCGGGGCAACCGTCACCGGCGTGTTGCTGGCCCTGTTTATGGCCAACGCCGGCGGCGTCTGGGACAATGCAAAGAAAGCGATTGAAAAGGGTGAGATCGAGGGCGAGGCCAAAGGCTCGGAAGCCCACAAGGCCACCGTCGTGGGCGACACGGTCGGCGATCCGCTGAAAGACACCTCGGGCCCCTCGCTCAACATCCTGATCAAGCTGATGGCGGTCGTAGCCCTGGTGATCGCACCGCTGCTGGTCTAGCCGGCGTTTTCACTGTGACGCATAAAGGGCGGGTCTTGGTACCCGCCCTTTTTTGTTTATGGTGACATGGCCCTGTGACATATCGCTTGAAGCTCGAAAAGCAATTGAGTTTGCGGAACGCTCCTAGCGGGGCGGCCCCCTCACATCGCGTCTTTACGAATCAGCCTCTTCAGATCGTCTTCCCAGGGTGGCAGTTCGCGGATTGGTCCGAACGAATGATGCCACGGCGAGTCCTGCCGAATGGACCGTTGGCGGGAGTCCGGCAGAGGAGGAGTATAATTCTACGAGCATCCCAGTAGCGAAAATAAAGCGAAAGTGATAGGCTTCTCGTCGGATGGACAGCCCCATGCAACACCCCACCACCCGGCTCAAGGGACGCGGTACGCCCCGCAATCCGACGAATCGCTTTGAGACCATAGCCTATCAACCTGACCCTACCGATTCTGATATACAGAATGCCGGTCCGAAAACCCGCCTGCTGCGTGACCCCTCGCGGACCATTCTCAGCTATAACACCAGCCCGGATGTCGGCTTTCGGGTCAGCCTCAACCCCTACCGCGGGTGTGAGCACGGCTGCATCTATTGTTACGCCCGTCCGACCCATGAGTGGCTCGGGTTCTCAGCCGGCCTGGACTTTGAGACGAAGCTTATGGTCAAACAGGACGCGCCTCAACTGCTGGACAAAGCGCTGGCTGCACCGTCCTGGCAGCCCCAGCCGATCTTTTTCAGCGGTATCACCGACGCCTACCAGCCGGTTGAGCGCCAGCTTGAGCTGACCCGTGGCTGTCTCAAGGTGCTGGCCGCCTATCACAACCCGGTCTGCATTGTGACCAAGAGTGCTTTGGTGACTCGCGACCGTGACCTGCTGGCTCAACTGGCCGAAGATCGAGCCGCCTGGGTGGGTGTGTCCCTGACCACGCTTAGCGCCGAGCTGGCCCGTCGTCTCGAACCGCGGACCTCGACCCCGGCGCGCCGTCTGGCCGCTATTGCCGCTCTGGCCGAGGCGGGCATTCCGGTTGGTGTGATGGTCGCCCCCATCATCCCCGGACTCACCGACCACGAGATTCCGGCCCTGCTCAAGGCTGCCGCCCAGGCGGGTGCGCAGTGTGCCGGGCATACCATTGTGCGGCTGCCGTATGGCGTGTCCGAACTTTTCAGCCGGTGGCTGGAAGATCACTATCCCGAACGAAAAAACAAGGTCTTGAACCGGATTCGCTCAATGCGACAGGGAAAACTGAACGACGCGCGATGGAAGACGCGGATGCGGGGGGAGGGAGTGTGGGCCGAGTCGATTCATGGTTTGTTTGCCACGATGAGCCGCAAAGCCGGGCTGGATAGGCCCTTCCCCCAACTGTCAACCGCAGCCTTCCGGCGACCCGGCCAGACACGTCAGCTGGCTCTGTTCACGCCTCCATACAGAACCTGAGCCTCGCAGTCCACCGCGGATTGACGTCCACCTCATTGGCACAGCGGACCAACTCCCACAGGGCGCCGTGCGCCTCGCGGTCATTGCCGATCATGGTCAGGGGAAATGCAAAAACCCTACCCCTTGACAGAGTTGGTAAACCATATAGAGTTGCCTCATACTAATTGAAAATGACATTCATTCTCAATTAAGAAAGATAGCGACAAAAATATCGACTAGGAGAGTCGATAGCCAATGCGCTGAGGCCCGAGGTTCCCACACCCAGAGCCCGTAAGGACGAAAATCCTTACGGGCTTTTTTCATGTCTCGGCTTCATCCGCCCGGTACGAGGTATGGGCCCTATGTATGCTGAATTGACAAGATTTTTAAGTGCCGGTGGACCGGTCATCGGCCTGCTGGCCTGCCTGTCGTTGGGTGCTCTGACCGTCATTCTGCTTAAGCTGTGGCAATGGCGGCGGCAGCGACCCTGGCCGCGTAACATAGCGGAACAGGCCCTTGCGAATCTGGAATATGGAGAACGGGCGCTGGCCATCAACCTGTTGCAGGGCCAGCGAAACTATCAGGCCCGACTCATCAGCCACGCCCTTCAACTGCTCGAAACCGGTGCACTCTCTATTGAGGAGGTCAAGGATGAATCCAGGCGGCTGGCACGTTCATTTGTCACCAAGCTGGACAGTTACGTGCGCATCCTGGAAGTGGTCGCGTCATTAGCCCCCCTGCTGGGGTTATTCGGCACCGTCCTCGGCATGATCGATGCCTTTCAGGCCATGGAGGCCGCGGGCACACAGGTCAATCCGAGCGTGCTGTCGGGTGGCATCTGGAAGGCATTGCTGACGACCGCGGCCGGACTGGCCATCGCCATTCCGGTCTCAATGGCAAACAGTTGGTTTGAACGCAGGGTCGAGGTTGAGTCAGCCGCCATGCTGGATGGGCTGGAGCGTATCTTCACCCTTGAGGCGAAAAAACGGGCCGAACATAAGGTCGAACGTCTGCACGCGCAGCCCGGCTCCCGGAAGGCGGGATGAACGATACGTCGCTATATCACCCGCGCCGCCGACCCATCAGCCTTACCCCGCTGATCGACGTGGTGTTCATTTTGCTGATGTTTTTCATGCTGACGTCTACCTTTACACGCTGGAAAGCGGTTGACCTGCGACTGCCCACCGCTAGTGCCGATGCCAGCCCGAAGAAACCCCAAGCATTACTCCTGCATACGGGCGGCTCGCTTTCGCTCCGCGGACGCCTGTTTCAGCTTTCGGACCCCAATACGGAAGCTGCGCTCTCCGCAGCCATTGACCCAACTCGACCGGTCGTCGTTTTTCCCGAATTCGACACTCGCATACAAACCATTATCTCCACCTTTGAGCGGCTTACCGCGGCCGGCGTTTCGGAGGCCGTTTTGGGAGCGGCCCTGGAACGGGAGGCGGAAGAGTGAGTCAGCACCGAGCCGACAGACTCATTGCGCGGGTCAATCCACGTCGCGTCCGGAGCAACGACATTGGCGTGATCCCGTTGATAAACATCGTCCTGCTGCTGTTGATTTTTTTCCTGATCGCCGGGCAAATGGCCGACCGGCAGGAGTTCCGCCCGCCGACTTCCGTCAGTAACAAACCCATCCGCTACCAGCCCATTACGCTGTCACTGAATACGCATCAGCAACTCGCCCTCAACGGGGAGGAGCTTTCGTTCGAGGCACTTGGTCCAGCCCTGCAAGCCGTGCTGGCCGACGACATCCAACGGGTGGCACTGAAAGTGGACCGGGACGTGACGGCAGGCACCCTCGACAAGCTCTTGGATGTCGTTCGCTCCCACAATATTGCGACGGTGATGCTGTACAGCGTGAATGCGGAGGGCCTGGGCCGGCCATGAAACACCTGCACTGGGGTTTCGCGTTCGGCGTCGCGCTCGGGATTCATCTCGTGAGTGCGTATGCCTATCTCAGTTGGGCACCCCAGCAGCCCCAACCGCGCGGCGCGATTGACTTGGGTGAAGGTGGTGTCGAGATCGGCCTGGGCCGGATTGGCTCATATACGGACCTGACCGAGCGACCCATAGCCCCGTCCGTACCCGACCAACCCGAAACCAACGCCACGCAGCAAGCAACGGAACCAGAGTCGCAAAACGTCGAGGTCAAATCAACTCCACCCGTGCAACCCCTGCCGGATATGCAACCGGTAGAAGTTCCCGCTCCCGAGCAACCAGTCGTCCCGGTCGAAAAACAGGCCGTGGTGGATAAACAACCCCCGGTCGAGCCGTCGGAAGCCCTCCCCCGCCCTCCCGAACCTGAGCAACCGACGCAGACAGAGCCGAATCCCCAAGAGGAGGCAACACCAAATCTGCTTGCTAAAGCTGACGTGTCAACCCGTGCCGAACCCAGCCCCAACCCGCGCTCCGCCGCCGCGGAGCGCGCGACCGGAAAGCGGCAGCGTCGAGTCTTGGGTGGCCGGATCGGTAACCCAAAGGACTATTTCAGCCTGCTCATCGCCTGGTTGAACCAACACAAAGACTATCCGCCGGCAGTAAAGAAGAAAAAACAGCAGGGCACCGTAGTCTTGGCGTTTTCCATCAACCGCAGCGGCACCGTGCTCGCCTCCCGCGTTCAAAAAAGTTCCGGCTACCCACTATTGGACCAGGCCGCGCTTGACATGCTGGCCCGCGCCAACCCCCTGCCGGCCATGCCCGACTCCATGCCGCGCCAACGCCTGCGTCTGGCCGTGCCCATCGAATACTCGCTGATAACGGAATAGCGCCGGAGTAAGGAATGCGGCACAGGAACACGGACGCACTCAAGTTCAACCCACCCCCGGCATACAGACACCCGCTTGTCACCTGTCTCATTGATGTTGCGTTAGCGCTGCCTATTACCCTTGTGGTGTTAGCTCCTCTGACCTCAGCCCAAGAAACTCAGCCCCCCGTCTTCCTGGGTGTGCTGCATATTCAGGGGCGCGTCGTTGGCACGTCCGACTGTGTCACGTTCCGACACAGCCGGGCTCGCGACAGCTTCTGTGTCAGCCTGCACACCCCCGACTCCAGACTGAGGAAACGGTCCGGTCAACGACCTGAAGCGGAGCCTGCCCGTCCGAGCGACTACCCAAACCAGCTTCTGGCACGACTGAGCCAGTACAAAAGCTATCCGCCGGCACTCCGCAAAAAGCGACAACAGGGCACCGTGGTGCTGGCGTTTTCCGTTGACCGGAGCGGCGCAGTACTCGCCTCCGACGTTCAAAAAAGTTCGGGCTATCCTCTGCTGGACCAAGCCGCGCTTGACCTGTTGGTCAAAGCCAGTCCGCTGCCAGCCATGCCGGATTCTATGGCCCGCGAGCGCCTGTATCTCGTGCTGCCGGTCGAATTCTCCCTGACCACACAATAACAAATGTCCACAAACGAGAGGAGCAAAGGATGAAGCACAGGAAAAAAAGAGCAGACAAGGTGAAAAAGCCACCGGAACTGCGCCAATCGTCCTCTTCGACTATTACCAACAATGCGGTCGCCCTGAGCATTTCCGCGGTGATGTTGGGTGGCACAGCCCTGGCCCAGGAGGCCCAGGACGAGGAAGAGGCCGTCTTGCTGGACAAGGTCCAGATTCAGGATCGTACGATCGATACCAACCCCTATGCCGAGTCCGGCGTGCCGTATAAGGCCCGCGTCTCGGGTGACCTGCGCCGCCTGGAGGAACTGGCCGACACGCCCCAGACCATGACCGTACTGACCCAGACTCAGATCGAAGATTCGGGTAAATCCGACTTGCGTGAGATATTATCCGCTCAGCCCGGTATCACCTTGGGAACGGGTGAAGGCGGCAACGCCTTTGGCGACCGTTATATCATTCGCGGTCACGAAGCCCGTAGCGACGTGTTCGTAGACGGCATGCGCGACCCCGGCATGACTATCCGCGAGAGCTTCGCCCTGGAACAGGTCGAAATCACCAAAGGTCCCAGCTCGACCTTTGCCGGTCGCGGCTCGACGGGTGGGGCCATCAACGGCATCACCAAACAGGCCAGCAGCGAATACGATTTCGTCAAGTTTCAAGGCGGTCTGGGCACCGATGAGTATTACCGGGTGCATCTGGACGCCAATAAGCGTTTCACCGATGAACTGGCCGTACGAGCCAACCTGCTGTACGCCAACGAGGAAGTGCCGGACCGGGCACCCGCAGAACGCCTGCGCCGCGGCGCGGCGGTGTCCGGCCGATACGACCCCACGGATAATAAGTTCTACCTGTCCTTTGATTATTATTTTCTTGATGCGGAGGACGACCCTGACCTCGGGACCCAGATTGAACAGTTCGGCGACCCCTTTGATGATATTCCGGTCTACCTGCAAAAGGACCGCGACTTTATCAAGTCGGAGGTGCATACCTTCACGTTTCGGGGCGGCTATGAGTTCAACGAAAATTTCCGGCTGGAAAGCGCCACCCGCTATGGATTCACGGACAACGGCTATGTGCTGACCGGAACCAGCGCCTTCTGGAAGCTGACCGGCACGGATCAGGTGGCGTGGCAGTTGAGCCAGAAAGACGGCTGGCAGGAGGTGGACTATGTTGCCACCCAACTCAATGCCTTTCTGGACACTGGCCTGAGTTTTACCCAGCACGGTCTGCTCTTGGGTGTGGAGTACTCGGAACATAATGTGCTCAACGGACGCTATAATGTCGATCCCAGAGGCACCCCTAACTGCGATGTCGAGGGCGTCTGGCGCGGCACGCTGTACAGCCGCCCCGACAGTTATTGCATGTACGATAACAGCGGCAACCTGACCGCCAACCTGAACAGCTTCATGGACCTCGCCATCAGCCGGGGCGATTTCGATTCGGACTACGGCATAGACACGGTGTCGGCCTATCTGATGGACACCGTTCACTTTGGCTGGGGCGTGACCGGCTTCTTGGGGGTCCGCATGGACTATTTTGATTACAAAAACACAGTTGTGAGACGCGGCGTCAGCACCGACTACACTTACTCCGATCACTTCTGGAACGGCCACGCCGGGCTGGTGTATCAGTTCACCGACTGGGGCAATGTGTATTTCACCTATGCCACCTCCAGCAATATCAACGGTGGGGAGTCGGACCTGGGCGGCAACTGTGGCTACGGCGGGATTTGCGGCACCCCGGCACAGGTTCGCGACAGTAAACCCGAGATGACTGAGAATCTGGAGTTGGGCTCGAAATGGAACCTGTTTGATAATAAGTTCCTGGTGACCGCAGCCGCCTTTCAGATCACCAAAGACGATGTGATGGAAAACGTGGGCGACGATTACGAGTCCATCGGAACGCTCAACACCGGCAAAAACCGCGTGCGCGGGTTTGAATTCTCGATAGTCGGCAACCTGACTGAGGATCTGAGCATGGTCGTCAGCGCGGCGATCATGGATTCGGAAGTCCGCGATTCCTACAACAGGGCCAATAAGGGCTTACGCCTGAGCAATTTCGCCAACGAGGGCGTCTTTGCCCAACTGCGCTACCGCGTCCCTTATCTGCCGGCGCTCTCGGTCGGCGCGGTCGTGACGTATAAGAGCAAGATGTTCACCGGCCAGCCCGATTCCGCGGCCGGCTATGATACGGAGGCCGGTAAGTATTCGTATAAAGTCCCCAGCTATACGACGCTGGACCTGTTCGCCAACTATAAAATCACCGACCAGATCGGGTTGCGCCTGAACGTACTCAACGTCACGGATGAGGACTACTATCTGGCCGGCTATCGCAGTGGCTCGTTCGTCTACATCGGCGACGCACTCAACGCCCGGCTGGCGCTCACGGCCAGCTTTTAGCGTACACCGGAGCGACACCCCGACGGGGGTGTCGCTCCGCAACTATGACTCCGATTCGCGCCAGTAAGGAGAGGCGCATGAAGCCCGAAAACAGACCCAAGCTGGACCGCATCCCGCCCGAGTTAGCTGCGGTCTCGGACTACGAGCGGCTGGCGAAGAATTTTGTCCCGCACGCCATCTACGAATATATCGCCGGAGGCGTGGCCGATGACCTCAGCCTGAACAAAAACCGCCAGGCGTTTGATCAGATAGAGCTATCCGGGCGGGTGCTGACCGATTGCACCCAGGGGACTACGGCGCTGGCGCTGCTCGGTGAGCCCTTCCGTCATCCTGTGCTCTTGGCGCCCGTGGCCTACCATAAACTGGTCCACCCCAAGGGTGAGGTTGCTACGGCCCAGGCCGCCGATGCCCTGGAAGCCGGGTTTATCGCCAGCACGATGTCCTCGGTATCACTGGAAGATATTGCCGCGGAATTGGGCAAGAACAAATGGTTTCAACTGTATTTCCAGACGTCCCGAGACTTGACGCTTTCACTGGTACGACGTGCCGAAAACGCGGGGTATACGGCCCTGGTCGTCACCGTTGATGCCCCGATCAACGGGTTGCGCAATCGTACCCAACGCGCGGGATTCATCCTTCCCAAGCATGTCCAGGCCGTGAATGTGGCGGATATACCAGTTCCTGACCCGGCACGCCTGACAGCGGATCAGAGTGTGGTGTTCCAGGGGCTCATGGCACATGCGCCAACCTGGGCCGATCTTGAATGGCTGTGTCGAGCAACCCCGCTACCCATTATCGTCAAAGGCATCCTTCACCCGGACGACGCAGCGCGCGTTACCGCGACGGGACTGGCTGGAGTGGTGGTGTCGAATCATGGGGGACGGACGTTGGATGGGCTACCGGCCAGCCTCACAGCCCTGCCGCGTGTCCGGGCAGCGGTCGGCCCTGACTTTTTGGTGTTGCTGGACGGTGGAATACGCCGCGGAACAGATGTCTTTAAGGCACTTGCTCTGGGAGCCAACGCCGTATTGGTCGGAAGACCACAGGTCTATGCGCTTGCCGTTGCGGGAGCCTTAGGCGTGGCTCATATGCTGCGCCTCTTGCGAGAGGAACTGGAGGTCACAATGGCATTGACCGGTTGTCCAACGCTTGCAAGTATCGACGCGAACGCCATTCGACCAAGTAGCCAAATAGAGAGGAGAGCCAGTATTGATCAGGGGTAGGCATACGCCATGCTCATTTCCATAGACAGTGTCCTGAGCAAAGACTTGGTCGGCCAATTTCGGGAAACCCTGCGTCAGGCCCGGTGGCTCAACGGCAAACGCACGGCCGGCACGCAGGCGAGCAGCGTCAAAGTGAACCAGCAGCTTGACGATCAGTCCAAACCGGCAGCCGGACTCCGCCAGCAGCTATTGACACCCCTGGGACAACACCAGCTTTTTCTCTCCGCGGCCCTCCCCCACAAGATACTCCCCCCGACATTCAGCCGCTACTGTGCGGGGCATCGCTATGGGGCGCATAGAGACAATCCGATCATGCCGACGGGCGGCGCCGACCGGATGCTGCGGACCGACTTGTCGGCTACGATATTTCTGAGTGAACCTGACGAGTACGACGGTGGGGCGCTCACCATTGAGACCACCTACGGCACCCGGGAGATCAAGCTCGGTGCCGGCGACCTGATTCTCTATCCCTCCGGCAGCCAGCACCGTGTCACTCCGGTGACACACGGAACCAGGCTCTGTGCGCTTCTCTGGATACAGAGCATGGTCCGTGACAACCACCAGCGGCTGTTGTTGTTTGATCTGGACCAGAGCATCCAGGCGCTGACGCGGAAACAGGGCGGTGAAGATACGGAAGTGCAACGGTTGACCGGCGTGTATCACAACCTGGTCAGACTGTGGGCCGAAGTGTAACCGGACCGTATCGTCCACACTTACTTTTCAGGCTTTTTCACGACCAGAAAGATTGCGCTGATGTGGTCCTGGTATTGTCCAAAGACCCGGCGCATGGCCAGCACGCGCCGCCGGGCCGGGGCCTGAAGACAGATGTTCTTGACCAGCCTCAGAGCACCCCAGATGCCCTCATCCTGGATCAGGCGTCGGGGCCCCAGCAAACGCATCGGTGCATAGCCGCTATACTCGACCTGGAAGCCTACCGTCTCCAGCAGTTCCCGCCATTCTGCGCTGGGCAGCGGCCGGGCTCCAACGTGCAAAACCGAGGACAGGCTGGAGTAAACCTCGTCGCGCTTGGCCGAGGAGATATCATCGGGGACGAGGCATAACTCGTGGATACCGTAGCGACCGCCGGGCCGCAGTAAGCGGAATGCCTCGGCAATAATGCGTCGCTTGTGCTCCTGGGTATTCATGGTCAGCATGGCTTCGCCGAGCACGACCGAGGCGGAGGCATCCGGCAGTTCGGTCCGGTCGGCCGCACCGACCACAACTGAGACACCGGGCTGAGGCGGCAGGTGGCGGCGGGTCCATTGGGCGGCCTGTGCGTCGCGTTCAACCCCGGTATAGCTGTGCGGGGTGTTCTCCAGGATCATGCGCGCCGTACCGCCGAGGCCGGGGGCGAATTCGACCACATCATCGGCCGGACCGATGGCCAGACTGTCGAGCAGCGCCCGGGTAGCCCACAGCCCGCCCGGACGCAGCACCCGTTTACCCAGCCGGGCCAGCAGCCAGTGGGCCGGCATTTTCGAGACATCCAGGTCCGTACCCGGCAGCACGTTGGGTTCCTGAGATTCACGAGAAGACATATAGATTCCTCCTCAGATACTGTGTCAAAACTGTACTTTCAGGCCAGCGTAGAAAGTCCGCCCGTCACCCGGCAGAAAGGCTGCCTGATCGGGCCGAGCTCGGTCGACGATAAGGGTCGAAGAGGCATACGTCTCATCGACTATGTTCTGTATTTCACCGTAAATGCTGAGATATTCATTAAGATCGTAGTTGGCCCGCACGGCCAAGGTCACAAACGATTCGGAGACCAAAGTGTTCAGATTGTCCACCGGGGTGCTGTCGGGACGCGAGTAAACCTCTGTCTGTACAAACAAGTTAGGCAGGAAGTCATACTGTAGGACGGCATTAAGGCTATGCGGTGGAGCACCGGCCAAGTCGTTATTGCTACGGGCCGGGTCTCCGTCAAAGCGAAAATCCTGAAAGGTGTAGGCAAGCCGGCCGCTGAGTTTGTCGGTCAGCTGTACTCCGAGTCCAAACTCAACACCTAAATGGGTTGTTTTGTTGGCATTCACAGCACCGAGTGGTGCACCAGTCACGTCACGCAGACTCAGCAGCTCATTCCTCACCCAGGAATAGTAGGCCAGTGCGTCCCAAGTCATTCTTCCGTATCTACCGCGCCAGCCGGCTTCGACTGTTGTCGCCCGCTGGGCTTTGAGACGAGAGGTATGGAAGGCGGCTGCGGGGAGAGCTGGATTGCCGGGGTTCGGTCGGCCAGGGCTACTATGGGGCGTACCGTTCACGGTGGCGATCAGGTCATCATAAGTCGGGGGCTCAAAGCTACGGCTGACCGCGGCAAAGAAGGTGTGGTTTTCGGTCGGTTGAATTGTCAGACCTAGGCTCGGACTCCAACCAGAATAGGTCTGCGCATAGCTGGTATTACCGGCTTGCACCGCACCGTTTGGCAATGGCTGATTCGAATTGGCTGGATGAAACGCAATGGTTGGACGCATTCCCGCCTCAAAGGTATCATCATTGTCGCGTTCCGCTCGTGCAAAGGCAATGGAGGGCGAAACCGTGAAAACAGCGCCAACCGGAATATTCAGTCCGGCATACAGAGAGAGCGTGTTGGCATCGAGTTCGCTTCGGCCAAACAGTAGCCCCTTCCTGCCGGCGTTGTTGGTAAAATTTCTTCGGTCGGCCCAACCAACGACATATTTTGCGGTGGCATCGAACAGGGGTAACGGTTGGGAGGCATTAGGATTGTAGGCGTAGCGTAGGACGGAGCTGAAGTCTCCCCCTACCGTCTCACGAATACCGGCGGGGATTGGAAACCGAAAAGCGTCATCCGTATACGCGTAACCAAAAGCTCCATCAACAAGGTGATTCCCGAAAGAGATCGTTGTCCGGTTACCGAGACGAAATTGATCGAGTTCGCGTTGGGGTTGGTCGCGCTTAACGTTCGGCCCAGGGTTGGACACCAGAAACGGGGGTGGAGGGTTCGGATTAGGGCGGACTGTGGGGCCGGTGGAGACACGTTTTGGATGCCGCTTAAGCTGTCGCTTGGTCAGCGGACCTACAACATCAAAACCCAGGTCAGTATAACCGATAAAGAGGCGGCTGGAGATAGCGTCGGTCAACTCAGCACCGATATTAGCGTCTACTCTCAGCCGGTCGGACTCATTGTAATCACGAAATCCGTCCCGGCGACTGAAGCTAATCTGAGCGAGACCGTCGAAGTCGCCTCGTCGTGCACCAGCTTGAGCGGAGGTTGATACCTGTCCAAAGCTTCCACCTTCTACTCTGCCAGTAATGCCAGGTGCCGACGAACCGGTTGGCGAGACGAAATTGAGCGCACCACCGAGAACGGTGGCTCCGAGTCGGTTCGCCGTGTAGCCACGGTACACCTCAATAAACTGGGCCTGTCTCGGATCAGCCAAGCCCACAATGTATGAGCCGTCAGCCCGATTGATCGGCAGCCCGTTTTGCAGCACCAGGACACCACGCTCAACCGGATTTTGCTGTAAGCCAGACCCACGAATCTGGATACGAGGTTGGTCGTTGCCGCCAAAGAAGTTTTGTACAATCACTCCTGGCACTGAGACGAGGGCATCAGAGAGTGTCACGTTTGTCTTACCCGTTAGGTCACTATCGGCAACGAGTCCGGTCCCGCCGGGAATCGATTCAAGCTTATCGCGGGCAAGTGCTTCTGCATTCGCTCCAGGTCGGCCTGTCACGACGAGTGTATCGAGGACGACAATCGAACCTGGCGTCGCCGATTGAGCGAATGCGGCATTGGGCAGGAGAATAACGATCAGAGCCACCATAATACCAGTCAGTATCCCATTGAGTGAAACAATTCGGCGTACCATAAAACCTTTTACGGCCTCACCTGCCCTATTCATCATGCTCGGAATCCTCCTCACTTCATTCGTCCATCAACGAATATAAAAAAACCCGTAAGGAGTTTGCTCCTTACGGGCTCTGAGCTTGGTAGCGGCTGGCCTCTTTACTGACAAATGAAATTGAATATCAATTTCAATTAAAGTCCTATATAATTCCGGTGAACGGGTCAAGCAGGAAAAAAGGACTTGACAAATGTCGTCCTGGGAGCTACAAAATACATAATTGAAATTGATATTCAATTTCAATAGAACCTACACCGGGCTTACGGCTCTTGCCTCGTGCTCGCAGAAATCGCCGTTGCTGCGGGCAGTATGCGTGCAGGGCCGAACACAGGCCGCAGGTTCGTCTTCCCTCTGCAAGGTTTTTGGTGTTGGGCCTTGCATCGGCCCCGGGGTTCCCTCCGATTGCCCCGGGGCTTCTCCCCTCTTACCACGATCTATGCGCTCCGTTGTTCACTACGACACCGTTGGCGCACCACCCGGCATTGTGTCGCCAAACACTGCCTGTGCGGGCACCTCGAATACGGTGGCGATATTGCGGGGTGTCAGCACCTCGCGAATCATGCCTGACGCAACCACCCTGCCGTCTTGCATGAGTACGCCCCGGTCGGCGTACTGCATGGCTAGGTTCAGGTCGTGCAGGATGAGGCAGACCGCCATACTCCGTTCTTGTGCTATCCGACGCGTCAGCCGCAGTATCTGATGCTGATGTTTCAAGTCCAAGGCTGTGGTCGGTTCATCAAGGAAAAGATAGGCGTGCTGCCGGTCCCACATCTGAGCCAGCACGCGCGCCAGGTGGACGCGCTGCTGCTCCCCGCCCGATAGGGTCGGGAAGATGCGCTGTTGCAGATGCCAGGCGTCTACGTTTTCCAGCACCTCCCGTATCACGACAGCGTCGCTGCCGGTCGCCTGACTGCCAATATAGGGGCTGCGCCCCATCATTACGATTTCCAGTACCGAAAAGGGAAAGTTGACAAAGCTGGCTTGGGACAAGACCGCCCGTTTTCTGGAAAGCGTAGCAAGTGAATAGGCATCCAGCGGCGTGCCGTCCAGCACGATGCGGCCGGCCTCCGGTTGCAGCGCTCCGGTCAGACATTTGAGCAGGGTGGATTTTCCCGCTCCGTTCGGCCCCAGAATGGCCGTGACGGTTCCCGGTGTGATGCTCAGCCGCACGTCGTCCAGAATGACCGTGGCCCCGACCCGGTAGCAGACGTTTGTCGCCTCGATCACAGGCCGAACCTCCCGGCGTATTGCTTGACGAGCAGCCACAAAAAGAAGGGCCCGCCGATCAGACTGGTCAGGATGCCCACCGGCATTTCGGCCGGGGCGACAATGGTGCGGGCCAGGGTGTCGGCCACCAGCAGCAGGGTCGCACCCAGCAGGGCGGAGGCCGGAATCAACAGGCGGTGGTCCGGCCCGATGGTGAGGCGGATCATATGCGGCACGACCAAGCCCACGAAGCCGATGATCCCGCTCGTTGCCACGGCAGCGCCGACCGCAAGGGCGACACAGATGGTCACGCTGCGTTTCAGGTGTTCGCTATTGATGCCGAGATAGCGCGCTTCGTCCTCGCCGAGCAGCAGGATATTCAGTTTTTGGGCATTCCGAATCAGCAGCAGCGTCGCCGGCAGGACGAGCGTGGCGGCTACGCTGAGCGTAGGCCAGAGCGCCGCGCCGAGGCTGCCCATGGTCCAGAATGTCAGGGCACGCAACTGGGTATCGTCGCTCAGATAGGTCAGGAAGCCGGTTCCGGCCCCGCTCAGCGCGTTGATGGCAATCCCGGCCAGTAACATATAGGTGACGGAAAAGGTTTCCATTTGTCGGGCAAGACGAAAAATCAACAGGCAGGCCAGCAGCCCGCCGATAAAGGCGGCGACACTCAACCCGTATAAGCCCAGCGTGCCCGTCAGCGGGCCGGCCCAGACGATCATGATCGCAACGGCCAGCGCCGCACCGCTGGCAATGCCGATCAGGCCGGGGTCGGCCAGCGGATTGCGGAACAAGCCCTGCAGGGCCGCGCCGGAAACGGCCAGGGCCGCGCCGACAACGCTGGCCAGCAGCACGCGCGGCAGCCGGATGGAGAAGAGGACGGCTTCCTGCTGGGTATTCAGACTGCCGTCGAACAGCGAAACGACCGGCACGGACACCGCGCCTATGCATGCGGCCGTGAAGGCAGTCAGGATGAATACCCCGCCCAGTAGCGCCAGCACGGTCACCCGCAGCCGCAGGAAGGGCAATACCACTGGTTTCGCCGCCCTGTTCACAAGCCCTGATACGCCTCGTGCAGCGTGGCCGCGGCTTGTGTGGTACGCGGGCCAAACCCCAGCAACAGCAGGGCATCCATCACGATCAGGCTACCGGTCCTGGCGGCCGGCGTGAGGGACAGCCCCGGAGCGGTCAGCAGGGCGTCCTTGCCGCCGGCCTGTGCAAGCCCTCGGGCCGTGGTGAGAATCACGTCCGGCTGCAAAGCGGCCGCAGCCTCCGGAGTGAGGGGTTTATAGCCGGCATATCCGGTGACGGCGTTTCGCGCACCCGAGAGTCTGATGATGCTGTCCACAGCGGTCTCTCGGCCGGCCGCCATCGGCGCCCCGCCGCCATGCTGAAGAATGAAAAGCACCCGTTTATCAGTCGGTTGTCGGGCCGTTACTTTTGCCAGTTCGGCAGTCTGGCGGTCAATGGCATCAATCAGGGCGCTGCCCGCTCGGTCCTTTTTCAGGGCTCTGGCAATCACCCGGATGGCGTCCCGTACATCCGCCAGCGAACGGCCGGCTCTCAGTTGCAGGATCGGAATATTGGCCGCTTGCAGCTGTGCCAACACGGCCGGCGGTCCGGCCTCTTCGGTCAGAATCACGAGGTCGGGATACAGCGAGACAATCCCCTCCGCGGACAGGGCGCGTTGATAGCCGACCTTGGGCAAATGTTCGGCTTCCGGCGGATAATAACTGGTGGTATCGTTGCCAACCAGTATCTCCTGCGCTTCCAGCGCGTAGACGATTTCCGTCAGGGCTCCGCCAATGGTGACAATGCGGCGCGGCGCCTCGGCAGCGGCCGGCAATGCAAAAAAGACCAGCCCCCAGGCCAGAATGAGACGCCGACCGATGTCCGCTACCATTGGTACGACACCCGAGTGACAAAGCTGCGACCTTCTTCCAGCAAGCTAGCGAAGCGTTTGGTGTATGCTTTATCCGCGATATTCTCGATTCCGAAGTCCACGCTTATCGCTCCCAATCCTTGGCCGTCCGGCGTCCAGTGCTGATGCGGGGTCCAACGAAAATAGAGGTCGTGCACGCCATAACCGTCGGTCGGCACGTCGTTGTCACCCACACGGTCATTTCTCTCGGCAAACCGGCCACGCCAGCCGACCACGCCGTTGAGTGCGTCTATCCGAAACTCGACCCCTGCAACAACCGTCAGCGGCACATTGTTGAGCAGGTATTCGCCAGTATCGTCGTTCTTGGCTTTGACGTAGGACAGCCCCAGTCGAGCGGTGAACAGGTCCAGTTCGTAGCGGCCCTCTGCTTCCCAGCCCATCAGGTCGGCGTCCGGGATGTTCAGGATTTTCGTCGTTCCGGCCCGGACATCGACTTCTGGGGTAATGAAGTCGTCTCCCTCGCTGGTGAACCATGACCCTTTCACGGTCACGCGGTCGTTCGCCGCCAGGATACTCTCGAAGTTCAGCCCCGCCCCCACCTCAATCGTGGTGACGGTTTCCGGCTGCAAATCCGGATTCGGCACGAAGCGGTTGTCCGGGGCAAAAAAGGTGGGGGCGAGCACCGGGCTGCCATCGGGCCTGAGCACCGGCACCTGCACCGGGCGGCCATCAGGGCCGAGCACCGGGCGACCGTCCGGACCGATTTCCGGTCTGGTCAACGGCCCGAACTCAATAGGAAACCCGCCCGGAAAATGCAGGCCGGCCGGATACAGCTCCGTCAGATTGGGAGCTCGGAACGCTTGAGCCCAGCTTCCGAACAGCATGAGGTTCTCAATCGGCTTGTAGCTCAGCGACACTTTTGGCGACACTTCGTGTTCGTTCTGCGAGTTCCCGATTTCGTCGTCGCTCTCGTAATGGTCGAAGCGCAGGGCCGGAATGAACAGCACCTCACCGATAGGGGTGTGGAGGGCGACTTCATCCTGCACATACAAGCCCAGCGTCAGGGCCTCAGCATCCGGTACGCCGCCCCGCTTTCCATCAGGGGTGGCCGAACTCTTGCCGACTTGGTCGTCCGTGTAGATTTCAAATCCGTACGAGAACGTATGTCCGTGCATACCGCTCACCGCCCATCTGGTCTGGTTGTCGATGGTAAAGCCGAGCGTGTCCATCTCCCGCGTCTGTACCCGACCGACGAGCCGGCCGGTCACGTCTTCTTCCTCCACCTCGGTGTCGTTGTAATACAGGTGGAGTTTCGGACTCAACCAGCGATTGGCCGGATTATCGAATACGTAGCGCAGGCTGAACTGGTTATCCTGCACTTCCTTATCCACAATAATGTTGGACAACGCCGAGCTGGCACTGGCGCCATTATTGGGTTCCTGCCCGTCATTATTGAACACCTGGGCCTGAAACTTGAGCATGTGGAAGTCCTTCAGGGTGTAGCCGGCTTTGAACAGGCCGGACAGCAGGCGGTCGTCCGTATCCAGCTCGTTGCCGTTGCCCTGCTCGATATCACCCGAATCGCGAAAGGAGAAATTGGCCAGGACATCCCAGCCACGGTAACGGCCAAACCCCGTCAGGCTCGGAGCGTATTCAGCGCTCGCGTTGCGATAGCCGAAAGAAGCCAGGGCACCCACGCTCTGGCCTGGGGCCAGCAGGTCCGCAGCATCCTTTGTTTCAAAGGCCACTACGCCACCAATGCCGCCCCCACCATATATGGCCGAGGACGCGCCTTTGACCACTTCGATCGACTTCAGCAGCGAGGGGTCAACATAGAAACGGCCGTCATGCCCGGACTCGAAATTCTGGCGGCGACCATCCATGAGCGTGATGATCGCCTCATCGTCAAAACCGCGGATGGAGATCGTCTGTCCGTTCCGCCGCGGGCCGTTGTCCACTTCTACGCCCGGTGTGAATTCCAGCAGGTCCGCCACGTCACCGGCCAGGGCGTTGCCTGGGGCATCCGTCTCTACCTGGGAGACGAGCGCCGGGACATCAAAAGTCGGTTGCGGGCTGCGGGTGGCGTAAGAGGATATCGTGATCTTATCCAGCAATGTGGGCGATTCCTCGTCTTGCGCCTGCGCGACGGGGCCGACGCTGGTCCATAGCAAACAGCCACAAAAGAGTGCTGCCGCTCCTTTGGCAATCAGTCTTGGGCGTTGAACTGCCACGTATTCTCTCCTTACCCGGTTTCGCGCCTCAAATAGGTGCCACTCCCCAGTCCGTCACGAACCAGCCCAACCCCTGATCCGCCTATACGACAAAGCCCAGAATCAGGAAGGCGGTCAGACCAACGATACCGGTGGCAATGGTTCTGGCCCGCAACCCCGGACTAGACAGCCCAAGCCACAACCCACTGAAGACAATGAACAATACGCCACTCGCCAGAATCTTCTGGAAATCCTTGAACCACAACGGCCCGTGCCCCTTGTGGAGTTCGATCAGGCGTTTTTGCAGGTTCGGTACATTACGCTTTATTGCTACCGAGTCATCGGCGACCGAAATCTCATAGTGAAGACGCGAGGTCGGACGGGTATACAGCGTATTCCCGCTCTTCTTCACGTATTCAAAGTCGTGCGTAATACCGATATCGCGCAGCAGAGCCCGTACGTCAGCCTCAAGAGAATCGGAGGCCGGATGAACGACAACACCGGCGGGCACGGTCACCGGGGTGCTGGTCACTGTCCCTTTGATGCCAACTAGGTAGAGTCCACCGGAAATGGCTACGAACAACAGCGGCGGCGCTAAAAACGCCGCCGCGTACAGATGCAGGCTGATCCAGAAGTTGCGCATGATGACACGACGGACGGGAAAAACAAAAAAAGCCCGTAAGGAGTATTCTCCTTACGGGCTCTGAGCTTGGTAGCGGCTGGCCTCTTTACTGACAAATGATTTTGAAATTCAATTTCAATAGGAAGATATACAACCTTTGTCGGTCAGTCAATCCGGTGCGGCGGAACAGATCTGCGTGAAACCCCCTCGCCCGACGAGAGCGTTTTACATCGCGTCCTTGCGAATCAACCCCTTCAGGTCGTCTTCCCAGGGCGGGAGTTCAAAGCCGGCCGGGACTTCAACCAGATGGAGCCGGTGATTGCCCTTTGGTCCGGTGCCTTCACTGATATCAATGATGCGGAGTTGGTCCGCAAAACCATCAGCCTGAAGGCGCTTCCACTCTTCTTCCCAGAGCAGGATGAAATAGCTGGTCTTCGGGGTTGTGGGCGGGAAATAAAAGGGGATGCGCCGGTCAGCATAATACAGGGCACCGCTGTCAAAGCTCCGGAAAAAGAAGAGGGGCTGTTCCCCCACCTGCTCGACAATGCGGCCCATAAAGGGCCGAAAGGTCCGCGCGGCGGCAAGAGTGGGCTGAATCACGTGGTTGATGAGTAGGAAGATGCTCGTCGTAAACACCACCAGTCCGCCAAACACACGGTCCCAGGCCTGGCGTCGCAGACCCCAGACTAACAAGACCATTGCGCTCCCAACGCCTAAAAACCAGCTGGCAAACGCGCCGGGATGGCCGGCAACAATACCCGTGAATAAGGGCAGATTGCTCTGGTCTTTCGGGTGCAGAAACGGCCGGATCAGACCGAGCGGATCAAACCCGCTGGCGTGAGCGATCACCCCGATCATAGCCAGACCGATCACCCCACAGCAGACAGCGCCGGCGGTCTTCAGCAACGCGAGAAAGCCGGGGGGCAGGTCGATCTCTCCTCGACGGAGTTCCTGCCACCAGGCTCCCAGCAGCAGGGCAATGGCCGGATAGATGGGCAGGATGTACACCGTGCGCTTACTGCTTGAAGCCGAATAGAACAGAAAAATCGTGACGATCCAGACAATCAGATAGGTAAAATTCTTCTCGGCCCAATCCTGCCGGCATCGGTATAAAAAATAGAGCAGCGGCAGAAAGAAAAAGCTCCATGGAGCCATGCCCAGAAACAGATTAGGGATGAAATAATAGAAAGGGTGGACGTGCCCGGCGCCTGCCGACCCGCTCGACACAAAGCGCAGCACATTTTCTTTCATGATCTGCTTCTCAAAAAACGCCTCGCCGCCGTGCCACAGGGCCAGCGCGTACCACGATCCGGCGATGAGGAGAAACAGCAAACCGCCGGTGACGAGATGCAAGCGACGGACAAACAGCAGGTCACGTTTGACGCACAAGAAGACGCCGATGACCAGACCCGGCAGCACCGCGCCGATGGGTCCTTTGGCCAGGGTGGCCAGACCGAGCAGGCAGAAGAAACCGAGCGCCTCGCCCCAGCCCACGCGTTGCTCGCGATATATGGACCAAAAGGAGAAAAAAGCCGCGACCATAAAAAAGGTCAGCGTCATATCCACTCGGGCCGTTGTCGCAGCCCGGACCCACTCAAAGCTGGTGGCCAGGGTCAGACCGGCAATCAGCCCAGCCTCAACACCCCACAGGACGGCGCCGACCCGATAGGTCAGGAGCACACCGATGAGGGCCAGTAGCGCGGAAGGCAAGCGAATCGAGAACTCGCTCAACTGACCCAAGACGAGCGCAGCCAGCGTTCCAAGCCAGTGAAAGAGCGGAGGTTTTGACGGAATAATGTGGCCGTTGCGCAAGGGCAGAATCCAGTCACCGTTGTGATAGATCTCCCAGATAACGGTCGCCTCGCGCGGTTGTCCCTTGGTGTAAAAAGGGATGTCACCCAGGCCCCAGATGAATATCAGGCCGCAGAAGAGGCTGAGAAACACGCCAAAGAAGAGAACGTGGGATTGCAACAGCTTCTCCTCGACAGTCCGAACGGCACGCACCAGGCGGCTGTTCACGATGCAGGGTTCTCGTCCATGGGTTCACCTGATGTTTCAGGCGCAGTGGGCTCTTCGGACTCGGACGGGGCAGGGAGGACCGCTGTCCCCGTTTCCTCGTTTTGCTCAGGCCGAGGGAGCAATGCGGCAAGCACCAGGCGATGTTTCTTGTCCGGTCCCTTGCTCTCACTCGTGACCAGACGCTCAAGAAGAGGTTGGCTCTCTGAGAGCTCCGGCCAGTCCGTCTCCCGGACGAGTACATACAGCACGGCGTCAGTCTGCGGTGCGCCTCCCGGTCCGACGCCCGAATACCATGCGTCAACGTCCCCAACATCTGATGGCTGTTGGAGGGCGCCCTGACTCATTTCAGGGATACGACGGTCCGCGTAGAAAATGGCCCCATAGTCAGAGGCCGGATGGTAAAAATACAGCGGCGCGTCCTGCACCATGGAACGCACGCCCAGCATAAAGGATTTATACGTTCGCTCTCGGGCCAGAAGAGGATGAAACAGGGCATTCGCAAAGTATAGCGATGCGGAGATCGAAACCGTCAGCGCGGCAAAGACCGAGACCCATCGGTCCCGACGCAACCCCCAGATATACCAGCCGGTTGCTCCGGCGAGCAGCGTAATCCAAATGCAGACGAGCGGAAACTGACCTTGTAAACTCTGCGCGACAATAGGCAGATTCGCCCGATCCCGAGGGTGCAGGAAAGGGGCAATCAGATGATCCAGATTAAAACCGACGCCGTGGGTGACCAGCACAATGAGTATGAGCGCCCCAGCACCGCCCAGGGCAAGCGCGCAGCCGCGGACGACGCGTTTGATCGCAGGCGACGATAACGCTCGTGACCCTTCTATCAATTCTTGCCACCACCGCCCGAGCAATAAGGCCAGGGCCGGATAGAGCGGCAGAATATAATTACTGCGTTTCCCGGACGCCAGAGTAAAAAAGAGAAACTCAACCCCTACCCAGAGCAGCAGGTAGAGCTGTTTCTTCTCCCGCCGGAGATCGCCTGCCCGATAGAGCGTAAATCCAAGTGCGGGAAAGAAAAGGCTCCAAGGCAGCATCCCGACAAAGAGCGTTGGCACATAATACAGCAGGGTGTGCTCTCGACTCGGTCCGCCTTTCTCGCTGGCAAAAAATCGGAACACATTCTCATCCAGAATCTGGCGTTGGAAAAACTCTCCGCCGCCTTGGAAGAGGGCCAGTACGTACCACGACGCGGCAATACAGCCCGCTATCAGCAGCCCCTGGCCGAGATGCAGGCGGCGAAGAAACGCGAGTTCTCTGGTCCACCACAAAAAGCTGCCCACAACCAGGATGGGCAGCAGCAGCCCCAACGGCCCTTTGGCCAGGACGGCAAAACCGATGCTGGCGTAAAGGAGAATGAGCGTTCGCGGTTGTGTCGCCCGTTCCTGGAAGGCGCGAAAAAAGAAAAACTGCGCAGTCGTGAGGAAAAACAGCAGGACCATATCGCTACGCGCATTGATTGACCACCGTGCCCATTCCGGGCAGGTGGCCAGGATCAGAGCAGCCAGCAACCCTACCCGCCAGTTCCAGACCGCGCGCCCGAAGAAAAACGTACCCAGGACGGTTGCAGAGGCAAACAGGGCGGAGGGGAATCGGACCGCCCACTCACTTACCTGGCCGGTAATCAAGGAGACCACGGCACCGATCCAGTGAAACAACGGCGGCTTGAGTGGCTGTTCGACCCCGTTCCGCAGAGGGAGAATCCACCCGCCGCCGTTCACCATTTCCCAGACGATCAGGGCTTCTTTTGATTCTTCGTAATTGTAAAAGGGGATGCGTCCGAGATCGAAAAAATAGAGTAGAAAACAGAGAAAGAGGAGCCCGGCGACAATCTGGCGGGTGCGCTGCGGTTCGTTCATGCACTACCTCAAAGAGTGAACGTGTCCTCCACCAATAGATAGGCAGATGCTGGACACGTTTACTCTTTAGATACCGAAGCCACTATCTGCCGGACGGTGGGCTGTCAAATCCCTCGGGACGCCTCTTTTGCCCAAACAGTAGAGCCAGGAACGACGTGAAACAGCCCGGCAGCCGGTGCAAGGGGCTGCGGGAAACCGGCGCTATGAAGAGGCTCCGCTCCGTCTCAGCACCCGGTAATGGGTGAGGAGCTGCCCGACGCGTTCCTGCTCAGATGTGTGTCGTCTCAACTCAAGGAAGAGTTTCACCAGTTCGTCTTCCCCCGCTTCGTCGGCAGGCTGTAAGACCTTGAGCAGTTCTTCTACTAAGTTGGGAAATTTTTCGCTGGGGATGTAGTAGTGCGCCCAGCCAAACTCACAGTGGCGGTGAAGGATCTTTGCAATCATTTTTTCTAAGTTTTCCTGGCCCGTCATGACTGCCCTGCCTCCTCCATAAAGAGCGCCGTCACCTTAATGACTCTCCCTGTCAGAGTCAAGACGAATAAAAGGGTAAACGTGCCAACATCGGCACGCTTATTGGAGGGCACGTTTACCCTTTTCCCCCTTTCCCCAGCGCCGGGTTTCTGTCACAAGAGGTCCACAGTGTTACGTACGCCAAAACCCCAGCCCGCCCGCGCACGGCGGAGGAAGGACCCGCTGATTGCTCACCCGGCAACTATCCGGGCATTTCAACGCCGTCTGATTGCCTGGTATCAGCAGCATGGACGGGATCTGCCTTGGCGACGGACGCGCGACCCCTATGAGATTTTGGTGTCTGAGGTCATGCTGCAACAAACCCAAGTCCAACGCGCCTTGCTGTATTACGAGAAATTTTTGCAGAAATACCCCACGACAGAGGCCCTGGCGAAGGCGCACGAACCCCAGGTCCGTGAGGCCTGGGACGGCCTGGGCTACTACGCGCGGGCCCGAAATCTGCAGAAGGCGACCCAACAGATTGTCACTCAACACCAGGGCAAATTTCCGCGCGACCCGGAAGAGCTGACGAAACTGCCCGGCATTGGCCCATATACCGCGGGGGCAGTTTCAAGCTTCGCCTTTCACAAAGACGCCGCCATTCTGGATACCAACGCGGCCCGGGTCCTGCGGCGGTTTTTTGGCCTTACCCTCCGGCAGCGTACGCCCCGCTTCCTCTGGACGGTTGCCCGGCAGGTTACCCCCAAGGGGCAGGCCCATATCTTTAATCAAGCCATTATGGATGTGGGCGCGACCATTTGTGTGGCACGCGCGCCTCGCTGTCCACAGTGCCCGCTCCGTCCGGTGTGCCGGCAGGGAAAAACAACCGTCCCTGCGGGTTCGGTTTGACGCTCTTGCGGTTCTCCCGTATAGTGACCCCCCGACGGCCCAGCGGCCTTGCCGCCGCGGGTCCTGAGGTCTCCCAAGCGTGTCAGTTGTTGCTATTATCCCCGCCCGCTACGGATCAACTCGATTCCCGGGAAAACCCCTCGCTCTCCTTCGCCACACACCAATGATCCAACACGTGTACGAGCGGACCCGTCTCGTGCACGGTCTGGACCGGGTTCTGGTAGCAACTGACGATCAGCGTATTGCCCAGACAGTGAAAGATTTCGGTGGAGACGTGGTCATGACGAGTTCCGCCCACCCGACCGGAACCGATCGGCTGGCGGAGGCGGCCCGACCACTCGCCGCCGACATTATTGTGAACGTGCAAGGCGACCTGCCCTTCTTCCCGCCGCGGATGGTTGAGGCGGCGGTTGTGCGTCTCCAGGAGTCTCCCGAGGCGGCCATGGCCACGGTTAAAACACCGATATACGAGGCTGAAGAGTGGCGGAACCCGAACGTAGTGAAAGTCGTCACCGACCGGAGCGGCTATGCTCTGTATTTCTCCCGCAGCCCTATTCCATGCTATCGCGATAGCGTGCCTGCGTCGGGAAACCAGGGGGAGGTCCTGGCCTACCGGCATATCGGTCTATACGTCTATCGGAAGGATTTCCTGCTGACCTTTACTGCTTTACCCCCGACTCCGCTGGAAGAGGCTGAAAAACTTGAGCAACTGCGTGCCCTCGAATGGGGCTATAAAATCTGTGTCACTCAAACAGAACGTCCGACCATAGAAGTCGATACCCCAGAGGACCTCATCCGTGCAGAGGAGGCATTGCGATGAATAATGTTGGGAAGGATGGACGAAAAACAAAATTCATTTTCGTCACGGGTGGGGTGGTGTCCTCTCTGGGCAAGGGGCTCGCCGCAGCGTCTATTGGCGGCCTGTTGGAAAGCCGTGGCCTGACCGTCACCATGCTCAAAATGGACCCGTATATCAACGTCGATCCAGGCACGATGAACCCCTTCCAACACGGGGAGGTTTTTGTCACCGATGACGGGGCCGAGACCGACCTCGATCTCGGTCACTATGAACGCTATGTCTCGACCCGGATGGCGCGCAAGAACAGTTTCACCACCGGCCAGGTGTATGATGCGGTGATTGCCCGCGAACGCCGAGGCGACTACTTGGGCGGCACAGTCCAGGTTATTCCGCATATTACCGATGAGATTAAGCGGCGTATCCTGACTGCGGCAGACGGTTTTGATGTCGCGATCTGCGAGGTGGGCGGCACGGTTGGCGATATCGAAAGCCTGCCCTTTCTTGAGGCGATTCGCCAGTTTCGCTGGGACTGGGGTAAGGAGCACGTCTTATATATTCACCTGACGCTCGTCCCTTTCATCTCGGCCGCCGGTGAACTCAAGACCAAGCCGACCCAACACAGCGTCAAAGAGCTGACCAGCTTGGGCATCCAGCCCGACCTGCTGCTGTGCCGCACGGACCGCTATCTTGAGCCGAACGTCAAAGCCAAAATCGCCCTGTTCTGCAATGTGGATGACAATGCGGTAATTACAGCCAAAGATGTGGAATGTGTCTACGAAGTGCCCTTGGTCTTTCACCAAGAGGGCCTGGACGAGCGGATCGTTGAGAAGCTCAATATGTGGACAGGTTCACCCAATCTGAGCCGCTGGGAAACCATCGTTCAGACATTTCGCAACCCAAGCGACCACATCAGCATTGCGATGGTTGGGAAATATGTTGAGCTCATAGACTCGTATAAGAGTATCAACGAGGCTCTCGCCCACGGGGGATTTGCCAACAAATGCCGCGTCGATATCGTCCATATAGACTCAGAGCAACTCGAAAACGATATCTTCCCCGAATCCCTGCAACAGGCCGATGGCATTCTCGTACCGATGGGCTTTGGGCGACGAGGGGCGGAGGGGAAAATTGCCGCGATTCGATACGCCAGGGAGAACCATATTCCCTTTTTAGGTATTTGTTTTGGCATGCAGATGGCGGTAGTCGAATTCGCCCGGCATGTGTGCGGCCTTGAGGGGGCGAATTCGACCGAAGTCGATGAGAAGACGCCCGCTCCCGTTATTGCCCTCATGGATGAGCAACGCGAGATCGTGGATAAAGGGGGCACCATGCGGCTCGGTGCCTACCCCTGTGCTTTGGCCGACCGGAGTCTGGCCCTAAGCCTGTATACGCAAAAAGAGATAGACGAACGCCATCGCCATCGGTATGAGTTCAACAATGCCTACCGTGAACTCTTCGCTTCCAAGGGCATGGTTTTTAGCGGTCTCTCTCCTGACGGCGCGTTGGTCGAGGCAATCGAGTTACGGGATCATCCCTGGTTTATCGGGGTGCAGTTTCATCCGGAGTTCACCTCCCGCCCGTTCGAATGCCACCCCTTGTTCAGCGGCTTTATCCAGGCTGGGATACAGCGACGCCTTGCCTCCCTCCAGGCGCCGCTCCTCCAGGCTGAGGGAGCCCGGCATTGAGCTGTAGAGAATCTTCTCCGCCAGAGGTGTGCGTTGGTTCGCTCACATTTGGCGGCGGTACGCCCTTTGTGCTGATCGCGGGCCCGTGCGTGATTGAGGACCGGGATTCGGCGCTACGGCATGCGGAAGCACTCAGTTCGTTGACCACTCGCCTGCACGTTCCGTTCGTGTATAAATCCTCATACGACAAGGCAAATCGCTCCTCCCACGCCTCTTTCCGCGGGCTGGGCATGGAGGAAGGGCTGAGTATTCTGGCAGAGGTCAAACGCGAGCTGGGCGTACCGCTCCTGACCGATGTGCATACGCCCCAGGAGGTCGCGGCGACGGCAGAGGTCGTTGATATTCTTCAGATCCCCGCTTTTTTATGTCGTCAGACCGATTTGCTCTTGGCAGCGGGACACAGCCGGCGGTCCGTGAATATCAAGAAAGGCCAGTTCCTCGCGCCGTCCGACATGGAATATGTCGCCCGGAAAGTTGCTTCGACCGGCAACCCGCGTATTCTACTGACGGAACGGGGCGCCTCCTTTGGCTACCATAATCTTGTGTCTGATATGCGCTCGCTACCCATCCTCGCCGGCTGCGGCTATCCGGTTGTGTATGATGCAACCCATAGCGTTCAACTACCGGGGGGGCGTGGCCCAATGTCCGGCGGGCAGCGAGAGTTTATCCCACCGTTGGCCCGGGCGGCTGTAGCGGTCGGGATTGACGGGCTGTTTATGGAGGTCCACGAGGAGCCGGAGCGGGCCTTGAGCGACAGTGCCACGGTCTTTCCTCTGGCCCGGCTTGAGTCCCTTTTACACACGCTGGTTGACCTCGACCGCGTGGTCAAGAGTGTGCCGGCAGTCCCGTAACGACCGTCTTGGTCACGCCACCCCCATTCGTCGTTTCGCCTTTCAGCACATGGGTGCTGCTCTTGTTTGATTCGCATAGGAGAGATGATAGGCTGCCCACGGTTGCTGGAGTACGTTCATGAGTCGTCATCAAATCCGCTTTATGCTGGGCATTACGGTACTTGGGCTCATCCTTGCCCTGGGCTATCTCAGCTCTCAGGTGGGAAAAGATCCGGCGACCGCGCGCCTCATCGACGAACTCTCGACCCCGGACGTGACCGAAGAGACAATGGTCCAGCGCATGACGGAGTTCCGCCGGGTGAAGATGCAGGACGGCAAAAAAGTGTGGGAAATTGTGGCCCGGCAGGCGCGCTATTTTGCGGATACCAACGCCGTCGTCATTGACACTCCAGAAGTTTCGCTCTATTTCAGCGATGGCGAAGCAGTCGCGTTACGCTGTCAGGAAGGCACAGTCCACCTGAATGGGGAGTCAGACTTACTCCACATCGACCTCCGGGGTAACCTTGAGATACAGATGGGAGCAATCTCCCTAAAGACCGACCAAGCAACCTACGACCGCCAGAAGAATACCATATCCTCAGACGGGGTCATTTACGTTGTCGGTCAAGGATTTACGCTTGAAGGCAAAGGCTATACTGTCGCTGTTGATACCAAGCAACTGACCCTGAAGGCAGAGGTCTATACGACGGTGACACGGGAGTCCGGATGATGCGTTCAACAGCGGTGGGGACTGGGTGGGTGGTCTTTGTCACGATCCTTGTTATCCCCTTTTTCTTGTCTACGTTGACGCGAGCAGCCGAAGACGCCCAACCTAGCCCGACCGACCAAACAGTCCAAGATTCGGCCGCGACCTTTGCGGATTCCCTGTCCCTCACCTCTCGAAAAGACCCCATTCATATTCGCTCGCATGACCTCGAGTTCTTCTACGAAGAGAAGCGTATCCAGTATCGCGGGAATGTGGTGGTGACCCAGGGGGATATGACCTTAAAGAGCGATAGGCTAACGGTGCTGTATGAAGACCCCGCATCAGCAGCCTCGGATACCGCAGCGCAGCAACGGCTCAAACATATTGTTGCCGAGGGGAGTGTCGAAATTACTTCTGGCGGACGGCGCGCCACGAGCCGCAAAGCGATTTTCAATCAGAAAAAACGCACGGTTACGCTCAGAGGGAACGCGGTTCTTCAGGAGGGTTCCAACCGAGTCAAGGGAGATATCGTGACCGTCTTTCTTGACGAGAATCGCAGTATTGTAAAAGGTGGGAAGGGAAAGCGGAGGGCCCAGATGGTCCTTATTCCCGACTAATACGCCAGGGGAGCCGTTGCGACGAAACCGAGCAGCGCGCCGCACAAGGAAAGAAGAGCGGAGTGAGTGATACGCCAGTCCTCCAAGCCGAAGGCTTGTGGAAAACCTACGGGAAACGCGTCGTGCTGCGTGATGTCAGCGTTCGCGTCACAGGCGGCGAAGTGGTGGGCTTACTCGGTCCCAACGGCGCCGGAAAGACGACGACCTTTTCGATCATCGTCGGCATTATTCGGCCCGATAAGGGTGAAGTCTACTATAATGATGACGAGATTACGACCTTGCCCATGCATAAGCGGGCCCGCCGGGGGGTGACCTATCTACCCCAGGAACCCTCAGTTTTCCGAAAGTTGACCGTAGCGGAAAATGTCATGGCTATTCTGGAGACTACCTCCCTGAACAAAGCGCAACGCGAAGAACGCCTGGCTGAGCTGCTGGCAGAGCTAGGGATTAGCCATCTGGCAGCCAATCGGGCGGATTCGCTCTCTGGAGGAGAACGACGCCGGGTCGAAATTTCGCGTGCGCTGGTGATGTCGCCGGCATTTATGCTCCTGGATGAACCCTTTGCCGGAATCGATCCGCTTTCGGTTGTTGATATCCAGGAGATTATTGTGCAATTACGCGAACGCGGGATCGGCATTCTTGTCACCGACCACAATGTTCGAGAGACGCTGAGCATTTGTGACCGGGCCTATATTCTGAGCGATGGCAGTGTATTTGAGGAAGGAACGCCCCAGGAAATTACGGCGAGTAGTCGCGCCCGAGAGGTCTACTTGGGAGAGCGCTTCCGCCTCTAGTGACTAGGGACAAGGGTAGAGTTGTATGGGGTTAGACCTCAGACTGACTCAGAAATTAACCCAAAAACTGGTGATGACGCCCCAATTGCGTCAAGCCATCAAAATTCTGCAGCTGCCCCGTGGAGAGCTTGATACGCTCATTGATGAAGAGCTGGCGGAGAATCCGGTCATTGAGCGCGTCACCGAGGACGAGGCGATTTTTGACGACGGCCGCGGCAATGGCGAAGAGCCAACCCAGACCGCCACACCAGACGCGAACACAGAAAAGGACCAGATTGACTGGCAAACTTATCTCAGCACCTATAATAACAATAACGACATGCCGGCCCTTCCTCCACCTGGAGACGAAGACGCGGATAGTGAGCGTCAAAATGCCCCAGAGGATCGTCTGCCCCGCACAGAGTCGCTGGCCGAACATCTCACCTGGCAGTTACGCTTCCGCAGCCTGACCGAAACAGAAGAACATCTCGCCTCTCTGATCGTCGGCAATCTGGACGTTGACGGCTATCTGGAGGCCAGCGTCGAGGAACTCGCAGAGAGTGCAGACGGCAGTCCCGAGGAGGTTGAACGAGTCTTACGTATTGTGCAGTCGTGCGACCCGATTGGAGTCGGCGCCCGAGACCTCCAGGAATGCCTACTGTTACAACTGTGTGCGGCTCAGCACGAGGACGAAGCGATTGACGAGTCCCTGCTCCATTTAACAAAAACGATTGTCCAGCAGCATCTCCAGAGCCTTGAGGGACGGCGCTATGATCGGTTGGCAAAAGCGCTCAAAGTTCCGACGGAAGGAATCCAGCGGGCGATCAAAATCATTACGGCTCTTGAACCCAAGCCCGGACGCAATTACGGTGACGGGGATATCCGCTATGTCACGCCGGATGTGGATGTCCATAAGATCGGAGACGAGTATCGGGTGACGCTCAACGAAGAGGGTCTGCCGCGTCTCAAGGTGAGCAATGCCTATCGCCATTTACTCACCCAAGACGGCGAGGCAAAAGAGTATGTCCAGGATAAACTGCGTGCAGCAGCCTGGCTGATTAAGAGTATTCACCAACGCCAGCGGACCCTACTCATGGTTGCTGAGAGTCTGGTCAAATTTCAGCAGGATTTTCTGAACCATGGCGTTTCCCATATGCGCCCACTGGTGTTACGCGATGTGGCAGATGACATCGGCGTGCATGAGTCAACGGTCAGCCGGGCCATTGCGGGCAAGTATATCGCCACGCCACGCGGCTTGTATCCACTCAAAAAATTCTTCACAACAGGGCTGAAGAGCCACTATGGACAAGACGTTTCGGCGGAAAGCGTCAAGGCCCAAATTCGAGCCCTGATTGATCGGGAAGACCCGTACAGACCCCTGAGTGATGAAGAAATTGCAAAAACACTGTCCCGTAGTCATATCAAGATTGCCCGCCGGACCGTCGCCAAATACAGAGAGGGCCTCAATATTCTTTCCTCTGCAAAGCGGAAATACGCCCGCTAGGCGGTAGTCCTATTCGGAATGAAGGAATACTCCCATGCGTGTCGTTGATATCCTCAACCAAGAATCTATTCTCCCCCAGCTCCAGGGCCGCACAAAGACCGATGTCCTCCGTGAGCTCGCCCAACACCTCGCCCAGCACACACAAGGTGTCGACGCCGAGCAGTTGGTCGCCGTGCTCCTGGACCGTGAACGTCTCGGCACAACGGCCATTGGTGAAGGCATTGCCATACCCCATGGGAAGTTGTCCGGACTCAGGAACGTAGTTGCCGTTTTTGGCCTGAGTCCACACGGGGTGGACTGTAGCTCCCTTGATGGCGGGCTGACGCGGCTCTTCTTTTTGCTGGTTGCGCCAGAGGATTCTGCCGGCGTCCACCTCAAGGCCCTGGCTCGGGTCTCTCGACTCTTGAAAGACAAGACGTTTCGAGAACGCTTGCTCCAAGGCGGTAGCCAAGCGGATTTACACCGGCTGATCTGCGAGGAAGATAACAACCTGTAGCGGGGAGGCCACACCCGACACGTACCGCTATGCAAGTCGTTGTCGTCACGGGCTTATCAGGCTCAGGGAAAAGTACCGCAATCCGCGTCCTGGAGGATCGTGGCTTCTACTGTATCGATAATCTGCCAGTCACCCTCATCCCCCGATTTCTTGAGCTCAGCGAAAATAATCAGGAGCATATTGGCCGAGTGGCCTTGGGGATTGATCTGCGCGAGCGTATTTTTCTGCACGAATACCCGACGGTCCTTGAAGGGCTGCGCCAGAAGGGTCACCAGATCAAGATCCTGTATTTTGAAGCCAGCGCCGATGTCCTCGTGCGACGCTTTAGCGAAACCCGCCGTCCCCACCCGGCTGCCGGAGACGGGGGCGTCCTCCAAGGGATTCGGACCGAAGAGGAACAGCTCGCCGAACTGCGCGCCTCAGCCGACCTGGTTATGGATACGTCTGCGTATAGCGTACACGAACTCCGGGAGGCCCTCCTTCAGCATATTGAGCGCTATCCCCACTCCCAACGGCCTTTACTCATTACCGTCGAGTCGTTTGGCTATAAATACGGAATCCCCATCGATGCCGATATTATGCTGGACGTCCGTTTTCTTCCCAATCCTTTTTTTGTCGATGCGCTCCGGCACAAGACCGGTACGGAACGCGCCGTCGTAGAATTCGTCCTCGGCCAGGAGGAAACCGCTCTCTTTTTGAGCCAGACGTCGGCCTTACTCGAATCGACGCTGCCCCTGTATGCCAGAGAAGGCAAAAGCTATCTCACTCTGGCCATTGGGTGTACCGGCGGCCAACACCGCTCGGTCGTCATCGCCGAAGAATTGGGCCGACAGCTCCAAGCCTGGGATTATACCGTTCGGATTCAGCACCGAGACAGGCAGCGGGAAAGAGTATCGGGATGACCCCCCCCCTCCACGCCCGGCTCACCCTCCTCAACGCAATGGGCTTACACGCCCGCGCGGCAGCGTCCTTCGTCAAAGCCATCAAAGACCTCAAGGTTGAGGTCAGCGTCAGTTGGGAGGGACAGACGGCGAACGGCCGCAGCGTCCTCGACCTGCTGATCCTCGGCGCGCCGCGCGGCAGCGTCCTTGAGCTACAGATTCAGGGCGACGATGCAGAGGAGGCTCTCTCGACACTCACCCGCCTCGTCGCCAATCGTTTCGACGAAGAATAGTTATCAGGTCAGTGAAAAGCCCCTTGACGCTCAGAAGGGGATTCTATTATATGCGCCCAGCCGTCTAGGGTACGGGTAGCATCACACCAAGGAGAAAAAACATGACGGGGAAAGAGTATTTATTCACGTCCGAATCAGTGTCAGAGGGTCACCCGGACAAAATGTGTGATCAGATCTCAGACGGCATCCTGGACGCCTTACTCGAACAAGACCCGGACAGCCGGGTGGCCTGCGAAACGCTGGTCAAGACCGGCATGATCGTCGTGGCAGGTGAAGTCACAACCAAAGCTCAGACCAGCTATCATTTTGTCATGGATGTCGCCCGCCAGATCGTGCGCGACATCGGCTTCATCGACTCTTCCCTGGGTTTTGACGCCGACACCTGTTCCGTGCTGACCGCGCTCAGCCAGCAGTCCGAGGATATTGATCAAGGTGTATCCGAGGGGAAAGGTCTCCACAAGGAACAGGGAGCGGGCGATCAAGGCATGATGTTCGGCTTTGCCTGCGATGAAACCAAAGACTATATGCCGTTTCCCATTTATACGGCCCACCGCCTGGTCCAGGAAATGGCCACCATACGAAAAAGAGGCGAGCTGCCTTTCCTGCGACCGGATAGCAAGTCGCAGGTAACGGTGGAATACCGGGACGGCAAACCGGTGCGCGCGGATACGGTCCTGATTTCGACCCAACACGATCCTGATGCGGCGTATGACACAATCAAAGAGGCCATTGTTGAAGAAGTCGTGAAACGCGTCATTCCACCGGAGTTTTTGGACCAGAAGACGACGTTTCTCGTGAATCCGACCGGGCGTTTCGTCAACGGCGGCCCGTACGCGGACTGCGGACTGACCGGGCGAAAAATTATCGTCGACACCTATGGCGGCTACGGCCGGCATGGTGGTGGTGCGTTTTCGGGCAAAGACCCCAGCAAGGTAGATCGCTCCGCCGCGTATATGGCGCGCTATATTGCCAAGAATCTTGTGGCCGCGGATTTAGCCAAACGCTGCGAGGTTCAGCTCGCCTATGCGATCGGCGTGGCAGAACCGGTCGGCGTCTATGTTGATACCTTCGGCACGGGTGTCTTACCGGAGGAACGCATATCCGCAATCGTCCGTCAGGAGTTCGACCTTCGACCCGCTGCCATTATCCAGACGCTTGATTTGAAACGTCCCATTTATCGGGAGACCGCGGCCTACGGCCACTTCGGGAGACCGGCCGAGAACGGATATTTCCCCTGGGAGCGGATTGACCGTATAGAAGCCCTCAAGCGCGCGTCGACGACCGTGTAGATAACCCAAGTCAGAAGCAGAAAGAGGAATCATGCGTACAAGCCGAGGCGATGTCAAAGACCCCAAGCTGGCCAAGGAAGGCAAGAAGCGTTACGAGTGGGCCGACCAGCACATGCCGGCCCTGCGTCAGGTCCGAGAAGTTTTTTCACGCGAGAAACCCCTGAAAGGCGTGCGCCTGGCGGCCTGTCTGCACGTCACCTCCGAAACCGCCAACCTGATGCGGACCCTCAAGGCTGGCGGCGCCGACGTCACCCTGTGCGCCTCCAACCCGCTGTCCACCCAGGACGATATTGCCGCCGGCCTGGTCAAACACGAGGGCATCCCGACGTTTGCGATTCGCGGCGAGAATAACAAGAGCTATTATGCCCACCTGCACCAAGCCCTGGCTCATCAGCCCAGCGTGACCCTCGACGACGGCGCCGACCTGGTCTCGCTGCTGCATACCGACAAGAATTACGCCGACCGCGCCGAGCAGATGTGCGCCAGCATGGAAGAGACCACGACCGGCGTCATCCGGCTGCGCGCTATGGACAAGGACGGCGTCCTGAAGTTCCCGGTCATTGCCGTGAACGACGCTACTACCAAGCACCTGTTCGACAACCGCTACGGAACCGGACAATCCACCCTGGATGGGGTGCTGCGGGCGACCAATGTCCTGCTGGCCGGCATGACGGTTGTGGTCGCCGGCTACGGCTGGTGCGGCAAAGGCGTCGCCATGCGCGCCCGGGGGCTTGGATCCCAAGTCATCGTGGCCGAAATCGACCCGATTCGCGGACTCGAAGCCGCCATGGACGGCTTCCGGGTCATGCCCATGCGGGAGGCGACCCGCGAGGGGGAGCTGTTCGTGTCCGTGACCGGCGACACCAGCGTGCTGCGCAAAGAGCATTTTGCGCGGATGAAAGACGGCGCCATCCTGTGCAACTCGGGCCATTTTGACGTTGAGATCGATATTAAGGCGCTCAAGAAAATGGCCAAGCGGGTTGAACGCAATGTGCGCACAAACGTGGACGGCTATCATCTGGAGGATGGACGCTGCATTTATGTCATCGGCGAGGGGCGGCTGGTCAATCTTGCCGCGGCCGAGGGACACCCGCCGGCGGTGATGGATATGAGTTTTGCCACGCAGGCCTTAACCGTGCGCTGGGCGGTGGAAAATCAGGACCAGTTGACGCCCCACGTGCACCCTGTCGCCAAAGAGATCGAAGACCAGGTCGCCAGCCTCAAACTCGCCAGCATGGACATCCAGCTCGACCGGCTGACCCCGGAGCAGAAGCGCTATCTTGCATCGTGGGAATTTGGGACATAAGTTCTACCCATGGTCGGTGGGGTGTTTCGGTGGATGCTGGGGGTGGTGCTTCTTGCGAGCGTAGCCCCCTTCGCCTTTGCCCTCTCCCCGCCCCGTCCCGCTCTCGAAGAAATACGGCATACCTCAGTCCCGGATTACACCCGGGTCATTATCACCCTCTCGGACCGAGCAGATTATCGGCACTTCCGGGTTGCCGCTGACCGGGACCATGATCGGCCGCCCCGGATTGTCATCGATTTCTCCTCGGCCCGGATTGATCCGCAGTTGCGGGCGCCCATTCCCGTGGATGACGGCCTGCTCAAGCGCATCCGGACGGGCCAGTTCTCGCCAACCACGGCTCGGGTCGTGCTCGATTTGGAACAAATTGAGAGCTATACCGCCTTTCCACTCTACTCTCCGTATCGACTCATTATTGATGTCAAAGGCAAGAGTGAAAAAACGCCGCCGCGCCAGCAGGCCAAACAATCACGAGCACCCCCACCTCCTCAATATCGAATTATGATTGACCCTGGGCACGGTGGGCGCGACCCGGGCGCGGTCGGCGTTGACGGGCTCAAGGAAAAAACCGTGGTCCTTGCCATCAGCAAAAGACTTGGCAAGAAGCTGGAATCCCGCCTTCCGGTTAAAGTGCTCTATACACGGGAGAAGGATGTCTTTGTTCCGCTTCCGGAACGCACGGCCCAGGCCAATGCGACCAAGGCCGATCTTTTTATTTCGATTCATGCCAATGCGAGTGAAAATCCTCGCCTCCAGGGAGTGGAGACCTATTATCTGAACAATACCAATGATCGGGCCACTATTCGGCTGGCGAACCTTGAAAATGGTCTGGCATCGCCAGGAAGCGAATTATCCTTTATTCTGAGCGATCTCTATCATACTGTGAACGAACCAGAGTCGATTGCTCTTGCCCACACCCTCCAGAACTCTATGATGACCCAGGTTTCCAAACGTCATGCGCAGGCACGTAACCTGGGCGTGAAAAAAGGGCCATTCTATGTGTTAGTTGGAGCGCATATGCCGTGTGTCTTGGCCGAAGTGTCATTTCTGACGCACCGCGTCCAGGGGCGGCTGTTACGTTCCTCGGCCTATCGGGAAGCCATAGCGGAAGGGCTTTTTCAAGGAATTGCCCGATTTATCAAAGAAGAGTTGCCACGGATCAAGAAAGACAGCGTATAATGGATGCCGACCAGCAATACTCGCCTCCCAGTCTTATTGAGCTACCGCCCCTCCCTTCGTCAGACCCGGACGTGGAACTTGATCCCGCTTGGGACCTCGGTCGGATTGCCGGCACCTATCGCACCCAGGTCCACGAGTTGCTGGTGCGACACCAAGCGAAGAGTCAGAGTGGACGCTCCGTAGTCGAGGTCCACACCGCGCTGATCGATCAACTCGTGCGGTATGTCTTTACCGCCGCGACCCGTCTCTACACGCGTCGCTATACCAGCCTCAGCCAACGCTGTAGTCTGTTTGCCCTGGGCGGCTATGGCCGTGGAGAGCTGAATCCGCATTCCGACATCGATTTGCTCTTCCTCTACCACTGGAAAATCACCCCCTATGCCGAGACGGTGTGGGAAACTCTGTATTACAGTCTGATGGACGCGGGCTGGACGGTCGGCCATGCGGTCCGTAATATTCGGGAGTGCCTCCGTCATGCGGGTCGGGATTTCGAGATTAAAACGTCCCTGCTGGATAGTCGCTACCTGTGTGGTGAAGAGTCCTTGGCGCAGGAGTTTCAGGCCACCATTCAGCGCGACTTGGTAGAGAAACGAACCGAACAGTTTTTTCAGGCAAAAGCCGAAGAGAGTCGCGTCCGCCACCAGCGCCACGGCGATTCGCTCTATCTACTCGAACCAAACCTGAAAGAGGGCTGTGGCGGGTTACGCGATCTGCACACCGCCTGGTGGTTGGCCAAAGTCAAATTCAAGCTCACCAACTGGCGCGAACTCATCGTCAAAGGCGTCGTCTCGGAACCGACCCTGGCCGAGGTAGAAGCGGCCCAGGATTTCTTGTGGCGAGTGCGGAATGGGCTCCATCTGCTTGAGCGGACCGAGCAGGACACGCTGACCTTTGAACACCAGGACCAACTCGCCCCGGCGTGTGGCTTTGCGGACGCTACCCAGTTCATGCGGACCTACTACCAACACGTCACGACTATTCATGATTTTACCCGATTCATGTTTGAGCGCTGCGCAGCACCGTCTCGACTCTTCAACTTCCTGGGCCGCCCGCGGGGTCGGGATATCCGTGAAGGCATCCGTATTGTTGACCAGGCCCTGCACGTGACGAAACCTGAGATGCTCACGCAGGAGCCGCTCAATCTCGTGACCCTCTTCCATGATACCCAGCGTCACGGCGTCGTGTGTACCCGTGAAACCAAGCAGGCGATTCGTCAGGCACTGACCGATCTCCCACCAGATACGGCCAGCCGCCCCGCCGTGCGGGATGCCTTTCTCGCCATCCTCTCCTGGAAGCAGCGGGTTGCCCCAACCCTGCACGCGATGCACGAAGTCGGCCTGCTCGAATGGCTGTTACCCGAGTTTGGCCATTTACGCTGGCGAACGCAGCGCGACCTGTACCATATCTATGCCATCGACGAGCATACACTGCACGGCGTGGCAGAAATCGAACGCTTGCGCGACGGCGAATATAAAGAAAGTCTGCCGCTCCTGACCCAGGTCATGCGTGAGATTGACCGGGTGGACCTCTTATTCCTGTCGATGCTCTTTCACGATGTGGGCAAGGGGTTTGGCGTCGAGCACTCCGCCCGGAGCGCCGAGATGGTGGACGCAGCCGCCAGTCGCTGGCAACTGCCACCAGACGAGGCGCACGAGTGGCAGGTCCTCGTCCGCCAGCATCTCTTTATGTCTCACATCGCCCAACGGCGCGATCTTTCAGACGACGCGCAAATTGCGGATTTCGCCCGGACGGTAGAGAATCCTGGGTGCTTGAAGCGGCTCTATCTGCTGACATTTGCCGATATGAAGGCTGTTGGTCCCAAGGTCTGGAATAGCTGGAAAGGGGGGCTCCTCAACGAACTCTATCTGCGCACCCTGGAGCGCCTGGAAACGGGAGCGCTGATTGAGGATGATCAAGACGTACGCCTCCAGCGTCGGAAAGATCGCATTCAACGGCGTCTAGTCACAGAAGCAGCGGTCGATCAGCTCTCCCAGTTCCTGACCGCAATGCCGGACAGCTATTTCCTGACGACCCCGGAGGATGCGGTCCCAGAGCATTTCCAACTCATGAGCCGCTTTGTCCGGGCAGAGTCTGACGCTCCCTACCGCGCCAGCCTGCACCACTTTCCAGAGCAGGAGTATAGTGAATTCACCCTGGTCACCCGTGATCGCCCAGGGCTCTTTTCCATGCTCGCCGGCGTTCTCACCGTCAGTAGCCTCAGCATTTCCGGAGCACGCGCCTTTACCAGCAGAGTCAGAGGCACCAGCCAGCAAGGCATTGCTTTGGATGTCTTTCGGCTGTCACACCTGGACCGTCAGGACATGTTACTCTCGGAAGATACCTGGGCTCGATTTTATACACGGCTGAACTCAGTCTTACACGGAGAGCGAACGGTTGAGGACCTGCTGCAGGCGGCGCGACCACCGGCTTTTCTGCAACGCGCCCGCCCGCGCCTGCGGACTGAGATTACGATTGATAACACGACGTCGCCAACCTACACCCTGGTCGATGTCACGGCGCTTGACCGGATCGGGCTCTTATTCGAGGTGACCCACGCCCTGTTCCAACTCGGCCTGGTGATCCACCTGGCGAAAATCACCACCAATGTCGATCAGGTCCTTGACGTCTTCTACGTGACGGATGTGACCGGCGCGAAGGTTGGGAATCCCGACCAGGTGCTGGCAGAGCTGCAAGGCCGTCTGCGTAGCCATGAGGAAGCCGCATGACGCAGACTTCCCTCTCTCACCCAAACAGTGCCCAGAGCGATACTCTGCTTGACACCTTTCTAGGGCATCTCACCGTAGAAAAGGGCTTAACCCCGCGTACGGTAGAGGTCTACAGCCGGGACCTCCACCGGTTCTGCGCCTATTTATCGACTCAGGATATCTCGGATGTCAGACGAGCCGGTTCGCGCCATATCGTTGGCTTTCTCAGCGTCCTGCACGGACAGGGCATGTCAACCCGTACCCAATCCCGCGTCTTAACCGCGCTGCGCGGCTTGTACCGCTTCCTCCAACGGGAAAATGAACTGCCTGGGAAGAACCCAACCGCCCTACTCCATCTGCCCAAGTTTGGCCGTGCCCTGCCCCACGTCCCGTCTCAGGAACAGGTAGACGCACTCATCTCACTGCCAGACGCGACGACCCCACTCGGCATGCGGAACCAGACCATGCTCGAAGTGTTATACGCGACTGGCCTACGCGTCTCCGAACTGGTGCAGCTGACAGTCTCGCAGGTCAATCGGGAAGCGGGATTCGTCCGGGTGCGGGGCAAGGGCAATCGGGAACGCCTCGTCCCCCTCGGGACTCGGGCACTCGCACAGCTCCAGGGTTATCTCGACACCGTCCGCCCGGTCCTGCTGAAGCACCGGAGCAGCGACTATATTTTCCTGACTCGTTCCGGGAAGCCGCTGACCCGTCAAGCATTCTGGGCGCTGATCAAAGGCTACGCCAAGAAGAATCCTGAGGGCAGTCCGGTCTATCCCCACTCCTTGCGGCACGCCTTTGCGACGCATCTGCTGGAGGGTGGAGCGGACCTGCGGGCGGTCCAGTCCATGCTGGGCCACGCTGATATTGCCACAACGCAAATCTATACTCATCTGGCGAGCGCGCGCTTACGCGAGGTACACCGCAAGTATCATCCGCGCGGCTGAGGGCTCCGTGCTCAGGCCCTGAACCGGCAAGCTCAAGGAAAGCGATCCTTTTCCTTCAGGCCGCTTTTACATCACGACCACGCTCCGGGCAACTTCGCCTTTCTCCAGCGCGGTCATGGCATCATTTACTTCATCGAGTGAGTAGGTACGCGTCACCAGTTCATCGAGTTTGAGCTTGTTGTTCATATACAGCTCAATCAGGCGCGGCATATCGACGTGCGGGCGAGAAGAGCCGTAGACTGAACCCTGAATTTTTTTCTCGTTGAGCAGGCTGAACGCCGGGATCGTCACCGTCTCTTCCCGCGCCGGTGCGCCGACGACAATCGTACTGCCACCCTGCCGGGTGCAGGCATAGGCTTGTTCGATGGTTTTGCCCAGGCCGATCACCTCAAAAGCGTAATCCGAGCCACGCCCGTCGGTCAGGCTTCGCACGGTCTTGGTCAGATCGTCTCGGGCCGGATTCACCGTATGGGTCGCGCCGAACTCTTTGGCGTATTCGAGCTTATTATCCATCAGGTCAACCGCGATAATAATGCTCGCTCCGGCTAGCGCGCAGCCCTGAATCACATTCAACCCCACTCCTCCGCAGCCAATGACCACGGCGCTTGTGCCGGGCCTGACCGCGGCGGTATTGATGGCGGCCCCGACCCCGGTCATGACTCCACAGCCGACCAGACAGGCTTTGTCGAGCGGCACCTCGTGCGGGATTTTGACGCAGGCGATTTCGGGCACTACCGCGTATTCCGCATAGCTCGATAGACCGGCGGCATGATGAATCTTCTGTCCGTTCTTACTCAGCCGACAGGTACCATCCAGGAGAGCGCCTTTGCCCATAATCGTCCGCATATTCACGCACAGGACCGGACTGCCCTGGGCACAGTAATAGCAGTGTCCGCAGTAGGGAGCGAAAGACAGGACCACATGGTCGCCGGGCTGCACCATCGTCACGTCCGGCCCGACTTCTTCAACAATACCGGCACCTTCATGACCAGGCACGACGGGCAACGGGGAGCGAATCACACCATGGATAATGGAATAATCGCTATGGCACACGCCATTGGCGGTAATCTTGACGCGCACTTCTTTGGATTTGGGATTGTCGAGGTCTACCTCTTCGACCTGGAGTGGGGTGCTGAGTTCGTACAGGACTGCGGCCTTCATAACTCCCTCCTTATGCGCTGGGTCCGGCTTCATCTCGAAGCGCGGCGCTTTCCAGAATTTGATGGGACGCGGTATGGGGATCAAGCGTGCCGGCGCCAACTGCATCGAAATAGCGCGACAGCTCGGGATCGGTCCGGGCGCCGACGGTCAAGCGTTTACGGACTTCATATTCGACCCGGGTAATGAGTTCTTCGCGGCGGCGCTCCGAGCGGCGGCGCGCCAGTTCTCCGGACGCAATCGACGACTGATGATGATCCCGCATGGCTTGCAACAGCTCCGGCAGGCCCGTACCGTTAATCGCCTGGGTCGCCAGCACGGGAATGCGCCAGGGCGACTGCGCCGACTCATCTGCCGGACGATTACTGTATTTCAGCTCCAGCATCAGGCTGAGTTCGGTCATCATCCGCTGCGACCCGTCTCGGTCGGCCTTATTGACGACGAAGATATCCGCAATCTCCATCAGCCCGGCTTTCATAACCTGAACACCGTCACCGGCTTCCGGTACGAGCGTCACCAGCACGGTATCGGTCGTGCCCATGACGTCCAATTCCGTCTGCCCAACGCCGACCGTCTCAACCAGAATATAGTCCAGGCGTGCCGCCTCCATCAGCTTAATGACGTCTTTGGTCGCACGGGACAGCCCGCCGTGACTGCCGCGCGTTGCCATACTCCGAATGAAGACTCCGCGGTCAAGATAATGCTTCGTCATCCGAATCCGGTCGCCCAGCAGCGCACCGCCGGTAAAGGGGCTCGACGGGTCGATAGCGACAATCCCAACCGTTTCTCCGGCCTGCCGCATCAGCGTCGTCAGCCCGTCTACCAGGCTCGACTTGCCGGCGCCCGGAGGGCCAGTAATTCCTATCGTGCAGGCGTGCCCTTGCCTGGGCCCGATGGCCTCCAGAATACGGCCCAGCCTTTCATCTTCTCGTTCTACCAGCGTCATCAGACGAGCCAGCGCTCGATTATCTCCGGACGACATTTTTTCGAGCAGTTGATCCAGTGTGTGTTTTGCCATGGGTACGCTTTTTTCTCCTTGAGCGGTCTATATACCGGAAGCTGCTGGTAAAGTCAGTGGAGCTTGGTATGCTATGGAGGGAATAGGAAAAAGCATGCAGACTGTCGCGCAGCGCGGAGAAGAGCATGGAATGGGACACCCTCTATATTGAGCAAAAGGAGGCGGTAGCTTTTCTGACCCTGGATCGTTCAGCCTCCCTGAATGCGGTCAACGACCAACTCACGGCCGACCTCGAAGCGGCGTGTCAAACGCTCGACGCTGATACCGACCTCCAGGTGGTCGTGCTGAAAGGCGAAGGCCGCGCCTTTTGTTCCGGCATGGACCTCAAGGCGGCTGCCCTGCGCCCCTCAACCAACGCAGCTATTGATGCGGCCTGGGCTCCCTGGCAACGCGCGCTGGATACCCTGGAACACCTCAACGCCCTCACTATTGCCTCCATTCAGGGCGCCTGTCTGGGCGCCGGCTGCGAGTTGGTCTTGGCCTGTGATTTTCGGATTGCGGCCAATACCGCCTTCTTCTCCTTACCCCAAGTGCTCTACGGCTCGCCGCCCGATGCTAGCCAGAGCTATAAACTCGCCCAACTCATCGGTCTCGCCAAAGCCAAGGAAATCCTGATTCTGGGTGAACGCTTCGATGCCTCCCAGGCCGAGCACTGGGGACTGCTGACCAAAGTCGTTGAAGCCGAGAATCTCAAAGAGGAGACCGAGCAGCTCGTCGCCCGTTGTCAAAAAGTTGGCGGCCGGGCCGCAACCGTCGCCAAACATCTTCTGCATCAGTCCTGGACGCTGGGCCAGGAGACCTGGTCGTCGGAAATATCCCGTGCCCGGACGACCGCGCTTGAGGAAAAAGACTTTGCTGAGGCCATGCGCATCTACCGCGAGCAGCGCAAGCCACAGGTGTAGGAGAGATTAGGAACTAGGGGTTAGGGGTTGGGGGGTTCGCTACCCCTAACCCAATCCCCAACCCCCACCTTCATGCGCTCTGCCACACTCAACTTTATTAACGAACTCCGAACTGCCGGGCTGCGCATCGCGTTGAGCGAAAGCCTGGATGCCGTACAAGCGGTTGCGGCAGCGGGGGTTGAGCGAGAGGTCCTGCGCGAAGCACTGGCGGCCTGCATGGTGAAAGACGAGGAGGACCGCTACACCTTTGATACCGTCTTCAACCGCTTCTTTACCGGCTCTCACCCACGCGCCAGGAAGAAACCGCTGCCACACTCCGGCCAGGGAGTCGGTCCACGCACCACCCAAACAGCGCACAGCGAACGCACCCGGCCGCAGCCGCGGCAGTCTGAAAAGAGACCTCTCTCACGACCATCTGTCCAACCGCAAGCCGCTGAGACGAAAGAGAAAAAAGAATCGCCGACGGCCTTACTCCAATCAGCCGGAGACGCCAGCCAGAACCCGACGGAAGACGAGACCTCTCAACAAGACAAGGCCCGACTCGCCAGCCGGAAGGCGTTGTTACACAAGTCCCTGAGTCTGTTCGACTCCCGGGATGTTGAAGACGCCAAAGACCTGGTAGACGAATTGGCGCATCGTTTCCGGGGTCATCTCAGCCGTCGCTATCAAAGGACAAAACACGGCCGGCTCGACTTCCGCCGAACGATTCGCGCCTCAATTTCACACGGCGGTGCTCCCGTCAATTTGTTTATGAAAGGCCGCCGGCCCGGTCGGCCTGACCTGCTGGCCTGGTGTGATCTGTCGGGGTCGGTCTCAACCGTCAGCGATTTTCTGCTGGCCCTGCTCGCACCGGCCGGTAAATACTTCCGTCAGGTTCACACCTTCGCTTATGTCGACCGCCTGTGCGAAGTTTCTTTCGAGCAGGGTTATGTTGTCCCGCATGGCGAGCTTGACCTGTACGCGCGATCAGACTTCGGTCGGGTGCTCCAACATTTTTGGCAGGCCGAAGGCGAACGCCTCCTGACCCGTAACACCATCGTCCTCATCCTGGGCGACGCCCGCAATAACCGCCGCCCACCCCGGCCCGATCTCCTGGCTCGAATCCGTGACAGGACCAAGAAACTCATCTGGCTGAACCCGGAACCGGAAGAGCGCTGGGACACGGGTGATAGCGTTATGGGTCGCTATACGCCGATGTGTGACGCAGTCTTAGGCTGTGGAAACCTCAAGGAATTGCTGGGGACGCTCAAGCGAGTGTTTTAGCCCGGTGCCTACCCCTCTCTTTTATAAGAGCCTGAACGCGCGGTCTTTTCGAGGGGCGGCACGGCCCACATCGTCTACTCCCCACTCAGCGCCTGACTCAACGCCGCGCGGTACGGGTGGGTGTCCATATAGATGCGCAACACTTTGAACTTGCCGTGCTCAAACGTCCAGAAGTTCAGATTGTCCATCACCAGCGGCCGGCCGGCCGTGGTCTTGCCTTCGAGGTGGAGCGGGGCAATCAGTTTATTGCCCTCGATAATGATGTCCGTGGCCACAGCCGTATAATCAACCAGGCTGGTCGTCAATTTTTCGTAGAACGTGCGCAGGGCCGCTTTGCCCTGAATCCCGGCGGCACCGGTGACCGGGTTGATGAGCCTGGCATCGTCGGCAAACAGTTCGAGAATGCCGTCCACATCGCCGTTCGTCACGCGCTCAAAATACGTATGAGCGGCGCTCTCCATCTGCTGTTCAGTCTGCCCGCGCGCCATGATTCCCTCCGTTCAGATAGGCTTTCAAACACTGTGCCGTGTAGGACTGCTGGACCTTCTTCATGAGTTGCTGGGGTGTACCGCTGGCCACAATATTGCCGCCGGCGGCACCGCCCTCGGGGCCGAGGTCGATGATGTAATCGGCCTCTTTGATGATGTCAAGATTGTGCTCAATCGTCACCACCGTATTGCCCTTATCAATCAGTCGATGGAGCGTGTGGATCAGCTTTTCGATATCGGCGAAATGGAGACCTGTTGTTGGCTCGTCCAATACGTAGAGCGTTTTCCCGCGCGAGCGTTTTGCCAACTCGTAGGCCAGTTTGATGCGCTGGGCTTCACCCCCGGACAGCGTATTGCTGGCCTGACCAAGCCGGATATAGCCCATGCCAATATCGTTCAGCAGCTTGAGCGGTTGCGCGACCTTGGGCACACCAATGAAAAACGTCGCCGCCTCTTCAATGGTCATTTCAAGCACATCGGCAATATTCTTGCCGTTATAGGCAATTTCCAGGGTCTCCTCGTTATAGCGCCTGCCACCGCACACATCGCAGGTGACGTAGACATCGGGCAGAAAGCTCATCTCCATTTTAATGCGGCCCTGTCCGGCACAGGTCTCGCAACGCCCGCCTTTCACATTGAAAGAGAACCGACCGGGTTTATAGCCGCGCAGCCGCGCATCGGGCAACAGAGAAAAGAGCTTGCGCACCTCGTCCCAAAAGCCAACATAGGACGCCGGGACCGAACGCGGAGTTTTCCCGATGGGCGATTGATCGACCTCGACCACACGCTCAATCCCCTCCGTATTGTCAATGCTGTCATGCAGCCCGACCCGACCGGCATATAAACCCAGTTTGCGCCGCAGCCCATTGACCAGGACTTCCTGGACTAAAGAACTCTTCCCCGATCCAGACACCCCGGACACGCCTACCCACGTCCCGAGCGGAATATCAATGTCGATATTCTTCAGGTTGTTCTCTCGCACGCCCCGCAGGCGCAGCCGCGGACGCTCCGTGAGAGACCGAACCGGACCGAGCCGCGGGTGGGCCGAGGAGAGAAACTGACCGGTGGGGGGGGCCCGAGGAGAGAAACGCCCGGGTGGGGGAGGCGGTGTTCTTGCGTAACTGCGGGGGCGAGCCTATAGCCACCACTTGACCGCCGTGCACCCCGGCACCTGGCCCCAGGTCGATCACCACATCCGCATTCTCAATAGTCTGCTCGTCGTGTTCGACGACCAGCACGGTGTTGCCACGTTCTTGCAGATTCCGCAGGGTATCAATCAGGCGGGCATTATCGCGCGGGTGCAGCCCGATGGTCGGTTCGTCCAGGATATAACACACCCCACACAGATTGGAGCCGAGCTGAGCGGCCAGACGAATCCGCTGCGCCTCCCCGCCGGACAAGGTATCCGCGCGGCGGTCCAAGGATAGATAGGACAGGCCGACCTGATTCAGAAAGCTGAGTCTGGGAACGATTTCTTTGAGAATCGGCCGCCCGATGAGCGTGTCACGCTCGGACAGCGACAGGTCCTGCAAACGACTGAGGCAGTCTGCCGCCGACAGACGCATCAGCCCCGGCAGCGACTGGCCACACACCTGTACGGCCCGCGCGCGTGGATTCAGACGCTCCCCCTGACATTCCGGACAAGCTGACTCACCCAGGAACTGCGACAGCGCGTATGATGAACCCGTATCCTCACCGTAGTCAAGCGTTTCATTCAGGATATCGAACGCCCCTTGCAGTCCCTGACCGTCCCCGGAAAGGACCAGCTGGCGCTGCTCCGCGTCCAGTTCGCAAAATGGCCGGTCGACTGGGACACCCATCTTCTTGAGTCTACGCAGGAGCTTGTTCTTGGCGCGTTTCAGCTCAGAACGGGCCAGCGGCAGGAGGGCGTCTTGTTTGAGCGACTTGCTCTCGTCCGGGACGACAAGTTCGGGATCGAACTCCCACAAAAATCCGGCGCCGGTGCAGTCCGGGCAGGCTCCCTGGCGGCTGTTAAAGGAAAACAGGCGAGGCTCAGGTTCTTCAAACCCGAGGCCGCAGGCGACACAGAAGAGATGCTCGCTATAGGTCCGCTCGTCTTCGCCGCACACGTGCACCGCACCACTCCCGACCCGCAAGGCCGACTGGAGCAGCGTCTCGGTGTCACGCCGATTTCCGTTTGCGCCATTCACCAGCGTCTCGCCAATCACAATATCGATGTCGTGCTCTTTATAACGCTGCAAACTCTGTCCCGGTTCGATCGTCGTCGGACGGCCGTCGATGCGCGCCTGCTTGAAGCCCAGCTTGCGCGCCCCGGCTAAAATATCCTTGTGAAACCCCTTCCGCCCCCGCACCACCGGAGCGAAAAAAGTTGTTTTCTGGCCGTGAAAATCGGCCTGAATACGATCCAGGATTTGACTGCGGCTCTGAGCCGCCAGCGGCGATCCACACTGGGTACAATGCTGAACACCGATCTTGGCGTACAGCAGCCGCAAGTAGTGCGACAGTTCGGTCACGGTGGCAACGGTCGAATTCCGCCCGCCCCGACTCATCCGCTGCTCAATGGCCACCGTGGGCGGAATACCGGTCAGCAGGTCAACATTGGGCCGGGCGAGCACTTTAATAAATTGCCGCGAGTACGCAGACAGGCTGTCAATATAGCGTCGCTGGCCTTCGGCGTAGACCAAGTCAAACACCAGCGTCGACTTACCGGAGCCGGACAGGCCCGTCACCACCACCATCTGGTCGCGCGGAATATCGACCGAAATGTCTTGCAGGTTGTGTTCCTTGGCTCCAATAATGGCAATGGACTTGCCGCTCCCGACCTCGGCGACAAGCGGCCGAGCCGGGGGCTTCGCTTTCCGCTGCTTCCGCTGCGGGCGCCGTCCTGCTGAACCCAAGACTTCCTTCAGATAGCGTCCGGTATGCGAGGCCCGGACCTCGGCCACCTCCTCCGGCGTCCCTTTGGCGATAACCGTCCCGCCACCGTCTCCCCCTTCGGGCCCGAGGTCTATCAAATAGTCGGCAGACTTAATGACCTCAAGGTTGTGCTCGATAATCAGGACCGAATGGCCGCACTCGACCAGTTGGTCGAACGCGTTGAGCAGTTTCTGGATATCGGCAAAATGCAGCCCGGTTGTCGGCTCATCAAAGATGAACAGTGTGCCGTGGGCGGCGGCGTCTTTGGAACGCTCCTTGGCAATATGCGTTGCCAGCTTCAGCCGCTGCGCCTCACCCCCGGACAGCGTGGTCAGCGCCTGGCCCAGACGCATATACTCCAGACCGACTGCGGCCAGCGGGCCCAGACGGCGCTTGAGCTCTTTTTGCTCCCCAAAAAATTCTATGGCTTCGGCAACGGTAAAATTCAGAATGTCGGTCAGACTCTTGCCCTTATAGCGGACCTCCAGCACCTCCGCCCGATAACGTTTGCCCTGACACTCGGGGCAGGGGACATACACGTCCGAGAGAAACTGCATCTCGACCTTTTCAAAACCCTCGCCCTTGCACGACTCGCAGCGTCCGCCCTCAACGTTGAACGAGAAGGTACTCGGCGTATAGCCACGGACCCGCGCCAATTCGGTTTGCGACAAGAGACGCCGCACCGTGTCAAACGCCTTGGTGTAGGTGAGCAGGTTGGCTCGCGGAGTTGTACCGATGGCCGACTGATCGACAAAGATAATATCGGCCAACTGGTCGCCACCCAGGATGGCACGGCACGCACCCGGAATGCCGACCGGCTCCCCGCGCTGTTTTTTGAGTCCGCGATACAGCACGTCTTCCACCAGCGTCGATTTGCCGGAGCCGGACACGCCGGTCAGACATACCAGACAGCCGAGCGGAACGGCGACATCGATATCCTGAAGGTTATGCGCACTCGCTCCTCGGACGGTCAGCCTATGTTTTTTCCTGACGAGCCGGCGTTTCTGCGGGAGCGGAATGGTCAACCGTCCGGACAGGTATTGACCCGTCAGCGACTGCTTGTCTTTGAGCAGCCTGGTATACGGCCCGTTGAATACGATCTCGCCACCTTTTTCTCCGGCCAGGGGTCCCAGGTCGATGACGTTGTCGGTCTCGCGAATAATCTCCGGGTCATGCTCGACCACAACGACCGTATTCCCGTTGTCGCGCAGGTCTTGCAGAATACGGACCAGACGCTGGCTATCGCGCGGATGCAACCCGATAGACGGTTCGTCCAGAATATAGAGAGTGTTGACCAACGCGGAACCAATCGCCGTGGTGAGGTCCACGCGTTCCAGTTCGCCGCCGGACAGGGTGCGGGATTGCCGGTCCAGGGTCAGGTATTCAACCCCAACCTCGACCAGATAGCGTAGGCGTTTCCGAATCTCATCCAGCATGAGACAGGCGACCTGCTCCTGGTAGTCAGTCAGCTTGAGGGCGGCAAAGAATTCCGCGCACGACCCAATGCTCATCAGATTGATATCAGCCAGGGTTTTGCCCCCCACCCGATACAGCAGACTCTCCGGTTTGAGGCGCGCTCCCCGACAGTCTTCACACGAGAAATAGCCCCGATAGCGGGCCAGAAAGACGCGCACATGCATTTTATACGTTTTGGTTTCCAGCCACTTAAACCAGCCTCGAACGCCGTAGTAGTCATCCTCGCCGTCCATGATGGCCTGCTGCTGCTCCTGACTGAGCGCCTGCCAGGCCACGTCGGTCGGAATGTCATGCTGCTCGCAAAAAGAGAACAGCTCGCGCCGCTCCCACTGCGCCGCTTTGATCCGCCAGGGCTTGATCGCCCCATGTTTCAGCGTCAGGGTCGGGTCGGGAACAATCAGCTCCGGGTCAATATCAATCGTGCGGCCAAACCCGCGGCAGGTCTCACACGCGCCGAGCGGGCTGTTGAACGAGAACATATTCGGCACGGGCTCTTGATAGGCGATGCCACACGCCGCGCACTCAAGCTGGTCCGAGAACGGCACCGCGGTGAAAGAGGAAACGTCTCCTTCATCGCGAGAAGAGGCGGGAGACGTTTCCTCTTTGTTGTCTTCATCCGGAAAAAGCAGCGTCAGGCGGCCCTTGCCATACTGAAAGGCTTGTTCGCAGGAATCGTGGATGCGCTTTTTGGAGCGGGTTTTCAGGGTCAGACGATCAACCAGGACGGTGCAGGTCTCCTGCGTAGCCTCGGGCCGTTCTGCCAGTTCCTGAATATCGACCGGTTTGCCAGCCACAACGATCCGATGAAAGCCGGACTGCAACAGGCCGCCCCGGACCTCTTCCCAGGGCAGGCTGGCCGGCGTTGACACGCTGAACGTGATCAGAAAGCGGCAGCCGTCCGGCTTCTCTTTACGCAGCTTTTTATACACCGACTCAGCCGAATCGCGCTCCACCGGCTGACCGCATTCCCGGCAGTACAGGCTGCCTGTTTTGGCAAACAGGAGCTTGAGATGGTCGTGCAGTTCGGTCATGGTTCCGACGGTTGAGCGCGAGGTCCGCACCGGTCGGTTCTGGTCAATGGCAATGGCTGGTAGAATGCCGTCAATGCGCTCGACCTGGGGCTTGTCCATACGGTCGAGAAACTGCCGGGCATAGGCCGAGAAGCTCTCAACGTAGCGACGCTGACCCTCGGCATACAAGATATCGAAAGCCAGACTCGACTTACCCGACCCACTGACACCGGTCACCACAGTTAGCTGGTTCAAGGGAATCTGAACATCGATGTTTTTGAGATTGTTCTGGCGCGCGCCAGTTATCCGAATCGAGCCACCACCCGTCCCGTTGGTTTCCAATCCTGCCCTCCACGTATAGCAATCAGTGGCCAGGTCGAGATGTGGGGTCCACCTCTGCCGCCGGACCGTTGTTTCCTTCATACTGAGCCGGGCCGGTTCCGTCTAGTCGGGCCGACAGTTTCTCATTGATGACGCGAATAGGTATCTTCCTAACCGAGCTAGCAGACTATAGTCTCTCGTTGGTTTGGTGTTTTACCTCACAGCGAGGAAACAATATTAAGATCGAGAATAGAGACCAGAGAGGAGACATTATAGTGGGACAATCATATATTTGGATTTGGTTAACGTTTTTCTACCTGTTTATTTTAGCGGAGCCTGTTTACGCCGAAGAGCAGAATACGGCGGCTATAGCGGGTGATGCACCAGTCCCTTTGTTCGAGGATCTGGGCATCTACCACCGTCCTATCACTACAAAGTCAGAACTGGCTCAGCGTTATTTTAATCAGGGCTTTCGCTTAGTGTATGGCTTCAACCATAATGAAGCGATTCGGGCCTTTAAGGAAGTCATTCGGCTCGACCCGAACTGTGCTATGGGCTATTGGGGTGTAGCGCTTTCACTTGGCCCAAATATCAATGATCGCATGCCAGCGGAGCGCGGCAAGCAAGCTTTTGAGGCCATTCAGCAGGCCATTACCCGAGCGCGCTATGCTGGGGACCACGAGCGAGCCTATATTGAGGCACTGGCTACACGCTATGTATCCGATCCAGAAAAAGCGGATCGGAAAGAACTGGATAAGGCCTATGCAGAAGCCATGCGCGGCTTACACCAACGCTACCCTCACGATCTTGATGCTACCACTTTGTTTGCCGCGTCTCTCATGAACGTTCGCCCCTGGGATTACTGGACACCCGATAGTCAACCGAAAGACGGCACCCTAGAACTTGTTGCTGCGCTCGAAAGCGTGCTGGAACGCGATCCAGATCATATTGGGGCTATTCATTACTACATCCATGCGGTTGAAGCCTCTGCACGGCCGGAGCGCGCGCTCCCCTACGCGCGGCGGCTAGCGGCCCAGATTCCAGGCTCAGGCCACCTTGTCCACATGCCTTCCCATATCTACAACCGGGTTGGACTGTATGAAGAGGCAGCAGAGAGCAATGCCCGGGCGATTGAGGTGGATGAAGCCTATATCGAGAAAGAACAGCCGCAGGGCATCTACCCGCTGGTGTATTACCCACATAACATCGACTTTCTGTGGTCAGCGCGGCAAATGTCAGGCCGGAGTGCAGAAGCGATTGCAGCCGCCCGCAGGCTGGCAGACCGTACCACGACGGAAGTCGCTCGCATGGTGCCGCCCTTAGAAGGCTGGACCGCCATGCCGTTGTGCGCGTTGGTTCGGTTTGGCAAATGGGACGATATTCTCAATGAACCACAGCCCCCGGAAGACCTCGTCTATATGACAGCGATCTGGCATTATGCCCGCGCTCTGGCTTTGACGGCAAAAGACAGAATTGAAGACGCGAAAAAAGAACAGGTAAAGTTAGAGGCTATCGCTAAAGATATCCCTGAAGATCGCATGATGATGGGCCGGAATGTCGCCGCCAAGCTCCTCTCTATTGCATCGCATGTGGTGGCAGGCGAGTTGGCGGCCAAGCAGGGCCAAACCGACCAGGCAATCAACCACCTCGAAGCCGCCGTCCACGTTCAGGATACGCTGGCTTATAACGAGCCGCCGGCCTGGTATTACCCGGTCCGCCAGAACTTGGGCGCCGTCCTGCTAGCTGCGGGGAGGTCAGCCGAAGCAGAGCAAGTGTATCGCAAAGATCTTGAACAGTATCCTGACAATGGCTGGTCGCTGTACGGCTTGTCCCAGAGCTTGCGGGCTCAAGGAAAGAAGAAAGATGCCCAAGCCACTGCCGGGCGATTTAAAAAATCCTGGAGTAAAGCGGATGTGGAACTGACGGCGTCTCGATTTTAATCAGCAAAGCCAACGGCAATCTTCCAGAAATCTCCATAACAATCTCTCCTCACCCACGCCTTGACATACCGCCAGGAGTGAGGGGAGTTTCATCTTATCCGTCTACTCTCCACCTCCATGTCACACTCACCCCAACGTATCCTCTTCGTCACCGAGCCGGGCATGGGTCATGTCCATCCGGTGTTGCCGGTGATGCACAACCTCCAGGCCAGAGGCCACGCCGTTGCCTTGGCTACCAGCCAGCTCTATCAGGAGCGCATTGAGCGCGAGGGCCTGCCATTCTATCCCCTCGGCCCCCACTACTCTGAAGAACGCTTAGAGGAATTTTTTCCACTCATTCGCTACCTGCGCATTCATTATCTGCGCGTGAGCTACGACTTTTTACGCATCTTCATGGCTTCAATACCCACGCGTATCCCGGAACTCCGACAGATTACTCAGGTCTTCCGGCCCCGCGTTGTTGTGGCTGGGCCGTTGACCTTTGCCGCCCAGCTTTTTTGCGAGCAGCAGGCATTACCGTGGGCCGTGCTGAGCCCCATGACCCACTTCATGTCCCCGAGTCTATATGCCCCTCCGGCCGGCTTTCCGCGAGTAGAGACCATGCCCGCGGTCCTCCGTTTTCCCTATCGGCTCGGACTCAAAGGCGCGCTCCGCGCGGCCACGACGCTAATGGCTCCGTGGCGCTTTGCCCTGAATCGTTATCGCCGGCAGCTTGGACTCCCCCCCCATGCCGACCCACTCTCACCCCAGGTCGTCGCCCCGTCCTTACTCACCCATACCTGTAGTCGGGAATATGATTACAATCGGCCCGACCTGCCGCCCCAGGTGCATTATGTTGGTCCATCGGTATGGGACCGGCCGATTGAGTGGGAGGTTCCAAGGTGGCTGGCAAACATGTCGCCGAACAAGCCGCTTGTGTATGTCACTCTTGGCTCCGTTTTTAATACGCGCCTGAGCGTCTTCCGAAAGATTATTCGCGCCCTGGGTCAGCTCGACATCTTTGGGCTGGTTGTCACCGGCCCCGGTTGTCCTCCCGATCTATTCTCGACTGTTCCGTCCAACGTGCGTATCGAGTCGTATATTCCGCAAACGGCGCTGCAAGCAGAGCCAAAAACCCGTCCGGCTCTGATCATTTCGCACGGTGGGGTGAACACTGTGCTGACGGCGCTGTCCGAGGGGATTCCGCTGTTGTGCATTCCCCTCGGCGCAGACCAGCCCGACAATGCCCAGCGCTGTGTCGATGCCGGAGCCGGGCTGCGGCTGGACAGACGCCTGCTGACGACCGCCCGGCTCAAACGCGCCATCCACACCATACTCGGCCAGGACTCCTTCACCCGTCAGGCGGAGCACATGCAACGCACCCTACGCCGGCACAACGGTCCCGAGGAAGCCGCGAATCTTATTCTTCGCCTGGCTGAAACCAGGACAGCAGTCCACCGCACCTCCCTTGACTAGGGGCCAGTGGTTCTCTTTCGGTACGTGACGGGGTATAGCAAGGGAAAGAAGAAGGAGTACCCATGACCACACTGCTCGGTATTTCAGGCAGTCTCACGGCTGGCGGCAGTACTCGGACCGTTGTCGATGCCGCGCTGGCAGCCGCGCAAGCACACACTCCGGATATCACGACCGACGTGATCGATCTGCGTGACGTGACCATCTCTTTTTGTGACGGGCGGCCACCCGAAGACTACCCGGACGATACTCCCCACGTGCTTGAACGCATCAGCGCGGCCGACGCCTATATCATCGGCACGCCTATCTACCGGGGCTCCTATACCGGTGCTCTCAAGAACCTGCTCGACCACATTCCGGTCGAAGCCTTTATGGGCAAGGTCGCCGGTTTGATTGGGAACGCCTATACCGACCATCACTACCTCAGCATCGACCAGGAGATGAAACCAGTATTGGCCTGGTTCAATATGCATATCGTCCCTGGCAGTGTGTATGTTCGAGCCGATCAGATGCAGGGCGGAGAGATTACCGATGAGCGGATACGGGATCACCTGCGTCAGCTTGGGGAGGCCGTCATCAGGCTGTGCCACAGCCTGCAAGACAGTCCCCAAGGCCCCCCGCCATTGGTCCTATGGCCGCGAAAGAAATCCTAAATTCTCCGATATTGTGAAATCCAGGAGCGAGGTAGCATATACTCCTCCCCTTCCCGCTTTTCTTGACGCCGGGCCATTGGCGGCATACCCTAGCGCCCGGCACAGGAGGAAGACCGGATGCGGTTTGTGATCTTCGGGGCGGGTGCGGTCGGCAGTACGGTCGGCGCCCATCTCTCAAAAGCCGGAACGGATGTTCTGCTTATTGGAGACCCACCCCATATTGAGAAAATCCGGGCGGACGGACTGAAAATGTCCGGCAAGTATGGTGAGTTTGTGACCGCGCCAGCGGCCTGTTCCGCTGTGGACGACTGGCAGGTCCAACCGGACGACATTGTTTTCCTGTGTGTCAAAACCTATGACACTTCGGTTGCCATCGAGCAACTACGCGCCAAGGTCCCGCTCGATACTCCCATTTTCTGTCTCCAGAATACCATGACCAATGAAGAGTTGGTGGTCGAGCATTTCAGCCAGGTCTATGGCGCAGCTCTGCACCTGGGGGCCCGTTTTGTCTTTCCCGGTGAGGTTGGCCATCTGGGCGGCAACTCGCTGGTGATTGGCCGCCATCCCCGCGGTCTTGACGAGACCGCGGAGCGGGTCGTGGCCGCCCTGCAAGCTGCCAATATGGGCGGAACGCTGACAGACGATATTCAGGCCTGCAAGTGGGCGAAATTTTGTATCAATCTGATGAACGCGCCGACCGCGATTCTCGACCGCTCCGGGCCGGAGCTGCTGAACGACCCTGGCTCGCGCCGCTTGTGCGGCGATATGCTGGCGGAAGCCCAGCACGTCCTGGCTCGGGCCGAGATCAAACTCAAAACCTTGCCCGGTGACCAGCCCTTGCCGGATATGGTGGCCGCATTGAGTCGGACCGACTTTACCCCACAGCCCTTGCCCGATCGCTCGACTCATGTTTTCCCGTCCATGTGGCAGGACGTGTTCTGTCGGCGGGGCAGAACGGAGGCGCGCTATCTGAACGGGCGGGTCCACGCGATGGGCCAGCAGTTCGGGATTGCCACCCCGATCAACACTCTCCTTACTCAGGTGGTAGACACAATGGCGGAGCGACGGGAACTGCCGGGGACGTATACGCTGTCTGATTTGCGCAATATGCTGTAACCCGCCAGTCGACAACCCGGACGTGCACTCATGCCAAGCGTTCCCTTTCACCTCGCCCTCCCGGTTCGTGACCTGGAAGCTGCCCGGGCCTTTTATGTTGACCTGCTGGGCTGTTCGGTTGGCCGCGAGAGCGCGACCTGGATTGATTTCAGTTTTTTCGGACACCAGGTCACAACGCATCTTTCTCCGGAAGAACCCCAACCCGCGGCCACCAATCCGGTCGACGGCCAGCAGGTTCCGGTGCGGCATTTTGGTGTGATTCTCGACTGGGACGCCTGGCAGGCATTGGCTGAGCGGCTGACACAGACGGGCGTCTCGTTCTTGATTGAGCCCTACATTCGTTTTCGCGGCCAGGTTGGTGAACAGGCCACCATGTTTCTCTTGGACCCCAGCCAGAACGGGCTGGAGTTCAAAGCGTTTCGAGACCAAGGGCAGATCTTTGCCCGATAGAAATCAGTGAAAAACAGGAGGATGCTATGAAGGCGCTGGCATTTTTAGGTATAGACAAGGTCGGCATTATCGACAAACCGATCCCCGACCCTGGCCCAAATGATGCGGTGATTAAAACAACGGCTTCGCTGATCTGCACCTCGGATGTGCATACCGTGCGCGGTGTCATCCAGATTCCCGAGGGTCGGGTACTCGGCCACGAGAGCGTTGGTGTCGTGCATCAGGCCGGCGCGAATGTCACAACCTGCAAAGAGGGCGACCGGGTGGTGGTGAACGCCATCACGCCGTGCGGCAAGTGTGACCCCTGCCAGCGTGGCATTACTTCGCAGTGCGGCGGCATGCTGGGCGGCTACAAATACACCATCCAGCGCGACGGCAATATGGCAGAGTACTTTTTTGTCAATGACGCCGACTACAACGTGGTTGTCATCCCGGATGATCTGACGGACGAGCAGGCGTTATACACCACGGACATGATGTCTACCGGCCTGGTGGGGGCCGAGAATGCGGAGATTCCGGCCGGCGGGACGGTGGCGGTCTTTGCCCAAGGTCCGGTCGGGCTGTGCGCTACGGCCAGCGCCCGGCTGCTGGGTGCCGGATTGGTCATCGCCGTTGACTCCAAGCCGGACCGCAAGGAACTCGCCAAAAAAATGGGCGCCGATATCGTTGTCGATCCGACCGAAGGAGACGCGATCGAGCAGATTATGCAGCTCACGGACGGCCTCGGCGTCGATTCCGCGATTGAGGCGCTGGGCTCTCCGGTGACCTTTGAGAACTGCGTAAAAGCGACCAAGCCGGGCGGGGTGATCTCGAACATTGGCTATCACGGGGAAGCCGGCGATGTGTTGAGTATTCCGTTGCCGGATTTCGGTCTGGGTATGGGTGACAAGAAAATTCACACGGCGCTGTGTCCGGGCGGGCGGGAGCAGGTTTCACGTCTGCTGCGGCTGCTTCAGAACGGGCGCATTGACCCCACACCGCTGACTACCCATCGGTTTTCATTTACAGAGGTCGAGACCGCGTTCACTATGATGACGACCAAGGCGGACAATATCGTCAAGCCGCTCATTACGTTTTAACGGCAGGTGGTAGCGTGAGGAGCGAGGAACCCACCCCGGCCCTTTGGGCCACCCCTCCAAGGAGGGGATTGTATAGGGGAAAGGGCCACCACAGGGGGTGGCCCCTACAGATTTCATCCCCTCTCCCCTGGCAGGATTCATCCCCTCTCCCCTGGAGGGAGAGGGTTAGGGTGAGGGGGTCTTCCTCCCTTGTCCTTTCCGTCTACCTTATCTCACTCAGCCTCTTGCTGTGTCTCTTCTCAGTCCCGCCCGCTGCTGCTCAGGACAACCTCCAAACCGGGGTCCAACTCTTTGAGGCCGGTCAGTTGGTCGAAGCGCGTCAATTTTTTGAGGCCCTGCACCAACAGCAGCCGACCAATACAAGCGCACCCTTTTATTTGGGACGGATTGCCTATGCAGAGAAAAACTATGAACAGGCCATCCCCTGGTTCGAGGAAGCTGTGGACGGTGAACAGTGCAACGCCGACTATCATGTGTGGCTGGGACGCGCCTACGGACGTCACGTCGAGCAGATGAGCATGTTCCGCAAGCTCCGCAATGTCTCTCTCGTCAAGCTCACTCGGACTCACTTTGAAAAAGCGGTCGGCTGCGACCCCACCCACGTGGCGGCCCACTGGGACCTGATGCACTATTATGCAGAGGCTCCAGGTTTCGTGGGCGGCAGCCGAAAAAAAGCCGAGGAACAGGCCGCCATCATCACCCACCTTGATCCCGCCGAGGGCCAAAAAGCGCGGCAGTTTATTACCGAGATGGACTAGGGTGGATGACTCGGAGACTAGGCTCCAGGCTTGAGAGCATGTAGTTATGAAGAGGAAAGGCACTCTTCATGGCTATCCGACCTGGCCACATTAAAGACAAAACAGGGCTGGAGACCAACACGCGCGAGGCGAGACACGCGCGGTTGCGGAGCCTTGCGGATTCGGTCAATGACACGGCGCGCATGGCGCGGAATTCACTGTCGCTGCTCTTGATAGTGGCGCTCTATCTGATTTTAACCCTGCTATCCTCCACTGACGAAAACCTGCTCCGCAATGGACAGGTCGTGCTGCCGCAGGTAGGCGTCGGCCTTTCGGTCGTGCAGAGCTATATCTTTGCACCGCTGATCTTTCTCTACCTGCACGCTCAGTTGTTGTTCCTGCTGACTGTATTGGCGCGGAAAGTGCGCACATTTGAGGTTGCGCTAAAAGAGGAGTTTCCTGGCGCGGCGAGCCCAAACAAGCAAAGGGATGAATGTTGGGATTGGCTCTCCGCATTCGCCTTTGTTCAGCTATTCCGGCTGCCCTCCGGAGTACCACATACATCAAAGGTACTAACGTGGTTCGGCGTCGAAGCGGTCCCGGTGGTACTGCTATTCGTCCTTGACCTCTCATTCGTCCGCTATCAGTCCGGTTGGATTACATTTGAACATCATATCGTCTTCCTCGTCGATTGGGCGCTCCTTAGATGGTTCAACCGGAAGGTGTTCGGCGGATGGGAGCTGGGACCTTCGACGGTCCTAATCGAGTCCTCCCACATATTGCGTGAGATGGTGGTAAAAGTATTGAGGCGGCCGAGGGCATCGACCCATGGGCGTCCCCTGCACGCTGAAAGGCGATCCTGGAAGATACTGGGGCGGGCCGTAATCACGGCTTGGGGAGCAGTGGTGTTCGGCATGGCGCTCTTTCTGTTCTTGGCCGCCCGTCCACCGAGCTTTGATCCCAAAACTGTAGAAAAGGACCGAGAAAGCATCTGGGGCTGGGATGAGAACGTAGGGTTCTTGAAGGCGTTTTGGGATGGCAAGAATCTGCTTGACGCTGGCCCATGCAAGCGGTGGGGCTTAGCCTGCCGCTATCTTTCTGTCAGTAATAAGCGGCGTGTCGTGGTTCAGACTCGGGATATGTCTGATCCGAAGGCAGATGAACCTGGCGACAAAAGCTTTGCAACCATGGATTTGGCCGGGCGGAATCTACGCTTCGCAGATTTCCAATATGCACAGTTACGGGGCGTGGACTTCAGGGCTGCACGATTACAAGGCGCGAACCTTAGGCGTGTACAGTTGCAAGGCGCGGACCTTAGGCGTGCACAGTTGCAAGGTGCATACCTTGGACGTGCACGGTTGCAAGACGCGTACCTCCGGGAGGCACAGTTGCAAAACACGGACCTCTGGCGTGCACAGTTGCAAAACGCGGACCTTGGGGGCGCGCGATTGCAAAACGCGAACCTCCTTCTTGCACAGTTGCAAGGCGCATACCTTGGGGGCGCACAGGTGCAAGGCGCGGACCTTAGGCGTGCACAGTTGCAAAACGCGGACCTTAGGCGTGCACAGTTGCAAAACGCGAACCTTAGGCGTGCACAGTTGCAAAACGCGAACCTCTCGCATGCATGGCTGCAGGGCGCGTACCTTGAGGGCGCACGGTTGCAAAACGCGGACCTCCAGGGCGCACGGTTGCAAGACGCATACCTCCGGGAGGCACAGTTGCAAGGCGCGGACCTCCGGGGCGCACAGGTACAAGGCGTAGACCTCTCGCATGCATGGCTGCAAGGCGCGGACCTTGGGGGCGCACAGGTGCAAGGCATGGAAGACTTGCTCACACAGTTACAAGGAACGGAAGACTTGCTCACACAATTGCAAGACGCGGACGACTTGTTCGCGCAGTTACAAGGCACACTATCCGATCCCGTTCCACCTGAATGGGAAGCCTTGGCCGACTGGACGACCGAACTTGCCTGCAAGGACGAATATACTGCTCGCAATAGCCTGAACCGCTGGAGACCAAACGGAGGTGTACCTCTGTTTGGTTGGGAAGATCACGATTTTGATAAGGTTCGAGAACGTGTCCTCAAAGCTTTAGCAGACGCACGAAAGACAGGAGAGGACTGCCCCGGTCTCCATTCCATCTCGGACGACGAGTGGAATAGATTTGTTAGTGGTTGGCCTTGACCGTGGAGGCAGGCGAGAACCTACTCCGCATCCCCAGCCAGGAGACGCCCCTGGAAGTATCGTTCGGCCAAAGGCAGCGAATCGGACCGGTCTGAACGGTATCTTCGTCAGCAGGAGATTGGGCGGCCAAGTATATCAGCCCCCTGCTCTGTCGGCAGGGAGCAGTTCAAAAGAGTGAGACTATCGAGCGGTCCGGGCGATGAGTTTCCGCAGGGCCTCGTGCTGGACCTCTAAGGCCCGCGTGGCCTCTTCGTGCTGGGTCTGCATCTCCTGCATCATTTGCCAGTAGCCCAGGTTCTTTGAGGGTCTGCCTGCTTCGATTACCAATCACCATAAGATTTCTAATTGATAAATTTTGTAAAAATGATAACTAAAGGTCAGATTTATGTCAAGACAAGAGAAGGGGGGAACAACAATGAAAGGTGAGGCGACCATCGCTGCAAATGTCGCCCGGCTACGGCTGGACCGGCGATTGACCCAGGAGGGTCTCGCTACGAAGGCCGGGCTCTCACGTGTAGCGCTTGGAAAGATTGAGCGAGGATCAGTCGTCCCAAGAGCACGTACCCTCGACGCTTTGGCAAAGGTGCTCGCCGTTCCGGTCGGAGAGCTTGTCACCCCGGTCCGACCTCTCGAAAGCGTGCGCTTCCGCGCTCGGACGCTGGTTCATGCACGCGAGCAGATTCTGGCGGAAGTCTCGAAGTGGCTGGACGCCTACGCCGGGCTTGAGGCTGCCTTGGATGAGCATCGTCCGTTCCGGTTTGAGGAGGATGTCTCGGAGCGCGGGCATCTTGCCCGCGACTATTGCGGGCAAGATGCCCGCACTCCTATTAAGGCTGCGCAGGCCGCACGCCGGGCAGTCGGGCTCGGGCCTGAGGAACCGGTGCGCGATATCTGTGGACTGCTTGAGGAGAACGGGGTAAAGCTCCTGCTCCTGGAGACAAATCGTGACTCGTTCTTCGGGCTGAGCGTGGGTTCTCGCGACCGCGGCCCGGCAGTCGTTGTCAACACCTGGGATCGGATTTCAGTAGAGCGCTGGATTTTCACCGCAGCACACGAACTGGGCCACCTGTTACTTCACCAGGACGAATACCAGCGCGACGCCACCAATCTGCCGACGGAGACGGAACGGGAAGCCGACGCCTTTGCAAGCGAATTTCTGATGCCGGAGAAGGTATTCGCAGCCGAGTGGGATGAGACTTGCGGTCACTCGCTTTTAGTGCGTGTCCTTAAGGTCAAGCGCATCTTCCGCGTGAGCTATAAGACGGTGCTCTACCGGCTCGTGGGGTCAGGCCGTGAGACCTCGGACGTGTGGCGTGCATTCCAGGGCCAGCACCGGGGGCACTTCGGCAAGACGCTTCGTAAAACCGACGAACCCGAGGCGCTCCATAAGAGTGAGTTCGCATGGAACTGGAGCCGCTCGGGGGAACCGGCGGGTCTCTCCGAACACGATTTCATTGAGGACCGCCTGTCACGACTCGTGCGCCGGGCGCTCGAAGAGGAGCACATCTCACTCGGGCGTGCTGCTGAGATATTAAGGCTCACTCGGGACGAGATGAGGCAGAAGGCGCGTGAGTGGGCGGGGTAGATGCCAGCTACGCCGCCTGTCCTGCTTGCCGACGCGGATGTACTCATCGACTACCGCGAGTCCGAATTAGCGATCCTCAGTCTTGTGGTTCAGCACCTAGGGCAAGTGGCTGTTGTACCGTCCGTGCTTGAGGAAGTGCGGGGCGTCACGGGGGCGCAGTGCGTGCGTCTTGGCATTGAAGTCATCGAAGTCTCAACGGATCTGATGCTCCAAGCCGCGCAGGTCGAGTCGAGTGTCTCGTTCAATGATCGCCTCTGCCTTGTTGTTTGTCGCGAAGAGGGGTGGACATGTGTGACAAACGATGGCGCACTGCGACGACTCTGCAAACGCCACGGCGTTGAGACACGTTTCGGCCTTGGCCTCATGGTGGACTTGGTTGCCGCCGGTGCCCTCACGCGGCGGCGGGCCGTGGCGGTTGCACGCCGGATGCAGGTTTCAAACCCGTTGCACATCAATGACCGGGTGCTGACTCGCTTCTTGGAAGCGCTGGACAACCGGACGCGGTAATTTGGAAGTTCAGCAGGTGCCCACTCCCCAATACCGTTGGTCAACGACGCGTTGCGAACGCAACGCAGCGGTAAACTCGTCAAGATCATCGGGCGTCCACGTCACGTATCGGCGCAGGCGAGTACGCCGCGTCTCCAGGTCCACCGCGTCTCGCAGAAGGTCCAGGACGGTGCGGTTCAAACTTTCACCCCGTTCCTCGCTAATGGCGCGAAGCCGACGTGAGAGTTCGGCATCGACATCACGGAGCGTAATCTGCGTAGTAGACATCCTGTCACCCGAATACCTTTATAGGCATGATGTCGTCAAGAACGGAGCAGGATCGGGAGGAATGGCTGTTCAAACTAAAGCCGCATATAGAGCGCGGACGGGCACAACTCGATATCCTCGTCCCAGGCGACCGCGCCGTTTGTGGTGAGGTGAACGCTCTGGAAGAAGGTCCGGTTCTTCCAGGCATTGAAGACACCTAGACCGGCAAGGTGGGACAAGTCTACGACACCAGCAGCACCATCCGAATAGCGAATCCAGATTCGGTAGCCGTCTCGCGGTTCGACTTTGATTGGTCGGGCCATTTTCCCTTCCCTCGATGCAGGCGAGAACTTACTCCCCATCTCCGGCCAGGATACGACCCTGAAAGCGGCGGATGAGGTCGCGGGCGATCTGGCCGGAGTGGTGCATGGCGGCCAGCCCTTCGACAATGACCTGCTCGATCTCTTCGGCGCGGACCGTGTCGTGAGACGAGGGCTTTTCTTCGGTCGGACCGATGACCAGTTGGGCGGGAATGCGTTCTTTTGAGCGTCTGAATTTGTCGGCAATAGCGCGCAGTTGCGTCAGATCGTCTACCTCGGCTCTAATGCTCACCCGACACGGTATGTCCTCGTTCTCAATGCCTACCCTGACAATTTTCAGGTCCACGCGTTCCGCCATATCAGCCATCCCTTACGAAGACTCTGCCTCAGTCGGTTTTTCATACACCCGAATCGGGATAATACGCAGACAGGTAGGACAGGGAACGTCCTTGATTACCGGGAAGGAGAGATAGGTCGCAGCAATCTGTTTGAGTTGGATTTGCAGTTCCTTTTCACAACACGCTTGGAGTGCATCGGCCATGCCTGTTGCACTAGCCAACCGGCCTGAGTAAGTCAAGGACGCGGCGTTTCCGGCGCTGTCTAGGGCTTCTTTTTGATGGTCGCCCCGGAACGCTTGCGCATCACGTCCGAGACGCGCTGAGTCTCACTCGTGTCACCCATCGTCAGCGCCTGTCTGAACTGGGCGGACAGCATCCGCATGAGCGAGGCCTCCTGAGGGTCGAGCCCGTCGGCCAACTGCGACAGGGTGTCCATTGCCGTCCCGATTTTTGAGGTCGCCTTGGGCACGTCGCCGGCGGCACGGGCGGCAACCGCCTCCTGGAGCAGCTTTTGGACTGCGAGTAAGCCCGGCTTGGATTGTGGACCCAGCACGATTGCCAGTTCCGGCAGTCGGGTCAGCAGGGCGTTTAAGGACTCTGGATACGAATGCTCGTGTGCCATATAGTACCAAGCGTCTTGAATTGTTGAGCAAAAGTCAAGAATGCGTAAACGTGCCCTCCAACAAACAGGCAAATGTTGGCGCGTTTACGCATTTAAGCACGAAACGGACGGTACGGTAGCATGCCAATGAACGGAAATCTTTCGACCTATGCAGCTCGCCGGCAGGCGTTCCTGAAACAGATGGGTGATGGGGTTGCCCTCTTTCCGGCAGCCCCGACTTCCATTCGCTCCCAGGACGTCGAGTACCGCTATCGCCAGGACAACGACCTGTATTACCTGACCGGTTTTCCGGAACCGGAATCCCTGTGCCTGCTCTCGCCCAATCACGACAAGGAACAGTTCATCCTGTTTGTCCGTCCACGCGACAAGGAAAAAGAGACCTGGACAGGAAAACGGTTTGGCGTTGAGGGCGCACGGGAGCACTTTGGCGTGGATGCCGCCTATACGATCGATCAACTCGACAAGGTGCTGCCCGAACACCTGCTCGCCGCGGAGAAAATATACTACGGACTTGGCCGAGACGAGCGCCTCAACGCAAAGATTCTGGACTTTGTGAATCAGGGCCGGCTGCAACGCCCGCGCAGTGGGCGCGGGCCGGTCTCGCTTGTTGACCCCGGCGACCTGCTGCACGAAATGCGGCTGTTCAAAACAGCGGGAGAAATCGACCTGATGCGCCAGGCGGTCAAGGCGTCTGCCGCAGCCCACCACGCGGCCCTGCACGAGACGCGACCGGGCATGTACGAATACGAAATCGAAGCTCTGCTTGAGTATCACTTCCGGCGCAGCGGGGCGGACGGGCCCGCTTACCCGTCCATTGTTGCCTCAGGCGCAAACGCCACAATCCTGCATTACATCTCCAACGATCAACCAATGCAGGACGGAGACCTGTTGCTGATCGACGCCGGTTCGGAGTACGCCTGTTATTGCTCGGATGTGACGCGCACGTTTCCGGTCGGCCGCGCGTTTTCGGCTCCACAGCAAGAAATCTACAGCCTGGTTCTGACCGCGCAAAAACAGGCGATTGAAATGATTCGACCCGGTGTGGGCTTTGACGACGTACATCAACACGCAACGGAAATATTGATTGACGGGCTGCGCGACCTCGGCCTGCTATCCGGCAGTACGGAAAGCATTCTTGAGCAAGGCGACTATCGCCGGTTTTATATGCACCGCACGAGCCACTGGCTGGGCATGGATGTGCACGATGTGGGCAAATACCGAGTTGGGGAAGAGTCCCGGACGCTCGAACCCGGCATGGTCCTAACGGTTGAACCCGGCCTGTATATCGCCGCAGACGCAGATGTACCGACAGCCTACCAGGGGATTGGGGTGCGCATCGAGGACGACGTGCTCGTGACAGCCGACGGCCACGACGTGCTGACCGGTGCAATCCCGAAAGATCTCGACGATATCGAAGCCGCCAGACGGGGAGGATAAAAGAATCCCCAAAATCCAGGGCCTCGCCCGTCCTCAGCCGGCCGGACGCTGGGCGTGGGTGTTGAGGTAGCCGAGTATGGTGCGGCGCTCGGTTTCGGATAAAGGCGGGCGACCGAGACGTACAAACTCCGTGTCCATACGCGCCAGCATGAACTGCCACATCTCCGGTGTGAGCAGGCCGGGCTGATATAAACGGTGACAGCCGGAGCAGCGCTGCCGATAGAGCTGCGCGCCCACTGAGTCGGGCTCGGGCAAGGACGTTTCACACGCCGTTACACTGGCGCACAACAGCCCCAGGACTACGCTTCGCAGCCTCCGCGCCATTCTGGTCTCACACCCGAAACGGCTCACGGCAGACTGCTACCTGGCCGGGGATGTCCTCAATCATGACCTCTATCGTTTCGATGCTATTCCCGCGCGCCTCCGCCAGACGGGCGCGCAGTCGCGTAATCAGATACTGGGCGATCTCTTCCGATGAGGAGTGTACGATGGGCAGCAGGCGGACATCCTGCCGGGGGAAGCTGAACTGAGTGCCGTCTTCACACTCCACCCGAACGGTCTCGGTGTCCGCGCTAATACGCAGGCAGTCGCTGTGTTCAGGCAACAGGGTGGTAAAATGCAGTTGCTGACATTCTTCTTCGGCAATTTTTTTCAGCACCAGAAAATCCACCACATAGCCGTCCGGCCCAACCGGTCCGCTCACCTTCACTTCGGCCTGATAGGTATGGCCGTGTAAAGGCTCGCGGAAGCCTTTGAAGGCAATGAAATGCGCCGCGGTAAAACATAATTGTTCCTTGCCGATTGACACCGAGAAAATACTCATCCGTCTATCCTCTTAGCTGTTAAAGCCCTCAAGAAAGTCTCCCAGTCCACCCCGGTGCAGCGCCGCTTCAAAGCTGCCAAACGCTTGCGCATACTGCTCCGGTGTCAAGCCGGTCGTCTGGAAAAAACATTCGGTTTCCTCGGCCAGCACAGGCCGGATACGCTGATACAGCGTTTCTGCCAGCTCGCGATGATCCCCAACGCTCGCCAGGAAATCCCGCACGTTTATGCCATGTGCCCCCCCCAGCAGACACGACAGGAAATAAGCTACCTGATCCTCATTCGGTTTGCGCCGCCAGGTCTCGACCGTACTCAGGACGGTATTGATACCCGTCTGCTGACGAATGGAGACAACATCCGGCGTGCCGGTTCCCCTCGGTCCGGGTGCGAGAAAAATCAAGGCGTAGCCCACTTCAGCCAGTCGAACCGGATGGGGTATGTAATGGGGTGAGGTATAACCCGTTATCGAGAAAAGCTGACGCCGATAGGCCACCAGATCATGTGCCTGCTCGGCCGCAAGCCGCCACAGCCACTCAGCCACCCCAAGGCCGTGTTTTCGTGCCCGCTCGACCAGGGTCAGCATAGCTTCCGGCCGATACCCTTCTCGTTTGACCAGACGGCCACAGTCTTCCAGCGAGACGTTCAGCCCCAGGGCTTCAACCCGCCCATCGGGCACGGTTTGCGGCGAAACGATTGTGCCCTCCAGCGCGGGCTGCTCAAGCTCCAGGTCGGTGGCAAAGCGGTCGCCGTATTTGGAGAGTTTGGCAAAGCCGCGAGTGCAGCCGTTCAAGGCCACAATGCAGGCCGTCCGCAGTTGAAATGTGCCGGAAAACGACAGGCCCCGACCGCTCATCAACGAACCATGACCGATGACGGTGACTTCCATGTGTCCCCTACCCTAGCGGCTCGCAGCGGGTCGGAAAAGTCGGGCTGCGGGAGACGTGTTTTCCTCATCTTCTTCGGAGGGAGAAAACTCATGCACGATGATGTCTGAGGCTTCGACCTTACGGACCGCATCCCAGTCATGGGAGGGCAGGACGAGAAGTTCCGGAACGAGGTCTTTGAATTTCTTGAGACGCCAGATTTTTTCCCACCACAGCTCGCGATTAGCGGCCAGACCGGGCATCCAGGCATAGCGCGCCTGACTATGTGTCCAGGCCAGATTGCCACACAGGAGAACGGGCCGGGCGGGCAGGCGGACGAGAACGGCAAGCCCGCCGGCGGTCGCGCCGGTAACGTCAATCAGCTCGATACTGCCATCACCAAAGAGGTCGTGACTCCGGGCAAAAGTACCGAGTGGCGTATCGGCGGAAAAATCAACGAATTGCCAGCTCGTAATCTGGTCGAATTCATCCGCCATATACAGACCGAGAGGACTACTGCTCAGCGCTGCGACGTGCTCTTCGCGCGTTACCACAGCAGCCGCTTGGGACAGATTCGCCAGCTCCCCGGTGTGATCGAGCCGCAGGTCGGGCAGAATCACGAATTTCACCGTCTCCGCTGAGAGTCGGACCGTCTGGAGCTGGGAGAGGATATCCTGGCCGGGCTGCATGTCTGCCTGTCCAAAGATCGAGCGAATTGGTCCTAAGTAGCGCGGTGCATCTTCCGCCAGCTCTCGGTTTAACCCGGTTCCAACCAGGACCAGACCCTGCTTGGGATGCTCGATGCCAAACACCAGGATATCGAGGGTGTGCTGCTGCGGGAGACTCCCGTCTTGGTAGACGATCCGGCTGGATACCGCTATCGAGCCAGTCTGAAAGACGTGCAGTTTAATCCCACTCACACCTCGGTACTGTTCCGGCCAATTGTGAAGGACCGGCTCAATATACGGCAGCCGGAGCGGCTCTTCACAAGCCACACCCAGTATTAATACACAAGCGACGAGCAAACGGAGGGCAGAGACGGAAGACAGACTATGCATCATCTTAAGGCCAGCAGCGTATCAAACCAGGATATCCATTAGCACTAGCAGTTCGCACGGACGGTTGCACCTGCGTAAAAGTAAGAGAAGCCGCTGCTCTCACAAGGGGATTCTTCGCCTCCCCTTGTGAGTTGACCTGAGAAAGGCTGTCAACTATGGTGTGAGCGCCTTTTTCAAGGAGCACAGGCATTTAAGGACTCTCGCATGGACTGGCCACCCGGCACTGAGGAGCGGAGCGCGCTCGCTGAGGTCGAAGCGAGACTGCACAAGCTTCAGGCGCGCTTTAATCTCTATACCGCCCAGCACCGCTTCTATGGTGTTGGGACGGTCTTTGCCCTCGGCTTCGCGCTTTTCACTTTTCTGGCCTTCTCGCTCTCTTCGTTCTGGTTCATCCTGGTAGCCTGGCCGCTCCTTGCCCTGGCCGGTTTTGTCTGTTTTCGGCTTCTCCGCCAGGGCATAGCGGACTGGACCAATCTGCACACCGCCGCTAGCCGGATTGACCTTCAGGTTGGGCTCAAACAGCGCCTGTCAACGCTGACCGCCCAGCTTCTGGCGCACTCTTCCAACGGACCTCCGGCTTCCCGCTTATGGGCGTATCTCCTCCACGATAATATGGACCGGCTGGCAGTGTGGGAGGTCAAGAAGATCGCACCACGGCGCATACCCTGGAGCGTCCTGCCTTTTCTCGCCGCGCTGGCACTCGCGTTCCTGGTCGCTTCCGTCCCGTTACTGTCACCCGCGTCCGAACCCGAACCTTTCTCACTGACCAATCTTGAGCTTCTTTCCTCCGAGTTGCCCGAACGCACGGGACAGTTGGTAGACAAACGTCTATCCATGCCGCCGGAAGGTCTCACCTCTAGTACGCTGGACCCGCTGCCTGTTGGTGAGACACTGTCTGAGCAGGCGGACAACCAGGCGAGTTTTCAGGATCACGCAGCAGAAGAAGGTCTGGGCCAGGAACTGCTGGACTTGGCGTCTCTGCCTGAAGACCTCCAACAAGCCCTGCTGACGGCGCTGCAAGGACTCCAAGAGTCTCAGGCGTCCCTTGACGAGCGGGATGCCGCCGAGGGACTCCTCAACGACGAACAGCAACTCGCGCAGAATGGACAGTCTGCGCAGCAGGCAGGAGACGCCACTCAACAGGCGCTTGGTGAGGGCCAGACCGGGCAGGACGCTGAACAAACTGCGCCGGGTAGTCATCAGGCGCCGGAACAGGGCAGCGGCCTCCAGAAGCTCAAACAAGCGCGGCTTGATCGACGGAAAGCTATGGGGGCCTTTCAGTCTGCCAACCCCCAGCTTCCCCGCCGGGGGGGCCAGGCCGGTCGGGGGGGTATGGGTGCAGGGAGCGGCACAGACCGACGCCTGTACGGTGACGAGGCCAACCTGGGCAGCACGCCGCAGACCTTCAGCCTGTCGCTCGATGCCAGCTTTGAGAAGAGCCAGACCGGTTACGAGATTGTCAAAGACGAGGGCGGCGGGGTGATTCTCAAGTCCACCAGCCAGCTCAGCGCAAACCAGGCATTGGACGATGCCATCCGGAATGCCCAGATTCCACCGGAATATGAAGACATTGTGAAACAGCTGTTTTCGCGGGAGGCAGTGCAGTGAGTGAAACACCGGCAACTGATCTTGTTCTTGAATTTCAGGACAGCTTTCAGCGGATTCAGTCCGAATTGGCCAAGGTCATCATCGGCCATGAGGAGCTCATTCGCAATATTCTGATCGCCTTTTTTGCCGGCGGCCATGTGCTGATCGAGGGCGTGCCGGGAACGGGCAAAACGCTTTTGGTACGTTCGCTCGCCCGCGTCCTGAATCTCAGTTTTAACCGGATTCAGTTCACCGTGGACCTCATGCCCGCCGACGTCACCGGTACCCGTATGGTCGTGGATCAGGACGAAGGTCGGCGCGATTTCGTCTTTGTTGAAGGACCGATTTTTTCTCACGTGCTGCTGGCGGACGAGATCAACCGCTCAACCCCCAAAACCCAGGCGGCGCTGCTCGAAGCCATGGCCGAACTCCAGGCCACGGTTGCCGGCACAACCTATCAACTGCACCCACCCTTTTTCGTGCTGGCAACGCTCAACCCCATCGAAATGGAGGGCACCTATCCGCTGCCCGAGGCCCAGCTCGACCGCTTCTTTTTCAAGGTCCGCCTGACCTATCCCACCCACCACGAAATCCGACGCATTATCAGCTCGACTACCACGACTGCCGAGCCGGATATTCAGCCCGTCTTTGCCGAAGCAGAAGCCGCCGAAAAAATCATGGCGTTTCGGCATCTGGTCCGGGATGTCATGGTCGCGCCCAATATTGAAGAGTATATCGCAGCCTTGATTCATGCCACGCTGCCGGCGGACGCGTTGTATGTGAATCAGACCGATACGGCCGCGGTGACATTGCCCAAAGAGGATGTGGTGAGCCGCTATGTCAATTTCGGCTCTAGTCCGCGTGGCGGCCAGACCCTGATGCTGGGGGCGAAAGTCGCGGCATTACTCGATGGACGGGCCAACGTCAGTTACGAGGATGTTGACCAAATCATGCAGCCGGCCCTCAATCACCGGCTGGTGCTCAATTTTGCCGCCGAAGCCGAGAATATCGACCCGGCCTCAATCATTGAGCGCATTCTTGAGTCCGCCAAAAAAATCCGACGCTAGGAAGAGGACCACGCGTGAGTCTGACCGATCCCGCCTTTTTCAAGCAGCTTGACCGTCTGCGTATCCGTGTCCGCGCGGCCCGCGGTCACCGTCCTGGGGAGACGCCCATTCCGCGCACGAGCCAGGCCTGGGGCGTGGAATTCGAGTCGTATAAAGATTATTCGCCCGGTGATGATTTTCGCTATTTGGACTGGAATGCCGCCGGTCGGCTCGACCAACTGGTGGTCAAGACGTTTACGGCGGAACGGGAAATCCCGTTTCATCTCATCCTCGACACCAGCGCATCGATGGGCGCCCCGACCGGAGACGGGAAATTCTCCCATGCCGTGGACCTGGTCACGGCGCTGAGTTATATCGCGCTGGCCAGTAATAACACGCTCCGGATCGCCGCCCTGTCTTCGCCGCCGCGCCCCTTTCTGGCAACACCGTTCTTACGTCATCGCAACCGTTTTCTGCGGGTCTCCCCTTTTTTGGAGGCGCTGACACCAACCGGGAAGACCTACCTCAGGGAGTCTGTCCAGGCCTATATTCGGCAGGCCAAAGAGCCGGGCGTGGTCATCCTGGTTTCGGACTTTCTGACCCGACCCGCGCAGTATGAAGCCGCCCTGCTCTTTCTGATCGCGCAGGGCTATGAGGTCAAAGCCATTCAGGTGCTGGGCGAGAGCGAGCTGCGCCCGGAACGTCTTTTTCGGCGCGGCAAGCTATACGATGTCGAAGAGCAAACCGAACGCTGGGTCACCCTCAGCCGGGCCAACCTTGAGAAATATCACCACGCCCTGTCGGTCCACTGTGATGCCCTCCAACAGTTCTGTCATAAACATCGGGTCCTCTATACTCGTCTCTCCAGCGCGCAGCCCATCACCGAGACGGTGACGGAGACCCTCGCCCAGGTGGGACTCGTCACCCTCCACTGAGTATCTTCTACGGCGTATGGGTATCCTCAATCCAGCGGCCTTACCGTTCGTTTCCCTGCTCGGCGTGCTGGTCCTGATCTATCTGCGCCAGCGGACCCGTACCCGCATTGAGGTCCCCAGCTTGTTGTTCTGGGCAGATGTTCCCGAAGATCGCGTGCGGTCCAGACGCTTCCGGCCCGACCTTCTCTTTTTCCTTCAGGTCCTGCTCCTGTTGTTGCTGATCGGGGGGTTGCTGCATCCGTACTGGTCACGCGCGGTGACCGAAACGCGCGGTGACCGGCAGATTCTCGTCTTCGATCTGTCGGCGAGTATGCAGGCTCGCGAAAACGGCGTGCGCCGGTTTGATCTGGCCCTGGATCAGGCCAAAAATGTACTCCACGCCCTGGCGCCGCTTGACGAAGTCATGCTCATCGGCATTGCTGCCCGGCCCCAGGTCATCAGCGGTTTTACGACCGACCATCGTTTGGTATTGCACCGCCTCGAGAGCCTCCGACCACAGGATACGGGCACCCAGTTAGAACTGGGTATCGAACTCGCCCTGGTCCAGCGTGACCGTGCCGGACGGCAAGCCCAGATCCATGTTTTTACCGACCTATCGTCCAACCAGCTGAGTCTGTCAGAGACACAGCAACAGGCGTTGACCTATCATCGTGTTGGCGAGACAGACGATAATATGGCTCTGGCCTCGGTTCATGTCTACCAGAATCCCTTCCAGGACTACTCCCAGGCCCAGGCCTATATCCTCGTTCGCAATTATGCCAACCGCACAAAAACGGCGACGTTACGCGTTGAACTTAACGGCCAAGCGGCCTTTCAAGAAGCCTTCAGCCTGTCGGCCAACGACACCCGCTCGTTCTCTTTAAGCGGTTTTACCGGGCCGGGGCAGTTGGCAGTTCATCTGGAGTCCGAGGATGCCTTAGCCGTCGACAATCACGCCCTCAACTGGGTGGCTGCGCGCCGCTCAACGCAATTAGTCCTGGTCTCTCCGGTTGCCCATCTGCACCAGGAGGTCCGGCAGCTCAGTCAGGCATTACCCGGTGTGACGCTACGCAGCACCCGGCCCGAGGACTTCTCGGCTGATCAAGTGGGCGAACAAGATGTGGTCCTGTTCCATCAATTTGTGCCCGACGAGGCAGTTCCCGCCAATAGCCTCTACATCTTTCCACCGGTTGAAAACACGCTCTTTCCCGTGCTGACCGAGGCCGCGGACCTGACCATTCTGGACTGGAACGACGAACACGAAATTTTGCACAATTTGCAGTATGTTGAAGCCCTGCCGTTCAAGCAGGCCCGGATTCTGGCCCTCCCCTCCTGGGCTCAGGTGCTCATTTCCTCAAAGACCAGCCACGGCGAGATTCCGCTTGCTCTGACGGGTGAGCGGGACGGCCGGCGTCTCGTCTGTCTCGCCTTTGATCTCGATGCGGGAAATCTTACCGACTCGGACAATCTGACCTTGCTCGTCCTCTTTCTCAATGCCCTGCGCTGGCTGCGCCCACCCAATCCGCTCGATCCCCAGTTATTGCCCGCCGGAGATGTGTTCTTTCTTCCCACGGACGCTCCCCTTGACGGTGCGCTCCTCTCCGCGCCTCAGACCGAAGCTCAGGCCCTTGAAACCGACACCGTATCGCTCGATCGAGTGGGCATCTATCGGGTTGAGACTGCAAGCTATCGGGCGGAGCTGTACGCCAATCTTTTTGACGAAGCCGAATCCAACATTGGCCGCCAGACCGGGGACGATACGGGCACGGTGCAACCAGCCGTGTCGCCAGGAGTCCGGACCTCGCCTGAATCCGTACAGCGTGAAATTCCGGTCGAATTCGGCCAGAATCTGTACTGGCTGGCCGCTCTGCTGCTTTTTGCCGAGTGGCTCTACGCCTTGTGGCGCTCTCCACTGGAGGGTGTGTCATGACGGCTGAAATTTTTGGCCAGGCATACACGATTCTGTCGCCGAAGTTCTTGTGGCTCCTCCTGCTGCTGCCCTTGCTGTGGCTGCCCTTACGCGGCCGCTCTCGGCGAGGTGTGCTCCTGGGCGCAACGCTGCTGCGGACAGTGGCCGCGCTCCTGATTATTCTGGCCCTGGCCGGTCTGAGTCATCAGACCATTCTGTCCGATCAGCGCTTAGCCGTTGTCGCGGCGGTTGATACCTCAGACAGTATTGCCGCAGCAGCCCGGATCTGGATGCAGACCTATCTGGGACAGCTCAAAGCGGCGCTTTCCGCACAAGATGAACTTGCCATCCTCTCATTTGCAACCGATACTCAGCTCATTCTCGCTCCCGGTCCGGCGACCCAGGCGACCTTGCCCGAGTCGCTGCCGTCGCCTGACCGTGCAACAAGCACCAATATCGCGCAGGCGCTTGAACGTTCTTTTGCCCTGTATCCCGAGGGGGCGGAAAAACGCCTGCTCCTCCTGACCGATGGCAATGAGACAACCGGCGTGGCCCGCCAGACCGTACCCGCGGCCCGTCAAATGGGCATCGCCATTTATCCAGTCATTCCCCCCGGCGGACAACAGGCCGAAGTCTCCCTGGAAAAGTTTGTGGTTCCGCCGCTGGCTCGTGAGGGCAGCGTCTTTGATATGCGCCTCGTTGTGCGCAACGGCCATGGCCAGCCTGTTCCAGGCAGAGCGGACATTTATGCCGACGATCAGCTCCTGACCCGTCAAACGGTGAGTCTGGAGCCCGGCCTGTCAGTTTTGGAGATTCCCGCTCAAATCCTTCAGCGCGGCAACTATCTGCTGCGCGCCGAGATGCAGACGGACGCCGATACCATCGCCGGGAACAATAGCCAGAGTACAAATCTGGCGGTCGCCGGGAAAACGCGTGCCTTGGTCATTACCGACAACCCAAAGACCCACTTGGCGCGGGCCCTGCAGCTCAAGGAAGTGGATATCGAGTTCCGGCGTCCCGAGGGTCTGCCAACCAGTCTGCCCCGGCTGCTCGACTATAATAGCGTAGTCTTTGACGACATCGGCCGTAAAGACGTAACCGCGCGGCAGATGACCGCCATTGAGCGCTATGTGCGCGACTTTGGGGGGGGCTTTCTCATGGCCGGCGGAGCGCGGACGTTTGGGACGCTCGACTATCAGAACTCCGCCATCGAACGCATCTTGCCGGTCTCCTTTCACGAGCAGCGTCCGCAAAAAAAGAAGCGGATTCCGATCGCTCTCTTTCTATTGATCGACCGCTCGAACAGCATGGGCTACAACAGCCGCGTGCGCGGTCTGCACGACGGCCAGAAGATGGAGTATGCCCAGAAGGCGGCCATCGCCGTCCTGGGTCAACTCAAAAATACCGATCTGGCGGGCGCCATTGCCTTTGACTCGGAAGCCTATGCCCTGTCCGCCTTAGGGCGGCTGTCCAAGAATCGCTCGACGCTGCGGAGTCGCATCGGGCGCCTCCGCTATGGCGGTGGGACGGATTTCTATAATGCCCTGGAAGCCGCGGCCGATCAGTTGAGTCGGAGTCGGCGGTCCATTCGGCATATTATTTTGCTCACGGATGGTGATACCAACCGCAGTCCGACCGATCATTATCCACTGATAAAAACCATTGCCCAGCGCCAGATCTCGATTACGACCATTCGGATTGGGAGCGATACCGTCAACCTGCAACTCCTGTCGTATATGTCTGAGAAAACAGGCGGGCGTTTTTACCATGTTGAAGACGCCACCATGCTGCCCCAACTCTTGGTGCGGGACACCCGTCAGACCCTGCGCCAGCAAGATCAGGAAGACGAGGGTCCCAAGGATATCGTCCCCCAAGTCGACGTTCGGGGACAGATTTTACGCGGTCTGTCCGACTTCCCAGCCCTGGACGAATATATGCTGACCAAGCCCAAGAAGCGGGCGAACGTCCAGCTCTATACCGACGTCCACGGCGAACGGGACCCGCTCCTGGCCACCTGGCAGTACGGTCTGGGCAAGGTCGTCGTCGTTCCCTTTGATCCGAGCGGTGCCGGCTCGGGGGATTGGATCCGCTGGGAACGTTTCGGAAAATTCTGGTCTCAGGCGGTTCGGTGGGCCATGCGGAATGAAACGCCGCTGGATTATCGATTGAGCGCGACCAAGCGCGGCGAACGCACGATCCTCCGTGTCGAATCCTTTGACAATACGCAGGACAGCATCCTCCAGGCCCGGCTGGCCAGTGGAACCCGAAGCGAGACCCTGACCCTCATGCCAGTCGCCCCGCGTATCTCCGAAGCCGTCCTGCCCGCCCGCTACACGGGCAACGTTCCCGTCACCATTATCAAGCGGAAGGGCAATACGATCCTGAACCAGCGGAGCCAGACGGTTCTGGTCGGACAGGAAGTAGACGGCGCGTTGAAGGAATATCGCCAACAACAACCCAACCGGCCCTTGCTGCACGCCCTGGCCGAAGGAACGGGCGGCAGCCTCAACCCGACGTTTGACGAACTCACCTCCCACGTCCGGGGCGGCCAGAAAGTTCTCCTCCATCCGCTCGAAAACACCCTCATTGTCATCGCCCTTTTCTTTCTCCTGGCCGACATCGCCCTGCGTGTCTTGTTCGGGCCGCTGCCGGAGACCATACCGCTCTGATTTTTCTCTCATAGTGAGAACGTCCGGGAGAAAGAACGCGCAGGTGGTGTGGTAGTTGCCGGGGAGTTTTCCAGTTATGTATAACCGTCGTGAGACAACAGCCTAACGAAAGCTGTCTATGCCGATTGCCAGAAACAATATGACCACGACCCCCGCGGTTCCAGGTCGCACGATTCAGGAAGCACTTGGCATTGTCAGCGCCGAGTGTGTTTTGGGTATCAACGTCTTTCGGGATATGCTGGGTGGCCTGCGGGACTTTTTCGGAGGTCGGAGCGGGACCCACCAGAAGGCACTACGGGAAGCCAAGGAGACCTGTCTGGGAGAACTCGCGGAGCAAGCCTCGCAGCTCGGTGCCGATGCGGTTGTCGGTGTCGATATGGACTACAGCGAAATCAGCGGCGGGGGAAAAGGCATGTTGCTGCTGGTCGCGACCGGAACGGCGGTGCGGCTGAAATAGCGGCAGGGAGATTTGAAACTGAGCCACTACCTGAATTTCCATACTGTGAAGGCGCCGAGTGCGTATATCCGCGCTGTCTTGTGCGTGAACCTGATCGTGTTCGGAGCGTCCTGCTCCTGGCTGCCGTTCAACAAGGGCTGCTGTGAGGATGACCGTAATCTGGGTATCACCTATCTCCAGGAGCAGGAACAATTTCCCACCGCAACGCCAGCCTACGGCCGCGCCCGTGACATTGACCCTGGGGCGGGAGAAACCATTACCAAGCCGGGGCTGCTCTCGAAGTATAATCCGCTCAAGGGCTTTATGGGCGATGACGAAGACGAGCCGGTCGCCTCAAGTGACGACGAGGATGGATTTTTCGGCAATCTGTTCCCGTTTTGACCCTAGACTGTCTTAGTGCAGCGGTTTCTCGCCAACGAGGACCAGGACGCCGGAATACTGGTGGACGATTGCCTGGCGCTGCACCGGGGCAATCTCGCAGCCGGTAAAAAACCCGATAACCGGCACATCAGCCAGGTATTGGCTGATGTAGGAAGAGTCGATATCGGGAATCCCGTAGAGCCCGCTGCCACGTCCGACACAGTTAAAATAGAGACCAAACGCCGGGCGGCTGTGCTGCCAGTTCCGGTCCTGCGCTTCCAGCTCACGTTTCAGATCGGTCCGCGCGCCGTTCCCGTCGCGTAAGGTGAAAACCAGCTTCTGGCCTTCGACGATCTGGTCCGCTACCGCAATAATACCGCGCTCCGGATCAAAGCCCACGAGGTTCCGCACCACGTATTCGCCAGGGGCGATATGCTGGCGTTCGGCGTCAACCGGCAGGCCGACGAAGATATAGGCCGCGGCACGACGCAGATCCTCGCGGAGTTGGGGACTCACGCATTCGGCAAAGACTTCAAACGCTGGCCTGCCGTCAAGCTCAAGAATGAGATTGTTGTGGGCCTTCGTGACCCGATACACGGGACTCACCGGCTGGCAGGCCTGGGAGATGCCAATGGTATAGGTGAACTGACCGCTCAGCAGTGCGCCGCTGACTGCGTCACTACTGACCGTGTCTCCACATAACTGGAAGGTCTCACCCACACTCCCGTCCTCAGACGCCCCGCCGCCAACAAAAGGCACATCCGAAAGCCCGCCTTCGGCGATCCCGTCAAAGAACGCCTGGGAGTCGAAATTATACGTGTCGGGGAAGACAAGCCCCAGATTTTCGGGACCGAGGTGAGGAGTGAGGCTGGACACGACCTCCTGGCCAACCGCACGTGCCCGGCCACGCAGTTGGGGAACAAAAAAGCGCTGGGCGGACAGCGTGTCCGACTTCACGGCCAAGACTGCAATACCTGGCGCACGTTCCACTTCTCCAGCCGTGGTCAGCACGCCACCGGCACTACAGCCGACAATCTGACTGGCTTGCGTTTCAGTGCGGACCGTACGCAGGACGCGCCCGTACCCGGCTCCGTGGTGGGCGGTGGCAAAAACCAGAGCAAAGTCGGCGCGGTCGCCACCCGCCTGGCTCAAGGCCGCTTGAGCCGCTTCCCGCGTGGCTTGTTCAGCGTCGTGTTGCTTTGAGAGACCAACTCCAGCAACGAGCATACGTGCTCCTCACAACCGGTCTAGTCCGGTTTCTTGAGGCCGAGCCGTTCGTAATATTTCTCCGGGACTTTGTCCGGGTCTTTATAAATAATAAAAGAACAGTGCTCTTTTCCGAGCACGGCGGCCGGCTCGACCACCACAAAAGGTTTTCCATTTTTCTCGATGTCAACCAACTCCATCGGCGGCTCATGGGCACAGTACACGGGAAAGTCAGCGCGGTTATAGGTCATCCGCTGCGGCTTTTCCACCGTATGAAAGGCGTCAGGTCCCTCGTATTTGCCTTCGAGGACCATGCGTCCCCCACTGCCGCAGGGCCGCATCTGAATAACGACCTTGTCCTCATCCTCTTCAATATGCATGGGCTGGAGATGGCCTCGCAGCCCGGCCACAAACATCTTGATCTTCCGAGGCAGTTCTTGGGGGTCTTGCGGCATTTTTTCCAGATTCGGCAGCCACCAGGCTTTCACGCCGGCCGTCATGATCTCTTCCAGCACCTCGTCGCCAAAGCGTTTCCCTACCTCGCTCAACGTCGCGGTTGTCCAGTTCCGGTACAGATCGTGCATCCCGAGGAATTCATTATACATGCGGTTCGCAATCTTCTTGGCCTGCTCGGCATCCCCGGCGTCAATGGCTTCCGTTAAACGGTCCACGGTGCGTTTACCCATCTCACGGATTTCTTCTTCGGAAAAAAAGCGCTCACTCATACGATCCCCTCCTGTGGTGACACTGCCTGTCTCGGGGTATATCCCAATCCGCCACTCCATTGCAAAGGGCTGGGCGTCTGGATACCGTACCGCTGACAAGGGGCTGAAAGGACTGGACTGATTGTGGCTCGTGGAGGCGGGGGGCAGAACCGAGCATTTGCGCGCACGGCCAACGTCAAGCTATCGCCCATCAAGGCGATGGAACTGGCGGCCAGCCGGGTGCCGGACGTGGTCTCTCTGGCCCAAGGCATCCCCAGCTTTGATACGCCCGAACCGATCAAATCCTTTGTCCAGCAAAAAATCGCCGAGGGTGCGTGTGCCACCTATTCGCTGACCCCTGGCTTACCCCAACTGCGCGAATGTATTGCCGAGTCGCTGCTGCGAGAAGGCATGCACTACGACCCGGACCAGGAGATCATTGTTTCCAGCGGCTCGATTGAGGCCATTGCCGCAACACTGCTGGCCCTCACTCAGCCGGGAGATGAGATCATTCTTTCCTCACCCAGCTATGCCTCCTACCAGGAGGTCGTCCGCATCGCCGGCTGTACTCCGCGCTTCGCCCCGCTTCGCGAGGAGCAGAATTTTGCCTTTGATGAAGAGGCGTTCGAGTCCTGCCTGTCGCCACACACGCGAGCGATCTTGTACTGCAACCCCAACAATCCAACCGGGACGGTCTTCTCAGAAACGGAAACGCGCGCCCTGATTGCGCTGGCCGAGCGGCATGATCTCTTTCTGATTATCGATGAGGCCTATAAGGATTTTGTGTACACGCTAGAAGCGTATTTCAGTCCGGCTCAGGTCGCCGATGTCCGCCAGCGCATTGTACGAATTTTCACCTTCTCCAAAGCCTACGGGATGACGGGCTGGCGGGTCGGCTATCTCCATTCCGACGCGCGGAATGTCCAGGAAATCCTCAAAGTGCACGATGCCCTGGTGACCTGCGCACCGGTTGTGTCGCAATATGCCGCCCTGGCGGCGCTCGAATACGGACACGAACATATTACGACCTTTCGGCAGGCGTTTAAGCAGCGCCGCGACCTGACACTCACCCATCTCGATCAGCTCTCACATGTGTTTGACTACCAGAAACCCGAAGGGGCCTATTTTGTCTTTCCCCGGATCAAAGACGTAATTGTCCACGCCCGCGATTCGTACGCCCTCGCCTACGACATTCTGGAAAAGGCGAAGGTTGCCGTTGTCCCCGGCATTGCCTTTGGACCCAGCGGCGAGGCCCATATCCGACTGAACTTCGGACGCCGGACGGACGATATTACCACTGCCTTCGAGCGTCTCAGCGAGTACTTCAGTCCGGCAGCTGCGCGTCGGGCGCAACACACTCAGCGCCGTGCAAGTCGACCAGCAGCCTCGGCAGCAGAGCGTATCTCGTCTCCTCCCATCCCACGTATCTCGCGTGACCTCTTTTCCTATCAGCGTATACGTAGCTTCGCCGTCCTGATATTGCGTGCGCTCGCCCGTCTGAGTCTGTGGCGGAAAAATCCCCAGGTGATTGCTATCGCCGGTAGCCACGGCAAGACCGTTATCAAGCGTATTGTGACCGAGCTCTTGGCCCAGCGGTACCGGGTCCAGCCCAATCCCCGTTCCTACAATACCGATATTGGCCTGCCCCTTGCCATCCTCAATATCGAATTGGCTTCGGTTCGCTTGCGGGACCTCGCGCGCGGTTTCGCCCGGGCAGTCTGGACCGCGCTCTTCAATACCGGGGCACCCGACATCCTCGTGCTCGAATTCGGCGTCCGCCATCGGGGCGATATGCAGCAGTTAATCCGAACGGTGATCCCCGACATTGCCATCCTGACAACCTTGACGCCGAGCTATAGCACCGATGTCGAGGAGTTACACACGCTCCAGGATGAAATGCGGGTGTTATGTCGCGCGGACGGAGCCAGTTGTCGGTTTGTAATCGATGGGGATGACCCACTGCTCCAGGATGTCATCGCGTCCTTACCCACGCCGCCGCTGCTCCTGCATCGCTCGGCGTGGAGCATCGAGGAGAGCGGCCTCCAGCTCCAGAGCCCTGATAGGCGGTATGCGGTGACGCGGGAAATCATTGGTGAGAATGAGCGGTTTTCGGTCCAGGCGGCCGTGGCCGTGGCCGAACACTGGACCGATCTGTCCCCTGCCGAGATTCAGCGTTTCCTCAGTGAAAACACCACCGTGCGCTAAAACCGGTCCTGGTCCTACTTGCAATACAGGGCCGACTCGTATTATGCTTTATCCCTGTATGGACGACCCTCCATCTGATGACCCTTGGCCTGAGACTCAACTGCGGCTTTCCCCAGCCAGCCGGGAGGTGTGAAGCGCACGCATGGAGAGTCCAGCCCTCGGTCTGCTCATCACACTCCTGCTGGTCCTGGTCAACGCCTTTTTTGTCGCGGCAGAGTTTGCAATCGTCAAGGTTCGTGCGTCCCAGATCGAACTCCTGGTTCAGGCCGGCAGCCGAACGGCCAAGATGGGCCAGTATCTCATCACCCACCTCGATGCCTCCCTGTCGACGATCCAACTCGGCATTACCCTGACTTCTCTGGGGTTGGGCTGGATCGGGGAGCCGATTGTGGCCAAACTCATTATTGAATTTATGCGCCTGGTCGGCCTGGAGGCCGACCAGGATTTAGCGCACAGTATCGCCCTGCCGGTTGCCTTTATCCTGCTCACATTTCTTCTTATTGTCTTTGGCGAACTTGCCCCCAAAGCGCTTGCCATCCAGCATTCCCAGTCAATAACGCTCGCCGTCGCCTTTCCGCTACGGTTTTTTTACCTTCTCTTTTCTCCGGCGATTGTTGCGCTCAACTGGACCTCCAACCAGGTGCTGCGGCTCTTTGGCCTTCGGCCGGCGAGCGAAGCGGAGCACTATCACTCGGGCGAAGAGCTGCGCTTCCTGCTTGAGCAGGGCCGCGAGGGCGGCACGATCGAGGAAGAGGAGCACGAGTTGATTGAGAACGTCTTTGAGTTTGGGGAGACCAGCGTGCGGGAAATCATGGTTCCCCGGACCAATATCGCCGCCATCGAGGTCACCTCCTCCCGCAGTGCTCTGATCAATCTGCTGGTTGAAGGCGGCTATAGCCGGATACCGGTGTACGAAGATTCACTCGACAATATTATTGGGGTTGTGCATGCCAAAGATCTCATTACCCTCATGGAACATCGGGATCTGATCATTCTGCGCGACCTCCTCCGGCCCGCGTTCTTTGTACCGGAGACGAAACCGATCGACGATCTGCTGCGGGAGTTTCAACGCCGCAAGGTGCATATTGCCATGGTAGTGGATGAGTTTGGCAGTACGGCCGGCCTCGTCACCATGGAAGATATTCTTGAGGAGTTGGTTGGAGAGATTCAGGACGAGCACGACAGCGAGAACCACGATATTGAAAAAGTCTCCAATCAGACCTATATCGTCAACGCGGCCCTTTCTATTGCCGATGTCAACGATCACATTAACGAGTTTGAGCTGCCCGAGGGGAATGACTACACCAGCGTGGGTGGCCTCATCAATAAATGGCTCGGGCGTATCCCTGAGGTCAATGAGATATTTGAGTACGACGCGCTACGCATGACCGTCCTCAAAACCGACAATCACCATGTCACCCAGGTCAAAATAGAAAATTTGTCAGACCTCACACCCCCACCGGCCACCTCCCTGATAAAGGAGGAAGCATGACACCCTCGCTGACCCTGTATTCTCGTCCGGGCTGCTGCTTGTGTGACGACATGAAAGCGATTGTGGCCGAGGTCCAGGCCGACACGGCTTTCACCGTAACGGAAGTCGATATTTCAGCTCGGCCGGAACTCGAAGCTCGCTTTGGCCAAGACATTCCCGTGCTGTTTATCAATGGCCGTAAGGCGTTCAAATATCGAGTCACCGTCGGCGCGCTACGCCGGCGTCTGCACCGCTCCGGGGCGGAGACGAGGGCGCTGCCGTGACGCCGGCCATCGTTGTCCTGGTCACGGTCGGCTCCGAGCGCGAAGCCGAGACCATTGCCACGGCCCTGCTTGAGGAACGCCTCGCCGCCTGTGTGAATGTGACCAGCCCGGTGCGGTCGCTCTATCGCTGGGAGGGTCGCATTGCGGACGACCGGGAATGGCAGCTCATCATCAAAACCCAGGCGCGTCTCTTTGAGGCCCTGGCGACGCGTGTCCGTACCCTCCACTCGTACGACGTCCCCGAGATTATCGCGCTGCCCGTTCTCGCCGGGACGGCGGACTATGTGGACTGGATTCAAAACGAGACACAGGGCGAGCGTTGACGCTGGGCGCAGCGGACAACTACCACTCAGCCCAGCGGTCGTCTTCCTCGACCACCACACTTTGCAGGCCGGCCTGGGCCGCGGAGCGGGCCTGGCGTTCGGCCTGGACACGTTTGGCGAACGGTCCGAGACGGACTTGGTAGTATCGAAACCGTCGGCTTGACAACGGACTGATATATACGGACGAGAAGTGCTGTGTTAACGCCTGCTTCAGATAGGATGCCTTGTCCGCATCGGTATAAGAGCCGACTTGGACGGCGTACAGGACGGCCAGCCTGGGAGTCGGAGCAGAGAGAACCTCGATGCGCACCAGAGCGGTCCCTGGAGCATACACGCCAATGCTTTTTGCCGCTGCAAGAGACAGGTCAATAATACGACCTCCCACAAATGGCCCCCGGTCGTTGATGCGGACCTCAATCGCCTGTTCGTTCTCAAGGTTTGTCACCATCACATTGGTTCCCAGTGGCAGGCTCCGATGGGCGGCGGTCAGGGCGTGCTGGTCATAGATTTCGCCGTTTGCCGTTCGCTTGCCGTGGAATCCTGGTCCATACCATGAGGCCATGCCGGTCTGCACAAAACGGGAAGGACGAACCACGGGCTGTGGTTCAAACGGTACCGTGGTTCGCTGATCGGATAGCGGCGTGACGGACGTGCTCTTCGGAGCGAGCGGTGACTCAGACGCGTCAGGGAGGGGAGTGACGACCGGGACCGCCGCAAGCTCTGTCGGTAACTCGGGCGCTGGCTGGTTAGGGGTATCTACAGGAGTCGCTGGGAGAACGGTCGGTAATTCAGGCGTGGACTGAAGGGGAGTAACACTCGGAACCACTGGAGCAGCAGGGAAAAACCGAGCAGGCTGAACCGGCCGTGTTGCCGCACTACACCCCGCCAGGATGCCTATCAGCATCCATCCCTGCCACCTCCACCCCCGCATAGACTATGATTATATACACAGGCGACTGGAGCGAGCAACGAATCGTTGCGTCTCCCCCCCTCCGGTCGCTTGTCCTCGGGGTGTTTCCCGTGTACCATACGAAGCCATGGCGGGCTTCAATACGCCTTTTCGCCAACTCAAAAAAACGCTCAAGCCGTCCATCGCCGAGCGGGCTGCAACTGCAGCGGCTCTGCCTCGGAGTACACCCGATCCAGTTGGAAAGAATGAGGAAAGTCCCGCGGACCTGTTCCAGCGGGCCATGCAGGATGTCACCCGGCTCAAGTCGGACGCACGGATCAGCAACCCTCCACCGGCCCTCTCCCCCCGGTCTCCGCAAGACAGTGAGAACGAGGCCATCGCCGAGTTATACGACCTGGTCGCCGGGCGGAGCGATTTTGATGTCACGGATACCGACGAGTATGTAGAAGGCTGTGTCGTCGGCCTTGATACGGGTTTGGTCCGCAAGCTAAGACAAGGAAAATTTGCGCGCCAAGCGGCCTTGGACCTGCATGGGATGAAGGCGGATGAGGCCAAGCCCGAACTGGAGCGGTTTCTCAGCCAGACTACCCAGGCGGGCATACGCTGCGTTCTCATCATTCACGGACGCGGCAGAAACTCCCCTGGGCAATTCCCGATTCTCAAGGACAAGATGAAACAGTGGCTTACCCGGGGCCGGCTGGCGAAAATGGTGTTGGCCTTTTCCACCGCCCGTACCCATGACGGCGGACCGGGTGCCATGTATATCCTCCTGAGACGAAAACGCGGCCAGAAAAAGCCCGTCCTGATGTGGGAGGGAGCCAAGCGTGAGTGAAAGCCGGCCGACAGGTCAAAACGATCAGTCCGGCTCTTCCGGCGCGGCTCGGGTGACGCAATCCATCCAGCTTGCCTACATTGGGCCGGATGGGCAGATTTTTGTACGCCGCTTCCCATCGGACACGACCCACCAGCTCACCTGGAGTTGGCAGGACCAGCACACTCCGCAGCCTTTGCAAGCCCAGGACCCGGAATCGCAGCCTGCCCTCCCCTCCATGACCTATTCCTGGCCAACCTGGTCGCCGGACAGTGCACAACTCGCCTGTTTTGCCCGACAGGGTGAGGACGGGCCGGCGAGTGTGTATACGGTTGCCGCCGATGGCGTGGAGTCCTGGGAGCGAGCCAGCCTGGGAAAAGGCACCCCTATTTATGGCAACTGGTCACCCCAGGCGGACATGTTTACCGTCCTGGTGCAGCGCGGCGAGCGCCAGCTTGCGTTAGAAACGATTGGTATAGCCCGGCCCGCCAAGACACGCACCCTGCTCACCGGCGCGCCGCTCTTCTGGTCATGGGCTCCGCAGGGGCAGCTTGTGGCAGCGCACGTAGGCGACAACGAAACCGGGCGGGTTGTGCTCATTGAGGCTGCAACAGGGGCCGTTGTACGAGAGATCAGTGCCAGTCCGGGGACGTTCCGCGTTCCGGTCTGGTCCCCGGACGGCGAGTTACTTACCTATGTGGAGCGAGGGGCCGATGGCAATCAGACCTTACGCCTGTTCGATATCCAGAGTGGGGAGAGCGCTCCGATCAGCCGGGCCAGCGGCATGACTACGGCGTTATGGTCACCGGACGGACAGGCGCTGGTCTTTAGCAGTACCCAACGCCAAAACTCACTGCTCTCTCCTTCGCTGCATCTGCTCGACCTGTCCACCGGCCAGACTACGACCCTGCTTGAAACGCCAGTCGCAGGCTTCTTGTGGACCCCACAGGGAACTCACTTGGTCTATCTGAGCGTAGACGTACAACACAGCCAGCTCAGGTGGCATCGGTATGACCGAGCAACCGGAGAAAGCCTGGAATTGGTCCGGTTCTTGCCGAGCAGGGAGCAAACGCTTCAGTTTTCATTTTTTGACCAGTACGCCGGCTCTCACCCCTTACTCGCTCCGGACGGGACTCTGCTGACATTCACCGGCCATCTTCCCGACGCGGCTGCGCAACCGGCCACGACTGCGCCTACAGTCTACACGCTGCCGCTCACGCCCCCCTTTACGCCGCAGGCCATCGCCACGGGTTCCTTTGCCTGTTGGAATTTGCGGGCAGGGTGAAGGGCCACTCCTGTGGCCCTCTTGCAGAAAGCCGGGAGAGCAGATTAGTATCGGGGCACTTTCTGAAAGAGTGAAAAGTTCAGGCCTATCCATCGGAGTTCCACCAACTCAATTGTTCAATTCTTCAGGCCAAAGTGATGCCAGTAGCCCCCTCCCGTGTTGACTTGCTACTCCAGTATGCGTTGCTGGTTGCTGGAGAGCAGGGTGAGTTCTTAGATCGCCAGCTCGGACCAATTCACCTGATTAAATATGTGTATTTGGCCGACCTCTTCCATGCGAAACGAAACAACGGCGTTACCTTTACCGGGACAGAGTGGCAATTTTACAAATTCGGTCCGTGGTCTCAATCGGTTTACGAGCGTATTGAACCCGCACTCAGCGCTATCGATGCGGAGAAACAGTCTTTTGAGAGTGACTATGAAGAGAGTGAGGATTGGGTTCGTTGGTCTCTGAGTGATGAAGGGCAATTAGAAGAGATAGGGAACCAACTCCCATTTACGATAACTTCGGGACTGAAAGCAGATGTGCGGAGATTCGGGCAAGACACGCAAAGCCTGCTGCATTACGTTTATAGGACGGAACCCATGTTATCTGCCGCGCCTAATGAGTTTTTGGACTTTACAGTTGTCACCCAGGACATCTCAATGGATGAACCTGTTACAACACCGTTGAGAATGGATAGCTTATCGAACAAGAAAAAGAAGCAATTCAAAGAGCGAATGCGGGCATTACGAGAGAAATATCACAATGGAGAGTACGCCTCCGCTATAGAGCGAAAAGATGGCAAGATGGTGAATCCCTTCCAACAACCGACCGCCGAAGTGTATGAGTGGCTCGACGGTCTTGCCGGCGAACCGTTACGGGAAGGTGAATACGTTGTCCAGTTCTCAGATGAGGTATGGAAATCCGCTACCAGGAAAGGCGGCGATGTACCCTGATGATTGTGTACAGTCAATTATTCACCCAAACGCCTGGTGGGTAAACAATACCGACCGGACTGTGAGTCGTGGGGCACTGGTCTTTGCGTTTGTTCCATACGCCGATCAAGTTCCATACACATTTGAGCCTGTAGCCCGAACGGATGCCACTCAGCACGACAGCGCAATAGTAAAAGTGGCACCCCTTCGGGTGAACCAGCCCCTTAAGAAAACCGAGTTACCTGTTGCCGCCATGCCCTCGTATCGCGGAGAAGTCTGGGCGGCGTATAGGGCTAAGAGAAGACCATGCCTGATAGTCGGCTCTGTTTTCCCGCGCGTTGACCCTGCGCTAACAAGGGGCATGGCAGGACATTCAACAGCCCCAACTGTATTAGCCGCGCCGTATTATGGCGCAACGAGAGACGGGAGGCGTGGAGGTTACAATCCGGCGCTTGTGGAACAGATACGGCATTGTGACTATCCACAATTCTTGTGGGACCAATTACCGATATCCGGGCCTGAGGAGTCGATCCTTCGGTTGGACCATTTACAACCAATAGGCCATCATCATGATGCCTATCAAGTGTCCAAGTACAAACTGAGCGATGACGCGCTTGAAGTTGTTGATGAATTATTTCGTTGGTTGATTTGGGGGCAAACCCATGAAGACAGCCTGATCGCGATGTATCGGGAGGAAATTCAGACGACATTTGGCGATTAGCGTTGGGATGGATCAACAGCAGTCAGCTTTTTCATCATAACTGCTCCTGATATACGCGGTAACGCATTGCGTGCTCTGCGACGACGCCAACGCAGGAGGCAATAAGATGGACAGGAATACATATCCCACGGGCTGGAATAAGCAGCGCGTCCAGGAGGTTATTGACCACCTCGAAACCCGGACGGAAGAAGAGACCATCGCTGAAGACGAGGCCGCCTTCGAGCAGGATTACACAGCGATGCAGGTGCCCCGCAAACTCGTGCCGGTCGTGCGCCAACTCATCGCCCTGATGGAGTAGCCGGCTCCTTCCCACGCGTCGCCGATAAGCAGTGAGCGGTTTGCCCCTCAGTTGGGTTACGCCTCCGGCTAACCCAACGCCCCCGACAGGACGGCAAGACTTATGCCCACACCACCACCCCTGTCGGATTACGCTGTGCTAATCCGACCTACAGGCTTTAAGCTTGACCGGACATGCGACCCGGCTGTAATTGGAGTGGGAATTCGCGTAAGTTATGCGTGTGGGTGATTCAGACAAGGATAAAGAATCCATGGCCGCAATATCAGACCTCCATCTCCCTGACTTATCGGTCAAGGGCTTTCGCGGCATCAAAGATCTGACCATCTCACGCTTAGGCCGTGTCACGTTGTTCGCCGGGAAGAATGGAGTAGGCAAGACGACCCTACTAGACGCTGTTCGGCTATATGCCGCGTGCGGGAGCTCCGCAGTTCTCACGGATATATTGCGGAACCGAGAGGAGCTAACTGACACTGTCAATGAGGATGGCAACGAAGTGCTCACACCGAATAAGGAAGCTCTCTTTCATGGTCGGCATCCCTCACCGGAAGCCCGCATCTCCATAGGCCCACTGAGTCTCTCCAAGACGCTCACTATCGAGATTGCTCCACTTAGCGAAGAAAGATTCAGACAACTGAAAATGTTTTCCGATCGTCGTATAGACATCTCTGTACAGTCGCTCAAGATCGAATTCCAGGGTGTGACACAAGAAGTTCCGATGGCCCATGTTCCGCGCTCTTTTAGGCATCGCCTATTGAGATATGACGAATCGGAAATTCTCCCTGAAATTCGATGCGAGTCCCTTGGGCCTGGGATTCTCAGCAATTCTAATTTGGCACGGCTCTGGGATAAGGTTGCGCTTACCGATGATGAATCACGGGCAGTAAAGGCGTTACAATTGATCTACGGTGACAAAGCGGCCCGTGTTGCGGTGGTCGGTGATGAGAGACGAAGTCGCTATAGCCGACGTATTGTCGTAAAAATAAAGGACCAGGAGCGTCCGGTTACTCTAAAAAGCCTTGGCGACGGAGCGGTACGATTGTTCGGCGTGGCGTTGGCCCTGGCTAACAGTCAAGGCGGTTTTCTGCTTATCGACGAGGTGGAAAACGGCATTCACCACTCGATACAGCCCGACTTCTGGAAGATGGTTCTAAGGACCGCACATGAGAACAACGTACAGGTGCTCGCCACGACACACGGCTGGGATTGCGTCGCAGGTTTTGCACGAGCGGCAACGGATTTAGGCGAAGTGGAAGGCACCCTCGTCCGCCTTGAGCAGGACGGTGAGAAAATCCGTGCGATAGAGTATTCCGAGGACGACCTCAATATAGCCGCCGAACAAGGCATTGAGGTTAGATAGCCCGTGGCTCATCCCCGTTCGCAGTCCTCGGATCGTGTGCTTTTAGTCGAAGGGCAGGACGATAAGCATGTCGTTCTCTCCCTCTGTGAACATCATCAGTCAACACGACCTTTTTTCATTGAGAGCAAGGGGGGCATTGATCCACTACTTGAATCAATTGGTCTTGAAATCAAGGTTCCAGGTCGGCAGGTTGTTGGTATTCTTGCAGATGCAAATGGCGATGTGGCAGGGCGTTGGAACGATATCCGGGACCGTCTTCGGGAAGCGGGTATCGACCCTCCACAATCTCTCGACTCAGGCGGGATAATTATAGAGGGAAAGCTTCGCATTGGCATCTGGTTGATGCCCGACAACACGTCAGCCGGGGAACTTGAGGACTTTGTTGCGAAAATGATCCCCGATAACGACCGGGTATGGCCGTTATCCCGGAGCTACATCAATGGCATTCCGTCGCGGGACAGGAAATTCATAGCGAAGAAAAGGTCAAGAGCGCAGGTGTACGCTTGGCTGGCGACCAGGAAAGACCCTAGGCAAATGGGTGCCGCCATTAAAGCGAGAGATTTGGAGGTTGACGGCGCTCTCAGCCAGAAATTTGTCGCTTGGCTTAACAATCTGTTCGGATAGAATGCGATATGGCTGTCGGTTTTTTTGATGAGGATGGCGTATTTCACAGCGATTCTCCTCATGGGCATTATCGCGTCTCTAATTTTTGGCCTCCCTCGTCGCCGCTTCAGCCTTCACTCAACCCACCACCCCTAGAGCAGTTTCCACCGTAGTGTAGCGGTCGGGAAGCAAGAGTGTTAGGGTGGAAGTCGCCAGGAGGCCATATGCAAGCGTATTCATTGGACCTGCGGGAGCGGGTAGTGGCGGATCGGGAGGCGG
>MKWU01000189.1_pt1 | contig 114611 bp, 117 predicted proteins | sample 809101 | NCBI WGS metagenome assembly MKWU01 (sample SAMN05860141, study PRJNA318959) | sponge metagenome | host: Aplysina aerophoba | place: Slovenia: Piran, Adriatic Sea, Gulf of Piran | collected 2013-05-07
ACACCGTCGTCGCCTACGATGATGGCGAGGAGTTTGCCGAGAGTACCTTCACGGTGACAACCCCTGGGGCGGAATTCCTCACAGGAGCGAGCAAGCAGGTGACCGTCGATGATTTTCCCAATCCCGGTGACACCACGGTACTGGAGTGGAATGAGGCCACTCAGCATTTCGAGATCGTGGATTTCATGGGGAGTGAGTGTATGGAGGGATTGACTCTACATCCGGGAGAAATGTGCAGTGGCTCCATAATGGTCTTCGGGCATGAGATTGACTTTAGTTTTGCTGTTGAGGCCGACGGACAGGGGTGTGTGGAAGTTGATCTTCCTCCCGATTTTCCGACAGGTATAGGAGAAATTCCTTGCTTTAATACTGGTCAGCAATTTGAGGATTTCCTCGAAAGTTTCCAAATTTCCGGTGCCTCCATCACCAGGAATGACGACGACAGTTGGACGATTAACAGCTTCCCCGATTTCTGAGAAGATGCTGACGTCTTTCCTGCTTCGTCTTTGCCTTGGGTTCACGGTCCTGGTTCCGTCTCTGGCGCACGCCCAACTCACCGGTGTCCTTGAGATTCCCGGCAACGGGACCACCGTGTCGGGCGTCGGGATGATCTCGGGCTGGAAGTGTGAGGCCGGGGACATCACCATCAGTCTCAACGCTGGAGACCCTATTCCCGCGACGTATGGGTTGCCCCGTGCAGATACCAGCGGGGCCTGTGGTGATGATGGGAATAACGGATTCTTCAGCTATACGAACTGGGGCAACCTTGGCGATGGAGAACACACGGCCGTCGTCTACGATGATGGCACGGAGTTTGCCCGGAGCACGTTCACGGTGACAACCCTTGGGACGGAGTTTCTGACAGGAGCGAACGCCCAGGTCAGTGTCACGGACTTTCCTCAGGCCGGTGAGACCACGACCTTTGAGTGGAATCCGGCGACTCAGCATCTGGAAGCGGTCTCGCGGGACCCGGCGTGTAGAGAGACGCTCACGATGAAGCCGGGAGAGGCGTGCCGTGGCTCCATCTCGCTTGAGCTTGATACCTCCCGCCTGGGTACGGTCAGCACCGGCTTTAGTTTTTCTGTTGAGGCCGAGGGCCGGGGGTGCATAAGCATCAGCGGCATTCCTGCATTCAATTATTGCTATTCAGCCAGTCTGCCGGATGTTCTGGATAAGATCGATATTTCTGTCATCAGGAATGAGGATGGGAGTTGGACCATTGATGACTTCCCGCTTGTTGATCTTGGGGAGTGTGTTATCGACTTAAAGGTGAAGCCGGGGGCGAAGTGCAGTGGCTCTATAGATCTTCCCATTGGCGAGCTCGACTTCGCTTTTTCTGTTGAAGCCGACGGGGAGGCGTGTATAGAGGCCGAGGTGGATTTGGATATACCTCTAGTGGATGGTAAGGAAATCGATGCGTGCTTTGATACGCGTAAGGATTTCCAAAAGGTTCTTGACAAGATCGACGATGTTATCGAAATCGGCGCTTTTGCCGCCAAGAATGCGGATGACAGTTGGACTATTCTCGACTTCCTGTAGGTGCGTTCCCCTGTAGCCGGTCTCTGAACCTCATGGCTCAGGCGCCGGCTGCTCACCAAGGGCCACGAGCAATTCCTGGCGGACGTAGGCGTCTCGTTCGCGCTTCAGGGCAGTCTTGAGACTATCAGTGTGCGCCAGGCGGCCCAGCGCCCAGGCTGCATGACCACGAATCAGGGGTTCGGGGTCGTGGAGAGCTGCTTGTAGCGGGCCGACCGCGGCGGGGTTGTCGCTATTGCCCAGGGCAACGGCGACATTGCGCAGCAAACCGCGGCGCTTGGTGCGCCATACCGCGGAGCGCCGGAAACGGGCTCGAAAGCCGTCTTCGTCCAGCCGTAACAACTCGGGCAGGGACGGAAAGAGTTTGTCCATCAAGTCGTGGCGAGGCTGGCCGAACTTGGTATTCCACGGGCAGACTTCCTGGCAGATATCGCATCCGAAAATCCAGTTGCCGAGCTTGGGGCGCAGCCCGTGTGGAATCGGACCGCGATGCTCGATCGTTAAGTAGGAAATACACAAAGGGGATTTGAGGACATAGCCCGCTGCCAGGGCGTCGGTCGGACAATCATCGAGGCAGCGTGTACAGCTACCGCAATGGGCGCTGGGTATGCCTTCGCCCTCAAGGTCGAGGCTGACAAGAATCTCGGCCAGAAAAAACCATGAGCCCATGGCTTTATGCAGCAGCATGGTGTTTTTGCCGAACCAGCCCAGGCCGCTGCGATACGCCCAGTCGCGTTCCAGCAACGGACCGGTGTCCACATAAGGCCGGGCCCAAATCCCCGGCTGTTGGTCTTTCAGAAAGGCAACAAACTGTTTCAGCTTCTTTTGAATGACATCATGATAATCCGCTCCAGCCGCATAGGCGGCCATACGGCCCCGCAGTTCGTGTTGCCAATTCACCTCAGGCAGAACGGGCGGAGAGTAAGGGAAGCCCAGGCAGATGACGCTGCGGGCCTCCGGAAACGGAATATGCGGGTCAATGCGTCGTTGGGGTTCTCTGGCTAAATACTGCATCTCTCCGGCAAAGCCCTGGGCCAGCCAGTCATTGAAAAACGACGCGCGTGGCAGTACCGACAGACGCGTGAAACCACACAGGGTAAAGCCGAGTCGTGCCGCGTATGTCCGGATTGCGTTTTCGAGTGACACGGCTTTGTGGTAGCATAGACGCATCCGGGTCAAAACGGGCACAGGGATTGACGCAGAGCAAGATAGACCTTATCTATCTTCTTTGAGGAGGCCGGTATGGACAATCTGGATCAAGAGACACAAATCCAATCCAATGATACGCCGCAGGAGGCGGCTCCCCCATCTGATGGGCCGGCCCTGTCGCTGTCTGACCTGGCAGTCGAAAAAGTGAAAGAAACCATGCTCAACGAAGGCATGGCGGAGGGTGGGTTACGGATCTCGGTGGTCGGCGGTGGCTGTTCCGGCTTTCAGTACAGCCTCGGTCTTGATGCCGCTGCGCGGGAAGATGACATTGTGGTCGAACAGGGTGGTGTCAAACTGTTCGTTGACCCCATTAGTCATCAATACGTGCATGGGACCATGCTTGATTATGTCAACGGGCTGCATGGGGCGGGCTTCAAGTTCGTCAACCCGAATGCGACCCGGACCTGCGGCTGCGGCTCGTCGTTTGCCGTCTAAATCTCTACTTCCCCAACTGAAGAAATAGGCAAGGGCCTGGAACTCTCCAGGCCCTTTTGCTTTCCATGCCCCGCTTCGCTCATCTCATTTTCGATCTCGACGGGACCCTGGTTGATACCAAGGCCGACCTGGCGGCAGCAACCAACTATATGTTGCAGAAGTTGAACCTTCCGCTCTTGTCCGTCGCCCAGGTTGAAAGCTTTATCGGGCTCGGCGCGCGTGTGCTGATCGAACGGGCGCTGGGCCAAGAGCGGGCCCATCTGGTGGCGGACGGCTTCGCGCTCTTTATGGACTATTACAACGCTCATCTGCTCGATCAGACCAGACCCTATCCAGGTGTGGAAACGCTCCTCACGGCTGCCCGCGCCCAGGGGATGAGCCTGTCTGTGTTGACGAATAAGCCGGAACAGCCAAGCAGGGCAATTCTGTCGGGCCTGGGTTTGATGAATTATTTTAGTGCGGTCATTGGCGGGGATACCCTGCCGAAGAGAAAACCCGATCCGGGAGGGATTTTCGTGCTACAGCAGGGGGCTGGCCGTGCTCTCACTGAGACGCTGCTGATCGGCGACTCTGAGATTGATATGCGCACGGGCCGGGCCGCGGGCATTGCCACCTGTGGGGTGACGTGGGGATTTGGACACGCGGGTTTCGAGAGTTGCCCCCCCACGTTTCTGGTTGAAACGGTACCGGCGCTTCAGCAGATTGCTGTGGGGTGGTCGCTACCCCCCTAACGGCCTGCGCAGTCGCTCGGCCATGCGGACCGCTTCCATCGTCTCTTTGACATCATGGGCGCGGATGATGTGGGCTCCGTTAGCCACCGCGATGGCAGCGCAGGTCAGCGAGCCAATGAGGCGATCCTGGACCTTGGGTTGGTCCAGAATTTTCCCAATAAAGGATTTGCGCGAGGCTCCGACGAGGAGGGGAAATCCTAACGACCGCAAATCTGCGAGCGCCCGCAGCACCAGGCAATCCCACTCGTCCCAGGCAATCCCAGGCTCACGAAAAAATCCAATCCCGGGGTCGAGCACGATCTGCTGCCGAGGAATGCCGGCCTGCTCCGCGCGCGCCAGACTGTCCCGCAGGGCGTTCCGAATGCGCTCCAAAGGCGGTCCGCTTTGGGGGTGCTGTTCGCTCGCCATCAGAATCGCACCAACTCCGGAACGGGCAATCAGCGCAGCCATAGCCGGATCATTCCTCAAACCACTGACATCGTTGACAATCCGGGCGCCCGCTCGCAGGGCGGCCTGGGCAGGCTGAGACCGCTTGGTATCAGCCGAAATTGGAATCGAAACAGCCGCCGCAGTGGCTTCAACGGCCTGGGATAAACGTTCGGTTTCTTCTGCTTCTGAAATATCAGTTTTTAGGTACGGGGCGGTGGACATAGCCCCAATATCAATGATATCAGCTCCCTCACCTGCCAGTGCATTCGCCGTTTCCGCTATCTGCTCACGATTGGTATGGATTGAGTCCGGGTAAAAAGACTCAGGGCTGACGTTCAGAACGGCTATAATCCGGACCGGCAGTGTGTCGCCGACCGGAATGCCGGCCAATTGTGCAGAAAGGGAGGGGGGGATGTGGCTCATGAGGGGCATGCTATACCGTTACTGAGCAGAAGTTGAGACCGGCCTGCGGTAGAGACGGCAGGAGCGGCATTTTTTGTTTGCGGGCTCCTATATTTTTCACTACACTACCGTGGCATGAGATAGGAGAGTAGAACTATGAAATTGTACGACTTCCCCCTCAGCCCCTACTGCCAGAAAGTACGCCTCGTGCTGGCTGAAAAAGAGTTATCGTACGATAAAGTCTTTGTTGATCTGACCAAGAGCGAACAGCGCAGCCCTGAATTTCTCCGGCTGAATCCGTACGGCAAGGTGCCGGTCCTGATTGATGACGAAGAAGTCATTTACGACTCGACGTTTATTAACGAATATCTGGATGATGAATATCCGCACCCGCCATTGCGACCCGAGCCTTCCGGGGACCGGGCCCAGGTGCGGATGTTTGAAGACTTTGCTGACACGTCCTTCACGGCACAGTGTGGGCTGCTGTATGCCGAACTGCGGAAACCCGAAGAGCAAATCGACCAGGAGCGGGTGCAGCACTATCAGGGAGACCTCATTCGTGTGCTCGAATTTCTTGATCGGCATCTGAATGGCAAGGAATATCTGGTTGACGAATTTTCGTTAGCCGACCTTGCGTTTACCCCACGGCTGTTGATTCTGTCGCAGCTTGGGGTTGAACTCCCGTCGCGGCTCAGACATGTCTCTGCGTGGATTAAACGCTTATCCCAACGTCCGTGCGTGGTACAATTGTTGAAAGAACTCAACATGGCATAGCCTCCGGTATGATCCCGGAGTAGGGAAATCTCGACCGCTTGGATATTTCGTGTTCCCAGTGAGAAAAGCGAGGCTGCTGTGTCTGAACTACCCGACATTATTCCAGTTTTTCCGTTGCCGAATGTCGTCCTTTTCCCGTGTGTCCAGCTTCCGCTGCATATCTTTGAGCCGCGCTACCGTGCCATGGTGCGCGATGCCATTGAGGCCGAGCCCCCGCTCATCGGCATGGCCCTGCTCCGGGGTGACTGGCAAGAACAGTATGAAGGCAATCCCCAAGTGTTTCCGATAGGCTGTGTAGGGAAGGTGGTGAAGACCGTGCCGCTCCCGGACGGACGGTTTAATATCCTCCTGCAAGGGCTGCGGGAATATCGTATTCAGGAAGAATTTCACGATAAGAGTTATCGTCAGGCGCGGGTAGAATGGCTCCCCGAGAGAAACCAGACGCTTGAGCCAACGCAACGTGAGGCCATCGGCAGTCTGTTAGCGTCCTATTTGCAGAAGGATGAGATTGTCCGGAAATTCTTGGCAGACCCCAATATCAACGACGAATTCTTCATTAATTTCTTTGCCTTCCAGCTCGATCTCCTGCCTATCGAGAAACAAAGCCTGCTCGACGCCGCAACGCTCGACGAACGGGCGACCTGCTTACGGGATATTCTTGACTTCAAGTTGTCAGAAAGTCGCTTACCCGAAGGCGGGGGCGGGAGAAAAGATCGTCTCCACTAAAAACTGCCTTGACAAACATCGGTCCCCTCATAATAGTGAAGTGCAGTACTGCGGCATGTGTATAGTGGCGAGTCTACTATTATACGGAGGTAGCTAGGACCCCATGCAACGTAAAGAAGAGATGACTTGGTGGGAGCGGCTGTATATCCCGGAAATCGTTCGGGGTCTTCTTGTCACCATGTCCCACTTCTGGAGGAACCTGACCCTGCATATCCTGCACGCGCTCGGATTTGCCAAGGAAACGCGCGCCGCGTATACGGTCCAGTATCCGGAAGAGCGCAAGCGCTACCCGGACGTCTACCGTGGAAGTCATCGTTTGACGCTCAAGGAAGACGGCTCGGTCCGCTGCACCTCGTGTTTTCTGTGTGCAACGGCCTGCCCGGCCAACTGCATTCATATCGAGGCCGGGGAGCATCCCGACCCTGACGTGGAAAAATTCCCGTTGCGCTATGAAATCGATACCTTGCGCTGCATTTACTGCGGGATGTGCGTCGAAGCCTGTCCGTGTGACGCGATCCGGATGGATACCTATGTGCATCCGCGTATTTGGGGCTATGACCGCCAGGATTTTATCGAATCCAAAGAAGTTCTTATGAATCGTTCCCGAACCCTGGCGACGGGGGGACGGGATTCCATCATGACTGAAATGCTGGAAAGCTACCAGGAAGCAGAGCAGAGAGTGGCCCGGGATATCGGCGCTCCTGGAGCCTGAGGCTCTCTCGCGGAGGCAGAATATGGCAAAGACCTATCAGGAACTCATGACCGAGGCCCGAGAGTCCGTACCGGAAGTCACGATTGACGAGGTGCAAGCCCAAATGGAAAACGGCGCGCGGCCAACCCTGCTCGATGTCCGCGAGCGCGAAGAGTACCGGGAGGGCCACCTCGAAGGCTCGGTTCCGCTCCCACGCGGATTTCTCGAAATGCGAATCGAAGAGGCTGTGCCGGATAAGAGTGCGCCCATCGTGGCGTATTGCGCCGGTGGCGTCCGCTCGCTCATCGCTGCTCGGACGCTCAAGGAAATGGGCTATGAACATGTGACTTCCATGTCCGGTGGTTATACCGCCTGGAAAAATGCCGGCTATAAATGGGTGGCGGACCGCCAGTTTACCCCAGAGCAGATCACGCGCTATGCGCGTCATTTTACTCTGCCGGAAGTCGGGGAAGCGGGCCAGGCCAAACTGCTTGACGCCAAAGTGCTCTGCGTCGGGGCGGGCGGCCTCGGGTCGCCGGTGGCCTTATATCTGGCCGCGGCCGGGGTCGGTACGATCGGGATTGCCGACCATGACACCGTTGATATGAGCAATCTCCAACGCCAGATCCTGCACACCAATGACCGGGTCGGTATGCCCAAGGTGGAATCGGCGCAACTGACCCTGAACGCGCTCAACCCCGATGTGGACGTTGTCCAGTTCAAAGAACGCCTCTCTTCCGAAAACGTCATGCGCATTATCGACGGGTTTGATATCGTGGTGAATGGCTGTGATAACTTCCCGACCCGTTATCTCATTAACGATGCCTGCATCATGGCCAAGAAGACCCTCGTCGATGGGTCGATCTTCCAGTTTGAAGGTCAGGTCACGGTTGTCGATCCGACCGAAGGCCCGTGCTATCGCTGCCTGTTCCCTGAGCCTCCACCTCCGGGGATGGCCCCGAGCTGTGCCGAAGCCGGGGTACTCGGTGTTCTGCCCGGACTCGTCGGCTGCATGCAGGCGCTCGAAGTGATCAAGATCATTCTCGGCGCTGGTAATCCGCTTGTCGGACGAATGATGCATTTTGACACGCTTAGCTCGGAAATTCGGGTGTTAAAACTGCGCAAAGATCCAAACTGCCTGGTGTGCAGCGAAAACCCGAAAATCACGGAACTGATCGATTACGAAGAGTTCTGTGGTTTGCGACCGGTCAACGCCGCCTAGCTCGAAGGGGTCTGTCTCCGCACCACTGCCTATGGCCGATTCCGTCACCATAAGCGTCAAGCTTTTTGCGGCGCTGAAAAAATACATCCCGCACGGGAGTACGGATGGGATCTCGCTCTCCCTGCCCGCTGGGGCAACTGTCCAGGATGCGGTCGATATGCTAAACATGCCGCGCGAGCAGGCGGGTATGCTTGTGGTGGGCGATACCTATGTCGAAATTGGAACGGTCCTTGAAGATGGGCTGGAACTGAGCATCTTTCCGCCGCTTGCCGGTGGGGTGCGTGGGTAGCCACAGACAAGAAGTGCGCATGCCGGAGTATGGGATAGTAGAAAGGGGCACGGTAGACCGTGCCCCTTTTTTCAATTCCAGGGGGAGGGACAAATCGTGAGGGTTGATCTCAACGCTTTACAGGCGACCGCGGATACATTGCGTATCCATTCACTGCGTGCCACAGCCGCGGCAGGGTCGGGCCACCCGACATCGTGCATGTCCGCTGCTGACATCATGGCGGCCGTATTCTTTGCCGATATGCGTTTTGACCCTGCCAATCCGGCCCACCCGGCTAATGACCGGTTTGTGCTGTCAAAAGGCCACGCCGCTCCCATCCTCTATGCCGCCCTGGCAGAGGCCGGTGCCCTGCCGCTGGAGCAGTTGCCCTCACTTCGCAAGTTCTCCAGTGATCTGGAAGGCCATCCAACGCCGCGCATCCCCTGGGTGGGTGCTGCAACCGGCTCACTCGGGCAGGGGCTCTCGGTTGGTGTCGGTATGGCGCTGAACGGCAAACGCCTGGATAAGCTTGACTACCGCGTATACGTCCTGTTGGGCGACGGAGAAGTCGCAGAAGGCGGCGTCTGGGAAGCGGCGGCCATGGCGTCGTACTATCAGCTCGATAACCTCATTGGCATTGTCGATGTGAATGGCCTGGGGCAGAGCGAACGGACCATGTACAATTTTGACGTGGAAACCTATCAGCGCCGTTTTGCCGCATTTGGTTGGAACGCGCTGGTGGTTGACGGCCATAATATCGAAGAGGTCATAGCCGCGCTCGATCAGGCCCACGCCACCACAGACCGGCCAACCATGCTGGTTGCCAAGACCTTCAAGGGCAAAGGCGTCTCTTTTCTTGAGGATAAACCCGGCTGGCACGGAAAGCCGCTCAAGGGGGACGATCTGGACAAGGCGCTGGACGAGTTGGCACTCAGCGGAAGTGCAAATGTGCCCGACGTAACGCGGCCGCAAACCAATGGGTTTTCCCCGGCCAGTGCCAGCGAAAGTGTCCCCGCCCCGGCCTATGAATTGGGGGAGAAGGTTGCGACCCGCGTGGCCTACGGGACCGCCTTGGCCAAGCTCGGAGCCGTGGACCCCCGGGTGGTCGCTCTCGACGGTGACACCAAAAATTCGACGTTCGCCGAAACCTTTCTCAAAGCCCACCCGGAGCGGTATTTTGAGAGTTATATAGCCGAGCAAAACATGGTCGGGGCTGCGGTCGGGCTGGCGGCCTGTGGCAAGATTCCGTTTGCCTCGACGTTTGCGGCCTTTCTTACCCGCGCGTTTGACCATATCCGTATGGCTGCCATCTCCGGCGTGACTATCAAATACGTTGGCTCGCACTGTGGGGTCTCGATTGGGGAAGACGGCCCGTCTCAGATGGGGTTGGAAGATTTGGCGATGATGCGGGCCATTCCGAATTCGGTCGTGCTCTACCCCAGCGATGCAGTCGCCACCGAATGTCTGGTGAGCGCCATGCCCGACCTGCCCGGCACGACCTATCTGCGCACGACCCGTCCGGCAACGCCGGTGCTCTATCCCAACACCGAGGAGTTTCCCATTGGTGGCAGCAAACTGCTCCGGTCCAGCGCTAACGATGTACTGACGGTCGTTGCCGCCGGGGTAACGCTGCACGAGGCGCTTGCGGCCAGCGAAACGCTGAAAAGCGAAGGGGTGGCTATCCGTCTGATTGACGCCTATTCGGTCAAACCGATTGATGCCCAGGGCCTACTGGCGGCGGCCCGGCAAACGAATAATACCCTGCTCGTGGTTGAAGACCATTATTACGACGGCGGTTTGGGCGACGCCGTGCTGAACGCGGTTGCAACTCACGGGGTCAAGGTTCACAAACTCGCTGTGAACGGCGTCCCTCGTTCCGGCGCGCCGGCAGAGTTGCTGGACGCCTTTGGCATCAGCGCTCAACATATTGCCGCCCACGTCAAAAAGCTGGCCGCCTGATCAACCACCCTCATGTGGGGGACATCTTCTCCCTCGCCCCTTGGGGGAGAGGGCTGGGGTGAGGGGAAAGAGCCCTATACTGTCTTGCAGAAGCCGGCGTAGTGGATGGGCTTGCCCGCGTCCATAAACTGACGTTCAAAGTCGGTCAGGATCAACTTGCCGTTCCGATTTCGCTGGTCCCGTTGCCAGGGAAATCGAGTCAACTCCGTGACTGCTTCCAACTGTCTGACCATTTCGATGAAATACGTATGGACATCTGTGGCGATCAATATCTTTCCGCCGGGAACGAGCGCGCGGGTGAGCGCAACACAGAAGTCGCCTTGAAACAGACGCCGGCGTTGATGCCGCCGCTTCCACCATGGGTCCGGGAAGTAGAGGTGGAAAATCGTCACGGATTCGGGCCGAATCAGGGTGTTGAGCACGCAACCGATATCGGCGGCAAGGGCGAGCACATTGCCCGGCTGTTCGCGCTCAATCAGCTCTTTGATCCGGTACACCCGCCGTCTGGAGAACTCGACCCCAAAGAAATTATGCTCCGGCGTGTTTTGAGCCGCCGCCAGGAGAAAGGAGCCTTTCCCAGGACCGATTTCGACTTCAACCGGATTGGCGTTGCCGAATATATCCTCCCAGGCTGGGGGAGTCGGCAGGGGTAATTCGGAGAACTTAGGGCTCATAGTGGGGAGGGAGAACGTTTTCTGCGGAACGGTATCATACGTCATGAAAATTGGAACGGATATGGTATCTCAGAGTGCATCTCTCGCCTGAGATGGCGCTGAAGATTGAGAAGGCGTCTGGAGTGTCAATGGATGCGCTGATAAGGATGCAGAACAGCTACGACATTACCCAAGCACGTTACTCTTGAGACATATGGGAGTAAAGAAAGGCACCTCTATGAAGCCGGTTAGAGAATGGTCAAAGGCCGAACACTTCGTGTGGGAACAAACTTGTGCCGGTAAAGAAGCCGATTTCAATGAACGGGAGAAAAAGAAACTTGCTCCGGCCTCGTCACCCTGCTGGGGTGAGAGCCGGAGAATTTCGTCGGAGTTTCTCGAAACGATCCTATTCGAGCAATGGTTTCGAGAGGATGTGACACGAAAAGGCGTGATTATTACTGGCGCCTATTTCCCCGATAAGCTCGACCTGGAAGATGGACACCTGCCTTGGCCGTTAAACCTCGATCATTCGCGTTTGAAGAACGGGTTGATCATGAGCGGGTTGCAAGCAGATAGATCTGTCTCGCTTTCTGGTTCATGCGTGATGGGCAAGCTGGACATGAATATTATCTCAATCGGTAGCTCTCTATACATGAACGACGGAACTTTCGAAGAAATTTCCCTCCGGGGAGCGCAGATCGGTGGCCAGTTGAATATGAGCAGCGCTACGGTTACAGGCGAACTGGATATGGATGCTGTCTCGATAGGCAGAATCCTATTAATGAGCAAAAAACCTACTGAAGAAGCTAATAAAGGGGCTACTTTCGAAGAGGTTCATCTCCGGGGAGCGCGGATCGGTGGCCAGCTTGGCATGGACGGTGCCACGGTTAGAGGTAAGCTAAACATAAACGCCGCCTCGATCGGCACCTCTCTATACATGCGCGACGGGGCTACTTTCAAAAAAGAGGTTAATCTCGGCAGAGCGCAGATCAAGAGCCATCTTGACATGACCGGTGCCACGGTTGAGGGTAAGCTGGACATGGAGGCCTCTTCTATTGGCGGTGATCTATTTATGAGAGACGGTAACTTTGCCGATGTTAACCTACATTTCGCAAGGGTTGGATTGAGCCTCGACTTCGCAGGCGGGACTTTCCAGACGCTGGGTCTGACAGGAGCGACCGCGGAGGAGGGGTTACGGTTAATCCCGAACAAAGAAAAGCCAGTCAAATGGTCCGACCTCGGGGACCAGTCCAATAGGATTCAGCTCAATCTACAGAATACTAAGGTCGGTGCGCTGGTCGACACGCTTGGGTCCTGGCCGGATAGAATCAAACTCAGTGGTTTCACCTATAATCGACTTGGTGGATTCGGTCAGGAAAACAGAAACGAACCGACCGAACGGCCAGCGAGTGACTTTATCGACTGGCTATCTCGCGACAAGTCTTTCTCATTTCAGCCCTACCAGCAGCTTGCTACTGTCCTCCGCAATATCGGCAAGTCCGGTGCCGCAGACAAGGTGTTATTCGCAGCCAAGGATCGCGAGCGTCAGAATGCTCCATTCTGGAAACGCATAGGGTTGAGGATTCTTCAGTGCGGTATCGGTTATGGCATCGGCACCTACACCTTTCGGGTGCTTTACTGGGCGCTTTTTTTCGTCTGTCTTGGCTGGTTTGTTCTCTGCTGGACGGAAGGGAGCCTGAGCCACAAGGCGGGATCTCAGGAATCTATTGGGTTTTGGTTTAGCCTCGATTACCTTTTGCCGATTATACAGCTAAATGACGCCCATTATGAGAATGAGGTTCTGAATTTCTGCGCGCGCGTGTACTTTTATTTCCACCAGATTATCGGCTACATACTGGCGTCCTTGTTGGTCGCCGCCCTCAGTGGGACCACCAAACCTGGGAAGTAGCACCTCAGTGAGGGTATCAAAAAGTAATCTTTCACTCCAAACGCTCAAGGTCGTGGACGACGGCGGGGTCGGGCGCTACCGGAGCGAGGTTCAGAAACTCCGTCCGTACAGCGTCACCACCGTGCCATATAGCTCGGCTGGTCCCTCTCGGCAGATGAGACGGTTCGTCACGTTGCAGCGGCGGTGTATCAGGTTCCGCTTCGCTAATCTAAAGTGCACCACCGAGAAAGGGGACTTAGGAGATTTGCACAGCCATTGGCTTGGGAATGATCAACCCGAGAGAGAAAACATGCAACGCTAAGTTAACGTGCGTTCGGGCTAAGGGGCTCCGAATGAGGTAAGGTTATGGGTGCCTACACCAAAGTCTTATCTCACAGGAGTCCCTCACTGCGCAGCCTACTGGAAGTGTTCTGTGATGCCGATGATTTCTGTCAGCAGTTTGAGCCCGTCTGGCGCCAGCATCTCGTAGCGAGCGGTCGTCTCCAGCGCCAGCGCGCCCGCCGCCTGAGTTTGAGCGAGGTGAGGACGATCCTGATCGTCTTCCACCATTCGCACTTCGCACTACCGCACCTTCAAAGCCTTCTACACGACCCACGTCCTGCGGCACTGGCGGACGGAGTTTCCCGGCCTAGTGAGCTACTCCCGCTTTGTGGCGTTCATTCCCTCGACCCTAGGGCCACTGTGTGCGTATCTCCGCCAGTGCTATGGCTCCTGTACGGGTACCTCCTGTGTGGAGGCGACGGCACTGGCGGTGTGCCATAACCGCCGGATCGCCCAGCCTAAAGTCTTTGCGGACTTGGCGGCGCAGGGCCGCACCTCGGTCGGGTGGTTCTTTGGCTTTACACTCCACCTCGTCGTCAATGACCGGGGCGAGGTACTGCGGGGAGCGCTCACGCCAGGTAATACCGACGACCGTAAGCCGGTGCCTAAACTCGCTCACTCGCTCTTTGGCAAACTCTTCGCGGACAAAGGCTATCTCTCTGCCGCGGTGACCCAGGAGTGGCTGACCACGTTGGGGGTCCACGTACTGACGCCGCTCAAACGCAAGATGAAACCGTGCCGCCTCTTGTGGACGGACAAGCTATTGCGGCGGAAACGCGCGATGGTCGAAACCATCTTCGATCAACTCAAAAATAGCTCCCAGATCGAACACTCCCGCCCCCGCCGCCCCAGCAACTTCCTCGTCAATCTCCTCTGTGGCCTTATCGCCTACTGCCATCAACCCAAGAAACCTGCCCTTCACCTTCCCGCCTGCCCCACCTTCCCCCTGGCTTAACCCGAACTCAGGTTAAATTATTGTCCGTCTGCGGTGGGCATGTTAGGACACCAGCAACCCGTAGATGAGACAACCAACGAGGATTTTCGCAATGGCAGAAAACAAAGCAAGAAAATTAATTGTATGCTGCGACGGAACGTGGAACACGCCTAAGCAGGAAGACAACGGGGTACCCTCTCCAACGAATGTTTACAAGCTCTACCGGGCAATAAGTGACATACCCGAGCAGCTTACGTATTATCACCCAGGCGTCGGAACGGAGGGGCACGCTATCGAAAGGACACTGGACGGAGCATTTGGAAATAGTCTTGGCGAGCACATTCAGAGTGCGTATTATTGGCTGGCTGAGAATTATCGCCAAGACGATCAAATATACTTATTTGGTTTTAGTCGTGGGGCGTTTACCGTAAGAAGCCTGGCTGGAATGTTGGGTCTTTGTGGATTGTTGAACTTTAGCAAATTGGTGGTTCGAAAGAGATGGGTCAGAGTCAAGGCTGCCTATAAGGCTTATCGGCAAGAGGACCTATCCTTTCCGAAGGACAAAGAAGTCGCGATCAAATTTTTAGGTGTGTGGGATACTGTTGGGGCGCTAGGAATTCCCGACGATGCGGAAATTCTTAATGCTCTCTTCGACAATAAGCGCAAGTGGGGGTTCCACAACACCGCCTTGGGAGGCCATATCAAGATTGCCCGCCACGCCATCGCGCTGGACGAAAAACGTTCGAGTTTTACGTGTACAAGGTGGAAGAATGTGAATCAGCACGAGAACGCCCAGGAGGTGTGGTTTCCTGGTGTTCATAGCGACGTAGGCGGTGGCTATGAACACTCTTCATTGTCGGATATCGCGCTGGACTGGATGTTGAAGGAAGCAAAGAAAGGCGGACTAGAATTCAAGGATGTAGGGGACCAAATAAAACCAAACTGGCGAGGTCCGATGCACGACTCCTATAAAGGAGTATTTGCCGCCTTGCGTTCTCGACCCCGAAATATACCTTGTATCGATAAGTCCAACAAAAATTTACTGCACGATTCCGTTTTGGAAAGACAAAAAGAAACATTGATTAAATACCCGGACTATTGGCCCACTAGACGATTAAAGAGAGGTGAAAGTTGCGAGGTAAACGTTTACGCCTCTGAACGTTGGAACTATACAGGCGTATACATGAAAGAGGGTGAGCGATATACTTTCAGTGCTTCAGGCGAATGGGTTGATAAAAGCGATAGCTGCGGTTGGCGCGGTACAGAGAATGATAGGAATTCTACGAAGGGAGACGTTGTTAGGCTTATCGGCTCCCTTCTTGGGAAGCTCGAGCCATCATTCGAGAGGAGTAACCGGTCACCCGACCTATGGATGACCAAGAGAGTTGAGTCCGCCGATTGGTTTTCAATGGTTGGGGCTATCGCCAATGATTCCGGGAACCCTCACGTGGTTGATAATGATGGTAGTCCTATACCACATGAATATATTGAATTGCCTAAGCACCAAAAAGGAAATCCGGTAAAGATTACCTCACCAGGGTATTTTTATGCCTTTGCAAACGACGCATGGCATTTTTATAAAAATAATAAGGGTGCGATACGACTAAAGATTAAACGGACCTTGTGAAAGCCAACGCAGACGGGCTTTACGTCAGACCCCGTCCCCCATCCACCGAAAACACCGCGCCCGTACTGAAATCGGACTCCGCCACAAAGACCACGAGCTGGGCAACTTCCTCGGGAGTTCCGGCGCGTTTGACCAGGGTCTTTTCGATTTCGCGGCGCTGGACCTCCTGGGGCGTATCGTCCTGGAAGAGGACTGGTCCCGGAATAACCGCATTGACCATGACTTCGGGGGCGAGTTCCATGGCCAGCCCCTGACTGAAAGCCAGTACGCAGGCTTTTGAGACAGAGTAGGGCACGTAGTCGGCCCACGGGCGCTGCCCTGCCACATCGGCCATGTTGATTATATTCCCCCAGCCCCACTCCTTCATGCGCAGACCGATTTTATGCGCGCAATAGAAGGTGCCGTCCACGTTCACGTCCATAATCTGTTCCCAGTCATCAAATGTGACCGTATCAATCGGGGTACGGTAAAAGAGAGCGGCGTTGTTGACTAACACGTCGATGCGCCTGAAATGCCCAAGCGCTTGTTCGATCATCCTGTCAACATCTGTTTCGCGGCTAATGTCAGCCTGAAGGGCGAGTGCCTCATGACCAGCGTTCTGGAGTTCTCGAACGGTTTCTTCCGCTTCGGTCTGAGAGGTGTAGTAGTGGACCACCAGCTTGCAGCCTCGTTGGGCAAGCGCAAGGACGATGGCCTTCCCTACACGCTTTGCTCCACCGGTGACGAGGGCGACTTTGCCGCTGAGGTCCATAGGATAACACTAGGAGTTTACGTAAACGGCTCGAATTGGGGCTGTAGAATCACTTCAGCAGGACAGGCGCGCGGCGAGGAGGTGACAATCTGATAGGCTGCCTCTGCTACGTCATCCGGACTGAGGAGCTTCTCGCGATTCAGCCGCTTATTATACGGAATGAGAGCGGTGTCAACCGAGCCCGGACAGAGCAATGAGACCTTGATACCGCAGCGCCGCACCTCCTCAAATAACGCTTGCGTAAACCCACGCAGGCCAAACTTACTGGCTGCATAGGCGGCCTCGCCCGCCCGTCCACTCAAACTGGCCGTTGACCCCAACATGATGACTGTGCCGTGTCGGCGTTCGATCATGGCTGGAAGGACCTGCTTGGTGAGGGACATGGCCGCGAACAGATTCACCCGTAAGACGGATTCCCAGTCGGTGAGGCGCGATTTCACGATGGGTGTGCGCGGCGATCCACCACCGGCATTATTGACCAGGATGTCAATGCGTTTGTAGCGCGCGAGCGTTGTCTCCACGAGCGTCGTAATCTGCTCATCCTGCTGTAAGTCCGTCGGAACCGAGAGCGCCTCGCCGCCAGTGTCCTGAATACTCCGTACCGTTGCCTGGAGTTCCTGTTCGGTCCGGGCGGCCAGCACGGTCTGCGCTCCCGCCTGAGCGAGCCTGAGGGCGATGGCTCTGCCGATGCCGCGGCCCGCGCCGGTAATCAGGGCAACCTGTTCTGACAGAGGGGAGGGGTGAGACGCCATTTTGTTGCTTTTACCACGACGGAACGGTAGTATCCAATCCGCTTTTGGCCACGCCAAACACCGCTGGTCAGATGAAAACCGACAGTGAATGAGGGAGGAACTATGACGTACGAATATGCACTCTATGAAAAGGACGGCCATGTTGCCACCATCACCATGAACCGCCCGGAGCGGCTGAATGCTGTCCACCCACCGGCTGCCGAGGAGTTGTCGGCAATCTGGGATGACGCGCTCGCCGACGACAATACCTGGGTGATTGTCCTGACCGGTGCTGGGGAGAAAGCGTTTTCGGCCGGGAACGATCTCAAATACACCGCAGAACACGGCTTCCCGAAAAAGCGGGTCAAAGGCGGCTTTGGGGGCTTAACCGACCGTACCGATATCTGGAAACCAACCATTGCTGCAGTGAATGGTTTTGCCCTGGGTGGCGGGTTTGAGATGGCGCTGGCGTGTGACATCATTGTGGCCGCCGACCATGCGCGGCTCGGGTTGCCTGAGCCGCGCGTCGGTTTGGCCGCTGCCGCGGGTGGCGTCCATCGTTTACCGCGCCAAATGCCGCTCAAGATTGCGCTGGGCTATATGCTGACCGGCAAGCATATGACTGCCCAGGAAGCGCATCGCTGGGGCGTCGTGAATGAAGTCGTTCCATTGGCAGACCTCAAGGCGACGGTGAAGCGCTGGACGGAGGAAATTCAGGAATGCGCCCCCCTGTCGGTCCGGGCGACCAAACAGTGCGCCATGATGGGGGCGGGGCTGACCTTGGACGAAGCCTTTGCCCAGTCCTACCCGGCGCTCAAGCAGATGATGAACTCCGAAGACGTAGTCGAAGGCCCCCGGGCGTTTGCCGAGAAGCGCAAACCGGACTGGAAGGGGAAGTAGGGGTTAGGGATCAGGGGTTGGGGACTAGGGTTCATGGCAAAGACCGAGCAATCTCCTTCCCCAACCCCTCCCTCTCATACCCACACCCTGCGTGTCCGTTACGCCGAGACTGATCAGGCAGGGATGGCGCATCATGCCGCCTATCTGCCCTGGTTTGAAGAGGGGCGGGTGGCGCTCTTGCGCGCGCTGGGTAAGCCGTACCGCGAGCTGGAAGCGGAAGGGTTTCACTTTCCTGTTCTGGAAGTCCAGTGTCGCTACCGGGCCGTCGCGCTGTTCGATGACGTCCTCAAGATGACGACGACGATTGAGGCGGTCGGCGGAGCGAGTATTCGATTCGGCTACCGGCTTGTTCGCCCGGCTGACGATATGTTGGTCGCAGAGGGGGCGACGCAGCACGCCTGTGTTGATGACGCAGGGAAAGTGAAACGCTTGCCCCGCGAGTTAAGGGAGATGCTAGGCAGGCGGCTTTGACCGTTGGTTGGGTCGGTTGTCGGATCCCGCCGCTATGCCATGCTCTACCGCTCCCGTAGCTGTCTCAGATATTTTTTGCGGGCTTGTTTCAGGAAGTCGTGCGTCTCCGGCCAGCGATAATCTTCGTAGGTGTACACAAAGGGATGGTAGGCTGCGTGATGATAGAGGAGGGTCACCTCGGCATAAATACCCCGCGAGAGGTAGAGCCGATGGGCCTGGTCTTTGGTTGAGGCCAGGACCAGCTTCATCGCATCAATATAGCCGGGGTCGAGATTTACGCGCCGTGGCGAAGCCGGACCCGGTGGAGTGGCAAAGGCGTATTCCAGCTCGTTGGCTTCGAGCTTCAAGCGAATCAGGTCTTCAGGCGTGATGAGTTGCTCAAACGTCACAAAGCGCCGCAGCAGATGACCGCCCATCTCCGCTCGATAATAGTCTGTAGTCTCCCAGGCAAAAACGGCGCTTTCCAAATCAATCCGACCATAGGCCGACTCCAGCCGCGCAGTTGCCTGGTTGAAGAGCGCCGTATCGGCGGCAAGCAGAGCCATCAATAATTTCACTGGCTCGGGAAGGCTCGGCGTACCCATAGGCGAGGCTCGATCGCGGGAACTACGGAGATTTTTTCAGAGCGAGGAGTCGATCGTAGACCGCATGGGCGACGGCGTCTTTGGACATCAGGGGGAGCGGTTCTTGCTGGCCGGTTCGGTCCAACAGGGTCACGATGTTGGTATCGCCAGCAAAGCCAGCCCCTTCCTGCATCACATCGTTGGCCACGATCATATCGAGGTTTTTCGCGCGTAGCTTGCGCTCGGCGTTTTGGAGGACGTCTTCCGTTTCCGTGGCAAAGCCGACCAGGAATCGGTTACCTTTGTCCCGGCCGAGTCCGGCCAGAATATCCGGATTGCGGTCAAGCGCGATCGAAAAGTCACCGTCCTTTTTTTTGATCTTCTGAGTAGCAATTTGGGCCGGCCGATAGTCGGCAATGGCCGCGGCTGAGACGACTATGGTGGCCCGCGGGTAGTGGGTGAGGACGGCCTGCTGCATTTCGAGTGCGGTGCGCACCGAACACAGCCGCACCCCGAGCGGTGCGGCCAGTGCGGTCGGCCCACTGACCAAGGTAACCTCGGCTCCCCGCTGGTGGGCAATGCGAGCCAGGGCAAAACCCATTTTCCCAGTCGAGCGATTGGTGATAAAGCGAACCGGATCAATGGGTTCGCAGTTGGGACCGGCCGTCACGATGACATGTTCGCCCTGCATATCTTTTTTTGTCAGTGTGGCTTCCACACACTCGACGATCTGTTCAGGCTCAGCCAAACGGCCTTTGCCTTCGTAGCCGCAGGCGAGCTCTCCCTCCGCCGGCTCGATAACGTGGTGGCCAAAACGCTGTAAGGTCTTGAGGTTTTCTTGCGTTGCCGGGTGGGCATACATGTGGACATTCATGGCCGGAGCAATGACGACCGGAGCGCGCGCGACTAAGAGCAGGGTTGAGAGCAGATCGTCGGCGAGTCCGTGCGCAAGCTTGGCCAGAATATTGGCGGTTGCTGGCGCAATAAGAACAAGGTCGGCCGTATCCGCCAGTCGGATATGGCCGATTTCGGATTCTTGAGTCAGGTCAAACGTGTCCGTGGAAACGGGATTGCCGGACAGCGATTGCAGGGTGAGCGGCGTAATGAACTCCTGGGCGTTTCTGGTCATTACGACACGAACTGTGGCTCCTGCCTTGACCAGGAGGCGGACGATCTCTGCCGCCTTATAGGCGGCAATACCGCCGCTTACTCCAAGAAGGATGTTTTTGTTTTGTAGTACCATGCTGATAGCGGCGCCCGAGGCTCCCTCCACTTTATTTAACCGTATTTTGCATAATACGAGGGAAACGAGGCGGGGGGCAAGGTCTTGAGGCAGGACCGAAGTTCCTCGTGCCGTTGGACATTTCACCTTAATTACAAGATATTTGCACTCCTTGACGTTTTCCCCCCCTTTGGCATTATGTGAGGAGCCTCAGGACGGGTCTGAGGGAATGTTGCCTGATTTGAGTGTAATGTGTCTGCCAAAGCCAACCTCCCGCAACCAGATTCCTTTTCTCCACAAGACTGCGTCGCTGCCGAGCTTGAGAAAGTTGAAGAACGGCTCGCCGGGCTCCTCCAATCTCGCGAACAACTGCTGAGTGACATCGGGAATTACCTTGTTGGGGCAGGCGGGAAACGTGCCCGGCCGACCGTGGCCCTCATGGTGTTTCGCGCCTGCGGCGGAAAAAATGTGGATGACATCATCGATGTCGCCGCCGCCCTGGAACTCATTCATTCCGCCTCTCTCCTGCATGACGATATTATTGATGAAGCGGAGACCCGGCGTGGGAAAGAGTCGGCCCTGCACCGCTTCGGGTTGGCCGAGACCTTAATAGCCGGGGATTTTTTATTCGGACGGGCCTTTGCGCTGTGCGGCCGTTTTGAGGAAAAGGTCATTACCTGGGCGACGGATGCCTGTATCAGTCTGACTGAAGGAGAAGTCCTGCAAGACCGTTTGCGCCACGACCCGAGCGTGACGCGAGACGACTATCTGGAAATTATCGAACGCAAAACGGCCTCACTGTTTGCCCAAGGGGCGCGTATGGGCGCTCATCTTGCTGGGGCCTCGCTGGAGGTGGTTGAGGGCCTGGCCGAGTCTGGCTACTGCCTGGGTATGGCCTTTCAGATTGTTGATGATGTCCTTGATGTGGCTGGCGATGGCAACCGGACCGGTAAGCCCACCGGGGCTGATCTCAGGGACGGCAATCCGTCTTTACCACTTGTGCTGGCGCTTGCCCATGCGCCTGAGGTCAAACGGGTCTTTGAGAAACAGTCGCCGAGTCAGCAGGAAATCGACGGCGCACTGGAGCAGGTGCGTCGCTCCGGGGTGCTGGACGAAGCCACACGTATGGCCCACGCCTACGGCAAACAGACGCTGAAGGCGTTAGAAGTGCTGCCGCCGTCTCCCTATTACGACGGTCTTGCTTTTTTTGTGTCCCAGCTTGTCAATCGGACTGCCTAGGCATATCCTCGACAGGTAATGGTCACTGACTCGCCACACGCATTACTGGCCCAGGTTACCCACTCCCTGCACGCGTATGCACAGGAGTTGCAGGCTGGCGGAGTCGAAGGCTTCCCTCCCGCTCCGGCCTCTTCGACGACACCGGTTGACGAGGGCTCCCCAGGACCGGTTGCCGACAGTCGTGTGGAATCTGTCGAGCATCAGCCACGGCAGGCCGCTGACGCGCCCGCACCGCCCGCGGCTTTTCCGGCTTCGCCCCCGGACACGCTTGCCCCACCAGCCCCAGCCGAGGAGGCTTCTCTGGCTGCCGTCCACACGCTCACAGAACTCCGCGCCGAAATCGGCGATTGTCGCCGCTGTCGGTTGTGTGAAAAACGCAATACTATCGTCTTTGGGGTCGGCAATCCCGACGCAGAGATTATGTTTATTGGTGAAGGGCCAGGCTACGAAGAGGATAAACAGGGCGAACCCTTTGTTGGACGGGCCGGGCAGTTGCTGACGCAGATCATTACCAAAGGCATGCAAATGCAGCGCTCGGATGTCTATATTGCCAATGTCGTCAAATGCCGTCCGCCTGAGAACCGGAATCCTGAACCTGATGAGATTGCGGCCTGTGAGCCCTTTCTGGTTAAACAACTAGAGATCATTCAGCCCAAGATTATTGTTGCCTTAGGGAAATTTGCCGCCCAGACGTTACTGAAAGATACGACCCCCATTACCCGCTTGCGCGGTAAGTGGCAGTCCTATCACGGGATAAAACTGATGCCGACCTTGCATCCGGCCTACTTGCTGCGCAACCCGAAAGATAAGCGTCTGGTGTGGGAAGATATTAAAGCGGTACTCCGAGAAATAGGACGTCTTTAGCGTGCGAAAACATTGCCGTACGGTGCGGTCCGTCCGCCTCTTTTCCTGGGTCTGTCTCCTGACGGGCCTGGGTATGCTCATTGGTGCATCCGCACAAAGTCAGTCTGCCCATATCAACCGGATTGTTATCGACGCCTCGATCAATCCGGCCGTGGGTGACTTTATTCACGAGAATATCGATCAGTCCGCCCAAGAGGGAGCCCTGGCGCTGATTATTCAGCTCGATACCCCAGGTGGATTGCTGAATTCAACCAAGAGCATCGTCAAGGACATGCTGGGCGCTCCGTTGCCCGTTCTGTTATACGTCTCTCCCAGCGGGGCGGGGGCTGGCTCGGCCGGCGTGTTTATTACGTTGGCCGGTCATATCGCCGCCATGGCTCCGGGCACAACCATAGGCGCGGCGCATCCGGTTGCCAGCGGCGGGCAAAACATCGAAGGCGACATGCGGGAGAAGATTGAGAATTTCACGGTTTCGTTTATCGAATCGATTGCGCAGCGCCGGGGCCGCAACGTCGAGTGGGCAGAGAAGGCGGTCCGGGAAAGTGTCTCGATCACCGAGGTCGAAGCGCTGGAGAAGAATGTCGTTGATTTTGTTGCGACGGATGTGCACGATTTGCTGACCCAGGCCAGTGGCCGCGCTGTTGAGGTGGGCTCGGAAAAGGTCACCCTGGATTTTAGCGCCGCCCAACTGGGTGAGGGCCGCTTCAATATCGTTACGGTCGAGATGCGGCTGAAGCATAAGGTGCTGAATATCCTGGCCGATCCCAATATCGCCTACCTGCTCATGATGGCGGGTATGCTGGGCCTGTATCTTGAATTCTCTAACCCCGGTCTGCTGCTCCCCGGTCTGGCGGGCGGCATTTGTTTGATTCTCGCGCTGACGGCCTTTCAGGTCTTACCCATTAATTACACCGGTCTGGTCTTAATCGGACTCGGCATGGCGCTGCTCATAGCCGAGATGTTTCTCCCGAGTTTCGGCATCCTGGGCGTCAGCGGTATTGCGGCCTTTGTGCTAGGCTCGTTGTTCTTATTCGATACGCCGGACGCCGAGCTGGCGGTTGATCGCGGCATTATTTTTGCCGCTTCGCTGGCTGTGGGGACATTCATGTTTGTTGTCGGCTCGCTGGCTGTGCGGGCGTGGCGCCGCCCGGCAGTCTCAGGCGTAGAGGGCCTGCAGGGTGAAATCGGCGAAGTACGCACCCCGCTGGCTCCACAGGGAAAGGTCTGGGTGCACGGCGAGTATTGGACGGCTCAGAGTGACGAAGAGATTGAAGTTGGCCAGAAGGTCCAGATCATCGCGGTTGATCATATGATACTGCGGGTCCGCCGCGCAGCGAATGCATGAGAAAAAGGAGGACGTATGTTTGACTTTGGTCCGGTCGTCACGTTTCTGATTATAGGTCTGGTACTCCTTGCGAGTGGCATCAAGGTTCTGCCCGAATATGAGCGGGGGGTTATTTTTCGACTTGGACGACTAGTGAAGCAGCGTGGTCCAGGACTGATCTATGTTATCCCCGTGATTGAACGCATGGTCCGTATGGACATGCGAACGATTACCCTGGACATTCCTTCACAAGACGTTATTACCAAAGACAACGTTTCGGTCAAAGTCAATGCTGTCCTCTATTTCCGTGTCTTAGAGCCCAGTAGCGCAACGATTGAGATCGAGAATTATCTGTTTGCCACCTCGCAACTCGCCCAAACGACGCTGCGGAGTGTCTGCGGTCAAGCCGAACTGGACGAGTTGCTCTCCGAGCGGGATAAGATCAATTCCCATCTGCAAGAGATTGTTGACACGCAGACGGACCCGTGGGGGGTTAAGGTCTCATTGGTTGAGGTCAAACATATTGACCTGCCTCAGGAGATGCAGCGGGCGCTGGCAAAACAGGCCGAGGCCGAGCGTGAACGCCGGGCCAAAGTGATTAACGCCGAGGGCGAATTCCAGGCCGCCCAGCGGCTGGCCGATGCCTCTGCCATCATCGAACAGCATCCGGTCGCGCTCCAACTGCGGTATCTGCAAACGCTTTCTGAAGTAGCCACCGAGAATAATTCAACCACGCTCTTCCCGATACCGATTGATCTCTTGCAGCCGTTCCTACGCGGGATAGGTGGATCGGCACCAACGGACAGCCCGCCAGATAATTCGACAACGTAAGAGGTCTTTCTTGCGAGTCGTTGTTTGAGCAGTTATTCCCCCTCACCCTGACCCTCTCCCTCAAGGGAGAGGGGACTGTTATCTCTTCTGAATGGAACTTTCTGATTTCGACTACGACCTGCCGGCCGAGTTAATCGCCCAAGAGCCGGCAAAACAACGCGATCAGTCCCGCCTGCTGCACGTTGGGCGAGGCGACGCTTCCCTCTCGCATCATCGGTTTTCGGACCTGCTCGGCCTGCTGCCCAAAGACTGTGTGCTGGTCTGTAACAACACCCGCGTTATCCCGGCCCGCTTGCGCGGGAAGAAGACGACGGGCGGGAAAGTCGAACTCCTCCTCGTTCGACGTACCGTGGCTGAGGGAGAAGTCTGGCAGGTCTTGTGTAAAGGCGGTCAAAAACAGAAAGTCGGCGGGCGCATTAATTTTGCGGATAAATTTTGGGGCAAATGGGTGGAAGTGCCGAGGGCCGGTCAGGGGAGTATACGCTTTTTCCCGGAAAAGGACTTTCAGCGACTTGTAGAACAACACGGAGAAGTCCCGCTGCCGCCGTATATCAGGCGCTCGCCGGGCCGGCACGCGATAGACCAGGAGCGCTACCAAACGGTGTATGCCCAGCAATCTGGTGCGGTCGCCGCTCCGACTGCCGGGCTGCATTTTACGCCGGCATTACTCGACAAGCTGGTCCAGAGTGGCATTCAGCTGTGTTTTATCACTCTGCATGTTGGTCTGGGCACGTTTCAGCCTATCCGGGTGGAGCAGGTTGAGACGCATACGATGGGAACCGAATCATACGAAATCGATGCGGCCACCGCAGAATGTATCAACACGGCTAAAGCCTCCGGGAGAAAAATCATTGCGGTTGGGACAACCACAACACGCGCGCTCGAATCATCCGCTCAACAGACGGGCCACGTCCAGCCCGGATCGAATCAGTCCGATTTGTTTATTTATCCCGGCTATGAATTTCAGGTAATAGACGGCTTGATCACCAATTTCCATCTGCCCCGTTCGACCCTGCTGCTGCTGGTGTCAGCCTTCGCCGGACGCGAGCGCATGCTGCACGCCTATGCGGAAGCGGTGAAGCGGCGCTACCGGTTTTACAGTTACGGGGATGCGATGTTGATTGTGTAGGTGGGAGGGGGCGCTCATGGATTGAAGCCGTTCTCCCGTAATGAAGCCGGACTATGCTGCTATCCGTTCTGTGGGTAGCGGAACTTCCACGTAGGCAAAGACCAGTTCTTGAAATTCGGGATTCTCCAGATGGTGCTCAACTGATTGACATTCGGGGACCGCCTGGCCAGCTTCCGGATACGCCTCCACATTGATCCGGATCGCTTCACTGGCTGCTTGCTTTGCTGCTTCGATCGTTTCTCCGTATGTCACGATTGCTAAATCGGGCACTTGTACGGCAAATCCTGCGTCCGTTTGTTCCAGCATAATGAGGTATCGCATTACGGAATCTGCGGTCTGATCACTGTAATACGGGAGCCACGGCAAAGTTTTTTATCCAGTTGCTCTGTTCAAGAGTATCTGGGACTACACATCCCCGAGCCTGACTGATTTGGGCCAGGGCAGCTTCCGGGTCTATCCCGGCTGATACAAGTAAGAGGGCTGCTATAAGGCCTGAACGTCCAATCCCTTGCCGACAATGGACAGCTACGGATTTGCCAGCTTCAAGTATTTTCTCCAATTCCTTTACTAGATCAGCCGTTGCTCTTCGTGACGCGGGAACTCCTCGATCAGGTATCGGATAGGCGTAGAATTGGATGTCCTGTGCCTGGCACAAAAGTTCTTCCTGATTCAGTTCAAGTTCGATGTTTTCATCGTGGGTGAGCAGCGAAACTACCACATCGAGTCCGGCTTCCTGCCAGAAACGGACTTCCTCTTCGAGCCAGTCGCCTCCGCGCGGACGCGGGACGATGGCCAGGCGACCGGTCCAGGGGACTTCTATCCAATACATTGCGAGTAGATTATACCAATTGAGAAGAAATTGCCTGAAACCGCTAACAGGGATGTCTAGGTATTTATATCCGGGTACAGGACCCACGGGTTGTCCACACGTTTCACATTTCTTCTTCTTACGCTTCTCTGAATAGAGCCTTAACGATTGTATTGGTGGGTCCCCTGTTGAGGGATTACCATCTGTAAAGAGATTGCCATGTGCGAGAGCATTACGAATTATAGCCAGCACTTCTGAAACATCTTTCTTTCTGACACTTATGGTAGGGGGCTCCCAAGAACTTGGTCCATTACCGAAGTGCTTTGTAAACCCGGATAGCCACTCTCCCGTATCTCTGAACAATAAACTTTTGCTCCACGTCGTGTTAAGTTCCTCTTTCTTAAAGCCCAACAGGTCCTCTTCGAAGAACGCCGAGTCCGAGTCTGGATGCCTACCCTGCGTCCGCTCACGAGGAATAAGGAATGCGGATGATGCGGCCATTAAGAGCAAAGTCACTTCCCTATCCTGCGTCTTTGCATCTGACTCAAAGCGCTCAAGAATATCAATGCAACGTCCTGGTAAATCGACAATATAGCCGCGATACGCGGTCATAGATTCTCCTTAGAATTTGGTAGGGAACACTTTATCAATGTTTTTCTACACATGATCTCGCAAATATCACACTGCACCATCCATTCTGCAATGTAGTTGCCAGCCCCTCCAAAAACGCATAAAACGGCTCGACAGGTCACAAGAACAATTCGTACTTTCACGCTATCCCCGTTCATGTTTCAGTTCACGACGATACAGTCAGATTCGGCGACCCAGGCACGCCTCGGTACGTTGCAGACCACACATGGCAGCGTGGCCACGCCGGCGTTCATGCCGGTGGCAACCCAGGGGACGGTGAAGTCCATGACCCCCCAGGAACTGCGGACTATTGGCGCGGAGATTATCCTGGCGAACGCCTATCACTTGTATCTGCGACCGGGTGTCGAGTTGGTCGAGCAAGCGGGCGGTTTGCACGCCTTCATGGGCTGGGATGGACCGATTCTCACCGATAGTGGCGGCTATCAGGTGTTCAGCCTGAAGTCGCTGTCCACGGTCACGGAAGAAGGCGTGGAGTTTCGTTCCCATTTGAACGGCTCGCGCCATCAACTGACGCCTGAAAGCGTGGTCCGTGCCCAGGAACGTCTTGGGGTTGATATTGCCATGGTCCTGGATGAGTGTGTGCCGGCACCGGTGGATGTTTCTGAGGCGGAACGCGCGGCCCATTTGACCGTCCGCTGGGCAGAGCGCTCGTTGGCGGCCAAGCAACGGGACGATCAGGCCGTATTTGCCATCGTTCAGGGCGGGATGTTTCCGGCCCTGCGCGAAGAGAATGCACGCGCGCTGGTCGCGCTGGGCTTCCCCGGCTATGCGGTTGGTGGCCTGAGCGTCGGCGAGGCGCCGGCCCTGACGCACGAGTTGGCCGCCTATACGATCCAGTTCCTACCCGAGAGCTGCCCGCGGTATTTGATGGGGGTGGGGACGCCGGAACAACTCGTTCGCTATGTGTCGCTCGGGTTTGATATGTTTGACTGTGTCATGCCGACGAGGAACGCCCGCAATGGCACGCTCTTTACTTGGCAGGGAAAACTCAATATCCGGCGGGCCGAGTATGCGGCTGACTTTCGACCGATTGAAGACGCCTGTGAATGCTATACCTGTCAGCACTTTTCCCGGGCGTATCTTCGCCATCTGGCCGTGGCTGGCGAAATCCTGTCTGCGCGGCTGAATACCTTGCATAATTTGTATTTCTACCAACGTTTGATGCGCACCATGCGCGAAGCCCTGGCTGCGGGCCGCTTTGCCGAATTTGCGCGGCCGTTCCTCGAGGCCCATACGGCTGAGAGCGCGCAGTCAACACAGGAGAGTGTCTCATGAGTCTTGCTTTTGCCCAAAGCGGAGCCGCACCGGAAGGTCCCGGGCCGCTGGTCCAGTTTTTTCCGTTGATCCTGATTTTTATCGTCTTCTACTTTTTGCTGATTCGCCCCCAACAGCAAAAGTCAAAGGCCCACCGGACCATGCTCGGTGAACTCAAACGGAATGACGAAGTTGTGACGGTGGGCGGGCTGTACGGGCGCATTATGGAGATTGGAGAAAAAGTCGTGACCCTCGAACTGGCGCAAAACGTTCGCATTCGGGTCGAACGCTCCAAGATAGAGGCCCTGGCTGAAGAGGGGGGCAACCGGAAAACGAGTGGAGACAAGAAGTCGGGAAAGGATAAATAATGCCCCAGGGTCTGCGGTATCGTATCCTTTTGATTGTCGCTCTCACGCTGTGGGGGAGCCTCTATCTGATCCCGTCTTTCAGTCCCGCATTGCCGAGTTGGTGGCCGTCCTTTCTGCCCTCCCACCAGATTCGTCTGGGCCTTGATCTACGGGGTGGTACGTATTTGTTGTTGACGGTTGACCTGGAGAAGGCCGTGGAAAACAGCCTGGACCGGTATGCCGAAGAATTCCGGCGGGCGCTGAGCGAGGCCGAGGCCGGCATCGTCGATATTCGGCGCGAAGGCAATACTTTGCGCTTTTCCGCCACCTCCGCATCAGACCGAACGACAGTACGCGAAATTCTGGCCGATCGCTTCCCCATTCTCGAACCCCGGATTAGCACAGGTTCAAGCTCGGATATTGTGGCTGATCTCGATAGCCGCCAGGTCGAAGCGCTCCAACAGTATGCGGTCGATCAATCCCTGGAAACCATTCGCAACCGGATTGACCAATTCGGTGTGGCCGAGCCCGTGATCCAACGTCAGGGCGATCGGGATATTCTGGTCCAACTGCCCGGCATACAGGACCCTGAACGTGCCAAGGAATTGATCGGCAGAACCGCGGTATTGGAATTCAAGCTGGTGGCGGAAGAGGGCAGTACGCGCGAAACCGAGACCCTGAACGGGCAAGATCGCGACCCGCTGAGCGGAGAGCCGATTCGGACCACCTACACCCTGGAAAGACAGACCTTGCTCTCCGGCGATGGGGTAGCCGATGCTCGCGTGCGCCCCAGCGTAGACATTGAGGGGCCCTACGTCGAGCTAATCCTGAACAATCGCGGGGCCGAGACCTTTGAAGAAGTAACCGGAGCCAATGTCGGCCGCCGTTTGGCCATTGTGCTCGATAATACCGTCTATTCGGCCCCCGTGATTCGTGACCGGATCGGCGGCGGACACGCCTCCATCACGGGCGGGTTTGACATTAGGGAAGCCCGTGACCTGGCTATTGTCTTACGCGCCGGTGCGCTACCCGCGCCCGTCACCATCGCCGAAGAACGGACGGTCGGACCGTCTCTCGGGCGGGACTCGATTGAACAAGGAACCATGTCCTTTATTATTGGCGGGGTCTTAGTCGTGGTCTTCATGGTCGTGTACTACAATCTGGCCGGCCTGCTGGCCGACCTCGCCCTGGCGCTGAATATCCTGTTGCTCCTGGCTGCCCTGGCCATGTTTGATGCCACCCTGACCCTACCGGGCATCGCCGGCATTGTCCTCACCGTGGGCATGGCGGTGGACGCCAATGTGCTGATCAACGAACGCATGCGCGAAGAGGTACGCCTCGGCAAAGGGGCGCGGGCCGCGGTGGACTCCGGCTATGAACGCGCCTTGCCGGCTATTTTTGACTCGAATATCACCACGTTTTTGTCGGGCCTGATTCTGTTTCAGTTTGGCTCCGGCCCGATCAAAGGCTTTGCTGTCACCCTGTGTATCGGGATTATGAGCACGGTGTTCACCACGGTGTTCTGTACGCGGGCGGTGTATGACTATTTTCTGGCGCGGCGGCGTCTCAACGCCCTGAGCATCTGAGCCGAGTGGGTAGCCAAGAGTGTAAGACCATGGAATTGATTAAAGCTGGAACAAAGATTGATTTTCTGCGCTACGTCAAAGGTGCGTACCTGTTTTCCGCTCTGCTCATCCTGCTCGGTATCATCGCCTTCTGGTATCGGGGCGGCTTGAACTATGGGGTTGATTTTGCGGGCGGGACCATTGTCCATGTCAAATTCAGCCAGCAAACCGATGCGGCGAGCATTCGTGCGGTTGTCTCCCAAACGGATATTTCAGACATTACGGTCCAGGACTTCGGACAAAACGGAGATGAATTCCTGATTCGTATTCCCAAGTCGGAAACGGGCGCGGAAAATTTCTCGAATCGGATTCGTCAGAGTCTGGCCGACGGCTACGGGCCTGAGGCATTCGATGTCCAACGGGTTGAAAGCGTCGGCCCGAAAGTCGGCAGAGACCTGCGGCGGAAAGGCATTCTGGCCGTTGTGTTCGCCACCTTCATGATGGGTGGCTATATTGCCTTCCGGTTTGAGCCCCGGTTTGGAGTGGGTGCGGGGGTCGCGCTGATCCATGATATCCTGGTGACCACCACCGTTTTGCTCGTGGCTGATATTGAGTTCGATCTGACCGTTGTGGCCGCGCTGTTGACCGTCATCGGCTATTCGGTCAACGATACGGTCATTGTGTGTGACCGCGTGAGAGAAAATATGCGCAAGCTGCGCCGTGAAACCATGCGGACGATCATCAACCGCAGCATTAACGAAACCCTGAGCCGCACGGTGATTACGACCGGGACGGTCCTGATGGTCATCCTGGCTCTTTTCTTTTTGGGTGGATCGGTGATCCATGCCTTTGCGCTCGTTCTGCTGGTCGGGATGACGGTCGGAACGTATTCATCCATCTATGTCGCCAGCCCGGTTGTCCTGCTGTGGGAAAGAGGGGCTACCCGGCAGTGAACGGGGCTGGCGCTCGGCTCGAAAAACGCTGGTGCCTGCGGCCGGCAGACCCGAGTCAGGTCCAGAACCTGATCGAGTCAATCCAGCCCGAACCGCTCTCTCCGGTTACGGCGCGGCTGCTCGTCAACCGTGGTATCGATACTGCGGAAAAGACGGCCACATTTTTATCTCCAACCCTGCGTACGGGCCTTCGTTCACCCATGCTCTTCCCGGATATGCGGCGCGCGACAGACCGCTTGCTCCAAGCCCGCGAGCGCGGCGAGCGCGTGTGTATATGGGGCGACTATGACGTTGATGGCGTGACCGGCAGCTCTCAGCTCATCCTGTTCTTGCGGGAAATCGGTATGGACCCGAGGCTGTATATTCCCCACCGGACCCGTGAAGGATACGGACTGAACACACCGGCTATTGAGCAACTGGCAGGTGAGGGCACACGGGTCTTGGTGACGGCCGACTGCGGGGCAAGCAATCATCAGGAGATTGCTCGGGCGCAGCAACTCGGTATCGATGTGATCGTGTGTGATCATCATCACGTCCCGGAGGAAAAACTGCCGGCCTATGCGGTGCTGAATCCTATGGAAGCGGGCTGTCCTTTTTCTTTCTCTGGGCTGTCCGGGGCAGGCGTTGCGTTTTATTTGCTGATGGGGCTGCGGATGCAACTGCGTGAGCAGGGGGAGCAGCCCGTTCCTGACCTGCGGCTCTATTTGGATTTAGTCTGTTTGGGGACGGTGGCTGATCTTGTGCCCTTGACCGAAGAAAATCGTGTGCTGGTCACCCACGGTCTGAGACAAATCGCACACAGCCAACGCCCCGGTATTCGCGCCCTGCGGGCAGTGAGTGGCGATGACGAGGTGACGGCGAGTTATATCGGCTTTCGTCTCGGACCGCGCATCAATGCCGGCGGGCGGTTGGCCGAGGCGCAGAAGGCGGTGGAACTGCTCACGACAACGGATGCCGAACGTGCCCGGTTGCTGGCGGCTGAGCTGGACCAGGAAAACATCGATCGCAGAGCCATCGAAGAAAAAATCTTGCAACAGGCGCTCGCCCTGGCGCAGGCTCAACTTGAACAGGGCCTACGCTATAGCTTTGTCTTGGCCTCTCCCGAATGGCATCCTGGGGTGATTGGCATTGTTGCGTCCCGCTTGGTTGAGCGCTTTGGGCGCCCGACCATCCTCATTGCGATTGACGGCAATATGGGTAAAGGGTCGGGGCGGAGCCCCGCAGCTTTCCACCTCTACAAAGGGATACAGGCATGTGCCGAGTACTTGGCCGGTTACGGTGGGCATCGCCAGGCAGCCGGGCTGTCGATCCGGGCGGCGTCAATATCGGCCTTTGCAGACCAGTTCGAGGCGGTTGTGCGTCAGCAGCTGACGCCTGACGATCTTGTCCCCATTATTGAGTTTGACGCTGATATGGATGTCGGGCTGGTCGGACCGGAACTGCTGGATGAACTGCATCGTCTGCAGCCGTGTGGGTCGGGCAATCCGGAACCGGTATTTCGGTCTTCGCAGACTGAAGTGGTCAGTGCCCGTATCGTCGGCGATCAGTCCCATGGAAAGGCCGGACACCTCAAGCTCGTGCTGCGCTCTGCCCAGGGTGGACGGCCTGTCGATGCTATCGGGTTCGGGATGGGTGACCGTCCTATTGTCCCCCGCCAGCAGGTTGATGTGCTCTACACGCCAACACTGAACGTCTGGAACGGGCAGGCGAGTCTCCAGCTTCGCCTGCGCGACCTGAAAGTGCACTAACTCTGCGAAATTACACGGACATTGACGATTAAGGGGGGGTGTGGTATACCCCAGCCCACCAATCTGAATCGTGCGGGAAATAGAAAGCTGTGGAAGATAAGGAAGAAGTGCTGCTCAATAGCCGACAGGTAGCCGCGCTGCTTGAGTTGAGCCCGGATACGGTCAACGAGCTTGCCCGGAAGAACGTATTCCCAGGTGTCAAACGGGGGAGGCAGTGGCGGTTTCGTCGGCAGGACATCACCCTTTTTAAGAAACAGCAGCAAAAGCAGGAAGCCGCCTAGACTTTGAGGGAGGATAGCGGGTGCTGGCTACACAGAATGAGCGGGATACCCGGCACGCTCACGAGAGTAAGATTTACTCCGAGTTTTCCCATCTCTACGATAAAATCTTCGCGCGCTTCTTTACCGACCGTATCTCTGCGGTCATCCAGGGGCTCAACATTCAGCCCAACGCCAGCGTGCTCGAGGTGGGAGTCGGAACCGGCCTGTCCATGGAGGCCTACCCGGCCCATTGTGAGGTGACCGGGGTAGATCTTGCTCCCGACATGTTAGAGCGTGCCCAGCAACGGGCGGACGAGAAGCAGTGGCGCCATTTTCACTTATTGACGATGGATGCCCTGAACCTCGACTTTCCGGACAACTCTTTTGACTATGTGACCTCCTTTCACGTCATTAGCGTCGTGCCTGACCCGGTACGGATGATGCGTGAGATTCATCGGGTCTGTAAACCTGGCGGAAAAATAGCCATTATCAACCATTTCCGATCGACCAAGCCGGTTATTGGCGCCTTTATTGGCGCCCTCGACCCTCTCACCAGACGGCTGGGCTGGAGCGCCGCACTGCGTCTGAAACAAGCCTTTGACGATGTTCCTATCCGTATTGAGAAGCGCTATAAAACCCACCCGATGTCCTTGTTTACCGTGGTGTTGGCCGAAAATCTGAAGAATGGTGTTGCCCCGGAAAACAGTCCGGACAGGCAACTTGGCGCCGACCGGAACGGCATCCATCTCACGTAATTATACCCCCCCAAGCCTGTCCCAGACTGACCGGAACACGGTTTCCCTCGATCGGATATTAGAAATTTGCCGGTCGGCCAACCGCGGCCAAGAGCAGATGGGGGAAATCCACGGTCATACCGTCAACCCCTGCGTTAATGGCCGCACGCATCATATCGGGGTCTTTTATGCCCCACGCCCGGACTTCGAGGCCCGCAGCTTTCCAGGCCGTGACCATCTCACGCGAAAGAAATGGAGCCGGCGGACAGATTTGATCAAACCCGGCGTCCAGCACGCGCTGGGTGGTTTCCGGTTTGGCATCGATCGTCAGCTGGCCGACTTTCGCCGTAGGTGCGTGGGTCTTGAGATTATGGACAATGGAAAAGAAGAATGATGAGAAGGTGACCTGGGCCAGCAGGTCCATGTCGCGGACCATGTCGAGCACCCGGAGTTCTATACCGCGTTGCTTGACTTCGAGCACGAAGTGGGTCCGTTTGCCGTAATGGGCAAGTGTCTCCCGGAGTAAGGGGATCCGCGCGCCAGCATAGCCTTCGCTAAACCAGGATCCCGCATCGAGCTCTTTCACGACTGACCAGGGGGTATCGTGTACAACTCCCGACCCATCGGTCGTCCGGCTCAGGTTTTTGTCATGAATCAGGACCAGCCGACCGTCGCTGGTGGAATGCACATCGGTCTCGATTGCGTCAACGCCGATCGAGACCGCCCGGTCAAAGCTGGCCCAGGTGTTCTCCGGCGCGAGTGCCGCCGCGCCGCGATGTCCAATCACTTGCATGATACAAACTGCTGCCCAGACAAATCGCCACTTCCCGTGTCTTAGTTCAACTCCTGACTCGAATAGCCCAAAATACGCCGGGCAATAATGAGCAGGTTGATCTGCTGGGTGCCCTCATAAATATCGCTGATCTTGGCGTCCCGCATCCATTTTTCGAGTAAGGTTTTGCGCGAATAACCCAACGGGCCAAGCAGTTCGACCGCCTTCTGCGTGACCTGGGTCACCATACTGCCGGCTTTGGCTTTGGCCATAGACGCTTCGAGATTATTCTGGATGCCCTGATCGAGCATCCAGGCCGCCCGCCAAGTCAACAGCCGCGCCGCCTGGAGATTGGCTTCCATCTCCATAAAGTCCCGCTCAAGCGTGGTCAGCTTTGTCGGCGGAGTAGTGTAACGAATGGTGATCCCTGCTGCCTCAATCGTCTCGCGGACATAGTCCACCGCGGCCCGCGCCACCCCAATCGCGCTGGCTGCAACCAGTGGCCGTGTGGCGTCAAACGTGGCCATGACCCCCTTGAAGCCTGTGGTTGATTGTTTGACTTCGGCCTGGCCGAGAATATTATCGAGCGGAATCCGACAGTCTTCAAAGACGAGCATCGCCGTGTCTGAGGCGCGGATACCCATCTTGTCTTCCACCTTGGCGACCGTCATGCCGGGGGTGTGGTGATCGACCACAAAGGCTTTGATTCCCGCGCGCCCGGCCGATTTGTCCAGCGTGGCCCAGACGACCACAAAACCCTCCGATTTTTCGGCAGCCATAAGCCCGCTGGTGCAGAATATCTTGGTGCCATTAATGACCCATTGGTCCCCATCCTGCACCGCGGTTGTGGTAAGAGCGGCTGAGTCCGAACCACAGCCCGGCTCCGTAATCGCCATTGCTCCCCATTTTGGTTCCCCGTCACGGAAGCGAGACAGAAAGCGCTCTTTCTGCTCCGGCGTACCGGCCGCGGCGACCGCTGCACCGCCGAGTGCCGGATGGGGGATACTGAGATACAGACCGACGTCACCCCAGGATAGCTCTTCGATCAGGACCGCTGAGCGGATAGTGCGTTCCGATGGGTGTCGTTCGACCATCTCCGCCTTCCGGTCGGCTCCCTTCTTCTGCTTGCCCTCCCCGAAGCTGACCATGTCTTTGGAGGCTTCCCACATCATGTTCAGCCATTCCGTCGGCTTTTCATGTTCGCGCTCGTCGTACTCGCGCGAGATCGGGCGCATGGTCCCGTCCGCAACGGCGTGGATCAGGTCGCGATTCTTTTTTACTGCCGGGGAAAGGGAGAAGTCGATCATGGTCTGTCTCCAATGGGTCGGTTGGGCCGTTAGATTATGGCTAATCCCTCGAACGTCGCAAATCCGCGCCCGTTGCGGAGCCACAGCTCAACCGGATGGTCCCGAATATAGCCGTGCCCGCCCAGGGTTTGGACGGCATTATCCGTCACGGTGAGGACCATAGTGGCTGCGTAGTTCTTGGCCAAACACGCTTCGCGGGTCGCATCTGCGCCCGTGTCGATTTTCCAGGCCGCCTCCCAGACGAGTAAGCGGGCCGCGTCAATTTCCGTGGCCATCTCGGCCAACATAAAAGCGATGGCCTGTTTCTGGGCAATGGCCGTGCCAAAGGCCCTCCGCTCCTTGGCATACTCCCGCGCATACTCGTAGGCGGCTCTGGCGACCCCAACGGCCATGGCCGAGAGGGCGACCCGCGAGCGGTTCAACACGGGCTGGATATCGCCTTGTAGTTGGGAGGAAGCCGGGACGCGACAATTGTCCAAACTCAGCTCATACGTGGCCACCGCCTTGAGGCCCATATTTTTCTCTCGTTCGCCTATGCTCAGGCCTGGTGTATCCTGAGGAAGAAGAAAGGCGGTGATACCATTGTCTCCCCTGGCATAGACCAGGAGATGCGTTGCATCGGCGGCAAGCGGCACAAAACACTTGGTGCCGTTCAGCACAAACTCGCCGTTGTGTTGCTCGGCTGTTGTGGTGAGGGCATTGAGGTCAAAGTCGAAGCGAGGTTCCATCACCGCGGCGGTGCCGGCTGTGAAGTGGGGGCCGGCATAGCAACTGAGAATCTGCGCCTTTTGTTCGGGGGTCCCCAACATTATGACCGGATAGGTCACCAGTTGGGGCGAGAGAATATGCAGGGCCAGGGCCAGGTCACCCCAGGCCAACTCTTCGCAAATAAGTGATCCGGTGACCGCCGAAGACTCGGCGCCGACACCACCGTAGGCTTCAGGAATCGTGCTTTGTACCAGGCCGAGGTCCCAGGCCTGCCGGACCACGGAGGGGGGGGATAGACCAGTCTCGTCCGCATCGTGGGCAAGCGGGCGGATTTGTTCGCGGGCAAATTCCGCGACCGTGTCTCGAATCAGCTGTTGTTCGTCGTCGGGTTGAAAACCAAGCATCCCAGCCGTCTCCTTGCGGATTCTGTCTCTGCGCCTGAAGGGGCGACACCTGCGTCGCTCCTCCCTCTCGGCAGTCTAACATAAAAAGAGAGTATTGAACCTTGACTCTCATATGCTCAAGTGGAATGTTGACACATCAATACTATTCCACAAGGGAGGGAAGACTATGGGCCTACCGAATGGCGTGCATCATCTGGCGATTTGCACCAAGGACATGAAAGAGCAGATAGAGTTTTTCACCCAGGTCGTCGGTATGGAACTGGTTGCGCTGTACTGGATGCATGGTGTGAAAAATACCTATCACGGCTTTGTCCGGCTGGGCGACAGTTCATCAATTGCCTTTGTCCAGGGACCGGAGAGTGGTGAGATTCAGCCCCAAACCGGAGTCTCCCATGCGAGCTGGACCGCGGGTCTGGTGGCGCCTGGCACCATGCAGCATCTGGCCCTCAACGTAGACACGGAAGAAGATCTGCTAACCATGCGGGACCGCGTCCGCTCGCACGGGCACTGGGTCATGGGGCCGCTGGATCATGGTTTTTGCAAGTCCATTTATTTTGCCGGGCCGGAGGGCATGATGCTCGAATTCTCGACTTCCGAGGGCGAAACGATTGACGCCGAGTCGTGGATCGATCCCGAAGTCGTAAAGCTCAACGGCATCAGTCTGGAAGAGCTGGAAAAGTATAAAAATCCGCCGACATTCGAGTCCCAAGGGGGCAGCGTCCAAAACCCCGAGGTGGATTTGAATAACCCCCCGATGCAGTTCCCGCCGGGCCAAGAGGTCGTCTATTCGATGTCGGACAAGGACGTGACTGAAAAATTGAGTGAGACGACACCGCCCGTCCAGCCGAATCAGTGACGCCGCGTTTCTGGTTGGTTCGTTCTTGAGCACGCAGCGCGACCGCAGGAGGGGATATGGCAGCACAGCAAGAGAGCCCGCAATCACAGCTTATTGCCGTCAACGACTGTGCCTGGCAGGAATTGATGCCGGGTGTGCAGGCCCGCAACCTGTGGGTTGACGAAAAAACCAATCGGCGGGCGCTGATGACGCGGATCACTCCCGGCCTGCACATGCCCACCCACAAGCATGTGGGTGATGAACTGGTCTATATCATCGAAGGAACCCTGTCGGACGAGTTTGGCACGATAACCGCAGGCAATATGGGCTATCGGCCTGACGGCTGCGTCCACAGCGTGTCGAGCAGCACCGGGGCAACGGCTATTGCGATTCTCACCGGTGGGGTGGAGCCCGTGACCGAACGGGGGGAGGCCCCACCGTCCCAGGTCTTTTCGCTGAGTGGGCTGGAATGGGTTGAGGCGCGGCCGGGTATCCGCCTGAAATCCGTTTGGGAAGATCCGGCCGCCGGCCGCCGGGCAGTGCTCGCGCGTTTTGAGCCGGGGTCGGTATTGCCCTTGCATCGCCATAACGGGGATGAACTCATCTTTGTGATCGAAGGAGAAAACGAAGATGAGTCCGGCCCCGTGCCAACCGGTAATATGAGCTACCGACCCAACGGGTGTACCCACACGGTGACGAGCAAAAACGGAGCGACGGCCCTGAATTTCGTCTGGGGCGGGGCAGAGATGATCGAGTAGGCGTCTGCGTCAAAAAATTCCAACCCGAAGCCGCACTGTCCGCCGGGGCTGGACGACTCTTGCAGTCGCCAGCCCCGGCTATGAATCGGATGTCTCACCCGTTCGTCCTAAACCCCATACCAGCGCGGCACCCAGGCCAACTCCCAGAGGGAGTAGAATAAAAGGCGAAACGCCAAAACCGGCCGGCAGATAGCCCAGACACAGTGAAAGCGCCCCAACGCTGAGTGCATACGGTAACTGCGTCCGCACATGGGTGATGACCTCGACTCCGCTGGCGGTAGCGGACAATATTGTCGTGTCCGAAATCGGTGAGATATGGTCTCCAAAGCAGGCGCCGGCGAGGACAGCCCCGACCGTGGCCGGGACCGGCGGGCCGGCTGTCCCAGCTGCCAGGGTAACGGCCAGGGGAACAACCAATGGGATGAGAATGGCCATCGTACTGAATGAGCTTCCCGTGGCAAAAGAGACCGCCGCTGCCACCAGAAATGTCAGCGTGGGCAGGCTCCACGCGGTCACGCTATTGGTGAGTAGATTGGTCAGAGCGTGAGCCGTGCCTATGGTTTCGAGAGCCTCCCCTAATCCCCAGGCCAGATACAGAATCACCAGTGCTCCAAGAATACGCCGCATGCCGTGCCAGCTCGCCCGTAGCGCTCCGGGGAACGTGAGAGTCCGACTGGATAAGGACAGTGCGATGGAAACAAGGAGAGCAGTGCCAGCACCCAATGCCATGGACCGATAGGCATTGGCAGCCCCCATAATCGACAGGAGCGTGGGATTGGCTGGACCGCTCACGCCTGCACTGGCTCGGCCGTCCAAATACAAACAGGCCAAGGTTGCCAGCAGGAGGCTCAGAATCGGGCCTGCCGCCAACCACGCAGACCGAGCCGGCTCGAGTGTAGTACGCTGTTCGAACGCGAGCGTTGCAGCTCGCGTTTTGTGTTCCAGACGAGCCATGGGCCCAAAGTCCCGGCCTGATAGGGCAACTGTGCCCACGAAAGCCAAAGAATAGATGCTGTAAAAACGAAACGGCAGGGTGCTCACAAAGAAGACCAGGAGACCACCGGCAAGCGGAACGCCTTCGAGTGCATCGGCGAGCAGCCCCAGCTCGTAGCCGATCCAGGTTGAGATAATGGCAAACGAAGCAACCGGAGCCGCGGTTGAATCCACAATATAGGCGAGCTTGGCGTGCGAGAGCTTGTGCCGGTCGTAGAGAGGCCGAAAGGTAGTGCCGACCATCAGGCAGTTGGCATAATCGTCGAAGAAGACGAACAGACCGGCTAACCAACTGGCAGCCATAGCGCTCCGTGGGCCGCGCACGACCCGTTCGGCCCTGCGGACAAGCGCGATGGTTCCGCCATTGTGTTCAATGACCGCGACCATGCCGGCAACGAGGAGGGAAAAAGCCGTAATGAGGATATTGTCGGTAGCAAGCGCCACGTGGAAGAGTAAACCGGCCGTCAGCGTGGCCGCAGCCAGAGGGTCGAGTTGGGTGGCGAGGAGCGCCCCGAACCCCAGGCCGACGCTCAGTGAGAGACGGACCCGTTGGGTGACAATCGCCAGGCCAATCGTGACCAGCGGCGGGAGGGGGGGGGGGGGCGAGCCATACCATTCCATCGGGTGTGCACCCCGGAGTGCTTACAGGCCCAGGCTCATGCCTCCATCAGCGATCAACATTTGGCCGGTGAGATACGCCGCCAGCGGCGAGGCAAGAAACAGCGCAATCCCGCCCATGTCCTCCGGCGTCCCCCAGCGTTTCATGGGAATAGAGTCAAGCGAATCCTGATAGCGGCGCGGATGACCCCAGGTGACCTTGGTGATCTTGGTGGCAATCAACCCTGGGGCAATCCCGTTGACCCGGATGCCATCAACGGCCCAGGCTTCGGCCAGGGTTTTGGTCAGGGTGACGAGCGCGCCCTTACTGGCACTATACGCAGGATTCCCCAGCACGGAGAAAAAGCTCGCTCCCGAGCCGAGCATAATGATGCTGCCCTGTGTTTTGGCCAGCATGGGATGGAACTTGGTGCAACTACTCATGACGCTCATGAGATTGACGTCCAGCACTTTTCTGAAGGTTGGCATCTGAAACTCAGCCCGCTTATACTCGACGATGCCCTGTGAGACGACCAGCACGTCGAGTGAGTCAAAGGGCGGTTGCAGGGCGGCCACCTTGCCGTCGCTTGACACGTCCCATTGGAAATAGTGCAGGCCGTCCAGTTCGGAGCCTTCTTCGTCCGCGTAATCTTTCGCCCCGGCACGAGTGCCGGAGACAAAAACCCGCGCCCCGTGGTCGCGAAACCGTCGCGCTATACCGTTTCCTATCCCGCTCGACCCGCCAATGACCAGAACCGTTTTATTACTGAAATCGATTTCATTCATGGCTGATTGTCCTTCTTCCTAAAGTTGTTTACCTGTAGAGAAGCCAGGCTACTGTAGCGAGTGCTACTCGGCTGAGAAAGGGCAGGGGAGGACACGAGCGGCTTGCATCACGACGCAAGGACAGGCATGTAAAGAGGCACGACTTACAGAAGGAGGGAGGATACTATGGCTCTACCGCAAGAGATTCGTCCGATTAACAGCGAATTGATGGATACAATTACGCAGTCGTCCGAGGCGGACTGGATTCCTAATCCGGATGACCCGGAACGCGCGTTCATGAGGGTGCTCTGGACCGGAGAAGAGAGCGGTCGCTGGATGGTACATTTCCGTTGGCTGAAGGGCTATGTTGCCCCTCCGCATAAACATTTGAGTGCGGCGCATACCTATATTCTTTCGGGTAAGCTTAAAGTCCGGGGTGGTACGTTTAATGCCGGCGATTATGTCCATGAGGCTAACGGTATGGTCCACGGCGCCACTACGGCCATGGAAGACACGGAATACCTGTTCATGTGTGACGGCCCGGTCATCTTCTTTGGTAAAGACGAATTCACTGGCTATCTCGGTTGGGAAGAGATTCGGCGTATGCAGCAAGCTCATGAAGCGTCCAAAAAGAAAGCCGCGGCGCGGAAAAGAGCATCCTCGAAAAAACGAGTGACAGCCAGAAAGCGAACCTCCAAGAAGAAAGCGGCCTAGGCAGCCTCGCTGCCGAACGGCGCGTCGGTCTCCAACGCCCAGAGTTCTGATGGATGGGCTCTGGGTAGTGTCTTTGGGACGGCAGAGTGCTCACCACGTGCTCTGACCCTCGGGCCACCTCTCGGGTACATTCGATCCATGTCAGAAAACAAAACGACGCCACCCAGCGCAGTCCCCGCCGCCACCGTCATCGTGCTCCGGGATGCGGACAGCGAGCCAAAAGGCATCGAAGTCCTGTTATTACGCCGGAACGCAAAAACGGTCTTTCATGGTGGGGCCTGGGTGTTCCCCGGCGGCCATATTGATCCCGAAGATTACAGCCCGGCCGCGCCGGACGATATGCTGGCTGCTGCCCGGCAGGCCGCCGTCCGCGAGGCCGAGGAAGAAGCCGGCCTCAGCCTCGCAACAGAGACTCTACTTTATTTTTCACACTGGACTACACCGCTGATTCGCCCGAAGCGTTTTTCAACATGGTTCTTCGTTGCCCAGGCCGGTGGGGATGCTGTCCAGGTTGACGGCACGGAAATCAGTGACCATGCATGGATGTACCCACACGAGGCGCTGGAGGCACGGCAGGCCGGTGAGATCGAGCTGCCACCGCCAACATTTGTCTCGCTGACTAAGCTCTCTGCTTTTAGCACGGCCAAGGACGCGCTTGCATATGTCAGTGGACGTGAGCCGGACACCTTTTTCCCCAAGCTTGAGAAAGTCAAGGACGGCTATTGTTCGCTATACCACGGCGATGCCGGATACGAATCCTCGAAGGTCGCCGCACCGGGAAGGCGGCACCGGTTATGGATGCTCAAAAGTGGTTGGCACTATGAGCGTGCACGCGAGTGTGCCGGCTGAGATCTGTTTCATTTTTCAGGAGGACATGAACATGGCGGTGTCGTTCTCAAAAATTACGGATGTCTTTGGGGCAGAAATCGAGGGCGTGGATATCGCGGCTGGGGTCAGCGAAACGGCCATGTGTGACATCGTCGATTTATTTAACGAGTATTCCATCCTGATTTTCCACGACCAGAAAATAAACGACGCGCAGCAGCTTCGTTTCAGTCGGCTCTTTTCCGAGATCGGCAACTTTGGCGGACTGGAGAAAACCGTCGTCCAAAATGCCGGCGGCGGAACCGAGATTGCCGACCTCTCAAACATTGAGCCTGGGACGAAGAGCATTATCCCGCCGACAGACAAGCGCATGGTCTTTAACTCCGGCAACGAAATGTGGCACACCGACAGCTCGTTCAAGCGTGTTCCGGCGACCGCTTCTCTACTGTCCGGCCGCGAAGTGCCGCCGACCGGGGGAGAGACCGAATTTGCGACCGAGCGGGCCGCCTACGCCGACCTGCCCGCAGCCATGCGCGAGCGGATCGATCCGCTGATTGCCATTCACGATTTTGCGTATAACCGCAGCCTGATTGATCCGAAGCTGATGACCGAGAGCCAGAAGCGGGAGACCCCACCGGTACCGCAGGCGGTGGTCCGGGCCAACCCGGCCAACGGCCGCAGGAATTTCTATGCCGGAGCCCACGCGTCACATGTCCGCGGGATGCCGCTCGAAGAAGGCCGGGCGCTGCTCAGAGAACTGACTGCCCTAGCGACTCAGCCTCAATACACCCTTCGCCACACCTGGCGCGACAACGATCTCGTGATCTGGGACAACCGCTGCTGTCTTCACCGCGGTCGCCCCTGGGACAAATCCCGCTACCGCCGGATCATGTATCGCACGACGGTCGCGGGGATCGGGCCTACCGCGGAGTAGGAAACGGTCGGGATCGAGTTCCTTCCTTGGGAAGGGCAGCCGAGAGCTGAAGTAGCTACCTGATGTCCATCCGATGCAGACCGGAGAGATTCATGCAGCGTTCTCCCCTGCCAGCTCCTTCACCTTCTCTTCTTCCACTAAAACCCCGGCCTCGGTGAGCCGGGCAATCTCGGCTGCGGGATAGCCCAGGTGCGTGCTGAGAATCGCCGCATTATGCTGGCCAACGAGCGGCGCCGGACCCTGAACCTCACGCGGCGTTTCGGAAAAGACGAACGGCGTATTGGTAATCTCCATCCGGCCAAACACTGGATGCTCGATCTCGGTGACCATGCCGCGCGCTCGAATATGCGGGTGGTGAAGGGCCTGGCCCACATCAAGAATGGGCGCGCAGGGAATGCGCGCTTCCGCCAGCGCGTGCAGGGCCGCGTCATTGCTCGGGAAGGACTGGAGCCAGGCTTCGATCATGGCGACGAGTTCGTCCCGGTTCTCGAGACGCTGCTCGTTGGTCCCGAACTTTGGATCGGTCACCAGGTCTTCGCGACCCATGGCCTTTGCCAGTTGGGGGAATTGATGCTCAACCGCCTGGAGCACGACATAGCCCTCTTTGCCCTGGAAGACGCCCAGGGGAGCGACCCCAAAATGATGCGCGCCAAAGCGCTTCGGGTTCTGCTCGCCATTTGTGAGCGCGTACAGGGGCACGTTGATCATATCCATAAAGAAGAGCGAATCGACCTGGGCGATATCGATCAGCTGCCCCTTGCCGCTGCGGTCCCGGTAGAAGAGCGCTGCGCACACCGCCAGGGCCGCATGCACGCCGGTGTTGGTGTCTCCAATATAATTGCCGACGTATTGAGGCGGGCCATCCGGGTCGCCGGTCATATGCATCACGCTGCTCATGGCCTGTCCAATGATGTCGTAGCTGGTATTTTTCGATAACGGACCGGTCTGGCCAAAGCCCGAACAGGAAGCCATGATGATCTTGGGATTGATCCGGGCCACACTTTCATAGTCCAGGCCGAGACGCGCCATGACTCCGGGCGCGAAGTTTTCAACCATCACGTCCACCTTGGCGATCAGTCCGGTGGCGATTTTCATGCCGTCCGGCTTTTTCAGATCGACGCACAGACTTTTCTTGCCGGCACAGGTGTAGAGAAACATCGAACCCAGGCCGCCCTGGACTGGAAAAAGACTCCGGCCAAATTCCCCGTTCGGCGCTGGCTCAAGCTTGATGACCTCGGCTCCAAGATCGCTCAGAATCCGGGTGCAGGTTGGCCCGGCCAAGGCATGGGTAAAGTCGAGTACGGTGATCCCGCTGAGTAGCTTTGAACGGTCTGGATTGGACGCTGCCATGTCAGTTCTCCCTTTGGCTATCTCGCTGCTGTCATCTCATCTGTTCATGAATGGACGGCCCTCGTGTTTCTCTATATATCTCGTGTGGGCATCGCAAAAGTCAACGCACGGAAGAAAGGATACACGGATGCGTATTGGTATGATGATCGGCGAAGGGGCGGGTGAGTCGCCCAGTATGGATGAAGTCATTCGGCGGGCGCAGCGCGCTGAGGAGGTCGGGCTCGACACCGGCTGGCTGGCGCAGATTTTTTCACACGACGCCATTAATCTGCTCGCCCTGGTGGGTCGGGAGACCTCCCGCATCGAACTCGGCACGGCTGTCGTGCCGACCTATCCGCGCCACCCCGTGGTAATGGGCCAGGCCGCACTGACTACCCAAGCGGCGTGTAAGGGGCGCTTTACGCTAGGAATTGGGCTGTCGCATCAAATGGTGATCGAGGGCATGTTCGGCATGTCGTATACCCGCCATATGGCGCATATGCGCGACTATCTGAGCGTTTTGAAACCGGTATTGCGCGGCGAGGCGGTGAAGTACCAAGGTGAAGAATATCGCGCCAATCTTGAAGTTGCGGTTCCAGGCGCCGACCCGGTCCCACTCGTGCTGGCCGCGCTCGGACCCAAAATGCTCGACCTGTGTGGACGTGAGGCCCAGGGCACCGTCACCTGGATGGCCGGCCATAAGGCGCTCAAAGAGCATGTCGTGCCACGCATCACCGCGGCGTCCCAGGCGGCCGGCGCGCCGGCGCCGCGCGTCATTGCCGGTGTACCTATGGCCATCACCAACGATCGGCAAAACACCCTTGAAGTGGCGGCAAAGGTCTTCGCCATTTATGGCCAACTGCCCGCCTACCGGGACATGCTGGATCGAGGGGGAGCCCAGGCTCCGGTTGACATGATTCTGGCCGGCGACGCCAGTGTCCTCAAGGATGAGGTCAAGCGCCTGGAAGATATCGGGGTCACCGACCTGTGCGCCTTTGTCTTTCACGCCGACGATACGGCGTTTGAGCGAACGATTGATTTCCTGGGTTCGCTGAACTGAACGGCAGTTTCCCATCTGCGATGACCATCGGCGTGAAAACCCTTGCCCGCAGCCTCCTGTGCCTGATCGTGCTGAGTACCGCATATACAGGCCTGTACGCCTTTCTGTTGGCCCGCCACGAGCGAGCCGTCCAGCACGCGGCCCTGCAACAGGCCACATTTTTCTCTCTGGTCGGTGCGGGGAATAAGGGCGCGCTTGAAACCGGCATGCAGATGTTTGACCGGGTCCGCAGACTGGAGGTTCGGCCAGCCCCTCGTTTTGGGGACTTTCTGTGGTACGCACCCGAAACCGAAACGCCGAACGCGCGCGTGCTTGAGGACTGGGCCGAGCGTTTCTTTTCTTCGTGTGAGGACACTGTCTGTCAGGACCTGTCTCTGAGTGGGCTGAGTCTCCAGGGAATACGCCTGAGCGGCGCCCGTTTAGTCCGAGCCGACCTGAGCGGCAGCGACCTACAGGAGGCTGATCTCTCCACAGCGGATTTGAGCGAAGCCGACCTGCGTGGAGCGAACCTGACCGGGGCAGGTCTGGCTGGAACGCGCCTGCGCTACGCTAATTTTCTGGATGCCCAGCTAACGCAGGCTGACCTGGAGAACGCAGACCTGTCGGATGCCGAACTCCAGGGCGTCAATCTCGGACAGGTCAACCTCCAATGGACGAAGCTGAACCGGACCAATCTGACCGGGGCGAATCTGGCCGGAGCCAATCTGTACGGCGCTGACCTGCGCGGGGCAAAACTCGAAGGGATCAAGCTGCCCGGAGCCGTTCTGGTAGGTGTCGATCTCATTAACGCTGGTCTTATAGAAGCGGACCTGCAAGGAGCCGACCTTGAAGAGGCCGATTTGATTGGGGCCAGGCTGCGTGGCGCAAACCTGGCCGGAGCGAACCTGAAAGCGGCGAACCTGCACAAGGCGCATCTGTTTCAAGCCAACCTGACCCAGGCAACGCTTGCTGGCGCGGACCTGTTTCACACCAATCTGGTGGGCGCAAGCTTAGCCGGTGCTGACCTGAGCGGGGCGGAATTGAGGCAGACCGACTTCAGCGGAGCCAACCTGAAAGGGGCGAATCTGTCGGGAGCCAATCTGGCCGGTGCCGAGTTGTCCGGCGCGGAGATCGACGGCCACACTCAACTAGACGAAAAATGGCGTCTGGTTTGGAATATCGTCAACGAGAAGGGTAAGGTGACTGGCTTGGCCGGTGCCAACCTGCGTGACGCCGCTCTGGCCGGTGTCACCTTGGAAGGTGCCAACCTGAATGGCGCCGACCTGAGTGGCGCCATCCTGCGCTATGCCATCCTCACCGATGCCGATATGACCGGCAGTTCACTGCAACGGGCCGATTTGCACGAGGCCGACCTGGCTGGGGCGAATCTGGCTGGCGCCGATTTAAGCGAAGTGCAGGGACTGACCAGAGAACAGCTCGAATCGGCCAAAACGTATACGGCCGCGCGGCTACCCGACTATCTCAACGGGCGGGAGTAAACTGACGTAGACAGACCGTCCGTCAGATCAGAACGCTCAGCCCGACCAGACCGATAAGGAGGGGCGTGGCGAGCATGAGGGCACCGCACAGCGACCAGCCGACAAAAGCGAGCCGGTCAGCGCCCTCGGCCCGTGGTGGTGAGGTCGTGAGCCCGAGGCGTTGGCGTAACTCACCAATTGGAGTTGAAAACAGGGCATCATTCAGCTCGGCTCGATAGAGATTGGTACAGTGCCGCCCGCGGACAAAGGCCCGATACACGGCGGCCGGGTTGAGCAGCAAGCCGATGGCCGTGACCTGGAGGTTGAGAAACCAAGCCGCATAGTGGTGCGCGCAATTGGAGGAGATCTCCCAGGCGGAAATCTCGGCCTCGCCAGTCCAACTCGTGGTGTATTCAGTCAGGACGTGATGAATATCGTGAAAGCGGACCGCCCGAATACGGGCCTGGGTATTCGGAAGAAAGAGGGGCAGGGGGCCGACCTTGAACCTGATCCATCGGTCGCTATAGCCGCCATCGCCTAATTTGTTGACGCGAAAGTACTGAGTCCGTCCGTCTCTCACAGTAAGATTATCAGCGTACTGGCTCATCCTTGCTTACGCGAACTGCTTCAGAAAGCCCAGCAGTGCCTCGGTCACCTGTGTCGGGCGTTCCATTTGCACCCAATGGCCGGCGCCCTCGATATACACCTTACCCCGTAAATCCGTCACAAAGTGATCCATCAGATCAACCCAGCCGCCGCCGCCAAAAGACAGGACCGGGTCTTTCTCCCCGGCAATAAAGAGTGCGGGTCGTTCGATCCTGGCGTTTTCCAACTGTGGGGTCAGCTCAAGATTGCGATCAATATTACGGTACCAGTTGAGCGGACCACGAAAACCACTCTGCTCGTACTGGGTGACATAGTAATCGAGGTCCTCTTCCGTCAACCAGGCCGGGAGCGTTTCCGGCTCGGGCAGGCCATCGAGAAATTGTGCGGTTGCGGGTTTCTGCATCAGCATGGCATTAGCCGGGGCATCGCCGGACGCGACATAATAGGTCTGGCGTAAGGTCTTCCGAATATCCGTTTCAAACTCCGCTTCCGCCACCCCCGGCGTTTGGAAGTAGACGATATACCAGAAATTATCCCCGAAATTCTCTTGTCTGGTCATGGTCCCGGCCTGACCGCGCACATAAGGGACGCTCAGGCCGGCAACGGCTCTGACCCGCTCCGCGTGGAACAGGGCCGTATGCCAGGCAACGGGTGCCCCCCAATCGTGGCCGACAACGAGAAACTGCTCGTGGCCCAGGGCGGTTGCCAGGCCGGCAACATCATGGCTGAGGTCTACGATATTATAGGCGTCTACGGCTTCGGGGCGATCACTGCCGCCATAGCCACGTTGGTCCGGGACCGCAACCTGAAAACCGGCCTCGACCAGGGGATCGATCTGATGTCGCCATAAATACCAGCACTGCGGAAAGCCGTGGAGGAGAATGACGAGCGGTCCATCGCCCTCAACAACCGTGCGTAGGCGAACGCCGTTGGTATCAATCATCTGAAAGTTCCGGTTTTGCATGGACGAACTCATGAGAACTGCATCCCTCCAGGTCAGGCCGTATTCGTTTGTCTACTGATTCGCTTCACCCCACCCCCAAGGCGGGGGTAGGGTAGCGCCGCCTACTTCGCGTTGGGCTGGCCTTGGGCGATATCGGCGATGGCCGGACGATAGCCGGTGTCTTTTTCGTAGCGCTCGATTTCCTTTGCCACGGCGTTCATGGCTCCACCAATCAGCGTGTCGTGGTCTGTCCGGCACCACTCTCTGGAAGACACGGCTCGATCGGCGGAACTCTGAACGTGGGGAAAGACTTCTTTAGCCAACAGCTCATAGGAGTTGAGACAGGCCTGACGCTCGGCCCAGTCATTCGCCATCAGCATATAACAGCCAAAACCACCGGACTGTTTGGTCAGCCGTTCGAGTTGAGCGACCGCATCGTCCGGCGTGCCAATGACCGCCGTTCCGGACTCAATCAGCGCTTGGGGCCATTTGCGCGGGTCTGTTTCCTCGGGGGCGAGGGGCAAGGCCACTACGTTCTGGAAGTAATCGACCCAGTCATAAATGCCGTACTCGACCTCTTTGAAAGCCTGTTCGCGGGTAGGCGCGATATGCATCGGTCCGACTAAGCGCCAGTCTGACCGATCAACTGTATGGCCGTATTCCTCGGCCTGGTCGTTCCAGACCTTCCAGTGATCGCCCAGAACGGCAAAGCCGCCCATGCTGGTCGCGCCCAGTGAAAGCAGGCCGGCACCATAGCGGCCGGCAGTCCGGGGGCCGGCCGGCGACACGGTTGCGGCGACCGCAATTTCAAAGTGCGGGTAGGTGTACGGCCGGAGTTGGAGGCGGGCGTCTTTCAGTGTGAACCAGTCGGTCTCCATATTGACTGGTTCGTCCGAGGTCAGCAACTGTGTGATCGCGCCGAGTGACTCTTCCATGCGTATGCGTTGTGTGTCAGGTGGGATGCCCATCATATACGCGTCCGACGGCAAGGCTCCCGGACCAACGCCGAACATGGTCCGCCCGCGCGTCATATGGTCGAGCTGAACAATACGGTCGGCCAGGATCAACGGGTGGTGATAGGGCAGCGAGCTCACACCGGTGCCTAAGCGAATATGGTTCGTCCGCTGGGCTGCCGCGGCAATAAACACCTCGGGCGAGGCAATGATTTCCAAACCGGCCGAATGGTGTTCGCCGATCCAGGCTTCGTCATAGCCTAGCTCGTCCAGGCGAACGATCAGCTCCAGGTCACGCTCAATGGCGAGTGTGGGGTTCTGACCCGCGGGGTGAAACGGAGCCATAAAAATACCAAAACGTAACGGGCGTTCCATACTCTTTCCTCCAGTTCCCGAGCGTGACGGCCAGCCCCTATTGGTCAGGCTGCCGTTCCAACTCGGTGGTAACACGGGACAATCGAACAACGTAAGCAAACCATAGCGGACTCTCTGCTGGGCCTCAATGCGCGACGTGGCGTCTCAGCTTGCATTTTCCCCCTCACCCCGACCTCTCCCCCAGGGGAGAGGAAGCAGCTCTTCACGCCTCAAGCAAACCTAAAGCCTGGTAGGTCGCGCGTTCAAAGCGCTCATACACGGGAATGGCCTTGACATCAAAAAAGGGCAAAATCTGCATCATGATGACGCCGGCGACTCGCTTGGCCGGATCAATCCAATAATAGGAGTTGAAAATGCCGGCCCAACTCAGGCTGCCCGCCGAGCGTGCCTCCGGCAGCGCGCTGGTATTAATCAAAAATCCCAGGCCGTGTTTATGCACGATACCGGGGGAGAATCTCACATCGTTGGAGAGCGGCGGGACAGCGGTGGTCATGTCTCCGGCAGCGAGGTCGCCGATATGGTTCTCTGACATCAGCGCAACCGTCTCGGGCTTGAGGAGCTGCTGCCCGTTGTGACTGCCGCCCTTGAGCATCATCTGGACAAAAGCCAGATAGTCGGCCGCGGTAGAACTCAGTCCGTGTCCACCGCTCTGGTATTCGGCGTCGGGAGTCACCAATTCAATATCCGCCGGGACGAGCGTGCCGTCTTCACCACGCTGATGGACGCTGACCGTGCGGGTCTCCTGTTCCGCAGAACGTGTAAAACCGGTGTCCGTCATGCCCAGCGGCTCAAACACATTCCGGGCCAGATAGTCGCCCAGCGTTTGGCCGCTGACGGCCTCAACCAATTGACCGACCCAATCCGTGTTAATCCCGTACTCCCAGCGTTCTCCCGGATCGCCTACCAGCGGCATATGCAGAGCTGCCTTTTTGCCGCTACCAATGCCCGGTTCCCCGGTGGCTTCCTGGTATTGGCCGAGACCGGGATTCCAGATCTCATAGCCAAACCCGGCGGTATGGGTCAGAAGCTGACGGGCGGTGACGGGTCGTTTGGCCGGACGGAGTTGGGGTTGGCCGGCGGCGTCAAATCCTTCCAGCACCTCAAGCTGAGCGAGGGCAGGCAGGATTTCGCCCAGCGGCTGATCAAGGCCGAATTTCCCCTGCTCGTAGAGCTGCATGGCCGCGACCGAGGCAACCGCTTTGGTCATGGACGCGATGCGAAAGACGGTGTCCGTGGTCATGGCCGGGCCGGCATTGAGCTTGCGCGTCCCAAACGCGCCGGCGTAGACCGGCCCCGAGTCAGTGGCGACCATGGCGACCACGCCCGGAATATCTCCGGACTCTACAGCCTGATTCAAAACGGCATCAATCTGTTGCATGGCTTTCCCTTCCTTTCATTCCTGTGTGGTATCCGGTGTGACTTTGATGGCTACGGTCTTGCCCGACTCCACGCGGCTAACACGTGGCCGCGCAAAGCCCAACCAGGCAAGCCAGTATTTGTTGTTATAGGCTTCACCCATGCGTTCGACGATAGCCGCGTCCGTAAAAATCTCGGCCTTGCCGATAAACGTAGGACCGTCTTTCCCTCCGACGGCGATACGCACCGCGTTGCGACCGCTTGTAATACGCTTGGCTTTATACGAGCTTGGTGAGGCGGTGAGATAGATCACCTCATCGGCATACCAGAACCAGACCGGCGCCGCGCTGCTCCACTCGCCGCTCTTGCGTGTGGTGGAAACATAGATCTCCTTTGCCGTCTGGAGCTGCGCAATCGTATCGCTATCCAGAGCCGCTGCCGTCCGGACCATGCCTGGAATGAGTCCGGTCAGGCAGAGCATGAGTAGGATAAGCAGTGCGGAAAAGATAGACATCGTATCCTCCAGGCGAGCGTATTATTCTGCTTCGAGCGCGTCCGACAGGCGCACGAAGGCGTTAAAAAAATCTTCTTTGAATTCCTGGACAACAGCAGCGGCTGACATCTGGAGATTCATCAGTCCGACCCCCTGGCCGACCCAATAGGTTGCCAAGTCCTTGGCCCCGGCATGACCACTCTGGGAGAGTTTGTCCACTCTGCCCAGGGCAGGCTCGGTGACCAGGGATTGCAGCGGCATCGGCAGGGGCGCGGGGCTGTCCTCAGTCTCCCAGGCATCTGTCCACGGAGACCTGAGTTGACGAGAATACTTGCCCGTACGGGCTTTTGATCGCACGGTATCGCGGGATGAGGCGTGCAACATTTTTTCCTTGACGACCGGATTGGTCTCCGCCTCGCTCGTCGTCAGCCACACCGAACCCGTCCAAGCCCCCGCGGCTCCCATGGCCATACAGGCGGCCATTTGGCGACCTGTCACAATACCGCCCGCGGCTAAAATCGGGATATTGCCATACGGCTGAATGGCTGCATGAATTTCGGGAATCAGCACCAGGGTCGAGACATCGCCGCAATGGCCGCCGGCCTCTCCGCCGGCCGCAATCAGAATGTCCACCCCGGCCTGCACCTGGCGGATGGCATGCTTTTTTGCGCCAACCAGGGCGGCGACTCGCACGTCGTGTCGTTTGCCCATCTCCAGCATGATCCTGGGCGGGACGCCCAGCGCGTTGGCCACGAGTTTGATCGGATGCGAAAAGGCCACCTCCAGGGTTTCGGCCGCGCCGCTGGCCTGCATATTCTGGCTGGCACGAAAGGTCTCGTCGCGAAAGCTGTACAGCCCCTCCGCCGAGATATCGTGCTGGGCCAGAATCCCGGCTGCGAACTGAAAATATTCTTGAGGAATAGCCGCCTCGACCTTGTTGCGATTCAGTCCGCCAACACTCACCTCGGCCATCTTGTTGGGGACAATCAGATCGATGCCGTACGGCTTGCCCTCAATGTGCGCATCAATCCAGCGCAACTCTTCTTCCAGGCGGTCCGGCGGATGGGCGACCGCGCCAAACACCCCCATGCCGCCCGCCTTGGAGACCGCCACCACAACATCGCGACAGTGGGTAAACGCAATCAGGGGAAACTCAATGCCAAACATTTCGCAAATGGGAGTGTTCATGGTTACGCTCCTAGTCACGCTCCTGGTCACGCTCCTGGTCAACGAGGGCTCTGACTTCAGCCGGACTCGGGCCGCCTGGACGGAGGAGGACGATGGCGTCGTCAAACCCGGCTTGGGCAAAACGCTGGAGAATTGCTCTGGTCTGTCCCAGATCGTGATCGGCCGTCAACTGAATGGTGGAAACCATGGCTCTTCGCCCGCCGGCGGCGCGATAGCGTCCGAGGGAGTCTATGACTTGGTCGGCGGTCCGGTAGAAAGCGGAAGCAACCCAGCCGTCAAAGTCTTTTGCGGCCCGCTCTACCCCAGCGCCCCAGCTACCGAAAATGAGGGGTGGACCGCCCCTGAGCGTTTTCCACGGCGTCAGGTCACAGTATTCATTCTTCCCCTCGGCCAGCAGTCGTTTCAATTGCGCCAGGCTGGTATCGAAGGTTTTGAACCGATCCGCATAGGAGCGCTCGAAGGCGATGAAGTCCGTTTCCGTAGACCCCGCCCCAAGGCCGAGCGTGAGACGATCCCCACAGATTTGCATCAGAGAGAAAACGCGATGCGCCAGTTCGGTCGGCTGGTACAGCGGAAGCTGGAGAACCGCTGTCCCCAGTTCGACCTCCCTGGTTGCCGTTGCCGCGCTTGCCAGCGCTGTAAACGGGTCCGGCAGCATAAACCCTCGGCCCACCGCCTGAGCCACCCACAGACTGTCGAAGCCCTCTTCGGCATAGCGTTTTGCCTGCTCCGCCAGATCGGTTGGCTGGGGCTGCGATGATAAGAGACCGATGATTGCGCCGAGCCGCATGTCACTCCAACCCTATTTCTTTTCCTTCTTCTCCAGGTCGCGCAAAAACTGAATGTTCAGCTCAAGTCTTTCCCCCAGCCACAGGGCGCGGTGCGAATGGTCGGCGATATCATCGTCAGTCCGCGGGTGAATCAGGACGTTGAGACCGGAATGATTCAACATCAACCAGGGAACGAGGGTCTCAAACTGCTCCGGCTGAAAGGCGACCTGATACATGGATTGCGGATGCGGCCCCACCGGCTTGTCGCGCCAGCGGCCCATTTCGACCTCGAATTGATCGCTTATGGCTTCACGTATGCCCGCCGCAGTCGCGCGGGTGGACTCATCATAATACACATGCGCGTGGAACCCTTTGATTTCGCTCTTGTCCTGTTGCATGGGGCCTCCCTTGTGGCTGGAATGGTGTTATCGAACGCCGCGCGTATTATCGCCGGCCGGCTCTCCGGGCTGCGGCTGCATAGAAGTGATTGGGCACCGCGCCTTCCATTTCGGTGACCCAACTGAAGATTTCCTGAATGATCGGATCGTCAATACGCTCTGGTTTATTGATTGCCACACGGGCCATACGTCACCACCTGTTGATTGTTGATTGGAGCGCTACGGGTGTTTGGTCGGTCCGGCCTCCGTTCTTTAATACCCCGCTACGGACCTGTGTGCAAAGCCTTTGGATTCTGCGGGGTGAAAGCAGGCCGGGCAACCACAGGGGGTTGCCCCTACGACCTGCGTTCCCTCTCCCCTGGAGGGAGAGGGCGAGGGTGAGGGGGCCAATCGGTCAGGCGGCAGCGACGGTTTCGTAATACGGCGAGGGGAGGGTGGGGTAGACCTGGAAGACGTGGCGGAATACCTCATCCGAGCGCTTTTCCACTTCCCCCTCCGTATAGCTTTGCGGCAAACCGGTGGTATCACTCCACAGAAAGTCTTGGATGGTAACGCGCACCGCGTCGCAGGTCGCCTGCTTGTCGCGCCACTGATCGACGCGCAGTTTCTCGCCCTTCAGCGTCGCTAGCAACTCGGTGGCAACGGTCTTAATGCGCCGGATGTCGGATTTGCTCAGGTGCGGTTTCTTGAGAAGGTCAAAGACGGCCAACGACTCTTCATCAAGGCCCTCACGGGCCGCTCGGCTCTGCTCTTCATCCAACTCCTGCACCAGCTTGAGCAGCGCCTCAAAGGTCTGCTCAATCGTCACGCGGTCCTTCTCTCGGTTGTATTGGGCAACGATCTCTTCGTAGTGGCGCTGAAAATCGGTCCGCAACGGGTTCTGTTGCAATAACCGCCGCAGCCGGCTTTCTACACTGTGGCGCAGGTTCTGGACAACAGTGTTTCTGGTCGGGCTGCGCGCAAACTCGTGCTTCAACCGCTCGAAATCAATCCGGCTGATGTCATAGGGCTCCTGTTTTTCGGTCACGGCATCAGGCTGGACATCAATGGCCTCGTCCACCACTTGGTGCAGAGTGCGAATGATGGCGCTGATATCAGCCTGCTCGCGGTCCTGTTGCAGGCTCTTGTAGATAATGTTGATGGCATCGCGTTCACGGCGGTAGACATTCACGCCCGACACATTCAGGCAGGCCCGGAACTTCTTGAACACCTCCCGGCATAAGACCTCGAAGCGCTTACGGGCCTCGTCGTTCTCATTCGCCGCCTCCTTGCAGGCCACAATGGCGGCGTTACGCTCGAAGCCGGACAGTTCGATCACGTCGTCCAGTGGTGCGCCACGCTCGTTGAGAAAGGTCCGCACCAGGGCAATCGCCTCGGCCAGGTCAGCCAGCAACTCTTCCTTTGGTCTGGCCGGATCGATTGCCCCACCGTCCGGCCGGGTGCCGGCGAAGATCGCCAGTGCTTTCCGCAGGTGAGTCAGGATGCCGCAGTAATCCACGATCAGACCGTTGTTTTTCCCTTCGTTGACCCGGTTGGCGCGAGCAATGGCCTGCATCAGCGTATGGGCCTTGAGGGGTTTGTCGAGATACAGCGTGGACAGGCTCGGTACGTCGAAACCGGTCAGCCACATGGCGCACACAATGGCGATGCGGAAGGGGTGTTCCTCTTCTTTGAAGGCTTCGTCCAGCGCCATTCGCTGCATATTGCGAAAGCGTGGCTGGCTGCGCATGGATTCAGGCAGTTCCATGCCGTCCTTGATGAGGCGGCGGTGCGGGGTGATGTCCAACTCCCATTTACCGAACTTTTCTACCTCGCCCTGCTCCTCGCTCACCACTACCGCCGCGCGGGTCTCACCCATCCAGTTGATTTGCTGCGTCAGATGGCTCTCCTCTTGCTCGTCGGTAGCCGCCGACTTCTTCGTAGCCAACTCCCTGATGCGCTCTTGCCAGTAGAACTCGATCAGCCGGTGCATCCGCACGCAGGTGATTTTATCAATACACACCAGCATGGCCTTGCCCGTCTCCCAGGCCGTTGAATAATGCTGCACGAAGTCTCGGGCTACCTGGTCGAGGCGTTTATGTGCGGTAATGATGTGATAGTCGCGCTTCAGTTCCCGTTCCAGCCGCTGTGCTGTGTCGATGCCGTCGATTTCCAGTTCATCCAGCTTGTCGGCAATCCGCTCGTTCAGGTCGCCGATGGCCACGCCCAGGTTCTCGCCTCGGGCGTCGTAATAGAGCGGCACGGTAGCCTTATCCTTCACTGCTCGCTGAAAATCGTAGGTTGAGACGTAGTTGCCAAAGACCTGCCGCGTGATTTCGTCGTCCTTGAACAGTGGCGTGCCGGTGAAGCCGATATAGCTGGCGTTCGGCAGGGCATTACGCAGGTTGAGCGCCAGCGTGCCGTACTGGGTGCGGTGGGCCTCGTCGGTGATAACGATGATATCGTCGCGTGCGGTATAGTGCTCGCCCTGGCCCAGGTCCCGATTGAATTTCTGGATCAGCGAGAAGACGTATGCCTTATGCTGGGCCAACAAGTGGCGCAAATCTGCGCCGCTGGCGGCCCGGCAGGGGTCTTTGTCGTGATCCACCACCCCGCAGCCGGCAAAGGTCTTGTAAATCTGGGTGTCGAGATCGTCACGGTCGGTCAACACCAGAAAGGTGAAGTTGCCGCCGAGTTTCCGGTGTACCTTGCGGGCAAACATCACCATTGAGTAGCTTTTGCCGGCCCCCTGAGTATGCCAGAAGACACCCAGCCGACGCTGGCGTATCTCTCGTTCACGTACCGCCTCAATAGCCCGGTTGACACCGAGGAACTGGTGATTGCGGGCCAGGATTTTCTTTGGCTCGCCCGAGGACTCATCAAAGAGAATGAAATTCTCCACCAGGTCCATGAAGTTCCGCTTGTCACAGACGCCCTTGAGCAGCGTCTCCATGTCCACCACGCCGGGGTCCGCCTCGTCGAGCCGCTTCCACTCGTGGAAATGCTCCCACTTGCTGGTGATGGAACCGAGCTTGGCCTTCTCACCGTTGCCGAACAGGACAATGGCGTTGTGGTGGAACAGGTGAGGAATAGTGTCGCGGTAGTCGGAGTAGTTCCGCTCAAACGCGGTCTGAAGGTTGCGATGGATGTTCTTGCACTCGATAAACAGCAGCGGCAGTCCGTTGACAAAGCCGACAATATCGGCCCGGCGGCGATACAGGTCGCCCCGCACCCACAGCTCGCGCACGCACAGAAAGTGGTTGTTCTCCGGCTCATCAAAGTCGAACGCCCGCAGGCGTTCCCGCACCAGCTCGTCTTTGTCGTTGCGAAAGGCGACCTGCACGCCGTCACGGATAAGGGCGTATTGCTCGCGGTTGGCGGCGACCAGGGTTTGTGAGGTCACAGGAGTGGTGAGCTGGCGCACGGCCTCAGCATAGGCGGCCTCGGGCAGACCCGGATTCAGGGCTCTCAGTCGCTCGCGTAGTATACGGGTCAGCACCACCTCGCGGTCGGAGGCACGGCCCAGCAGGCTGTCCGGTCCGAAGTCTTCGTTGTTATGGGCATAGACCGACTCCCAGCCGAGCTGGTGTTCCATATAATCGGCGGTCGTTTGCTGAACGAGCGTGTCTTCGGTGTAGGCTGTTGATGTCATCGCCACTTATGCCGCCATCGTGCGGACGCCGTAGAGCGGGATGCGGGCGTCCCTGGTGACGAGAATCAGTCCTTCGGCTTGGGCCTGGGCGACCAGCATCCGGTCGAACGGGTCGCCGTGGTGCGGCGGAAGGGCGCCGGCCTGCTCTGCGTGAAAAAATGTAAGGGATAGCGGTGTAAAGCCCTGCTCTTTTATGCTCGCTTCCAGGTTGTCCGGGGCCTGAAGCTTCCCCAGCGCACGCTTGACAGCGATTTCCCAGACGCTGACAGGGCTAACGAAGACTTCGTTTTGCGCATCCTCTAAGGCTGCACGGGCGCGCTTGCTCAACTTCCGGGGTTCGGTGAGCGTCCATAAGAGGGCATGGGTGTCCAGCAGGAAACGCTCCATTATTCGTCTTCATCCGGGAATATCTTTGAGTTGTAGAACGAGTCGATAAACTCCTGGGGTGTCTCGTCAAAGTCCGGGGCAATCCAGATTTGGCCCTTCAACGCCCCGAGTTTCCGTTTGGTCTTCGGCTTGCGATACGGCTCCAGCCGCAGGTAGGGCTCACCAGCCTTGGCGATGACGATTTCCTCGCCCTCCCAGGCCAATTTGCCCAGCTTCGAGAGCTGTGACTTTGCCTCGTGCATATTTACTTTCATCAGGCTCTCCAGATAGCTAAGTTGGGCTAAGGCTATAAGGATGCTCTAGCTCCGTCAAGGTGAGAAGCGAGTCGTTTGGGTATCTTCAGCACGTCAGTGATCGATCCAGACCGCAGTATCGACAAGGATCATGTGGGGCGTTGAAGGAGACTCCTAACTTGTAGGGTACTTGCAGGGTAGCTTGTGGGGTACTTGGTCCCGACTTGGTCCCGACTTGGTCCCGACAATCTCGCCCTTATCCGTGACCCCAAGCAGGATGACGCCCCCGGAGGCATTGGCAAAGGCGCACATCTCTCGTCCAAGGTCGGACGGCATGGAACGTTTGAACTCGGATGTGAATCCTTCGCCTTGGGCAAGCAAGGCCTGGAACTCTTGCGCGTTCATGTCGGCTCGGTCCGCTGTTCGCGGAGGATGCTCAGTCCTCCATCTTATTGACGAATCACACGGACAGCATACCATACATCAATGGCGAAGATGATAATCTCTTAAAAAGGAAGCGCAAAATGTCAGAGGAATATCAGTTGCACCTCCAGATCAAGCGGCTGGAGACCGGAGAATATCTTGCAACAGCAGACGATTTCCCCGGTCTGGTGGCTCAGGGGAGGACCGTAGCCGAAGCGGTGGAAATTGCTCAGGACGTGGCGAGAAAGCTGATTGAGTCCTACCGGGAACATGGCGACCTCTTGCCAAAGGGCTTGCGCCCCATGAACAGGGCGGTCGTAGAGTTGGATGTCTCTATTGGTGTCTGATGGGGCGTCTGGCCGGTTTCACTATGAGCGATTTGAGTTTGCTGAGATGCCTTTACGCGAGTGTCGAGGCATATGGGACCCTGATAGATAGAGCTATTCAACAGCTTGGGCAGGGGAGGGTTGATCCGACCGGGCCAGATCAGAAGCAACTCGCTCAGCTCCTTATCAACGCAAGCGATCAAGGTCTGGAATCCCAGTCGCTTGACGCCTTGATGCTAGACAGCCTGCTCAGAACAAATACGGGCGAGCCTTTATCGGACTGGAAACGGCTTGGTGAGCAACTTCAGAACGGTGATGTAGACCAAGCCTACCTGAGACAACTCGAAGTGCTTGCTCAAGGATTAGAGTAAGAGCGAGTGGGGGTAGCCGTAGCCCACCTATATGTATGAGATGAGTTCTAATAATCAATTCAGACTAAAAAATGGTGATTCTAACGAAGAAGTCTTCTCCTATATGGTATTTTTAGTTTGGAGCACATGGCCTGAGTGATATTTTCCCTAATGGTATGCGTATTCATATAGTTCTGAGTTTTTAGGGATATCATCCGTTCTATGACTTTATTTCTCTTGTGAGTGGCAAATAATTTTTCAAAATATCTCTTTTCCTTGTCTTCAAAATTTTCAATTGAGTCCAACATAGCAGCGTAGCCGACCAAGTCGTAAGCTGGTGTTGATTTAGTCTTAACTATTTCCTCCACCAATCCCCTAATTTCTGGCTTATTTACAGCAGTTGCCGTTTTGTCGATGAGAGTAAGCGTTGCAATAAACATTAAAAACTGAACATCTTTGCGGATTTGTTCTATAGTAAATTCCGGGCTTCTTTGACGTACGAAGTGGGCAAAATCGTTGATCTGTTCTTCGTCAAGAAGAATGAGCTTGATTATACGAAGGCCCCCATCAGTAACGATCTCAATAATTTCCTTTATCTTACTTTTCTCTAGATTCCCGTATTTATTCCTGAGTATCTGACCAAGTATTTCGTTACTTTTAAGTATACGGTAGATTTCCTTGAAGGATTCATGGACACCTTCCTCATCGTGGTCGAAGCCTGTATCTCGACCGTCTTGTAAATCTCGCTGTTTTCGGACTTCCTGCCTCTCGTGCTCCACACTGTTATTTGAGGATACGTCCTCCGGTATGGTTTTTACGATTTCCTGGAAAGTCTTGGTTTCTTGATCATTCAGAATAGCCGGTTTGACATTATCCAGAGAAGTCAACGTTCGAAGCAAAATTTCATCTATAATATTATTATCCCTACTATGATGGATGATAAAGATTAAGGTTAGACAGTTCGTATTGACGAAACTTTTATAGGCCATTTCCTCGATGATGCCTTTGTGCGCTATGGAGTTATCCGATAAATATTTACCCAGGAAATAATAGTACATATAAGGATTTCTGAATTTTCTATTTTTAATAATGCCATAGTCTTGATTCTGTAATCTGTTGATTATCGTATCCTTGATAAGGAATTGCTTTCCGTAGATCGTCTTAAAATCGTCAAATTCATCTTCGCTAAGTGAGTGCGCTCCATCTCTCCCTTTTCTATGAATGTAAAAAGCTAGGTGACAGCTAAAATTGATGCAGGCGTTAATTTCACTGTCTTCCTCTCGTATCCCTGATTTCAACAGGTGCGCGAGTATCATCACATAATAGCAGTGACCATAAGATGTTATACCAAGATTCCGCGGCATGAATCCTTCATATGTTTGTAATATTGAGAGAATGTAAAATGGGTACCTGGGAAGGATTTTGTTGCTGAGAATTATGGAATTGATATTGTTTTCTATCTGATCAACTCTCCCGTCGGTGATTGCCTGGCTCTCGTCCGACAACTCGGACCATTTCCTGAGCAACTTCTCTTGTTTTACTTGGGTCAATGGGTTGATTTTGATATGGGTGAAATCGGCCAGATGTGGTTCGTTCATCCAGTAGGTGCTGTATACATCAGAAGAGACCGTAACAATAACATTACGGAAATGCTTCTTGGCGAACACTATATGGTCCATTGATTTTCGTTGATCAGAAAGATTGTCAAATAGAATAGTGATGTTCTCTTGCTCTCGCCATAAAGAGAAATCGCCACGAAATTGATTTCTATAAATTCCTTCATAAACCCTCTCTGTTGGGGTCTTTCTTTCTATTTCCTTCAGGTCAATCAGCAGTGCTGGCTTTTGCTGTTTAGCGAGGGTGAGGAAAATATGGCGGCAAAGAGCGGTTTTTCCACTCAGTCCCTCTCCGTCAATCAAAACATATTTTTCGTCAATTATTTGATTTGCATCTTCGAAAATCAGGGTTCTCTTTTCGCTCAAGCTGTGGATGGATGGAAATACGAATAGATCGTCTAAAGTGATGTTCTGCTTTCGTTGCGAAATAAAATCTGTGCCGGATATCTCTGATATGTATTCTTTTTTCGGAGTAAGGTTCATTCTAATATCGTTAATCACGCTCTTTATGCCTTCATAAATTTGTTGCCAAGCTATATCTCTGTCATTGAACTGAGTGACTGGCTTTCCATCCTGCGGTAGGACCAGAAATTCTCTCATGTCATCAAAATCTCTCCAGCTACATTGCCTGATAATGATAGGGATGATTCTTGCTTTCCCATCTTGGGACAGTTGTTTTGCATAACTCCACTCTTTTTTACATTCTTCTGAAGCAAGAAAATTTCGGCTAATTAAAAACGTAAAAATATCTGACTCTTCCATGTTCCGATTTATCGTATCGTCTATACGCTGACCGGGGAGTATGCATCCATCGCTCCATTGTTTAAGGCCATCATCTTCCAGCAGTTTTAGAGTGCTTTCCATCGTTTCCTTGAAACTGGAATCCTTATGGCAATAGCTATAAAATAGCCTCATTGGAAATAATGAATCTTTCCTCATCTCTTTCCCCCTATATCCACCGAAATCGTTTATAGCGTGGAGGCTATGGGAATATTTCTCTAGGGTCTACTACTATTAGACTTCCGGCACCGTCCCCACTCATCAGCCGTGGCAACAACAACTCGCGAGCTTGAGCGAGTTTCCGTGTTTCATGCGAGAGCGCGTCAATCTGTCGTATCATCGGAGTGACATGGTTCGAGAACATCCGAATGACGGATTCGTCTGGAACTAGGAAGGGAATCTGTCTGAAGGTGTCGCGGATAATGGCGTCGAAGACAGACCCGACAGCCCGACTACGGAACTGCTCAACGCCTTCAACGAGCGCAAAGTAGAGAAAATGCTGGTTGAGGGGTGGTTGAGCAATTAGCGCGTAGCATGTCTGATTCATAGCCATGTCGGTCTGCGCGAGCGTTAGTTTGCCAACGGTGCCGCGTGCGGTGATGAAGAGCGTGTCCTTGGGATACAATCTGCTGCTACAGTTGCGGAGACCGTCTTCCGTTAGGGTCCTTTCGGTGCTGAACGTGTAGAGACAATCAGTTGCATCCTTTGGGGTGAAGAAGGGAATATCGTCCCCCCAGTAGCTGGGTACGCTTGTCTTGGGGGTGCCTCCGCTAAGGACATCCATCACTTCAAATGCAGTCCTCCTCTCCCACCCCTCCGGCACCCCATCTTTAACCCTGACGTGCTCATACCCAGGGAACCGAAGCCGCACGAACCACTCCTTGTACAGCAGCCGCGCCGCCTGCTCCAGCAATTGAATCCGTCGCCGGTTGTTTTCAATCAGGGTGTCGTAGGCGGAGATTATTTCTGAAACCCGCTTTTGAGTCGGCAAGGGTGGGAAGGGAAAACCAATTTCGGCGATCCTATAAAGCGCTAGCTTCGGTTGAGAGGTCCCGCCTGTAAGGTTTGCAATCTGCCCTTGGCCAACCGATCCGCGCAAAAAGCACATCAGGTATCTATGGTCAACTTCATCCGAGAAGTTAGTGATTTTGGCTGCGTTCTCTGTAAGGCTTGCCCCCGATAGGTCTTCAGGCACGATGCCAACACGACCAATTGTCCCTGCGATACTGATGTAAACATCGCCTGCTTGAATCGTGTAGCGTTTTATCGCCTCAAATGTTTCTTCGTCGATGTACTTGAGATTTGAACGGTCAATACCATCATCGGCAAAGTCCACAACACGGAGATACGGATGAGCAGTTGGCCCGTCTAGTACAGATTTGCCTTTGGGTAGTCTCTTTCCTCCTTTTACCGTTGCAATCTCACCGATTTTCTTCACACTGATACTCATCCGCCCAATTCCTCAACCTTCATGCTCGGATGTATCCTTCAACAAATCCCCGTACATTTCCGGGTCCGGCTCAATTTCCACGACTTTTCCATCCCGCATGACCACAACGCCGGTGCCGGCCTGGTGGGCGATGAGGTGGGCGCGTCTGGCGGCACGCATGAGGGCGGCTGTCACGCCTTCCGTGTCTGTGTCGTTCGGATTTGGAGGCGTTTTTTCAGGGGGTTCTTTTATCATTGTCTTTCTTCTCCAGCAGGACCGGCGTTGTTCCGCTGTTGTTATACCACAACCAATCGTCAACACAGGGCCGGTATATTGTCTTGAAGTTACGGAGACAGGGAAGCGTCTTCTCGAACTTTTTTGGGATGGAGAGGCGAATGCGCTGGGGTTGAGTGGCCTGCGCTGACGCGCTAAACGTGGGGCCACTACGAAGGAGGGCGGAAGAATGACGACATTTCAGGTTGGACAATATGTCAATGTCTTGTGCGATATTCACCCAGGCGCGTTTCCTGGTGAATACTTAGTCACGCTTGAAACACACGATGGTGCGTCTTCAGGATTTGTCCGTGCCGAATATGTCACTCTCTCACAGACCGGTGAGGCCCAAGGTTCCATTCAAGGTATCGTCAGAGCGATAGAAGGCGACACCATTACTGTCCAACTTCCCGGTTCGTTTTTTACCACCGCTATGGGCTTAACGACGTTTCCCGCAAGTTGGGCCAATGAACACGTGACGGTGGCAGCCTAATTCCGGTTGCGCTATGGTACTCTCACAACCCGATATCCAAAAAGCGGTTGAAGATGGACACATTTCCTTCTCTCCTGCCTTGGAAGACAACCAGTGGGGTGAAGCCTCTGTTGATTTACGCCTCGGGTTCAGTTTTACCGTTTTACGGAATGATCTGACCGGCGTAAAAGTTTCGGTTGCTAATGGCTTACGGACACTTGGCGTCGGCGATTTCTGGCGAACAAAAGAATTGCAAGAGAAAGATGACTTGGGCAAAGCTGAGACGTACACTGTTGATCCTGGGGAATTCGTCTTAGCGATGACTCACGAGCGAGTCACCGTACCCCGCAATATGATTGCACTGATTGAGGGACGGAGCACTTATGCGCGTGTCGGCTTGAGTATGCATCAGACAGCGCCGTGGATTCAGCCGGGATGGGACGGACAAATCATTCTGGAGATCATGAATAATGGTCCGCTACAAATAGAGTTGACCCCCCTCAAGGATCGGCCGTGCCAGCTCACATTCTTTACTCTGAGTTCTCCTCTACCTGAGGATATGGCATACGGAGCACGCAAAACCGACGTGTATCAAGGGCAGACTCATCCTCTCAGACATGAGAGAAAGTAATTGCCCTCTCATACCCTACTACACCGTTTCAGAATGAGAGCTGAAAACAATACCGGCTCGCCCATTTCATACTTTGGCCTTCCATCTTCACACCTCTGGCCCGGCGATGATAATGACTTTTTTATCCGGCATTCATTGGTCCCCACTTCGTTCCCACGAAGCCCGAAGATCGCGTTGAAATGTCACCGGATCATCAATCTCACGGAAGGCCTGAATCTTGCCGACAAGGTCTGACAGGAAATCGGCGCTTTCTGTTTTCTCTTGTTCCTGTTCTTGCAGATACACGGCAACACGCGCTTTGCGTCCAAATGCCTCACGAAAGTCCGGCGGGAGTTTGCCATCTGTAGCGATGACTATTTCCTTCTCGATCAATTTCATAGTTCCTCCCTTATCGTATTGCTCAACAACTCCCCATACATTTCCGGGTCCGGCTCAATTTCCACAACTTTTCCATCCCGCATGACCACAACGCCGGTGCCGGCCTGGTGGGCGATGAGGTGGGCGCGTTGAGCGGCGCGGAAAAGAGCGGCTGGAGCTGCCTGCATGTCGGGGTCGGCCAATTTAGATATCGGGACTTTGTACTTGCTCTTTTTCATTGGCTGTCATTTCCCTGCTGCTTGGAATAAATAATCATTCCGAAGGTGTCTATGTGTCGCTTGAGAAGGGCGGAGTTTATGCGTTCGTAGGCTTTGAGGTCGCAGGTTTGTGGAATGTCGAGGTCTTCCAGGTCAAGGGCGAGTCGTCCGAGTCGGCTGTCGTCCACAATGCCGCGTGTGGCCAGGTCAATGTCGGAATACGCCTTGGCCTTGCCGGTCGCGCGTGAGCCGAAAAGCCTCACCTCTGTCAGTTCGGGATAGGTGGCGAAGATGCGGCTGAGCTTTGCCATAACTGTCGGAGGAAGGTCCGGCGCGCTCATGGGTCCATCGCCTCCAGGTTCAGGCGTTCGTGGAGTTCTCCAAGAATTGTGAGGTAGCGGCGCTGGATTCTGTCAATGACGATATCGAATGTGGCAGAGTCATAAGTGTGTGACATGAGATTGCGGTCGGTCAGCATATCGACCCACGTATCGCCGTCCTGAATGAGGTTGGACTGAAAAGCCTGACGGATGACCTGCCGGGGAGTCACTGTCGGGAGGGAAACGCCATCGTACTCCAGACGATCCTTGAGGAGATTCCACGCCAACTCAAAGGTATATTCAAAGCGCTGTATAACACCCTCGCGCTCCAGTTGGTTCAGCGTGCTGGCTTCCTCTTTGAGCGCTTCGCCCAGTAGGCTGAAAGCGCGGGAAAAGTTCCTGAATCGGTAGTGCCAGCGCACCTCTTCCGTCATTGCATTTCTCCCGGCGTCGTTCCTATGCCGTATAGTCTCTTCTCGATTGCCAAGTATTAGAGCAAATAATGCTGCTGTGCAGCCACCCGTTCGTCCTGAGCGTAGCAAAGCGAAGTCGAAGGACTGGATGCCGGATCAAGTCCGGCATGACGAGGACGTCCTGGCACAGCTACAACTCATCGTGAAACGCTCCAGTCCCCTTATGCTAATACCTTCCATGCTGGCATTATATCCCCAACGCCTCGAAATTCTTCTTGATGGTTGCGGCCAGACTGACGGCCTCGGCGTTGAGGGTGTCCAACTCGGTGTGAATCTCGCGCAGGGCTTGCCTGAAGTCGAAATCCTCGTCTTCTTCTTCGGGGGCGACGCCGACGTAACGGCCGGGGGTCAGGCTCCAGTCGTTGGCTTCGATCTCGGCCCGGTCCACCAGCTTGACCAGCCCGTCTACGTCGTACAGCTCGGCATTGGGGAAACGCTCGGTCAGCCAGTGGGCCTGCCGCCAGAAATAGCGTACCTGCTGGAGCTGTTCGACTGCGCGCTGGCGCGCATCGTCCACGGCCTTGCGGGCGCGGCTGAGGGCACGGCGCGACTTGGCGTCAGCCGCGTTCTCGCACGCTTCGCTCAGACGGGAGGCCAGCTTGTATATCAGGGCGGTCTGCCGGGCCAGGTCACGGCTGAATTCGGCCAGCGGGGCGAGGCGTTCGACACTGAGTTGGGGGGTGCTGGCGTGTGGTTCTTCACACGCCAATTCTTCGCTGGTGCGTTGAAACGCCTGGGCGTCGGTTTGAAACGTCGCCAGCGCTGCGTTCAGTTCTTTCTGAAGGTGGGTGAGGGCGGCGTCATCGGTCAGGGTGGTAAGGCAAGGATGCAGGGCCTCGTTCAGTGCGTCGAGCGTAGCGGCGAAGTCGGGCAGGGCTGGTGGTGTTTGGCCGTTTTCGGCTTGGGGGTTGAAACAGGCGGCGACATGGTCACGGGTGCGGCGGCAGTAGTCGGATACCAGGGCGAGAAACTTGTCGGTCTGGCCGCGATACAGCCAGACAATGGCCAGGAGGTTTTGCTGCTGCTCGGGGCTGAAGTCGTATATCTTGCGCGTGACCTTGCGGTAGACATTGCGGGCGTCGATCATCAGCACCTTGTCTCGGTGTTCCTGGGGCTTGGCGCGGTTCAGAAACCATAATTCGCAAGGGACGGTGCGGGTGTAGAAGAAGTTGGAGCGGATGGCGATCATGATGTCCACGTCGCCGGTCTCGACCAGCTTCCGGCGGACCTTGGCCTCACCGCCGCCGGCGCTTGACGCCTGCGAAGACATGACAAAGCCGGCCCGGCCCGTCTCGTTCAGATAGCCGTAGAAATAGCTGATCCAGACATAATTACCGTTGGAGACCTTGTCCTTCTTGTTCACACCGGGCAGGCCGAAGGGCAGGCGCGGGTCCTTCTCGATCTTGTCGGCGTCGATCTCGTCCACGTTGAAGGGCGGATTGGCCATGACGTAATCGGCCTTGCCGGCCAGTTCGTGCGGGTCTTGGTAATAGGTTATGGCCCGCTGAACGTTCCCTTCGAGGCCGTGGACGGCCAGATTCATCTTGGCCAGCCGGATGGTGGTGGTGTTCTTCTCCAGGCCACGGAAGGTAAGCTGCTCGGTAGGGCTTTGGCCGTGCTCTTCGACGGTACGCGCGCTCTGTACGAACATGCCGCCCGAGCCGCAGGCCGGGTCGAGCACGGTGCCGCGCTGGGGGTCGAGCACATGGGCGATGAGCGAGACCAGTGAGACCGGCGTGAAGAACTCTCCGTTGTCATGGGCCTTCTGGTCGGCGAACTGGGTCAGAAAATACTCGTAGATACGACCAAAGACATCGCCGGACACTCGCTTCAGTTCGTCCGGGTTGAGGAGGCGCAGGATATCTCCGAGGGTGGCGTTGTCCAACTTCTGATACTCGTTCTTGGGCAGGACGCCGCGCAGGCTTTTGTAGTTCGACTCAATGGAGTCCATCGCGTCCATGATGGCCTTGGCGTGGTCCGCGCCGTCGGGCAGAGCCACGAGATGATCGAACTGCGCCTCATGGTTCAGGAAAATAGCGCTCCGCCGGGAGAAATCTTCCTTGGTCAGCGCCCGCCGCTTGCCGCCCCGGCTCGGCAGGGTGGGTTCGATCTCCTCCCTGACCGTGAGATAGCGGCTGTAGGCGTGACGCAGGAATACCAGCCCCATCACGGGCAGGAAGTATTCGTTGCTGGCGTACTCGGAGTTGGCGCGCAGGGTGTCGGCTGCGCTCCAAAGCCGGCGTTCGATGGCTTCGAGGTGTTCGAGTTGGGACATGAGCGCTGTTTACAGCGGATGCTGGGACAGGAACTCCTTGAAAACACCGAGAAACGGCTCTCGGGCCGAGGACACAAAGCCGTGTCCGGCGTTGTCGAAGATGGCCAGTTGAGCATTCGGAATCTCTCGGGCCAGGATCTCCGAATTGGCAGCCGGGATCAGCACGTCATCACGCCCGGTGGAGACCAGGGTGGGGGCGGTGATCTCCTTGAGTTGCCGGTATACGCGGAGGGTCATGGTCGCATCTAAGTGACGCTTGTAAGCAAAGAAAGGCGTGGCATGTTCCAGGACGCGACGCATGGTGGCTTCGAGTTCATCCCGGTGGGCGGCGATATATTCTTGGGAGTAGGACAACTTCCAACCCTCCCGAACGGCTTCTTCCGGTGTCTGTCCGGCGCGGCCTTTGAGCGCCTCCATGGATTCCGGTGGGGCCGGGACGGAATGCTTGCCGCCTGGGGTGGTACAGCCCAGGGTCAGACTCGCGATGTGTTGCTGGTGGTGAATGCCGATTTCCTGGGCAATCATGCCTCCCATCGAAATACCGAAAATGTGTGTGCGCGGAATGTCGAGCGCACTGAGCAGGCCCACGGCATCACTCGCAAACAGCGCAATGGAATACGGCTCGTCCGGTTTATCCGACTGACCGGTGCCGCGATTATCATAGGTAATGACCTGATAGTCGTCGGCCATGCGCTCAACAAACTCACGATCCCAGGCCGCCGCTGGCCCGCCCAGCCCCATAATAAGCAACAGCGGTTGACCCTGACCCTGAACCGTATAATGCAGATTGATCCCGTTCACTTGTGCGTATGACATACTCTTCCTCCTTTGTGTGAACGTCTTATCCAGTTGCAGGGAGAAGCGCAAACCAGGAAGAGGACGCTATTTACCGATTCGTGCGGTTTGGTATAGGTCCATAGTATATGCAAACGGCTGTCTCCGAGCTTCCCGCTGTCCGTCAGACGGTGAAGGATCTGTCCCATATATCGACACTACGAGTTGTCTACCATCTGGCTGAAGTCTGGGCCGTGATTGGACTGGCGATCTGGCTGAGCGGCTGGGTGTTGCCTCCGTTGACGGGCATCTGGGGAGCGTGTGTCTACATCGGCGCGGTCGTTGTGATTGCCGCGCGGCAGCACGCCCTGATGGTCCTGGTGCACGAGGCGATTCATAAACGGGTCTCACGCACGGGATGGATCAACGATGCCTTGACCCGGGTGACCGCGGCGTTTCCGGTCTTTATCTCGCTCTCGAAATGGCGCTTCATCCACCTCTATCATCACCAGTATACGCAGACCAAAGACGACCCGGACCGGGCCATTTATGCCCGCTATCCCCTTGGCAGCCGACCGTTCTGGCGTCTGCTGGTCCGAGACGTATATGGTCTGAACGTCATCTCGACGCTGAAGTATTTTATTGATCTGCCCTTCGTGACGCGAAGCTTTAACCGGAAATTTTTGGGTGAGGAGCGCGCCAGCCGCTATCGGCAGGTTGCTGATATGGGGCTGTTCACGGCGTTTTGGGGGGTGGTGTTAAGCGGTGGTTCTCTCCTGTGTGGTTTGGACTTTGGGCGATACCTGGTGTTGTACTGGCTCGTACCGTATTGCACGGTGACCCAGGTCTTCTTTCGCATCCGGGGAGCGATTGAGCACGGTAATGTGCCCGATCCTGAAAACGCCTATCAACAGACGCGGACCTATTTCATGCCCGCAATCTTACGTTTTTTCTTTGCGCCCAAGCAGGTGAACTACCACCTGGAGCACCACCTGTATCCGTCCGTGCCCTTCTATAATCTCCCCCGGCTGCACGCCGTTCTCAGTCGGGCAGTCTATCCTGCCGAGTCCGGCTATTGCGAGCCATTCTCCACCGGTCTCAAAAAACTGATCTACGGATAAGAGGGGGAGACAGGCCCTCGACAAAAAAACAGGGCAGCCATACGGCTGCCCTATGTCTCTGCGGCTGTTTACATTTTTCTACAGATCGTACGCCCGGGCCGCGTTATCGCCCAGGATGTTCTGCCGGTCGGGTGGCGGGAGTTCCTTAATTCCATCCTGTAAGGTGTTGAGGGCATCCGGGAAGCCGTCAAAATGGGGGAAGTCGGTTGACCAGAAGAACTTGTCCGATCCCCAGCGAGCGGCTGCCGGCGAGATCATGCTTTCGTCCACATCGCAGCCGACCCAGACCTGACGGCGAAAATACTCGCTCGGTGGGCGCTTGCAGGCCGTCATGAAGCCGCTGTGGTTCCATTTACTATCCATCCGTTCGATAAAATGCGGCACCCAGCCGGCCCCAACTTCCAGCACCAGCAGTTTGAGGTTCGGAAAGCGTTCCAGGGTGCCACCCTCAAACATGCTGACAAAGGAAGCCTGGATATCAAAGCCCAGCGTGACCGACAGGAAATAGAAAGGCGAACCGTGAAAGGTGGTATGGTCATACCAGGAACTGCCGTGAAAGTCCGGCCGTGCAATCACGTGCAGGCCGACCGGCATCTGGATATCCTGGGCGACGGCCCAGAACGGATCGTAGGTCGTATCGCCATAGGCTCTCCCGTTTGCCGGGTATGGGGTGAGCATGACGGCTTTCAAGCCTAATTTTGCTGCGCGTTTCAACTCAACAATGGCGGCCTCGGGGTCCATGAGGGAGATGTGAGCCACCCCGTATAAGCGGTTGGGGTAGTGGCTGCAGAAATCGGCGATCCAGTCATTGTATACGCGGTTATAGGCCAGGGCGAGACCGGGGTCGTTGACCTCGCCTTCCCACAGCAGGCCGATGGTGGGAAAGAGTACGGCCGCGTCAATACCATCAGCGTCCAACTGCTTGATCCGCTCATGTGGGTCGTAGGCCCCCTTGGGACCATCCATATAAAGCTGGTCTTTGGAGAAGGCGAGCTCGCCGGGCTTGCCGAAACCGGAGGCTACGCCCATCCCCCTGATGGTCGGAGAAATCTTGCCGTCAATGACCAGCGACTCCCAGCCTTCCTCATCTTTGACAAGGTGCAAGGCGCGCTCTTTGTATTTGGACTCCAGGTTCTCCTTCCATAAATTGGGCGGCTCTAAAATATGGCCGTCGGCATCAATAATTCGTCCGAGTTGCATTGCGCGTCCCTCCTTGCACATACGTAAGCTTTGCTCTGCTTCTAGCCCAGTTTATTCTGGATTACAAACCGCTACGCGCTTTTTATGGAGGATATGCTTTTCGTGGAGGGTGGGGCGTCGGCTCGATTCCAGCCGTAGAAAAGGGAAGGACTACCCCCGCCGGGAATCGAACCCAGACCCCAGGTTCCGGAGACCTGTGTGATATCCATTTCACCACGGGGGCACGGCCGGTACAGTATCACATACCAGCAGAGAAGCAATTATGGGGAAGCCGGCTCCGTGCGCAAGGCAGGGAACGCGGCAGGCAGGTGTGTTCAGCGGTGAGTACAATGGCTGAGGGGAGAGGCTACTGGTTCTCTCTCTCAATCGTCAACACGGCGTCTTCGTCATACAGTCGGTTGCCGAGATATAGCTCAGGGTAGCGAGCCTGCGTCTCCAGACTCTCGTCTACACCACTTGCGGTTGCGTCCGCGTCGTTCTCGGTGTCGCTGCCGGCCGCCAGATTGCCTCCGTACAGCTCGGGGTAGCGCATCCGGAGTTCCAGACTCTCATCTATGCTGTCGGGTGTATTCTCCGCTTCTTCTTCGTCGCTGTTTTCCAATCCGAATCCTTCGCCAAAGAGCGAACCTGACGAGTCCGGGTCAATGGAATAGAGGGACTGAGACAGTCCGTTCGACGCAAAGAAGAGCAGCAGAGCAAGCGCACTGACCAGTGTCTTCATGTCAGAATCCTCCATATGATGTTTGGTTCAGGCTGATAGGCGACACGCACGGCGGATACCCGAGCCGAGGATGTCTCGACCGCGGACGCTGGGGGCGCGTGAACCAGCAGGCAGCCTCTCAGCCGGACATGCACCTTTTTCCCAGCGCCATAGCCTTTAACAATAACGCGCTGGCCGGACTGAAGTTGTTGGATACGCTGGATCTGGGATTGATGAAGGAGACACTCAACGCCACTCAGGCGCGACGGGTCTCCCTGTAAAATAAGGGCGACTTGTCCCGAATCATCTTGCTCAATACGCGTGACTTGTCCCGACACCTGGATGACCTTATCTCGATACTTTTTATCCGCGACCACACGGTCGGCGTAAAAGGTCTGGTAGAGGAAGGTGGCTGAGGTTCTGAACTCGGGTTTCTGTTCTGGCTCCACAGGTGGCTGGTCCGTCGTGCGGAAAAACAGGATGACGATGAGGCACAGGATGGGAATCGCTATAAATCGCATACGCCTTACTCGGACTCCTCAAAATTAGGACATTCCTGCCGGTCGGGTCAAGAGAGGCGGGAGCGGCGGAGGTGAGAGGCGTCCCGAGACAGGTAGAATGGCGCGTTAGCCGACCGGCTCTGACCCTGCCACGAGCGTTTCAACGTCTTGGAGAAGCTGGGCTATCGATTCCGTGTCATCGCCCCGATAATAGCCGCGGATGCGTCGCTGCCGGTCAATCAGCACGAAACGGTTGCTGTGCACGATGGGCTCGTGGGTCGTCAGGCGGGGATCGTTCGGTGCGAGGACTTCCACGCCAAGCCGAAAGCCGTTGCGGATTAAGGCATACATGGCGGAGCGTTCACCGGTCAGGAAGAGCCAGCGCTGGTCGTCCGCGCGGTAGCGCCGCGCATAGACTTGCAGCACCTCGGGCGTATCTCGCTCCGGATCGACACTAAAGGAAATAAAGCGGACCGGTTTGGTGCGCAGGGTCGTGTGCAAGTGGGCCATCCGCTGGCTGAGGAGTGGGCACCTGCCTGGACAGTGGGTGAAGATGAAGTTGGCGACCCAGACGGACCCGGTCAGGTCGGAGTGACCAAAGGGCTGGTGCGTTCGCTCGGTCAGCGAAAAGGTGGGGACTATTCCCAGGATGGGAAGCCGCCCGGGCGGGGTCGGCCTAGCGGCGTCTGAGAAGAGAGAGAAAATGCCGTAGCCGACAACAAAGGTAAGAACAAGACCAAGCGCGCCCCAGATAAGGCGTTGTGAGGTGGGTTCTGGGGGGGCGCTTGAAAGTCTGTCAGGCACAACAGACTAATGGTCAGCCGTTTCGCTCATCGCGGTCGGCTCGACTGGCGTATACGTCCTGGTGGTTGAGGTCAGGTCCGGCAGGAGCATGATGATCAAAAAGACACAAATGACCATGGGTGTCAGGGCAATCACGCTGAGCGTGGTGCGCTCAAAGCGCAGATGCATGAAATACAGCGCGACGAGGAGCGCCTTGGCAACCGCGAGGATGACAAGCAGAGAGCCAGCCGTGAGTTTGGCGGAGACCAGGGGGGGCACCATGAGTTCGAGAATAGTCAAAATGGTGAGGATCACCATAATGGCGAAATAATTCGGTTCGACGTGGTCAGCATGTGCGGCAGCTTCGTTTGCCATCATGTCTCCCTCTACAGCAGGTATACAAAAGTAAAGACCAAGATCCAGACCAGGTCCACGAAGTGCCAGTAGAGGCCGACAATTTCCACCGGGCTGGAGTTTTCGCCTAAGAACCTCCCATTCATGCCGGTGAAGAGCACGCAGGTCAGATACACCACGCCGCCGAAGACATGGCAGCCGTGAAAGCCGGTCAGAATATAGAAGGTCGTGCCAAACAGCGGCGCGCCCCACGGGTTGCCGCTCATGGTCATGCCGACATGGGTCAAATGTGTCCACTCGTAGGCCTGCAGCCCTAAAAATACGGTCCCGACAATAATGGTCAGTAAGAGATATTTGCGGAAGTTCGGCAGGTCACTGTGCTTTGCCGCGGACAAGGCTTTGACCATGGTGAAGCTGCTGACAATGAGCAAAAAGGTCATGAACGCGGTGAGCTCGATACCCAGGGCTTCGAGTGGATTGGGCCAGTCCGGACTGCTGGCGCGCATGGCTCCATATCCAGCTAACAGGCCACCAAAAGACATGGCATCACCCGCCAGAAAGACCCACATACCGAGTTTGCCCCAACTCTCCGGGGTGACGGGTGACTCTGCCGGCTGCTTGACTGCTGAGTGGGCGTGAGAATCAACAACGGCTTCGCTCAAGGTTGCTCCTCCTCTGGGGTCGTCACTTCCCGAAGGGATGGTAACGCTCCCTGTGCTCGATGCGAACGATTCGTCTTCCAGTAGCGGTAAAAAATCCAGCCGCCGATGGAGCCAAAGACGACGAAGGGCATAGTCATCATGAAAAAAGCGCTGCGTAACATGCCTTGCGTCACCTGCTCATTCGCGCCGGATAAGAGAGTCTGACACATTGCGCAGCCTTGCGCTAGGGCCTCCTGGGGTGCTCCACCAGTGCTATATGCTGCCAAAAAAGTCAGCGCTGAAACACCGAACAGGCGAGAGATAAAAGAGGGAAATCGAGTGCGCATACGTCCCGTTTAATTCAAATACACCAGCGGGAAAAGGACCACCCAGACCGCGCCAACGTAATACCAATACATGCTACATATTTCGACCCCGATAGCGTGCTGTTGAGAGAATTTGCCGAGTCTGGCTTGAAACAGCACGACACCGAGCCACAGGACGGCGGCCAGGACATGCAGGCCGTGGCAGCCGATCAGGGTATAAAAGGTGGCGCCATACATGCCGGCTGAAATAGTGAGTCCGTCGTGGACCAGCTGCACCCACTCAAAGCCTTGCACTCCAAGAAAAATACTCCCCAGGAGAGCCGTAATCGCGAGCCAGCGCACAAACGGCTGCTGTTGGTCGGCTTGAATGCAGCGCATTGCCCTCCACATCGTGTAACAACTGAACAGCAGAAAGCCGGTATTCACCCAGGTGATGCCTACGGGCAGGTATAAATGGCCTGACGGCCAAACCGGACTCCCAAAACGAAAGACCACGTAGGCGCCAATCAACCCGGCAAAGAACATGGTCTCTGCCCCAATGAGCATCAGCATGCCCATGCGGGCATTACTGACCGGTGGTCGGGGGATGCTGGGCGGAGGTGGGCCGCCGCCATGGCCGGGGACAGCCACCAGAGTTTCTGGGGTGTCGTGGGTCGGTGGTTGAGAAGCCGGAAGTCCGGCTGCGAGGACTGATCCGCGTGGCATAGACACTGCCTCTCTCAGGCACAGGCTACGCAAAGATAATGAAACACGTCGTTGCAGCAATATACAGCACAATAAAAAACGCGAGTTTCTTGCCGAGTGAAGAATTCACTTCCTGTCGCTCGGCACGTGTCACTAAGGGCATGGGCGTCTCTCGTTCTTCGATAATACTGATCCTTACAGAGGTAACTTATCGAGAGCCATGGCTGTCAGCAAGACCGGCAAATAGACGAGTGAAACAAACATGAGTTGACGGGCGGAGGCACGCGAACGGGTGCGCGCCAGACGAATGCCGTACCACAGAAATAGGCAGCCCAGCCCAAACGCAATGATAAAATAGCGCGGGCCGGTCATGCCGACCAAAGTCGGGAGAAGGCCCACCGCTAATAAGGCCAGACAGTTGAGCACGACCTGCCGACCCGTACTTTTCCCATCCGGCTCAATCACGGGTAAAAGCTGGAAGCCGGCCCGGGTATAATCCTCCCGATACAGCCACGCAATAGCGAGCGAGTGGGGCATCTGCCACAAAAACATAATGGTGAATAAAATCCCGGCTTCGATTCCCAGCGTTTCATTGACGGCGGCCCAGCCAATGACCGGGGGAAGGGCACCAGGAACGGCACCCACAACGCCGCACAAGGAGGTCTTCTTCTTCAGCGGAGTGTAGGCGAACAAGTAGCTAATGGTGATAAAGGCGGTGACCAAGGCACTCAACGGATTGACCAGCAGCAGGAGGTAGAGGAGGCCGATCATCGTGAGCGCGGCACCAAAGACTAGGGCCTCCAGAGGTTGCAGCCTGCCATCAGGCAACGGACGTGTCCTGGTCCGCTCCATCAAGGCGTCAGCTTCACATTCCATGAGTTGATTGAGCGCCAGGGTGCCGCCGCCAGCCAAGGCCGTCCCAATCAGCGTATGCAAGAGCAGTGTATAGTCAAGGACGAGCCAGGAGCCCAGATAAAACCCCACGGTTGTGGTGACCAGGATCATACTGACCAAGCGCGGCTTGGTCAGCTCGACAAAGGCGGCCAGCCGCCGTAGGCGTGGCAGGTCGAAGACGACTGTCTGTGTTCGCTGTATCATACGGTGACCCGCTCCGAAAAAATATGTGACGCTGCCTCCTGAGGGCTGCGTCCGGTACGATAGGCCCACAGGGTGAACCGGACACTGGTGACCAGCATGAATGCTCCGACGATGACGTGACTGGTTGCGAGAAGAACCGCTTGAGGCGTCAAGGGACCATGTGGAGCCACATATTTTATGACGTAGGTAAAGAGGCCAAGTCCGACCTGAAGGAGAAGAAGGCGACGTAAGATGACGCCTGAGCGTAGCAAGGGACGCTGGGTGGCGTGATAGTGCTGGACATGATCAACCAGGAGAAAGATTGCGATGAAGACCGCAACCGCTCCCAGGATATGGAGACTCAGGCCAGTCCCGGTATGGCGGAAGAGCGCTCCCAGGATCAACTGGGCGTAGATCAGGCCGACCGTGAGCAGGCCGAGCTGCTGCGCTTTTTTCGTATCGCCTGCGGGCGACCCCGATTGGCTTGCTCGCCACTCCGCAGAAGTAAACAGGCTGATACTGACAATGAGCGCAAAAAACGCCTGTGCCAGGCAGGCATGAATGATGGCGATTTTTTGCTCAATCAGCACCACGCGCAGTCCCCCCAGGACACCTTGAACGGTAACTGCGACCAAGGCAATAAGGCCCAATCGGCGCAGCCACTGCCGTTGCTCTGTGAACCAGAGGACGATTGCCAGGACAATCGTAAGCAAGCCAACCACCGAGCCCAGCAGGCGATGACTATGTTCGTAGAAGATCCCGCCCACCATCTTTGACCACGGGTATAAGAACATATTATAACCAAAGGTTGTCGGCCAATCGGGCACCACCATACCGACCTCGAGGCTGGTGACCAGACCACCCAAAAACAGCAGCGGGAGGGTCATCGCTGCCGTCAGAACGGCAATCCGATGAGGCCAAGCAGAGTCGTGATCAAGAGCAGCCAAGACAGTCTCCTGTACGAAACCGGTCAAGGGTGTGAGGCTGGTCGCTCAAGCCCGGCTGTTCTCCCGAGTGCGGCAGAAACGGCCGGGCAGGTAGTAGGGAGCCTGACGCATAGCCTCACACTGCGTTAGTGTGAGGCCGTGACAGCTTCGGGGCCGAGCTTTCGGTCCTGAGGCAACCAGTCTTCTTTGACCAGCGGCGAACTGTATTCATACGGACCGCGATAGACCGTGGGTGTTGTCTCGAAGTTGCCGTGGCCCGGAGGAGAGGGGGCGGTCCATTCGAGGGTGTTGGCTTCCCACGGATTCTTGTCCGCTTTCTTCCCGGCAATCAGGCTCCAGATAAAGTTTGCGAAAAAGATAAGCTGCGAAAGGCCCAGACAGAAGGCACTCATGGTGATGAACACATTCCACCACTGCAGGTCGTGCAGGAATTCATACTGCAGGGGGTTATAGATGCGCCGCATGTGGCCGCCCACACCCAGGAAGTGCATGGGGAAAAAGGCAAGGTTGAAGAAGATATAGGTCAGGGCAAAATGTACTTTGCCCAGGGTTTCGTTCATCATCCGGCCAAATATTTTGGGGAACCAATAGTACAGGGCGGCAAACATGCCAAAGATGATACCGGCCACCACATAGTGGAAGTGGGCCACGATAAAATAAGTATCGTGGATAAAGATATCGACCGGCGTGGAGGCCATGTAAATGCCGCTTAAGCCGCCAATGACAAAGTTGGAAACAAAGCCCAGGGCGAAGAGCATCGGACTGGTGAAACGGATATTGCCGCCCCAGAGGGTCCCCAGCCAGTTAAACGTCTTAATAGCGGAGGGCACGGCAATGACCATCGTGGTCAGCATAAAGGCGGTCCCCAGGACGGGATTCATGCCGCTGACAAACATATGGTGGCCCCAGACGATCCAGGACAGGAAGGCCAAGGCAATCATGGAAAAGGCCATGGCTTTATAGCCGAAGATCGGTTTACGGGAAAAGGTGGACAGGATATCGGATGTGACGCCCATGGCCGGCAACACGAGAATATACACCTCGGGATGACCGAAGAACCAGAACAAATGCTGCCATAAGATGGGCTCGCCGCCACCGCCCGGCATAAAGAAGCTCGTTCCCATGGTCCGGTCAAAGAGCAACATCCCCAAGGCGGCGGTGAGGACCGGCAAAGCCAGCAGCAGCAGAATGGCGGTGACGAACAGCGACCAGATCACCAGCGGCATACGGAACCAGGTCATGCCCGGCGCGCGCATATTCACGACGGTGGTGATGTAGTTGATCGCCCCCATGAGAGAGGAAACACCCAGGATCAACAGGCTGATAACCCATAGATCGGCACCCGTATCGACCCCGCTCAGGGTGGGGTCTGCCGAGAGGGTGGCATACATGGTCCAGCCGCCTGCCGCGGCGCCACCTTCGACAAAGAAGCTGTACACAATCATGATCGTCGCCGGGACGGCCGTCCAGAAAGACAGCATATTCAGCACGGGAAAGGCCATGTCGCCGGCACCGATCATCAGTGGAATGAGGTAATTCCCAAACCCGCCAACCATAAACGGCATCACGACAAAAAAGATCATAATCGTCGCGTGCATGGTAAAAACGGAGTTGTAAAAGGCAGGGTCCATATGCGCCCCGCCCACAGAGCCCAGGGATTTGGCAAAGTTTGCGCCCGGATAGGGATCGACGTATTCGCTCAGGCCCTCGACTGCGCCAACCGTGCTGTCCTCGTCCGCAGGATACATAAAGGGCTCGGATATCCAACTGGTAAAAGGCACCGGGGTCTCCGGCCAGGCGAGTTCCCAGCGCATCATCATGGCTAAGAGACCACCGACGATGAGCATGAGGATGCTGGCGAATATGAACTGGCGACCGATCATTTTGTGGTCGGTCGAGAAAATATAGGTGCGAATAAACCCGAGCTCGTGATGTTCTGCGTGGGCGTCGTGGGCGGCAGTTGCTCCTGCTTCACTCATGGACTCTCTCCTGTTTTGATCCTGGCCGGATGCTGTGTCTGTGGTTTCTCCATTCAGGGTCAACTACTCAGTTGCTTATTGAGCGGCGCTGTCAGCCGGAACGTCTTCGGCACTTACGGCTTCTTCCTCCGTTGCCGCCGGTTCAGCCTCTGCATCGGGCATAGTCTCGGCATCCATGACTGCACCGCTCGCCAAGACTTCCTCGGTTGTTTCTGCCGCGCTGGCGTCGCTGCCGTTTGTTTCGGCAGGCGGCCAGCGCTTATCATACCAGGCGGCGTAGTCTTCCGGCGTATCGACGTAGAGCGTCCCTTTCATCCCCGAATGACCGAAGCCGCACAGCTCCGCGCAGGGCGCCTCATAGATGCCAGCCTTATTCGCCTGGAACCAGGCTTCGATGAGCCGGCCGGGCAGCATATCCTGCTTGAAGCGCAGGTTGGGCATAAAGAGGCTGTGGATGACATCCTTGGAGCCCAAAAAGACGCGCACCGGCTTGCCCACCGGGACATGCATGTCATTGTCAACCTGATAGTCGTCGGCGGTTTCAAATTCTCCATCCGGCCCCGGATAGAGCACCTCCCAGTTGAACTGTTTCCCGGTGACGCGGATTTCGACGTCCGTTTCCGGAACGTTGAGCTTGACCTCTTCCCAGATGCTTTTGCTGGCGAGTCCCAGACCGATAAAGACCAGGGCGGGAACAATGGTCCAGACGAGTTCCAGGCCGGTGTTGCCATGCGTGTAAACGGCGCGCCGGCTGTCGTCTCGGCGATACTGATAGAGGAAGATGATCATCAACGCCGTGACCAGAATAAAGGCGGCCGCAGTGATGTAATAGATAAAGTAGAAGAGCGCATCAATGCTTCCCCCGTATGGGGATACATCCTCCGGAAGCCATTGCATCATGAGATTTCTCAGCCCCTTATGTGTGAAGAATTGTTCCTCTTTATACCGGAAAGCAGGACTACCGCAAGGGGAGGGATGGCCTGCTGAATGCGGGGAAATGTGGGTGGAATATCACGCCCGGTATCTCGGGTCGTCGGCTGTGGTCCGACCCTTCACAGCCGACGACCCGAGATATTGACAACGTCCCGCGGACTCGATACTTCTCCTACTCAATGGTGAACAAAACAGGCTGGGATCAGTTTTTAGAAATTATTCTGAAGCCCGATAATATCCCCATCGTGGGCTTGATGTTTTTGATCTTCTATTTTACCTGGCTGGCGTTTCGCGAGGCGCGGAAAAACGACCAACTGATCGAAGAAGGTCGCGCCGACGAGATCCTGCGGGAGATGCAGAAGTAGGGAGGCGGACTGCATGCCGTTTACTATCATCGCCGAGAACTGCACGGGGTGCAGCGCGTGTGAACAACGCTGTCCAACCAAAGCCATTAGTGGCGATCCCAAAAAAGCCTATCTGATTGAACCGACGATGTGCATCGACTGCGGTGCGTGTGGGGTTATCTGTCCCGATGACGCCATCCTTGACACGTATGGCAATCTGACCCAGGTCCTGAAGCGGGTTGACCGCCCCATAGCCGTTGTCCACCAGGATAACTGTAACGGCTGCGGGGTGTGTATTGATGTCTGTCCTTTTGACTGTATCTCTCCCTCGGCTGACAACGGCCCGCAATACCTCGGCCGGGTGCAGGTCGAAGAGAAGACCTGTGTGGGCTGTAAGCTGTGTGAGGAAGTGTGCGGCTGGGAAGGCATTTATATTATGCCGACCAGGGAAAAAGAACCCTTCCTGACCTCGATCGGGGTCGAACTCGAAGAATCAACCGCATAGCCGACCGTTTCACCCGTCGGTAGACCCTTTTCAGATAATCTTGTTGAGCGGGTACTCGATAATGCCGACCGCTCCATTTTGAATGAGCTGGGGAATCAGCTCACGCACAATCCCCTCGTCAATTACGCTTTCCACGGCGAACCACTCGGACTCGTACAGGGGCGAGACGGTTGGGGCGGTCAGGCTCGGCAGCATTTTGACAATCCGGTCAAGATATTCCTTCGGCACGTTCATCTTGAGGCCGACCTTCGCTTCCGCGCTCAGAGCACCTTTGAGCAGCAGGGCAATCTGATTGATCTTATCTCGCTTTTTCGCGTCCTGCATGGCCCGTTTATTGGCAATAAGCTGCGGGTTAGACCGAAACAGCTCGTGAATGATCTTGAGCCCGTGGGCACGAATGGTTGAGCCTGATTCCGTTACTTCAACAATGGCGTCAACCAGGCCATCGGCGGCCTTGGCCTCGGTTGCTCCCCAGGAAAACTCGACATCGACCCGAATACCCCGTTCGTCGAAATAGCGCTGGGTATAACGCACCAGTTCGGTCGCAATTTTTTTTCCGTTCAGATCGGCGAGCTCCCGGATGGGCGAATCCTGCGGAATGGCGAGCACCCAGCGTGTCGGCTGAAAGCTGGCTTTGGAATACACCAAGTCGATAATGGGCTCGACGTCAGCGTTGTTTTCCATAATCCAGTCTTTACCGGTGATGCCGGCATCCAGGGTACCGGACTCGACATAGCGCGCCATTTCCTGAGCCCGGACCAGCGCGCAACGCAGGCTTGGGTCATCAATACTGGGGAAATAGCTGCGTGAGCTGGTCGATACTTTCCAACCGGACTTTTTGAAAAGCTCAATTGTCGTTGCCTCCAGACTTCCTTTGGGAAGTCCAAGCCTCAAAATTTCCATATCGTCTCTTTTACTAACCCTGTGGTGTTTGGATTTTCGTGCGGCGTGTGACAGCCCGACACGTCCGATCTGACTGAGGGGACCCGTCCTGGCCTGACGCAAGTCTGTCTATTTCTTGCCCGCATCTCCTACCACAACGGACTGCCTGCCGCAAGTAAAGCCCGCCGCCGCATGGTGGAGAGCCCAGGAGCGGAGCGAGCAGCACCGGAATAGGCGTTCTCCCGCGTCTTTGCTACATATGGCAGGCGACGAATGGAATATGTTTGAACCGTGAAAATGCGATTCAGCGGGAGATGATGTCTATGAAGCTATCCGAGATTGCCGAACGCCTCCAGTGTGAGTTGCACGGGAACGCCGACCCGGTGATTACCGACCTCAAGCCCATTGACGAGGCCGGTCCCCAAGACCTCACTTTTGTCAGTAATAAAAAATATTTTGCAAAATTACCGACGACACGGGCTGCGGCCGTTATTCTGCCGTCCGACGCTCCATCCGTCCCGCTGCCCTCGCTACGTACCGACAATCCCGACTTTGCTGTCGCCCAGGTGCTGGGCTGGCTGTATCCTCCGTATGAGCCGCCTGAAGGTATCCATCCCACGGCTGTTGTCTCTTCCTCTGCCAGCATCGGCGCGCACGCCTTCATTGGCCCCTACGCGGTGATTGGTGATGGTGCCGTGATCGGTGACCATGCGCGTATCTTCGCCCATGTGGTGATTTATCCCGAGGTGCGCATTGGTCATCACTTTACGGCCCATGCCGGAGCGGTCGTGCGTGAACGCGTTATGATCGGCAATCGTGTGGTCTTGCAGAGTGGCGTTGTTGTTGGTGGAGACGGATTTGGCTACGTCCCACTGCCTGACGGGTCGATTATGCCCAAGCCGCAGGCCGGTATCGTCGAGTTGCAGGACGAAGTCGAGTTGGGCGCAAATACGACCGTTGATCGGGCCACCGTGGGAACAACGCGCGTGCGGAAAGGAACCAAGATCGACAACCTGGTGCAAATCGGCCACGGCTCGGATGTTGGTGCGTTCGCGTTTATCTGTGCCCAGGCCGGCCTGGCCGGCAGTACGACGCTGGAGGAGCGGGTCCAACTCGGCGGCCAGGTTGGTGTGGCCGGGCATCTTACGGTCGGCAAGAACAGCATGGTCGTGGCCCAGAGCGGCATTCCCAACGACGTCCCGGCCAATAGTGTCATCGGTGGCTACCCCGCGGTGAACGTCCTTTCCTGGCGACGAACCTCCGCCGCCCTGCCCAAGCTGCCGGAGTTGCTGCGCAGGGTACGGAAACTGGAACAGGAACTGGCCGCATTACAGAAGGAAGCAGAATAACTCCATGCTGGAGAGCGATGGCTTGGCCGCATCGGATACAACAGCCACGAGCGACGTGGCGCCGCTCTGGTTGTTCACGGCAACGATATTTATTGGTGCGACGCTCCTGTTCCTGGTTCAGCCGCTGTTCGCAAAAATGGTCTTGCCCCTACTCGGTGGCTCACCGTCGGTCTGGAACACCGCCCTGGTGTTCTTCCAGGCCGTTCTGCTGGCCGGGTATGGGTACGCGCATTGGCTCATGCGCCGGCTCGGTCAGCGTAGCCAGATCGTCGTGCATGTCTGTGTGCTGGCTACGGCGGCTCTCGTGCTGCCAATCGGCGTCGCCTCAGGCTGGCGACCCCACGCCGGTACGCCGCCGGCAGTCTGGCTGCTGGGTCTTCTCACCGTCTCGGTCGGCGCGCCGTTTTTCGCCGTTTCCGCGACGGCACCACTGATCCAGCGGTGGTTTGCGCGCACCGGCCATCCGCATGCGCACGACCCGTATTTCCTCTATAGCGCGAGTAATATCGGCAGTGTGCTCGCGCTGTTGGCGTTTCCGTTTGTTCTTGAGCCCACGCTCAATAGCCATGCCCAGAGTACCGTCTGGAGCATTGGTTTTGGTGTCTTGACGGTGGGCATCATTGGCTGCGGTGTCATGGTGTGGCGGCGCACCGACGCCGTCGATAGTACATCCCGGCCGAAAGCAGCGAGTCGCTCGAATTGGCGGCAGCGTGCGACCTGGAGTATCTATGCCGCGGTGCCCTCCGCTCTTTTGCTGGGCGTCACCGCCCATATCAGTACGGACATCGCTGCGGCCCCGCTGCTGTGGGTGATACCACTGACGCTCTACCTGCTCACCTTCGCCATTGCCTTTGCCCGGCACCCCTTGATCCCGCACTGGGTTGCGGTGCGAGCCATGCCCCTGGCGTTGGTGGCCCTGGTAGCACTCTTCGCTTGGCGCGAGCCTATCGGCGTTTTCCTGCCGCTCCACCTGCTGGTGTTCTTTGTGATCGCGCTCATGTGCCACGGCGAGTTGGTGCGTCGCCGTCCCGGGGTGGAATCTCTGACCGAATTCTATCTGTTCCTCTCACTCGGCGGTGTCATTGGTGGTGCATTTGTCGCCTTATGTGCCCCAGTGCTGTTCAACACGGTCTTCGAGTATCCGCTGAGCCTGACCCTGGCCGCAGCGTTATTGCCCAGTGCACGCCCGCAGGCCAGCCGTGGTGATATCATCCTGGCGTTGGTGATATTGGCCGTGTTGGTCGGCGGAAAAACAGCGGCGAGTGGCCTTGGCTGGCAGCCCCACACGTTTGTAGTCCCCGGTATCTGCGCGGTTTTCGCACTGCTCATCTTCGCCCGCCAAACGCGCCCGTTCGGCTTTGCGCTGTGCGTTGGCGTGCTTTTGGTCAGTAGCGCGTACGCCCTGACGAGCAGCGAGGTCCTGTGGCGGGGTCGTAGCTTCTTTGGTGTCTACCGGATCTCCGAGTCGGGTGATCCGCCTAACCGTAGCTTGGTCCACGGCACGACCAACCACGGCGGCCAACTGATGGCGGCCAACGGCGATATCAGCCCAACCGCCTATTACACGGCTTCGAGTCCGGTCGCCGAGGTGCTGGCCGCCACGCAAGCGCGTAGCGTCGGCCAGCGTGTGGGTGTGGTCGGTCTGGGAAGTGGCGCTCTGGCCTGCTATCGCCGCGCTGGCGACGCGTGGCGCTATTTCGAGATCGATCCGCTGATGGCCTGGGTAGCGGTCGAGAGCGGCCACTTCGAGTTGATGGCGCGCTGTGCCGAGTCCGTACCCGAGCCCGTGCCGATCGTGCTTGGTGATGCGCGTCTGACCCTGACCGAGGAGCCCGACAGACACTTGGATCTGCTGGTCATTGACGCGTTCTCGTCAGATGCGATCCCGATACACCTGTTGACCCACGAAGCCGTTACGCTGTACATGGACAAGCTCGCCGAGGACGGCGTCCTGATGGTGCATATCTCGAACCGCTTCCTCAATCTTGCCCCGGTGCTTGCTCGCATTGTCGAGGAACTGGGCCATGCAGCGGTGCGGGGCATCCGTAATAAGATTGACCGTGAGATCGACATCGCAGGAACGAAGTCAGTGTGGGTGCTGATCGCTCGCGACCAAGCGATGATCGATGCGCTCGCACTGGGCGAGATGTGGGGGCCGCTCGAAGTGCCTGCGGGTCAGCGCGTGTGGAGTGACGATTTCTCCAACCTGCTCGAAGTGATTCGCTGGACTGGCTGACGTGGCGGACAAGAAGCTAGGGCCGTTTCGTGATGTCGATGCCAATCCCGCCTAACATCACCGGGACGCCCCAGGGGTCAACGATGGGGAATTTGCTGACCAGCCATTCCCGCGGACCGTCAGGGTAGGGGATCGTCTCTGTGAGTTGTTTGCTCTGTCCGTCGGAGAGGATGCGCTGGTCGTTTTTTCGGACCTGCTCCGCCACATCCGGCGGTAAAATATCGAAGTCAGTCTGACCGAGCCAGGTGAGGGCCTTGTCCGAGAGCAGGGTCTTCCACAGATTTACCAAGGTCTCATTCGCGTATAAATAGTGCCCCTCCAGGTCTTTGATAAAGGCGACACCGGGCAAGTGATGGAGGAATAGAGACAGACGTTCTTCAGTTTGCTGGAGCGTTTCTTCGATATGTCTGCGCTCCGTAATGTCCAGGGTCGCGCCATCAATACGGACCGGCTGGCCATCCGACCTGACGCGGGCTCGCGCCCGTGATCGGAGCCACTTAATGCTGCCGTCTTGCGTGATGATGCGAAATTCATATTCGGTTGTCTGCTCGGATGACAGGGACTGCAAGGTCTGTGTCACCTGCGCTAAGTCATCCGGATGAATATACTGTTGGAGCGGATTGGACTTGCCGATCAGTGCCTCTGTGGCGTACCCGGTGATCCGGGTGAAACTCTCAGTCAACCAGTCCAGGATGAGGCGGTCTTGGTCCTTGACGCGAAAGGAAAACGCATAATCAAAGGCCGATTCGTTAATGATCCGTTGTCGTGCTTCACTCTCGCGTAAGGCGGCCTCCGCCTGTTGGTGTTCGGTTTCAATCGCTTCGAGCTGTGTTACCCGGTTGCGCAGGGCAGCTATTTCCTGCTCCAGCGCGGCTCGCGGTTTTCTCGCCCCGCCCATTCCGCTCGTCTTGCTGTCTTTGCTCGTCCTACCCATCGTCTCCAGCCTGCTCTTTCTCTTGTCAGACCGGGCCTGAATTCCTCTCCCATATAGACGAATACCTCTATTGAAGTAAAGAAGAACCTGCCAGGTTCCGTGAGGCTTTCAGGAGTGAAGAGGAGAAGCCGCGAGTCAGCGAAGAGTCGCTGACTCGCAGGACGTGGAGCTTTGTGATTGAAACCCGGCTGCCTGGAAAGAGAGTGCCTCGGTCAAGCCCCCTCCCGCTGGCCCGGATGCAGCAGGGTGGGCCGCGGCGGGAGGGTCAGGACTTCCTCGGAAAAGAACTCGGCGAGATACTGGACGATATGCTTGACGGATAACAGGCCGACCGGCTGCCCGTTATGGTCAACGAGCGGTAGCCGCCGAAATGCGCCCTCTCCCATGAGGTTGAGGGCAAAGGCAATGGGAGCATCAACGACGAGAGTTTCCGGGTCGGGTGTCATGACACTTTCGACCAGGGTCTGATTCAGGTCCAGTCGAGGCCCGATCACGCGGTTCAACAGGTCCCGTTCTGTGAAGATCCCAATAATGGTCTGCTCGTGTCGGACGAGCACGCAGCCAATTTTGTTCTCCCGCATCTGGATAATGGCATCCGAGACTGTTGTCTTCGGATCAACAATTACCGACGGGACATACGGCAGCCTGCTGACCGGCTCGTTCAGCAGGCTCTCATCCAGGCGCTTGCTCGGTTCGGAGAGGCGCTCCGTTATGGTCTGCTCTTCCTCTACGAGGCCTTCGCCGGGGTAGGCGTCCGTATTGACTTGGGGTGAGGCTTTTACCTGTGCCATAAGTTTCCCTCCTCGACATGAGAATGTCCTCAAGCATTCCTTAGCACCGAGTCAGAGATAAATACAAGAAAAAATAGAGGTGCTGCCGGTTGCCTGGTCTCCCTCTCCCCCAGGGGAGAGGGCGCAATTCCTAATGTCCGACGGCTTCATCTCGTTCTCGCAGCCAGGAGACGACCTGGGGCCAGAGTTTTTTCTGTGCACCCGAACTGACCGCAGCGCCGATATGGCCGGTCGGGAACACAATCGTGCCGGCGTCCGGGCTGCCAACCAGGTCTTCCAACGGCAGGCTGGATTTGGGATGGACAACATCGTCGTGTTCACCGATGACGTTGAGGACGGGACAGGTAATGTCTTTGAGATTGGCCCGGCGCGCCCCGACCTGCATCCGGTTTTTCATAATCAGGTTCTGGCGTGAGATATCGCCAGCCATCTCCTTAAAAATTTGGCCGGCCATCGGCACATCGCTATTCATCCAGCGCTCGAAGAGCTCGAACATCTCCGCATAGCCCTTTTGATCCTTACTCCGATACAGGCCGACATATTTGTCCAGGGCGTGGTGGACTGGTGCCATGGCGTCGAAGTTGGTCTTCATGAACCAAGCCGGACAGTTGCCATACACACTGGTGACGAGGTCAATAGTTTGCGGCGAGATTTTGCTCATCAGTTGCTGGCTGGACAGCTCCTGCACGCTCATGTCGAGGGGCAGGGTAAAATCAATCAGATTTTTGACCTGCTGCGGAAAGAGGGCCGTATACAGCGTGGTCAGCAGCCCGCCAAAGCAATAGCCGAGGAGGGAGACCTGGTCGCTACCGTCCCGTTCTTGAATCGCGCGAACAGCGTTGCCGAGGTCGCCGTTCACATAGGCGTCAAAGCCGCGCCAGCTATCCGCCCGTGTCGGTGGAATCCAGTCTATGAAATACACCTCTACGCCGTGTTTGGTCAGCGTTTCGACCACGCTCCGACCCGGCAGCAGATCGAGGATGAACGGACGTTTCACCAGGGAATAGACCAAGAGTAAGGGGGTGCGCAGCCGCTGCCCTTGGGCTGGATAGTGGCGCAGGCGGACCTTGCCGCCCTCATAGACCACCGTATAGGGCGTGGTCGGTGCCGGGTCTTCATCAACGGGATATTCATCCATAAAACCGCGCCGCCAGCCTTCGAGAGACCGGACCGCCCCTTCCATCCAATACTGTGAAACCTCGGTAAATACTGACATGGCGACCTCCTCAGATTGAGAGTGTGACTGTGCTTGCTCTGACTGTCCTCACGATACGTTGTCCGGCGCAGGGTGCAAAGAAAACGCCTGTCACCTATGTGACGGAAGCCTGTCTTTCTTGTGGACTATGTAGGATTTCTGTCACCTGGGTAACAGTTTCTGCCCAACACCTTGCCTTCTCATGAGAGAGAACGAGCAAGATACGGGCCGAGACCCAGAAATGCTTGAACAGGCCGAAAAGATTGGATTTTTGGGCGAGAGGTCAGGAACAGACAGCTCGGCTGCATAAAAACACAGCAGCGCCTGCTGCTCTGGAAACGTGTGGCCCAGAATGCCTGACAGTCTTCTTACGTGTGATGCACCTTCCCAGGAACCATTGCTCGCCAGACGTAGGGGACCGCCGAGCCGGGGATAACCCACCCAGCCGCTACCGCGGCACAAAGAGGAAACGTGTCCTTCAACAGATAGGCAAATGCTGACACGTTTCCTCTTTCCCTCCCAAGAGGGGATATGTGCTGCTCCCCTCCTCGGAGGGGTGGTCCTGAGCTTGTCGAAGGGCCGGGGTGGGTTCCTTTTCGCCTCACACGTCTGCTTATGGAGCGAATTTATACGACTCCAAGGGAGAGTAGTCCATGCCGAGGATGACCCATTTCCCGTCGAGCTTGGTATAGGTGAAGATATAGCGGCCGTGCGCATAGGTCATCTTACCGCCCTGGGGTGTCGCGGCGAGTTGGTAGTGGCCCCACGCCAGTGCGGTGGTCCCGACAATGCGGAACTGTGGGGTGACCGGGGAGAGCTCGGCTTCTTCATACTGGCCAAAATACGCCTGAACAGCTTTCTGAAAATCTCCCTTGCCCTGGACCGGAAACGGGGAAAAAATGCCGTACAGGACAACATCATCATGAACAGTCGCGACTGCGGCGTCCAGCTCTCGATTGTTGAGCGCGTCAATTTGCGTATTGAAAGCCGATTTGAGCGCGGCCATATCCTCATCAGCCTTTACGCTCGAAGACAAGCAGAGGACGGTCAGGAGCAGTGAAAAAAGGCCGGCCCGTATACAATACTTCAGCATTCGCTCTATCCCTCCACACGGTATGATACCGCTGCAATATCACTTTGTCCCAGGACAAAAAAGGTCGGTCGTTTCCCAGCCTGCATTTCCCCTAATCCCTAACTCATCGCCCCTAGCCCCCTCACTTCGCCTGTGTTGCGGCCAGTAGTTCATCAAAAGAGTCCCGCAGGCAGTCGGCGTATGACCACGGATCGGAGACGAGGCTGGGGTCAACCGTCCCGCCGATAACGAGGGTCTGATGATAGCTGACTATGGCATTGAAGAGGCCGATGCCGGCCGACAACAGGCCGATCGGTCGGAGGGCGAGCAGTTCGTGTCCCGCCAAATAGAGCGGGGTTTGCGGCCCTGGGACGTTGGTGGTCACCGTATTCAACACCAGATTGGCCGCCGGCAGTTGTCCGGCAACGATTTGCCACACCGGCGGGACCCAACCAAAACGATTCAGGAGATCATACAAGAAACCGGCCTGATTCTGTTTTTTAATCTGATCGACCGTCGCCCGCTGCGCGGTGTAACGTTTGAGCGGGTCCTGTTCATCGAGGAAGAGCGGGGCGAGCAGCATGGAAACCCGATTGCCCAAGCTACCCTGTTCATCTTCCTGTCGCATACTGACCGGACACATAGTCCGCAGCACTCTCTTGGCGGTGGAGTACTGCTGGGCGCGCAGATACTTCCCTAGCCCTCCGGCGATGACGGTCAGCACGACATCGTTGACTGTACCCCCCAACCTGGCCCGGATCGCACGGATATCCGCGAAAGGAAAATCGGCCCAGACAAACTGCCGTGTTGACGACAAGGTCTTATTAAACGGTGTTGTCGGTATGGGCTGGGCCAGGCTGGGCAGCGTTTGCATGAATGAGAGCAGGGCCTGTGAGGACTCCTGGAGGGCCTGCACCGTCTGTGACGGTCGGAACCATTGGGCGCTATCGGTCCAGCTTCGGATGGTCTCAGCCAGGCGATCATTGATGGCGTCTTGCAGTTGGCTGGCAACATCGGGCAGGGGCTGTGGCTGCCACGGCTGGGGCGGGGACGCGGGTGGAGAAGCTTGCGGTGAGCTGTCATGCATGACCGTCATCAGGTCAACCCCGGACACGCCATCGACCATGGCATGGTGGACTTTCCAGATAATGGGTGTCGTCCCATCCGGCCGCCCGCGCAAGATAATCATCCTCCATAGAGGCTGGCTGCGGTCGAGTGGCGGCGCGTAGAGCCTGCCCCCAAATTCAGACAATATTCGGTCGTCTCCGGGCGCGGGCAGGTCCACCTCTTCGATATGCTGCTGGATGTCGAATCCGGGGTCATCCTGCCAGGTGGGGTGGGCGATCCGCAAAGGTGGAAACATGACCTTTTGGCGATAGCGCGGCAGCAGGTGGAGTCGTTCCTGGAGGACCTGAACCAACTCTGCTTTGGAAATATAGCCGTCGTAGACGAAGCATGAGCCCACGTGCAGAGGTTCGTTGGGCTTCTCAAAGTACAAAAAGGCCGCGTCTGCCGCGCTTAAACGCTGGCTGAGGGGCGGCTGGGCCGGCGATTCCGTGAGTCTGTCCATTGTCTTCTCCTGGGCGTTGGCCGGATATATTGTCCTGAGATCAGCGGCCAAACAAGGTGTCGAGTCCTTTTTGGAGCAATTGTTGTTCCAGGCTGGGTGCCTTTTCCGGCTCTTCAGACTCAGGCTTTCTCTTTGGAGGCAGAATTTTGTCCAGGACTTTTTCTTGAATTTTGTCCTGGACCACGTCTTGCAGGGCTCTGGTCGCCGCACGCTGGATAAGGGTGCCGATCTGCTGAGCGTCCAGGGTTGGGCGAACGGCGGGAAAAACGCCGGTCAGAGCAAACGGAATTTCCACGCGGTCCTCGGCGTTGGCAATATATCGCAGCTCTTTTGTCGCTCGCATGAGGTCGGACGAGAGGGCTTGAGAAAGCGTCAGCGAAGCGGTCGCATCGACCTGTTGTTCAAAGTCCATCCAGCCGGCTGCCTGTGTCCGAAAGTCACGCGCAGCAATATGGAGGCGGTCGAGCCTGATTTTCCCATTGCCGAGCGAGAACTGGCTGGCAAACTCATCAAACTCGGTGTGGGGAGAGGCGAAAACTTCTGGATATTTATCCCGGAGCCGTTGCGGCAGGACGAGCGATAAGCCCGGAACGCCGGTCAGGCCGGACAAAACGCCTTCAGCCAGATTGAACTCTCGTAGTTCTCCATCCATAATCTCGGCCTTTCCCTGCCCGTGCAGGGTTGGCTTGAGGGCATCCCAGGTGTGGCCACGTCCCGAGACCGTGAAGGCGAGCGAGGCCACCCCCTGGACCGGCGGATCTGTCTGCGCAAGTGCCGAGCGAAAGAATGCCGTGAGACTGACGGCATCTACCTGAGTGGTGACAGCCATGCGCGGGGGCTCCGTTCCAAAATTATACTGCCCGCTGCCATCAAGCCTGCCCTCAAAGGCGTGCAGATTGAAACTGTCGATCTTGGCGACCTGGTCGGCGACTGAGGAATCAAGCTGCAAGTCGGTATAGTGCACCTGGGCAACGCGGCCCTGTTTGGATGACAGTTGACCTGCATGGCGGAGGTCTCCGTTTTGCAGCCAGACCCGGCCCGTGGCGGACACCGCTTCGAGCAGGTCCTCTGAGGCTTGGAGTTGAATGTCTGCCATTCTCAGTACCGGCGCGTGCAATTCATAGGCGGCTTTCAGTGGCTGAAATTGTTCAACCTGAGCCTCAAGTTGAAGCACTGATTCTCCAATGCGGGCCGTCGTCTTGGTCAGCTCGGCCCCCTGACCCGTCAAGGTGATTGCTGCCTGAATATCCGTCAGCGGCTTTGGTAACTGTTCTGGAGTGGCGCTTCCGTCTTGGAGGCTCAAAGTCCCTGTGAGTTTGGGGAGTTGTTCTGTTGTGAGTGGCCCGGATACTTGCAAATGCGTCTCGAAGCTGCCCGCCATGCCGTAGTCCTGGAGGAGGGGCAGGAAGCTATGCAGTTCTGCGAGCTCGGCCCGATTCGAGTCTACAGTCAGGTCGAGGGTAGGGGCGTCAAAGCCAACATTACCGCTAACCGTCAGAGTCAGCGTATGCAGATTGAGCGTAAGTTCCTGGAAGGCGGCCGCCTGTGGTGTCAGTCGTGCCTGAGTCGAGAGGGCGAAGACACTACCGGTCGACTTGTTGAAGAGTTCGCCAAAACGCAGGGCGCTGTCGGTTGCCTCGACCTGGCCCGTCAGCGCTAGATTGGCAGGTATACCGCTCGCCTGGACGGTTACGGAGACGGGCCCCTCAACGCTGAGGTCTGGGGGCAGGTGTTCACCCACCGGATCAAACTGTCGGACGCGCTCAAGGGCAAGCGGTCCTAGCGTCACGGTGGCGTCCAGCGTACTCTCGGCGAGCGGGTCCTGGACCTCAGCACCAAGCGGGCCGAAGCTGCCCGTGACTTGGATATTGGGTACTCTGGAATCGAAGAGAGCCGCTTGCAGGTCCATATTGGAGAGGTGCAGGGCACCGACACGACCGGATACATCGGTTGTCAGATTGAGTGGACCGGAAATGCCCAGCCCTGATGGGATGTGTTGGGCAATATCCGGCAGGGTTTGTTGCAGGGTGTTCAGGTCGAGTTGACTGATCGTGAGGCTGCCTTCGAGTGGAATGGTGTTGACATCATCCAGCCCTTGGTCGACCGGCCCGGCCTGCACGTCTAGGCTGATATTCTGCTGGTCTGAGAAGATGGCCGCGTCAAGTTCGAAACGCACCGGCTCATCAAGACTCACGTCGTGCGCCCGCAGGTCGAGTTGGGTTACCCGAAAATCCGTCCCAGCCTGTTGGTCCATATAGCGGACATCTCCATTTTGGATATCGAGGAAGGCGACCAGGAACAGCAAGGGAGGAGCCGCTGTTGCGTCACTCTCTTGCAATGTCTCTTGTGGCGTTTCTTGCGGTGTGCTCGTCGTTGCGGTCTGGCTCAGGCTAGCGAAGTTGAACTGTCCCTGCTCATCGCGGATAAGCTGAATCTGCGGGTGGTGAAGGATCAGACGGCTGACCTGGATTTCCTGAGACAAGAGCGGCCACAGAGCAACATTCACTTGGAGGTCATCGGCCCGGACAAAGGCGTCAGCCGAAAAGGCCGGATCGTCGGCAATGCGAAACTGTGTCAGGCGCGCGCCTATCCCGCCCCACACGGTCACACCGACTTCCTGGACCTCAACCTCTCGACCGAGTGTCTGTTCGACTTGGTGCAGAATCCGGTCTTTGTTACTGGCAACCAAGCTGTTGAGGTTAATGAGGGCAAAGGCGAGCAGGCCGACTGCAATAAGAAGAACCGTGCCAATGATCAACAGCGTGCGCATCGCACCATCTCCTCATGCGGAAGCATATATCTACGCCCTCTCCCCGAACCTATACGATGTCCAGAATTTCGGAAATGCTGCGGATCACATGCCGGGGCTGAGTCGAGCTGTCCGGTGGATCAGTGTCCGACCGCGACCAGATTAAAACCGAGCGCATACCCGCCCGATTGGCGCCGACAATATCCTGCTGGAGGGAATCTCCGACAAAATATGCTTGGTTCGGTGCACAGTCGGCTTGGGCAAGGGCGTGCGAAAAAATGGCTGAGTCCGGCTTGCAGGACTGGGCGTCCTCACTGCTGAGGAGGGAGTCAAAGCAGGGGCCGAGTCGAGAGAGTTGTAGCAGGTGTGAAAACTGGTCGTTGTCGGCATTGCTGACAATACCGAGGTGGAGGCCGCGCTGACGTAACGCGACCAAGGTCTCGGTGACTCCGTCCCGTAAGCAAAAGTCCTGCTCGCGGCGTTGGTGTTGAGCAGCCCGGTAGCGGGCGAGCTGTTCCTGGGTGAAGGTGGTTCCAAACTGGGCCGCGGTAGCCTGCAAAGCATCTTGGAACATATCGCGGTGCAGATAATACGGGCGGGGCAGGTATTGGTAAAACACGTTTTTCAGAGCTGACCGATAGGCCCGTCGAATGTCTTGCGACGTTGCAGTGATCCCCGCTGCCCGGGCCAACTCGATTAGGCAGGCGCGCTCTCCCGGTGCGGTTGTTTCATAGTCAAACAGAGTCCCACCAAAATCAAAGAAAACTGCTCGTGCGTCTGCCATACCGTGCCTTGATTCTTTTCAGTTCTGGGGCAGGAGAGTAGAGAGGCCATGGAGGCGTGTCAAGCAAAGACGCGGGTGACGGCAGGATTAGGGACCACAGGGCGTTTTGCCCTTGAAGTACGATTGATCAAGTAATACTCTTACTGGTAATGCTCAATGTTTAGTGGAGGAGATAGCATGAAAGTCACGGTGAAAGGGCAGGTGACTATTCCGATACAGATTCGGGAAAAACTGGGCATTACGCCTAACAGCGAGGTGGACTTTGTTGAAGAAGACGGGCGGGTGTACATCAAAAGAAAAATCTCGCCTATTCCACCCATCAGTCGCTTTCATCGGTTCCGTGGGGCAGCAACCGTCAAAATGACAACGGACGAAATTCTCGCGTTGACCAGAGGCGAAGAATGACCCCCTTTCTCGTGGACTCCAATATTCTCCTGGATATTTTTGAGGACGATGCACAATGGGCGGACTGGTCTGAAACAACCTTGCACCAGTATGCAACGTCACTCACCCCAGCGATCAACCCCATCATCTACGCCGAGGTATCTGTCGGTTTCGCCCGCATTGAGGAACTGGAAGCGGCCTTGTCCGGCTGCGGAATCCATATGATCGCCATACCCAGAGAAGCCCTCTTTCTGTCCGGAAAAGCATTCCTCGCTTACAAGAAGAGAGGTGGGACAAAAAGCTCGGTCCTGCCCGATTTTTTTATTGGTGCGCATGCCGCGGTAAGCGGCTTATCGCTGATGACACGGGATGCGTCCCGGTATCAGTCCTACTTCCCCGGTGTGCAATTGATTACCCCTACGGCTCGGTTGGGCTGACAGTAAGGTCGGCGAGGGTAACACCGAGCAGGACGAAGATATATCGCAGGCTCCTATATCCGCAGGACTGCCGCGCCGTTGAGCTGTCCGTTTTTCATTCGTTTTAATGCGGTGTTCGCCCGTGCCAAGGGATATTCTTCGGTCTCGGTATGAAGCGGGATGCTGTGGGCCAGGTGGAGCAAGTCTCGTCCGTCCTGGCGGGTGTTGGCCGTGACGCTGCAAATGGTGCGCTCATAGAAGAGGGTATCGGCATAATCGAGCGGCGGAATCCGGGTCATATGGACGCCGGCCAGGGCCAGGGTTCCGCCGCGGTCCAGCGCTGCCAGGGCCGGAGGGACCAGGTTCCCGGCTGGGGCAAAGATAATCGCGGCATGAAGCTTCTCCGGCAGAGGATCGGTGATCTCTCCGGCCCAGGTGGCGCCTAACCGGGTAGCGAGGGCGCGGTGTGTCTGGCCGCGCGTCACCACATAGACCTCGCAGTCCCAATGTCGGGCAATCTGGATGACAATATGGGCGGACCCCCCAAAGCCGTACAAGCCCAGGCGCTGTTTGGGTTGGATGCCGCACCGCTGCAAGGCGCGGTAACCGATAATCCCCGCACACAGAAACGGAGCCGCTTCCACTGAGGAGAGCGCAGCGGGCAGGGGGTATACAAATGCCTCTGGAGCGACAACATACTCGGCATAGCCGCCATGTTTGGTATAGCCGGTAAATTGCGGCTGCTGACACAGATTTTCATCTCCGCGCCGACAGTAGTCACATTGCGTACAGGCGGCGTACAGCCAGGCTACGCCGACCCGGTCGCCTTCCTTGAGGCGCTGTACGCCGGCTCCGCGGCGGGTCACGCTGCCGACGATTTCATGGCCCGGAATAACGGGACTGCGCTGGGCCGGCAGGTCGCCTTCGGCAATATGCAGGTCGGTCCGACACACCCCGCAGACCTCAACCCGAATAAGGACTTCGCCCTGGGCCGGCTGGGGAGTTGGGAGGTCCAGGGCGTGGAGCGGGTGGGTCTCGATCGGTCCGGGAGCAACAACAGCCATGGCGTGCATCGGATTCCCCTTATGCGGTCAACCGAAAATACCGAAAGCCGCCACCGCCTCTCCAGCGCAGGCGCTTACTGACGCCGGTCTGATCTGTTCCCTCGATAACGGCTCGGAGGCGAGGCAGGATGTGCGTATTGCACTGGGGGCCGTTCTCAATCAGGAGCCACTGGCGGCCCATTTTGTGAGCCACCGCGCCGGTGGTGCCGGACCCGGCGTAGGCATCCAGGACCCAGTCGCCGGGCTGGGTGGTCATGCCGATAATGCGTTTGAGCAGGGCTTCCGGTTTCTTTCCCTTGATGAAGGTCACGCCTCCTTCCTCCCCCAGACTGGTGGTTTTGATGTCGGCCCAGAAGTCACCCGGATGAAGGGTCAGATAGTCATCGGCAAATAATAAGCGCATGCGTGGCTGGGCGCTGTGCATATTGTAGTGGGCCGTGACGATATAGAGCCGGCGTTGGACGGTTTCGACGCTGAACGCCCCGGTGTGGGGGGGGAGGGTCGCCCGTTTCTGGTCCGCACGCTGTTTTGCCGTGGCGCTGGTCGAGCAGGTTCGGACGATACGCCAGGCATTCTCAGCCAGCCATTCCGGTGTTGGATGGGAGCGGCCCTCACGCTGGTAGACGGTGGCCACGGGTTCCAGGGAGAAAGACCTGCAGATCGCATCGGCTCGCTGAATATCGTCTGCGGTTCGGTCCTGATTAGCTAGAATCGCTTTAAGCCTGCGGATGGCCTGCCGAGAAGCCTGACCGACGACCCAGCGATACTCCGGATCCCAACTGGCTTTGGCGATGCGTTCGGGATGCAGGTTGCGAATGCCCGACTTGCCGACCAGGATGATGTACTCTTTGAGTCGCGGCAGACTGCCCTGCGTAATGACGTGGACCATCTTGAAGCCGGTTGGCTCGGCCATTTTGACACAGATCGTCTTCAGGTTCTGCTCGCCCATCAGGTCGGCCAGCAGGAGATAGAGGCGGGCAAATTCATTGTCATCGATCTGGATGGCGAGAAAGCCATCTTCGCGTAGCAAGGCCCACAGGAGTTCGAGACGAGGCTTGAGTGCCTCAAGCCATTGGTGATGGTCGCTGCCGTCCGGGTAGAGCGGGATGGCATTGCCGGTATTGTAGGGCGGATCGAGGTAAATACATTGAATGCTGTTGGCATACTCTTTCGACAATGCCTTCAGCACGGGTAAATTATCGCCAAAAATAATCCGATTATCGAAAAAGGCAGGCCCAAGCGGTAAGGTGGGCGCAGTCCAGGCCAGGCTGGGGTCTGCAACGAGGCGAAACGTGGTGTCAGTGCATGTGGTCATGGGCGCTACACGAACGGGCCGCTCTTCAGTCCATACCGCTTTGTGCAGTTGGTAGACAAGCGGTGCCGAACAGTGGGGAGGTCTTTTGGGTCTGTTGAGTCTTTAGGGTCTTTGGGGTCAAGACTCAACAGACTCAATGACTCAACGAACACATGTCGTGGGAGGAGTCTACTCCAGGGCAAACGCCTGGGTTTCTCCTGGTCTAAGTTCGGAGACCTGTCCGGCAATGCCAATACGAGCCGGCGGATGCCAACCGGAGTCAAATGTCACGTGCAAGGTGTGTTGCGTCGCTCTGACGGAGAACCAATTACCGCGGTATTGAAAGCGAAAGGCGAGGCCGGAGGAGAGCGACTCGGGCAGACAGGGCCGAAACCAGACCGTATCGTCCCGTGTTTCCATTCCCATATAACAGCGCTGGACCAGGTCGATTGTGCCGGCCATCACCCCGGCGTGAATCCCTTCGTCCGTCGTGCCGCCCTGAATATCGTTGATATCGCTTTCCAATGCCTCAAGAAAAAGCTGCCACGAGCGCTGGGGGTCGATCCGGGCCAAAACCCAGGCATGGACGACCCGGCTCAAGGTTGAGCCATGCGAGGTCCGCTGAAAATAGTAGTCGATGGTGGTGCGGAGCGTGGTAGGGTCCATGGGATAGCCGAGCTGCCGCAAGAGGCGAATCACTTCATCCATAGGCAGCAGGTAGAACAACATTAAGGCGTCGGCCTGCTTGGCGACCTGATAGCGATCCGGGCTATCGTTCTCCGCCTCAAGGATGCGGTCGAGCCGATGAATGTCACCATATTTCTTCCGATAGCCGTCCCAGTCAAACTCCTGCAAAGTTTCAAAACCCTCAAATTGACTCAGCATACCGTCGCCGTGGAAGACCACCCGCATCTTCCTGGTGATGTCTGTCCAGCGCTCCAGGGCCTGCTCGCTCAGCTCCAGTTGTGATCGCAGGACCTTGCTCCTCTCCGCAGGCAGGAGGGCGAGGACATCGAGGGCGCGCTGGAGGGTCCAGACCGCCATGACGTTGGTGTAGGCGTTATTGTTCAGACCGGGTGTCTCGGAGCCAGGATAGCTTTCATGGTATTCGTCCGGTCCCATCACACCGCGGATTTCATAGCGTTCGAGCTCTGGATTATACGTTGCAGCGCTGGCCCAGAACCGGGCAATGTCCACGATCACCTCCGCGCCATAGAGCGATAAAAAGTCGGTATCCAGGGTCGTCTGATAATACTGCCAGACATTATAGGCAATGGCGATGTTCACGTGTCGCTGGAGCGCACTATGGTCCGGAATCCACCGTCCCGAACTGGGGTTGAGGTGGACGACCTGACTTTCTTCGCGCCCGTCACTACCACTCTGCCAAGGATACATCGCACCTTGATACCCGGCCAGACGAGCGGCTGCACGCGCCTGGGGAAGGCGCCGATACCGATAGAGTAACAGGGATCGGGTCAACTCGGGCAGGCGAAAGGTGAAGAACGGCAGGACAAACAGTTCATCCCAAAAGATATGCCCCCGATATGCCTCGCCGTGGAGGCCACGCGCCGGGATGCTGACATCGAGGTCGCGGGTATGCGCTGACACGGTTTGGAGCAGATGGAAGGCGTGCAGGCGTAGTACGCGCTGTATATGTGGCTGCTCGACGATGGTGATATCGCACAGCTCCCAGACCTGCTGCCAGGCCTGCGTGTGCCGCTCGACCAGGGGCGTAAACCGCTCGGCATGATCGATGGCCTGTTTCGCGGCCAGGCGGCATTCGGCAATCGCTCGGTCGCGGGATGTAAAGAGGGCCACGATTTTTTCAATGGTGAGGGTTTCTCCCGGCGCGACAGTGAGCGCTATATCCTGGACGACAGAACCGTTCGCGGTCTCGGTCGTGCGCTCAGGCGTGATGACTGCCGATTGCCGGAAGAGCTGGGTCCGGGCGGCTTGCGCGATGGTTATCTGGGACTGGTTTGTACGGACCAGCAGGGCTATCCCCTCCTCACCGATTGGCTGGCTGAGGAAGGCTTCCAGATGGTCGCTGCGTAACTGTTGGTAGCGCTTCACCCCGGCGTTACGTACCCGTCCATCCAGCGCAGAGCGAATGTGCAGCCCGCCCGTCCAGTTCTCAGGAGTCAGGGTGAGACTGATGCCGGCAAGGTGTGGGTCGGCCAGACTGACAAAGCGCCGATAGCACAGGCGTGTCTCTCGGCCCTGGGGGTCACGCACGTGTAGCGTCCGCGTCAGGATGCCATGTCTGAGGTCTATCTCCCGTGTCCAGGTCAGAATTTCGTAGGCGTTCGGATGAAACCACTCTCCGTCTTCCGGCCGAAAGGTCAGGCCGATCCAGTTCGGCAGATTCACGAAATCTTCATTTTCAACAGTCCGTCCGGCTATTTCCGTTTTCCGGCGATTATAGCCGCCGGCGAGATAGGTGCCCGGATAGTGGATGGCGTCAGCTTCGGTCTCTTCTGCCGCTCCCCGGGTAGCAAAATAGCCGTTGCCGAGCGTGCACAAGGTTTCCCGCAGTCGCTCCTGTTCCGGGTCGAAACCATCGAATCGGACTATCCAGTCAGTCTGGTCGGCCATGATAGGTCAGGCGTTGTTATATGGACAGCGACGCGGCAAGTCGCTGGAGTAGGGTCTGGACTTGAGCGGGATTCTGAAGCGCATAGCGAGCCGCCGTCCGGCGCGGTGTATCGGCCACGACTATGGTGAGACCGTAGCCGGCCAAGGTGTGGAACGCATCCTCATCCGTGATGTCATCTCCGATATAGATGAGGACGACGTCCGGGGTATGAAGGGCGAGGGTGTCAAGCAGCCACAGGACGGCCTTGCCTTTATGCCAATCGAGTCGTGGTTGAAGCTCGAAGACTTTTTTCCCCAGACCCTTACGGAGTTGTGGGTGCTTCTTCAGTTCTGCGTCGACCAGCGACTCGATGTACCCAACCTGTTCGGACGCAACATTTCGAAAATGGACCGCGATGGTGAACTTTTTCCGCTCGACAAGGGCGCCCTGGATTGTGCCGAGCTGGTGTTGCAGTTGGGTCTCTACTTCATCAAGCAACGGGAGAAATTCAAGCCCTTCGGCATGCTGCATGCGCACCTGGTGAGGGCCCGCAATGTCAAAGCCATGACTCCCGGCATAGTAGACGGAGTCGAGCTGTACCAGGGTCTGAATATCGGCGCGGTCCCGGCCGCTCACCACGGCAACCGGACACCGCTCGGCCAGCACGGCAAGGGTGTGCCGCATGTCGGGCGCCAAGGTGGCGAGTTCGGGGCGGCTGACAATCGGGGTCAGCGTGCCATCGTAATCGAGAAAAACAACCGGTCGCTTCTCCTGTAGACTGTGTAGCGGCAGATGGCTGAGGGCAGACGGCAGGTTCAGGGCATTCCGGATACGTGGTTGCTCTGGATTATCGTCGATCCGCACGTCCTTAAGGTCGGTCACAACCGCATCGGCTCCGTGCTGTTCCAAAGCGGCCTGGTTGTCCTGTCTGGCAACGCCCAGGACAAGACCGAAGCCGCCTCTATGCCCGGCCTCAACCCCTGAATTGGCATCCTCGACAATGGCTGCGCGCTCCGGTCTGACGGCCAGCCGTCGGGCTGCCTCCAGATAGGTATCCGGAGCCGGCTTGCCCGGCAGCTTATAGGTCGCACTCTCAACCCCATCGACACGCGTGTCAAACAGGTCTGTCAGCCCGGCCTGCTCCAGCACGATTTTGCAGTTCTTACTCGACGAAACGATCGCTATTTTGAGCCCTTTTTGTCGAAGCGCCTTGATGAGGACGATAGTCGACTCAAAAGCCTCGACGCCTTTTTCTGCCAGACAGGCAAGAAAAGTAGAGTTTTTCTTGTTGCCCAAGCCACAGACCGTTTCGCGGCTGCTGTCGTCTTCCGGGTCCCCATACGGGAGCGGAATATCCCGCGCCGCGAGAAAGCTGGTAACGCCGTCATAGCGTTGTTTGCCGTCCACGTACTGCAAATAGTCGGTCTCGGCATCAAACGGCACAAACGGAGTTCCGTTTCTTTGGGCAAAACGGCTGAGGAACTCATCAAAGAGGGCTTTCCAGGCAATCGTGTGCAATTTTTCGGTTTGGGTCACAACTCCATCAAGGTCGAACAGGACTGCGTCAAAGTCTGTGGTTGAGATCGTAACGGGCATGGCTGAAGTCTACGTGCTGCGCAGGACGCGTCGCTGGGTCGGCGGTTCGTATGGGGTCCGTCGTGTGCCTATGAAGCGGAGGGAGCGGCTGACATTTGTATCAGTTTGGCCTGGAGCTTCCGCACCAATTCTTCATAGGAGCTCTTCCCGATAATACGATAAAATTGGGTACGAAAATTCCGGACCATGCTGATATTCTCTACGACAACGTCATAGATGAGCCACTGCCCATCGACCTGATGCAGACGATAATTGATCGAGAAATGCTTATTCTGAGAAGGGACGAAGATGCGGGTGCTGACCTCGGCAAACTTCCCGTCTATCGTCTCCTGATCGTATAAAAACTCAACTTGATCCAAATATTTTTCAGCCTGCTTATCGAACGTTTCCCCGTAGGACTTCTCGACCAGTTCGGTAAAAATTTCGATGAATTCTTCGCGCTGCTCTTCCGTCCGGTCACGCCAGTACACACCCAGGGTTCGCCGGGCAACCTCTCGTCTGTCAAACAAGGGTCGAACAATTTCGCTGACTTGTTTAATGCGCTTCTCCCGCAGGTGAGGACCTTGATTCTCCGGAGCCCTGAGGACCAGGACGACCTGGTTTGTGGTGGAACGAACGGCTTCCAGCGGGGAGTCTGTGGTCAGCCCTTGTCCCGGCAGAAAAAGTATCGGCAGGAAAAAGAGCGCGAGGCCGCCAAGCGTCAGCAAGAAGGGAAGTCGTGGCAGTTTCATGGCCCGGATTCCTATTCCTCCGCTATCGCTTCTTGAATAGTCCGTTCGCGTTGTTGGAGGTAGCCGTCTTGAACGGCGCCGTACAGGTCAACAGAGAATCGGTCAACATTCTCAAAAAGTTCAAGATTGAGTGAGCGGAAGTTGGCCGCGTCGCCCATTACCCAGCCGCCCCGCGCGGCGATGGTCTCGGGATACGTCGGTAAGAGGTAGTTCATGGGTTGCATGGCCCCATCAACGCTGAGACCGACCGCGTCGCGAACGGTTGAGGGACCGAAGAAAGGCAAGACAAGATACGGGCCGGGGGCTATGCCGTACTGCGCCAGCGTTTGCCCAAAGTCCGCATGACCGGCTTCCAAGCCGAACCAACTGCCTGCTACGTCAAAAAACCCCAGACCGCCAAGAGAGGTATTGATGACGAAGCGGCTGAACTCCTTACCGGCCCCGACCAGTTTCATTTGCAGCAACTTATTGCCCAGACGTGGGGCAATATTGATGTTGTGAAAGAAGCGTCCGACTCCTTGCCGGGCACCGAGCGGCAGGACGGCTGCATAGCCTGAGGCCACTGGGTGGAGAATATACTCGTCCAGCTTCAAGTTAAAGCTGAGCATGGCCTGGTTAAAGGGCTCAAACGGATCGTCAATGGGCTGAGGAGCCACCTCGTCTTGACCCGCACTCCCCATTTGCGCCCGGGCCTCGGTGGGAGAGAATCCGGATGGAAATACTCCCACTATGCTTATTACCAGTACCAGTTTTTTCAGCATCCTCCCCCCCCTTATCGACTCACAAGGACTCATCAAGACCGAGTGACCACAGGTCCGTACTCTCCCCGCCGTTCTGGCGGTCCTGACCATTTTCCGTTGTCTGCTCAGGCGTCTGACTGCTTCCGACATTACCGAAAATGAATTCTCCTATTAATTGTTGAATGTCGACCGGCTCTACAGTCCTGTCAATAGTCCCTCCGGGTGCAATGGTGGCAGAGGAATAGCCCGGCGTGATGACGACATAGCGTTCGCCAATCAGGCCCTTGGTCTTGATTGCCGCCTGCGTGTCTTCGTGTAATGCAATATCGTTCCGAATTTTTAAGGTGACGCGGGCCTTGTAATCAGCCAAGCGAACACGTTCGACCCTGCCTATTTCCACTCCTGCGAGCTCGATAACCGCCCCGTCTTGCAGTCCGCCCGCTGTTATAAAATCCGCATACACCGGATAGCTGTCGGAGCCCAGTTCAACTTGACCCAACTGAAGAGAAAGATATCCCAGAAAGCCGCAGATGCCAAGCAGAAGCGTGCCAAAAAACAATTCCGCGTCAGCCTTCATACGCACCTAGCACGGGTTCTAGTATACATCGATAGGACCTTCGAGCTGGCCGCTCATAAACTGCCGCACTACCGGATTGTTTGACTCCTGTAGGGCGCTGGGCGAGCCGGACTCAACGATCACCCCTTGATGCAGCATAGCGATATGGGTGGCCAGAGAAAAGACCGCTGGAATTTCGTGGCTGACAATAACCGCAGTAAAGTCCAGCATTTGATGGAGGTCGAGAATAAGTCGATGAATGGCATTGACTCGGATCGGATCAAGACCGGTTGTCGGTTCATCAAATAAGAGGATCTCAGGATCGGAGACGAGCGAGCGAGCCAGCGCCGCACGTTTGCGCATCCCGCCTGATAGCTCGGAGGGGAATTTGGCATCCACGCCGGCCAGTCCGACCTGGAAAAGACGTTCATGGACTTTATCCCGAATTTCAGCCTCACTTTTTTGGGTCTTTTCCCGTAGGGGAAAGGCCACGTTGTCATACACGGACATGGAATCGAACAGCGCTCCACCCTGGAAGAGCATGCCGAACCGGTTCCGAACCCGATTGAGGGCACGGCGTCCCAAGCTGGTAATCTCTATATCGTCTATCCAAACCTGCCCGGAATCGGGGCGCATTAAACCGATCAGATGCTTGAGTAAACAGCTTTTCCCGGCTCCGCTGACTCCGACCACCACATACACAGCCCGGTCGGGTATATCGAGATTGAGCCCGGACAAGACCGTTTGGCTGCCAAAGGATTTACGGACATTGACGAGGCGGATCATGCGGCACTTCTCGATAACGGTTTCCTATGGCTACACGAGGACAGAACCAATGAAATAGTCCCACACCAGGATCAGGACCGCACACATCACCACGGCTTGTGTGGTGGCGTGACTGACCCCCTCGGCCCCATGCGCGGCGTAGAAGCCCTTAAAACAGCTGACCCAGGCAACAATCATTCCAAACGAGAGCGATTTATATACACCCATCCAAATGTCGCTGGAATCCGCTGCGCTGCTCATCTGCGTAAAATACGCCCCCGAACTCCCGCCCAGCAACTCAACGCCGACAATATAGCCGCCATAAATACCCACCGTCACAAAAACACTGTTCAAAAGAGGAAAGGTAATGCAGGCCGCCAGAAAGATTGGGACCACGAGATACTTGATGGGGTTGAGAGCCATGACTTCGAGCGCGTCTATTTGCTCGGTAATTCGCATAATCCCGAGTTCTGCGGTTAGGGCCGAGCCGGCGCGGGCCGTGATCATCAGCGCAGACAGGACAGGACCAAGCTCGCGAATCAAACTCAGTCCGACCATCGGGCCGAGTGCCTCCTCGCCCCCAAAGCGCCGCAGGGCAATATATCCCTGCAGGGCAACGACCATACCCGTAAAGGCTCCGGTAAAGACGATGAGCAAGAGAGAGCGGCTGCCGATAAAGTAGATCCGGCGGACAAGCTGACCGCCTTGCAGGGGAGGGCGAAAGATGTCGATCAGGGTTGTACCAAGAAAGACCCCCATGCGGCCCATTTCGCGCAGGGTGCGGAGGGTCAGACGTCCACACGAGCGTACAAGGCGGAGCACTCCTCTTCCTTTCTCATGATAGTCTGGGGACTGACGACATGTGGCGCGTAATGAGCGGGTCTGCTGAGGACACGCTGGGAATGAAGCCTCCCTAACAATGACACGTCCCCTACCATAGGCGCTCCGCTTCCTCAAGGGAGCCTCACGCTCTGGGAGGGTCGAAAAGGAGGTACGGTCCTCTTGTCAGACTGCGTGAAAGAGGGATATGTTCTTCCTAATTGTCTACAGTACGTGGAGGAGACACTATGGCAAACGCTACTGGAGTATCGCCTGTAGAAGAGCCCCCGCTACGGGTTGTTGAAAACAGTGCTGTTGCTGAAGAAGAATCACCCAAAAAGCAATGGAAAAAACTGCGTGAGATACTGGCCCGCCACCATGGAGAAAAAATCCTCATCATCCTGGTGGGCTACCCGGACCCCGATAATATCGCTTCCGGTTTGGCGCATCAGTTCTTAGCCAAAGAGTTCGACATCGAAGCCACGCTGCTGTGCTTTCATGAAGTCAGCCACCATGAAAACCGCGCGTTGGTGAAGCGCCTTGAGATTGACCTGCAACTCTATGACGAAGAATTCGACCTCACGCCATACTCTGCCTACGCGCTGGTTGATACCCAAAATCCAGAGACGCCTATTTCGGATCAGCTGGGCGGCAAGACCCTCCTCTCCTTTATCGATCACCACCGTCGTCTTGGGACCCCGCTGGCTGAATTTGTTGATATACGGGAGGACGCAGCCTCGACCTGCGCCATCTATACCGAATATTTACGGGCGCAATATCCCGACGGCCTGAACCCCGGCGAGACTGACCAGGTGCGACTGGCAACCGCGCTTATGCACGGCATTCGTTCCGATACCATGGCGTTGATTGAGGCCAGTCGGTTGGAATTTGAGGCGGCGGCGTATCTATGGCCGTGCGTGGACCAGCCCCTCCTCAAGGCGATCTCGGAAAAATCCTTACCGCCGATTGTCATGGATATGATTCAAAAGGCCCTGGAGCGGAAGCAGGTGTTCGACTCTTTTGTGTTTACCGATGTGGGGTTTGTGCGGGGCGAACACCGCGATGGCATCCCCCAGGTGGCAGAATTCCTGCTCCAGCGAGAAGGAACAGACTCGGTCCTCGTTTTTGGCATTGTGGACGGCAAGACGGTTGATGGCTCGCTCCGGACACGGAGCGATACCGTGAACCCTGATTCGTTTTTGAAAAAGCTTTTTGGCTTTGATGAAGACCGAAAGTCGTACTACGGTGGCGGGAACATCAAAGATAAGGGCGGCTTTCAAATCCCGCTGGGCTTCCTGGCTCAATCGCCCAACAGGGATATGCTCTACGAAATGACCTGTAGCGTCGTGCAGGAGCGCTTCTTCAAGGCTATCGGTATCAAAGAATAAGCCGTTAATCAGTATCCTCGCTCGCTCTAGCGCTTCATTCTCCAATGATATGAACCCATGCCGCCGGAAGGGCGGGAAGCGTCTCCATGAGAGATGCTTCTCATCCGATCTTCCTTGAACAGGCAATATGCGAGCCTACCCGGCTATACAGAGCTCGACGCAGAGCTAAATACAGGAGGCCATTATGGCAGACGAACAAAGCGGTGATCTGACGTATGACATTCCTGCTGCGGTACAGGGGCAGACGGCCATTGACCCGCAGACGTATCAGCAGATGTATGAGCGCTCAATCCACGACCCGGAAGGATTCTGGGCGGAACAGGCTGAAAAACAGCTTGAGTGGTTTCAAAAATGGGACACGGTTCTCGAATGGGATTTTCACAAGGCTGATATCAAATGGTTTCTCAACGGCAAGCTCAACGTCTCGCATAATTGCCTGGACCGGCATGTCAACGCCGGAGCCGGCGACCAGACTGCTCTCATCTGGCAGGGCAATAATCAGGACGAAAGCAAAAAGTTTTCGTACGCCGAGCTTTTGGACCAGGTCTGCCAGTTTGCCAATGCGCTCCGGGCGCTTGGAGTGAAAAAAGGGGATCGCGTGTGTCTTTATATGCAGATGATCCCCGAACTGCCGGTGGCCATGTTGGCCTGTACGCGTATTGGGGCGGTCCACTCCATTGTGTTCGGCGCCTTTTCGCCGGACTCCCTGCGTGATCGCATCCAGGACTCTGCATGCAAGCTCTTGATTACCCAAGATACGGGACTGCGTGGGGCGAAGAACGATATCCCCATGAAGACCAACGCCGATACCGCGGCGGCTGAATGTCCGTCTATTGAGCATGTCGTTGTCGTCCGGCGCACCGGACACGAGGTCCCCATGCAGTCCGGTCGTGACGTCTGGTGGCACGAGCAGGTGGCAACCCAGCCGACGACGTGCGAGCCGGAATCCATGGACGCAGAAGATCCGTTATTCATCCTGTATACCTCCGGCTCGACCGGCAAGCCCAAGGGCGTACTGCATACGACGGGTGGCTATCTGGTCTATGCCTCCATGACCCACCGCTATGTGTTCGACTATCGGCCGGGGGATATCTACTGGTGCACGGCCGATATTGGCTGGGTGACCGGGCATAGCTATATCGTCTACGGCCCGATGGCGAACCGGGCGACGACCATGATGTTCGAGGGTGTCCCCAATTACCCGGATTTTGGCCGTTTCTGGCAGATTGTTGAACAGCATAAGGTCAATATTTTCTATACCGCGCCCACCGCGTTGCGCGCGCTGATGAAAGAAGGCGACACTTGGCCGGCCAAGTACGATCTGTCGAGTCTGCGTATTCTCGGCACGGTCGGCGAGCCGATCAAGAGCCCCGAATGGCACTGGTATTTTCAGACCATCGGCCAAGAACGCTGCCCGATTGTCGATACCTGGTGGCAGACCGAAACCGGCGGGATTCTGATCACCCCCCTTCCGGGTGCAACGAAAACCAAGCCGGGGTCGGCTACGCGGCCCTTCTTCGGCGTCCAGCCCTGTCTGGTAGACGACCAAGGTACGGAGATCGAGGGCAACGGTGTATCCGGGAATTTATGCCTCAAGTTCCCGTGGCCGGGTATTATGCGCACGGTGTACGGCGACCACGAACGCTTCATTCAGACCTATTTCTCCGCCTACCCCGGCAAGTATTTCTCGGGCGATGGCTGCCGGCGGGACGAAGACGGTTATTACTGGATTACCGGACGGGTGGACGACGTGATCAACGTGTCCGGCCACCGTTTGGGAACCGCCGAGATTGAGGGCGCATTGGGTACGCATCCGGCTGTGGCCGAGGCCGCAGTAGTGGGAATGCCGCACGATCTCAAAGGGCAGGGCATCTACGCCTTTGTGACGCTCAAGACCGGACAGCAGTCCTCTCCGGACATGGTGAAAGAGCTGAATAATACGGTCCGCCGAGAGATCGGCCCGCACGCCACGCCGGACAAGGTACAGTTCGCCGATGGGCTGCCCAAGACGCGGAGCGGAAAAATCATGCGGCGTATCCTGCGGAAAATTGGTGAGGGCGCGATCGATCAGCTCGGGGACACATCAACCCTGGCCGATCCTTCCGTGGTCGATCAATTAGTCGAGGGACGTCTCTAGGCAGGGGGGAGCCCAATCGCATGGCTCTGCGTTTTCACAACACCCTGACGGGAAAGGCAGAAGAGTTCGTTCCGCTTACGCCTGGCAAAGCCCGCATGTATGTGTGTGGGGTCACGGTCTACGACCGCTCCCATATCGGTCATGCGCGGGCCTTTGTCGCCTTTGATGTCATCTATCGTTATCTCCGATTCTCCGGTTATGAGGTGACCTTTGTCCGCAATTTTACGGACGTGGATGACAAGATTATCAACCGCGCCAACGAGCGGGGCATCTCGGCCGAAGAGCTGACCGAAACTTATATTCAGGATTACAATAACGACATGCAGGCGCTGCGTTGTTTGCCGCCTACGCATGAACCCCGGGCCACCGAACACATTCCGGCCATGCTCGCCCTTATCCAGGAGCTCGAAGCCAAACAACTCGCCTATGCCGTGGATGGAGACGTGTATTATGCGGTGGACCGCTTTGCCGCATACGGCAAGCTGGCCCACCGGCGTCTGGAAGACATGGCGGCCGGGGCGCGCATAGAAGTGGACACGCGCAAGCGTCATCCCATGGACTTTGCCCTGTGGAAGTCCAGCAAGCCCGGAGAGCCGGCCTGGGACAGCCCCTGGGGCAAGGGCCGGCCCGGATGGCATATCGAGTGCTCGGCCATGAGCAGCAAATATCTGGGCCAGCCCTTCGATATTCACGGCGGCGGTGCCGACCTGATTTTTCCCCATCACGAAAACGAGATCGCCCAGTCCGAAGGAGCCAAGGGCTGCGCCCTGGCCCGCTACTGGCTGCATAACGGTATGGTGACCGTCGAACGGGAGAAGATGTCGAAATCCTTGGGCAACTTCCTGACCATCGAGGCCGCGCTGAACAAGGTCTCTACGCCGGAAGTCTTACGTCAGGTCTTACTCTCGTCTCACTATCGGATGGCGCTCGACTTCTCGACCCAAAAGCTGGCAGAGGCGGAAAAGGGGCTGGCGCGCATCTATGAAACGCTCGCTCGCGCCGACGAAGCGATTGGTGGCAACCGGATAGGAGAGGGACCTGATGACTCTTCATTGGTCAACCGGTTTCGTGAGGCAATGGATGATGATTGCAATACACCTCGCGCCCTTGGCGTGATTTTTGATGGCGTGCGCGAGATGAATCGTGAGTTGGATGCCGGCCAGATCACGGAGGCAGCAATACTCCGGTCTGAAATCGCAAAAATGGGAGATGTCCTCGGTCTGCTTCAGGAGTCCCCTGCCCAATTTTTAGAGCATCAAAAGCAGACCGGCCTGGCCGAAGTCAGCCTCACGCCTGAGGCCATCGAGGCCCTGATCGCCGAACGGACCGTGGCGCGCAAAGAGAAGAATTTTCAGCGTGCGGACGAGATTCGCGCCCAACTCGACGAGCAAGGCGTTCTCCTCAAAGACGGTCCGACGGGGACGACGTGGACGGTGAAATAGCGGTGCCCGAAACACGGTGACTCCACATCAATCATCGTCCCCAATTGTTCCTCCTCTCAGGCCGGTTCGGGCCGGTGTAAAAGTAGGATCTGGTGGTTGTGCGCTGGTAGTGCTCACGCTCACCATGCTGCTCGTGGGATGCGGCGATAGCGGCTCGTCCGGACAAGGACCGCCGTCGATCGTGGTGTTTGCCGCCGCCAGCCTGCGCGATGTTGTCCGGGGCATTGGCGCGCGCTTTTCCGAGACGCACCAGATTGACCTGGTCTATAATTTTGCCGGCTCCAATACCCTGGCGCAGCAGCTTCAGGCCGCTCCGGTGGCCGATGTTTTTTTGTCGGCGAACCCGGACTGGGTCGATGTACTCGAAAGGTCGGAGTTGATCCTCCCCGAATCGCGCCGCAACTTTCTGTCAAATCGTCTCGTGCTCATCAGTCGAAAGGATGCCGAGTTTCAGTTGTCCGAGCCCGGCCTGCTGCCCACACTCTCATTCACCTTCCTGGCAATGGCCGATCCTGCGGCCGTGCCTGCCGGACGATACGCTCGGGCTTTTTTGCAGGCCGTTGAAACGGCAGACCGCTCGGTCTGGGAAGCCGTCAAAGACAAAATCGTCCCCACTACCGATGTCCGGGCAGCTCTCGGCCTGGTGGAGTCCGATCCACACATCATCGGCATTGTGTATCGAACGGATGCCATGAACTCAGACCGGGTGCAGGTCGTGTATAAGATTCCGCCCAATCTGCACCAACCGATCGTGTACTGTGCCGTGGCCCTCAAAAATCGTCCACAGCCTGAGATCACGGCCCGATTTCTCGACTTTTTGAGTAGCCCTGAAGCCGTAGCAATTTACAACATGAAGGGATTTGTTGTAGACGAAGGAGGCCCTCGTCCGCTGTCGTGACTGCCATGAGTCCTGAAGTATTGTCGGTTATTCTCCTGACGCTCCAGGTTGCAACGGTATCAACTCTACTGGTGCTGCTGCCGGCCACGGTCCTGGGCTATGTTCTGGCCCGCTATGAGTTTTATGGCAAGACGGTCCTGTCTGCGCTGGTCGGCTTACCACTCGTCCTGCCGCCCACCGCGGTCGGCTTTCTTTTATTGCGGCTGTTTGCGGTCGATGGACCGTTTGGGCGCGAGACGCTCGGATTTGATTTGTCCATCCTGCTGACCTGGAAAGGGGCAGTCATTGCGACGGCGACCATGTCCCTGCCGCTCGTTGCACGTACGGCAAGAGCCACGTTTGAAGGGATCAATCCTCGGCTCGAATTGATGGCCCATACCTTAGGCCACGGTCGGCTGGCCACTTTTTTTCAGTACAGCTTACCCATGGCCCGGCGCGGCTTGCTCGGGGCGGTCATTCTCGGTTTTACACGCGCCATGGGTGAGTTCGGCGCCACGGTCACCATTGCCGGAAACATACCGGGTCGAACGCAAACGATAGCCGCGGCTATTTTCAGCGCCCAGCAGGTCGGCGCGCAGGCGAGAGCTGATTTTCTCATGCTGGTCGCCATCGTACTGGGTTTCCTGGCCATTCTGAGTGCTGAACTGCTGGGACACGGCCGCTCACTGCCCCGTCTGGCCCGACCATAATGACGCAGCTCTTACCCCCTCACGACAGCCTACAGGCTGGTTCTCTGGATGGCCTGACCGTGCAGGTCCGCCTCCCGCTGGACCGTTTTGAGCTGGATATCGATGTGCAGACCGAAAAACACGTGACCGGGATTTTTGGAGTCTCCGGGGCAGGTAAAACCAGTCTGTTGGAAACGATCTGTGGCGTCCGGCGCCAGGCGCGAGGCGTTATTGCGCTTGGCGCAGAAACATGGCTGGATAGCGACCGAGGGGTATTTGTCAAGCCATCGCAACGCCATATCGGGTATGTCCCCCAGGATGGTTTACTCTTCCCGCACAAGAATGTCCGGCATAATCTTCTAGCTGGCAAGAAACGCGGGTTGCGGCGAGGTCATGCTGTCCAGCAGACGTTTGAAACCGTGGTTCACATCCTCGAACTCGGCCCGCTCCTTGAGCGTGCCGTGCACGCCTTGTCCGGTGGAGAGCGACAGCGCGTCGCCCTCGGACGTGCCCTGTGTTCCGGGCCGCGACTGCTCCTGCTCGACGAGCCGTTTGCCTCGTTAGACGTTGCTCTGAGACGCAAACTCCTGCCTTTTCTCCGGCGGGTGCGGGCTGAATTTCAGACTCCCATGCTGTTCGTGTCGCACGACCCCCTCGAAGTGCAGGCCTTGTGTGACGATTTGATTGTACTCGGAGACGGCAGGATTATCTCGCACGGCGACCCACGCGCGGTGCTGACCGCCTCCCATATTTTTCCCCTGGCCGAACAGTATGGCTTCGAGAATATTTTGCCCTGCTATACCGTGGAAGGAGGCGGGAGTACGGGGCAGGTACGCTTGGGCGAAAGGGAAGGCGGTGAACGAGCGCCGGTCGAGTTGGTGACTGTCCAATCCGAGGCCCGGCCGGGTGAGGCGATGCTGGCCGGTATTCCCGCGCACGATATTATGTTGGCCACGCAGCGGCCAGAAGGGCTGTCTGCCCGCAATGTTCTGCCCGCTCGTATTACGCAACTCCGTTCCGTCGGTCATGTTGGATTGGCAACGGCCGAACTCAGTCCCGACCTTCCGCCGCTGACTGTTGAGGTGACTGAGAAGTCGTTTGTCGAACTGGGTCTGCGAGTTGGGAGTGAGGTCTTTTTGGTGATTAAGGCAACCTCGTGTCGCTTGTATCGGACAGGAGAGGGGCGACGCCTGCGTCGCTCCGATGTTGACGGGTGATGCCTACTCCTGATCCCCTCCCAAGAGGGGATTGTCTGCTGTCCCAATCGACAGCCGGACTTGCACTTTCACGGTCTGCGACATAGGCTTGTGGCCCGATTTTCACACAACGCGCCCGTAGCTCAATTGGATAGAGCACCGGGCTTCGAACCCGTAGGTTGGGTGTTCGAGTCACCCCGGGCGCGCCTTTTGGAAGAAATCCCTTGCACTTCCAACACAAGAGAGCCGGGCTTGAAAATTCTGAAAAATTGCTTTGAGGTTCGCGCTGAGCCCGGGCTGCAGCCATCCGGCCGTTTCAGGTGGTAGGTGAGAAAAACTAGCGGACATTTTATACGGCCACTGTGCTCTCTGAATGCCCCCTAAGCTTCGCCTCTGTCTAATACCGACACGTTAATGTCTGTTCCTCGCCTTTCCCGCTGGTTGACCATTCTCGGCATGCTCTCGCTTGTTCTGTATGCCGTCATCGCCTGCTTGAGTCAGTCGTTCAGCTATGGCCATGGCTACCAGGATCGGCCGATTTTGGGCTTTGTGGGCGTGTACGGCCTGGTGTTTATTGTCTATGCCGTGGCGGTCTGGCGGGTCAAAC
>MKWU01000190.1_pt1 | contig 114260 bp, 108 predicted proteins | sample 809101 | NCBI WGS metagenome assembly MKWU01 (sample SAMN05860141, study PRJNA318959) | sponge metagenome | host: Aplysina aerophoba | place: Slovenia: Piran, Adriatic Sea, Gulf of Piran | collected 2013-05-07
GCTTTCGGAGAGGGAGTTCACGGCGCTGTTGAGGGTGTATAACAATACGCCGCGCAAGTGCCTCGGCTACCTGACCCCGGCCGAAGTGCTACGAGAACAGGTGTTGCACTTCGAATGTGAATTCACCTTCCTGCCTCCGCAGGAACGACCACCCACCCTACCCCGCCAGTTCGGAGAGCAGGGCGAGCGTGCGCTGGCGGGATGCGGCGGCGTCCGGCCCGGCGGCGACGATGGAGACGATGATCTCGCTCGCGCCGAAGTCGAAGAGTTCGGCGACGCGCTCGCTGACGCGCTCCTCGCTGCCGGAGAGCACGACGCTCTCGATCATGCCGTCGCTCCAGCCCTCGAGCTGTGCAGCCTCGGGGTATCCGGCCTCGGCGAACATCGCCTGGTAGAAGGGCATGCGAGGGTAGTTGGCAAGCTGCTCCCGGGCGGCGGCCCGGACCTCGCCGTCGTCGTCGTGGACGCACATCGGTGCGTGGACGATGAGCGGCGGGCACGGACGCCCCGCGCGTTCGGCGCCGCGCTGCAGCGCTGGGAGGGCGACGTCGCGCAGGTAGACGCCGGGCGACACCCAGCTGATCGCGCCATCGGCGGCCTCGCCGCACAGTTCGTACGACTTCGGGCGGAGCGCGGACGCCATCACGGGCACGTCCGGTACGGGCGCGGGGAGGCTGACGTTCGCGCGGTAGATGCTGCCCTCGAACTCGACCGCGCCGGTGTGCAGCAGCGTGCGCGTGACGGTGAGGTACTCGCGCAGCGCGGTGAGCGGCGTCCGGTAGTCCGCGCCGAAGACGGTGGTCATGGGGCGGATGTGGCTGGGCCCGATGCCGAACCGGAACCGGTTGCCCGAGAGTTGCGCCGCGACCTGCACCTGCTGCGCAGCGGCGACTGGATGCCGCCCCCACGTCGGCACGATGCAGGTGCCGAGCAGGATGCGCTCGGTGCGGGCTCCGGCGGCGGCCATGAGCGTGATGCCGTCCAGGCTCGCGCCGCCGACGGTGAGCCAGGCGGCGTCGATGCCGCGCTCCTCGCTCTCCTCGATACGTGCGAGCACCGCGTTGCTGTCGCCGCCCATGACGGCAAGGCCGATGGTTCCTGCGCCCATGCGTGTTCCTCCGTTCAGTCGAATGTTGTGCGGGAGAGAGTGTAACCGCTCGCGCGGACTACGAGGAGCGCCGGCGGAGCCTGCGCCAGGCCATGGAAACGCCGAGCATGGCCACGGCGACGAGCACGATGGCGCCACCGCCCGGGATGTCCTGGTAGAAGGCGATCGTAAGGCCGGTGACGGCGCTGAACATACCCACGAGCGACGCGACGATGAACGCGGTGCGCAGGCTGTTCGTGACTCCCTGCCCCACGAGGACGGGGATGACGATGAGCGCACCGACGAGCAGGACGCCCATGATCCGCATGGCGAGGGTGATGGTGGCCGCGGCGAGCACCGCCAGGCCGAGGTTGACCCAGTCCACCTTGATGCCGGAGACGCGGGCGAGGGAATCGTCGAACGAGGCCTGCGCGAGCTCCGTGAAGAATGCGGTTACGCCGATGACGACGAAGACCGCTAGTCCTGCCAGGAGCCAGAGGTCCAGCTCCGTGATGGTGAGGATGGAGCCGAACAGGAACCCGAGCAGGTCCACGTTGAATCCCTGCGCGGCGCTGATGACGACGACCGCCGCGGCGAGCGAGGAGTAGAGCGCGACCGCGAGGACGGCGTCGCCGGGGAGCCTGCCGCGCGAGCGCAGCACTTCCATGACGACTGCGGCGATGGTGACGGCGATGAACGTGGTGAGCGTCGGGTAGACGTTCACTGCGAACCCGACGGCGACGCCGAGCAGCGCAACGTGGGCGAGTGTGTCGGAGAGCAGCGAGAAGCGGCGCAGCACGAGGAAAGTCCCGAGCACAGGCGCAAGCGCGCCGACGAGGAGGCCCCCGATGAGCGCCCGGATCATGAACTCGTATTGCAGTATGGCAGGCATGGGATCAGTGCCGGTGTACGTGCGGCGTGACCTGGTCGAACTCGTCGTGACGGACGGCCTCTTCGCCGTGCGCATGATGGTCGTGGTGCCGGCCGTGATGCAGCACTTCGACCGGGAAGCCGTAGAGCCGCACGAGGTCGTCCTCGGTCAACTCCTGCGGGGGGCAGTGGCACAGGAGCGTGCAGTTCATGCATGCAACGGTGCCGGCCTCTCGCATGACCGCGCCGACGTCGTGGGAGATGATGAGGATAGTGACCCCTTGCGCGCGAAGCTGGCGGAGCAGCATGTACAGTTCTTCTCCGCCCTGGACGTCCACTCCCGCGATAGGCTCGTCCATCACGAGCAACTCAGGCTTGCGGATGAGCGCCCGTGCGATGAGGGCGCGCTGCTGCTGGCCGGTGGAGAGCTCGCCGATGCGCCGGCGCTTGAAGTCCGCCATATCGACCATCTGCAGGACGCCGTCCACGTCCGCGCCGTTCCCCCGGCGCCAGAAATCGAACGGTGAGAAGCCGGAATAGCGTCCGTGTGCGACCACCTCGCTGACCGTGATGGGGAACATCGCATGGATGCCGGTGGCGACCTGCGGGACGTAGCCGATGCGGCGCCAGTCCTTGAACCGCTCGATGTCGGTGCCGAACACGCGCACCTGTCCGTTGTCCGGTTTGATCAGCCCGAGGATGATCTTGAGGAGCGTGCTCTTGCCGCTGCCGTTGGGACCGACGATCGCGGTGAAATCGCCACGCTCGATGCGCAGCGTCACGCCGTGCACCGCAGGCGACCCCGCGTAGGTGAAGGAGACATCTTCCAGTTCAACTGCCGGTGTGTCGTCCATATCCATTCTCTCCTTCAGCCGCACCGACAGGATACGGCGGGGTCGCGCTGGGAGGATAGCGCGGCCCCGCCTGCAGGCGTGTGTTCGGTTACGAGCAGTCCATCGCGGCACGCAGGCTGTTCAGGTTGTCGCGCATCAGACCGAAGTAGTCGCCGTGCTCGGCCAGTTCGTCCAGCGTTATGCCGTCCATCGGATGGATCTGGTAGATGCCTGCGCCGGTCTCGTCAGCGAGCACCTGCTCGTTGGAGCCGGAAAGGACGGGCTCCACCAGCACGGCTTCGATGCCGAGGTCCTTGATGCGGTCTGCGATGCCGGCGAGACGCTGGGGAGAAGGATCGAAGCCGGGTGAGAGGCCGGAGACGCTCACCTGCTCCAAGTCGTAGGCCAGCGCGAGGTAGCCGTAGGCCGAGTGCGACGTGACGAACTCGCGGTGGACACACGAGCTGAGGCCCGCCTCGAACTCGGCGTGCAGCGCCCGGAGCTCGGACGAGAGCGTCGCGAGGTTCGCCCGGTAGACGTCGGCGCCAGCGGGGTCGGCCTCGATCAGCGCGTCAGCGATGCGCTCCGCCTGGGTGATGGCGCGCAGCGGGTCGAGCCAGAAGTGGGGGTCGAGTTCGCCGTGGCCGTGATCGCCCTCTTCGCCGGCGTGGTCGTCCTCTTCTTCCGCTGCGTCCGCGTCCTCGCCTTCGTGCTCCTTGTCCTGGTCCTCGTCGACGCCGCCATGGTCTTCGCCTTCGTCCTCGTCGGCTTCGTCTCCGTGGTCGTCCTCTTCCTGTTCGGCCTCGTCTCCCTCGTCGTGGTCTTCACCCTCTCCGGGTTCGTCCTCGTCGTGGTCTTCGCCCTCATCCTCTTCGTGGCCTCCCGCCTCGGCCTCGTGATCCTCGAACTCAAGCGCTGCTTCAGCATCGGCGGCCTCGACGACGATGCCGGAGACGTCGTTGCCCAGCGATTCGAGCGCGCGCTCCAGCCACGGCTCCAGTTCGACACCGTTCATCGCGATGACGTCAGCATCAGCAATCGTGAGCAGATCGCGCGCCGTGAGTTCGAACGTGTGCCCTTCTGCGCCGGGCGGCACGAGAGGCGTCACTACCACGCGGTCGCCGCCGACGCGTTCGGCGAAGTACTGCATGGGGTAGATGCTCGCGACCACGCTCAGCGGCTCGGCCGGCGCTTCGGTAGGAGTGGCCGCAGGGACGGTCGGCGCGGGCGTCGCCGTGGGAGTGGGGTCATCCGAGCAGGCGGTGATCGCCAAGGCCATGGCCGCGGCGATGAGCAGCATGTATGGTTTAGTGAGATTAAGTCTCATCTAATTCAGCCTCCAGGAACTTTCCGTTGAATCTCAGTGGGCGTGCACGTGGGTACCGTGCATGTGGATATCTGCGCCGCCCTGGCCAATCTCCCGGCAGCCCGCGCAGCGGTGGTACAGCTCCAGCCGGTGCCCGATCAGGTCGCTCCCGACGTGAGCTTTCATTGCGCGAAGCATCCGTTCGACAGAGGGATGGCGGAACTCGTCTATGCGCCCGCAGGCGACACAGACGAGGTGATGGTGATGGTGGGCGTCGTCCAGCGAGTAGCGCGGCGAGCCGTCCGGCATGGCGGTCTTGCAGAGAATGCCCACCTCCACCAGCAGCCGCAGTGTGCGGTAGATGGTCGCGCGGCCCAGGCCCGGCAGTCCCGCGACGATCTCCTCGGCGCTGAACGCGTCGGTCCGGCGAGCGAGCATCGCAGCCAGTTCACGGCGCGGCCAGGTCATGCGGCTGCCGTGCTCCTCCAACGCTGCGAGGATGTTGGACTCGGTCTGCGTGACCGCACTGGCCGATTTCGTCGAAATCGTCGTCATGCCAGCACAGTATCGCGGCGCCTGCACGTTGTCAATACTTTGTATCAACAACTGCGGAAACTGATACTGCGCTAGGAGTGAATCGATACCGGCGCGGGCCATCCACCTGGCCCCCACATCCCCTGTTTCCGTGGTTCGACAGGTTCGTACGAACGGGCGTACGGCCATGCCGGGCGCCTCTCACTGGTGAGCGGCAATCTTAGAAGTCCTGGCGGCCTTCGAAGGCGCGGGTGAGCGTGAGGTCGTCGGCATATTCGAGGTCGCCGCCTACGGGGAGGCCGCGAGCGAGCCGGGTCACGCGCGGGCCGAGCGGGACCAGTAACTGATGCAGGTACATCGCAGTGGCCTCGCCCTCGACGGTGGGGTTCGTGGCGATGATCACCTCGCTGACCGGCTCTTCGCCTATCCGGCGCAGGAGCTCGCGTATGCGCAGATCGTCCGGGCCGACGTTGCCCATGGGGTCGATGAGGCCATGCAGGACGTGGTAGAGACCACGAAAGACGCCGGTGCGCTCAAGTGCGAGCACGTCCAGCGGCTCCTGCACGACGCAGAGGCGCGTCTGGTCACGCGCGGGGTCCGAGCAGATGCCGCATACGTCCGGTTCGGTGATGTTCTGGCAGCGGGAACAGAAGCCGAGCGAGTCCTTGACCGCGCTGATGGCGTCGGTCAGTTGCCGCGCCTCACGCTCCGGCATGCGGATGAGGTAGTAGGCGAGCCGTTGGGCGGACTTGGGGCCGATGCCGGGCAGTTTGTGGAGCTGTTCGATGAGCCGGGCGACGGGTGGCGCAAGCGCAGGGCCGCCGCCATAGCCGCCCTGGGAGGACGAGGTCATGTGCGCTACATCCCCGGTATCTTCAGTCCACCGGTGAGCGCGCCGAGCCGCTCCGCCGCGAGCGCCTGGGACTTCGCGAGCGCCTCGTTCACCGCCGCGAGCACCATGTCCTGCAGCAGTTCCACGTCGTCCGGGTCGACAGCGGCGGGGGCTATAACGATGGACTGGACCGTCTGCTTGCCGGTGGCGACGACCTTGACGGCCCCCCCGCCCGCAGATGCCTCGACGGTCTCGTTCTCCAGGTCCTCCTGGGCCTTCATGAGGCGGGCCTGGAGCTGCTGGGCCTGTTTGATCATGTTCCTATTCATCGTTCCATTCCTTGGGCGGTTCGTTGGAATCATCGGGCGACACGGGGACGACGGCAGGTTCAGGTTCGGGTCCGGCTATGTGCGTCGCGCCGTTCGGGACAGCGTCGGCAGCGGGGGACGGGACGGCAGGAGCGTCACCGGCGTATGGCGCCGGGGCAGGCGCAGGCGGCGTATCGTCGAGATCGGGAGCCGGAGCGGGTGTCGCGGGCGCTTCGTCGACATCCGGAGCCCGCTCGGGTGCGGAAGGCACATCGGCCGCATACGGGGCGGAGGCCGGGGTTGGCGCGGGCGGGGGCGCTTCGTTGACGACCTGCCCTCCGTAGCCGACGGCGGCCCGGATGAGGTGTCCGCCGCCCGCCTCGCCGGAGCGTTCGCCGTTGGAACGCTGTTCGCCCATGCTCACGACGATGTTCAGTTGCTGGCCGAGCGCCTCCTGCAACCGGCGCTCCACCTCCATCCGGCAGCGCGGGTCCTCCAACTCTCCCGTCAGCCGCTCGCTGTTGGACTGGTGCACGAAGGTGACGATGAGGTCGGAGCCCCGTATCTCCCTGTGTCCCGAACTGCGGAGCAGCGCGGCGACATCGAACTTGCGCTTGGGCACGCCGGTGAGCGATCTGAGGATGCTCGGCCACTGCGCGGCGAGACGCTGATCGATGGGCGCCGACGGGTCCAGGGGTGGAGCGGAGGGCGAAGGAGGACGCCGCTGCTCGGGCGGCGGCGGCGCGGGCGCCGCCGGGCGGGGAGGAGAAGCTGCCGCTTGGGGCTGCACAGGGCGCGGCGCGGCAGCAGCCGGTGCAGGGGCCGCGACGGGCGGCACGGGCGCGGCGGCGGTCTCGGGCGGCAGGCCGAGTTCGACCGCGGCGAGCTCCAGTGGTAGCGGCGACGGCTGGTCGAACCGGAATGAGACGTGGCCGAACAGCCGCAGCGCGCGCATGATCTGCTCCAGCGGCACGCTGCTCGCCACGAACGCGAGCTGCGACTCAGTGTCCTTGGAGAGGTCCAGCGCGGACGTCGCGCCGCTCTTGATGAGCAGGGCGGCGCGCAGGAGTTCCACCGTCATGCGGTGGAGCGGGCGCAGGTCAACCCCCTCGTTCGCAACGCCGTTGATGACCTCGAGCGACTGCGCCGTGTTGCCGGTGAGCAGGTGTTTGACGAGCGCCAGCGCGCTCTCCTCCCCGCTGATGCCGAGCAACTCACGCGCCTGCTCGACAGTCACACGCGAACCGAACGAGGTGATGAGCTGGTCAAGCAGGTTCGTTCCGTCGCGCAGGCTTCCGCCGGACGCCCGGCCGATGAGGCGCAGCACCTCCGGCGAGACCTCCACGCCTTCCTCCTGGGCGATGCCCGCGAGCCGTTCCGTCATGTCCTGCATGGCGATGCGGTGGAAGTCGAACCGCTGGCACCGGGAGACGATGGTGGGCGGGAGGCGCTCAGGCTCCGTGGTGGCGAGGACGAACACGCTATGGGGAGGAGGCTCCTCCAGCGTCTTGAGGAACGCGTTGAAGGCATCGTTGGTGAGCGCGTGCGCCTCGTCGATGATGTAGACCTTGTTCCTGCCGACGGTGGGGGCGAAGCGCACCTTCTCCCGCAGGTCGCGTATCTCGTCGATCCCGCGGTTGCTCGCGGCGTCGACCTCGATGAGGTCTATGAAGCTGCCGTTGTCTATGGCGCGGCAGTTGTCGCACGCGCCGCACGGGTCGCCGATGGACGGCGGACGCATAGTGCAGTTGAGCGATTTCGCCAGCACGCGCGCGGTGCTGGTCTTGCCAGTGCCACGCGGGCCGCAGAAGAGGTAGGCGTGTGCGGTGCGTCCGTGCGCGACGGCCTGGGTGAGCGTCTGCGTGATGGGGCCCTGCCCGACGATGTCGGAGAAGCGCGGGGGCCGCCACTTCCTGTAGAGCACTTCGCCCGCCATCAGGACGCTCCCACACCATTCCCGGAGGGAAACAGCGCGCTCAGTGCCTGCTGTTCTATCGCGCGCATCGCCGCTTCCTCCTCCGGTTCCGCGTGGTCGTGCCCGAGCAGGTGCAGGATGCCGTGCACGACGAGCAGCGCAGCCTCCCGCTCCACCGGCACATTGTGCTCGCGCGCCTGCCGCTCTGCCATCGGGTAGGACAGGACCACTTCGCCGAGGTTCGGCTCTTCGCCAGGGACAGCCGGAAACCCGGCGTCGGGGAGTGGTTCGACCGCAGGGAGCGCAGTGTCCTCCGCGGGCGCGCCGTACTCACCGAACGAGAGGACGTCGGTCACTTCGTCGAAGCCGCGGAAGCGCATGTTGAGGTCGTGGAGCGTCTCGTCGTCTGCAACGACGACGCTTGCGCCGGAGCACCCGTCCGGGTCCGCGACGGCGAGCGCGGCGGTAGCGGCGCGGCGCACCGACGCAGCAGGCGCCGCCCCTCGGAACGAAGGGAATACGCGAACGTCAACGCGCCGTCTCTTGGGTCGTGTGGCCATGCGGTTCCGCCTCCCCGGAACCAGCGGATGGTAACAGGGCGGAATGCCGTGCGGCACCCAGTGATCGGCAGAGGACCGGCATCCCTCGACCCGGTCTGTGCGGCGCGGGTATGATGCAGCACGGTCCGGCGGCGCGCCGGACGCAACCACCACCGCAGGGGAGCACACCATGGAAGCCCACGAGTTGATCGCGGACGGCCTCGGCCGAGTCAACCAGCTGCTGCACCGCGCGCTGACCGGCGTGTCCGCAGAAACCCTGAACCGGATGCCGAACGGCCATTCGAACTCAATGGCCTGGCTCGCGTGGCACCTCACGCGCATCCAGGACGACCATTTCGCCAGCCTCGCGGGCGAGCCGCAGCTCTGGACGAGCGAAGGCTGGCACGAGCGGTTCGGGATGCCCGCGGACGATTCCATCACCGGCGGCGGCCACACGCTGGAGCAGGCGGCAGCCGTACAGGTGGACTCGGCAGACGTGCTACTGGGCTATAACGACGCAGTGTACGAGCGTTCGAAACGCTACCTGGCGGGCGTGACCTCGGCAGACCTGGACAAGGAACTGAACGAGCCGCAGTACACGCCGCTCCCCACCCTGGGGGTGCGACTCGTCAGCATCATCTCCGACAACACGCAGCACGCGGGACAGGCCATGTACCTGCGTGGCTACTTCGACGGGTTCGGATGGCAGCGGCGCTAAGCCGCGCCGCACGAAAGGACACCCATGAATGCAGTTGACCTCTATTTCGACGCGCTGAACCGGGCGGACGGCTACACGCGCCGCGCCCTGGAAGGCCTGACCTACGACGAGCTGCGCCACCAGCCCGGAGGCGAAGGCAGCAACCCAATCGGCTGGATCGTCTGGCACATGACGTGGGTGCGCGACTTCATTACCGCAGGCGTGACCGGCGAGCGGCCGCTGTGGGAGACGGACGGCTGGGCGGACCGTTTCGGCATGGAGGCGCCCCCTCCCCGCTTCACTCCGGAGAACGTGCACACGTTCGACCCGAAGGACATCGAGACGCTCACCGGCTATTTCGAGGCTGTCGCCGAGAAGACGGCAGCCACCGTCCGGGGCTTCACACCGGAAGACCTGGACCGGCTCCTCCCTCCGGCGTCGCCGGACAGGCCGCCGCAGTCGGTGGGCTCGCGGCTCGGGGCCATCCTGAACGACAACATCCAGCACGTCGGTCAGGTGACGTACTTCCGCGGTGTCCTCCGCGAGCAGGGGTGGTTCTAAGCATGACCGAGCGCCTCCCCGAAGAGACGGCCATCCCGCAGTTCAGCCTCGACGCCTTCTCCCTCGCAGGACGCACGGCGATCGTGTCAGGCGGCAGCGACGGCATCGGCAGGATGATCGCGCACGGGTTCGCTGACGCGGGTGCGAATGTTGTCGTCGCGGCGCGCGGACCGGAGAAGATCGAGAGCGTCGTCGCGGAGATTGAGGACAAGGGGCACACGGCCCTCGGCGTTCCCACCGACGTGACCGACCCTGACGCGGTGCGCGCGCTCGTCGAACGCGCCATCGAACGCTTCGGTCAGGTCGACATCCTGATGAACGTGGTCGGCGGCTCGCAGGGGCCGACGTTCAAGCGCGGGCCGCTCCTGGAGCTGACCAAGCACGACTTCAACGAGGCGTTCAATATCAACGTCACGAGCGCGTTCCTGTGCAGCCAGGCCGTCGTTCCGCACATGCTGGAGCGCGGGGGTGGCGTCATCATCAACATGGCGTCGATAGGGGCGCGGGACTACCGCCTGCCGGAGCCCGGCATGAGCGTCTACAACATGACCAAGGCGTCGGTGATGCACCTCACGCGCAGCATGGCGAAGGAGTGGGCGCCCACCATACGGGTGAACTGCATCAACGCCGGACATTTCATCACGCCGCGCCGCGCCCGGACGGAGCACCCGGACCGTCGGGCGCGCAGCCTCGCCGAGATCGAGATCGACCGCTTCGGCAGACCGGAGGACATCGCCGGAGCGGCGGTATTCATCGCGTCGGACGCCGGAGCGTTCTTCAATGGCTCCTACCTCGACCTGCACGGCGGCACGTAAGGACAAGATTCGGACACAAGGGGAGGGTTCATGGACCTGTCGCGTTTCTCCATGGAAGGGCGCACCGTCATCATCACCGGCGGCAGCGGCGGAATCGGACGAGGCTGTGTGCGTGCGTTTGCGCAGGCGGGCGCGAACGTCGTAGTGGCATCGGTGCCCGCGGACACCATCCCGCCCGCGGTCGAGGAGGCTGAGTCTCTCGGAGTGCAGGCGCTCGGCGTTGCCGTGAACGTCGCCGAGCCCGACGAGATCGACGCCATGGTCGCGCAGACGCTCGATCGGTTCGGACGCATCGACGCGCTCGTGAACGTCGCGGGCGGCTCGTACAGCCGCAACCCGGACATGCCCCAGTACAGCCGCGCGTCGCTGCTGGAGATCAGCGGCGACGACTTCGTGGGCGCGTACATCGGCAACGTCATGACGACGTTCCTCGTCTCCAGGGCCGTCGTGCCGCACATGAAGGCGGTTGGCAAGGGGGCCATCGTAAACATCGGTTCCACCTCCGGCCTCGACCGTCACCCGAATGCGCCCGACATCGCGGCCTACGGCACGGCGAAGGCTGCCATCCATAGCCTCACGTTCCACATGGCGCACCAGTGGAAGCCGGAGGTGCGAGTGAATTGCATCGCTCCGGGCACCATCAACACACCCCGCCCTGCGGGAACCGTGCGCCCGGAGATGTCGAGCGCAGCCGAGCGCATCGCCGTCGGCAGGGTGGGCGTCGGCGACGACATCGGCAGCGTGGCGCTCTTCCTCTGTTCGGACGCCGCAGGCTTCGTGGACGGCATCGTCATTCCCGTGCACGGTGGCGAGTAGCACGGCAAACGTCCCGAAGAGCGCGCGTCGTACACTACGCTCGTGACAGCGCAGGCGTACCACGATGGCCTCAATCGCCCTCCGCCGGGAGGGCGCCCCCGCGCCTACAAGACGGACGGACTCGTGCTGCGCGCCTACCGGATGCGCGACGCCGACCGCCTCGTGACCGTGCTGACGCCGTCGCTGGGCAAGCTCAAGCTCACCGTGCGAGGAGCGCGAAGGCTCACGAGCAAGCTCGGCGGACACCTGGACGTGCTGAACCGCACTCATCTCGCCATCGCAATCGGCCACACGTTCGACGTGGTCACAGGCGCGGAGTCGGCAGAGTCGTTCGCCGAGGTGAAGGCAGATCTCTCGCGGCTCGCTGAAGCGCTCTACCTGATGGAGCTGGCCGATCTGCTCATGCCGGAGGCTGCGCCGCACCCTGCCGCGTATCACCTCCTGCTGAACGCCCTGCGCGCGCTCGCAGCCGGGCGAAATCCCGCCTCGGTGGCCCGCCACACGGAACTGGGACTGCTGGGCGACACGGGCTACATGCCGGAGTTGCACTCGTGCATCATGTGCCGCCGCGAGATCGAGCCTGAGCGCCATCGCTACGTCGCCGCGTTGGGTGGTGTCGTCTGCGATAAGTGCCCCGCCCCGGCTTCGAGCGTCCTTCCGCTCTCCGTGGACTCGCTCAAGGTGCTGCGGCACTTCGCCGAGCGCGGCGTCGCAGAGGCCTCGCAGGTCGCGCTGAGCGGCGCGGTTCGCGACGAACTGGAGACGGCACTGGGGGCGTCTGTGCGCTACGTGCTAGAGCGCGAGCTGCACACAGCGGGGTTCGTGGAGCGCGTCGAGCACCTGCGCGAGCGGGGCGCGTAGGCGCCCTAGACGATGACGACCGGCTCCTCCGCCACCGTCCCGTCCCAAATAGTGAAGAGCCGCACGTCCGGCGACTGCTTGTCCATGAGCGAGACCAGCAGGTAGTACGGGTCCGGCCAGTTCGCGGCGAGGCGCACGTCGGTGTCGGATGGGTAGGCGGGGCTGTGGGTGTGCGAGTGGTAGATCACCTGCATCTCCCAGCCGTTGTCGTCGAGTTCGCGGAGCACCTGGTTGAGCTCCCGCCCGTCCATGCTGTACCGGTAGGGACTCTTCTCCGTGTTGGTGATGCGGTAGTGCTGCAGCACGATCCTGCCCGCTCCGGCGAGTATCCCGCAGCACTCGTTGGGGTCTTCCTCCAGCGCATGCTGCACCATGGCGTCACGAATCTCGGCGGGTATCTCCATCGTCGTCTCTTCTCCGAAGCTGTGGCTGTCCGAAACCCGATTATACGGCGCACGGCTCCGCGCCCTGAGGCTCGGTATACTATGACAGAGGTTTCAGGAGGCTGGCCATGCCGAACGGCATCACGGTGAAGATGGACAACGGCGGGACGCGCGTCGAGGTGCGCTCCCAGAACCAGGCGGGGCTGCTCTACGCGGTGCCGGCGGAGGCCAGTTGGGTGGCGACCCCGGACCAGTTGCACGCGCACGCCATCGCCGGGTTCTTCACGGACCTCATGAAGATGGAATCGCCGGAGGTCTCCCGGCTGATGGAGAAGTGGGGGCTCTACTTCAGGCCCCTTGAACTGGAACCGCAGGACTAGCATCTGCGTAGCGCTGGACCCGGCTCGGGCTATGCAGAACGGTTTGCAGAGGCGTGAATGACACGCGAGCTTTGCCGGTTGCACTCGTAGTGCGGTAAGCTAGATTCAGGCGCAGAGTGCGCTCCTGGAGCGACGAGTTCGATGGGTAACCGCTGGATCGGCAACACGTTCATCTACCTGATCATCTTCGTGGCGGTCATCGCCGTCTTCTTCATGCTGTTCTCGCCCGGGCAGGAAGGCGAGGAGAGCGACCTCACCTCCATCCTGGCGTTGGCGAAGAACGGACAGATATCGAGCATCGTCGTTGACGGCGACCGCATCGTGGCGACCTCGCGAAATGCCAACCAGCAGCTCGTCGCCGCCAAGGAGCCGGGCACCAGTATCTTCGAGATACTCCAGTCCGCGGAGATCGACCCCGTCGAGCGCGGGATCCAGGTGGAGGTGCACCGCAGCGGAGGGCTCGGCAACCTGTTCGGGATACTCCTGCAGTTCCTGCCGCTCATCTTCTTCGGCGCGATCCTGCTCTTCATGATGCGCCAGGCGCAGGGGAGCAACAATCAGGCGCTCGGGTTCGGCAAGAGCCGCGCGCGCATGAACACCGGCAACCGTCCGACCGTGATGTTCTCGGACGTTGCGGGCGTGGAGGAATCCAAGACCGAGCTGCAGGAGGTCGTGGAGTTCCTCAAGTACCCGGAGCGCTTCCTGGCGCTCGGAGCGCACATCCCGAAGGGCGTACTGATGGTCGGCCCGCCCGGCATCGGCAAGACGCTGCTGAGCAAGGCCGTCGCGGGAGAGGCGGGCGTGCCGTTCTTCTCCATCAGCGGCTCCGAGTTCGTGGAGATGTTCGTCGGCGTGGGTGCGTCCCGCGTCCGCGACCTCTTCGACCAGGCGAAGCGCAACGCGCCGTCCATCGTCTTCGTCGACGAGATCGACGCCGTGGGACGCCACCGCGGCGCGGGGCTCGGCGGAGGCCACGACGAGCGTGAGCAGACGCTCAACCAGATCCTCGTCGAGATGGACGGCTTCGAGACGAGCACGAACGTTATCGTCATCGCCGCCACGAACCGCCCCGACATCCTCGACCCGGCGCTGCTGCGGCCCGGCCGCTTCGACCGCCGCGTCGTGCTGGACCTACCGGACATCAACGGGCGCGTCGCCATCCTGGACGTGCACTGCAAGGGGAAGCCGCTCGGAGACGACGTCGACCTCGAGCGCCTCGCTCGCCAGACGCCGGGCTTCAGCGGCGCCGACCTTGCGAACCTCGTGAACGAGGCCGCTATTCTCGCGGCGCGGCGGGACCAGAAGACCGTCGCCATGTCCGACATGCTGGAGTCCATCGACCGCGTGACGATGGGGCCGGAGCGCCGCACGCGGGTCATCTCCCAGAAGGAGAAGGAGATCGTCGCCTACCACGAGGGCGGACACGCGCTCGTGGGGCACCTGCTGGAGCACGGAGACCCCGTGCAGAAGATATCCATCGTCTCGCGCGGCATGGCCGCGGGCTACACCAAGTCCCTCCCCGAAGAGGACAGGATGTTCTTCTCCCGCCCGCAACTCATCGACCGCATCACGATGGCCCTGGGCGGGCGCGTCGCCGAGGAGATCACCTTCAACGAAGTGACGACCGGCGCGAGCAACGACCTCGAGCAGGTGACGCAGATAGCGCGCGCGATGGTCACGCGCTACGGGATGAGCGAGAGCCTCCTGCCCCGCACGTTCGGCAAGCGCGAGGAGATGGTATTCCTCGGACGGGAGATCTCCGAGATGCGGGACTACTCGGAGAAGGTCGCGCAGGAGATCGACGAAGAGGTGCAGTCCATCGTTGTGGACGCGTACCACTCCGCGAAGCGGCTCCTGCTGGAGAACTACCCCAAGCTCGTCCAGATCGCGCGTTACCTCATGCTCAACGAGAGCATCGAGGGCCCGGACCTGGAGCAGCTCTTCGCCTCCGACGCGCCCCCGCTCGACGGCGCGGTCCCCGTCGGCGCCTGACGCGCCCGCGCCGCCTCGCCCTCTCACCCGTAAGGGCGGTTCGCGAACCGCCCCTACGCTACGCACGCTTATAGCACGGCTCTACCCGCTGCCCTCACAACCCGAGGCGTTCGTCAAAGTAGTTCAGCAGGTACGCCTCGTAGTGGTCCGTGTAGTCTTCCCACCCCTCGCTGTGCTCGCAGCGCTCGTAGATGGTCATGTGGGGCGGTGCCTGGACCTGCGCCCGCAGCTGCGCCAGGTGGGAGAGCGGAACACGTTCGTCGGCGGAGCAGTGCACCAGCCCCAGCGGGTACTCGTAGAGCGCTGCCGCATCGACGGGTCGCACCTCGTTGATGTCCAGCCCCTTCGCAGTCCGGGCGACGAACAGGATGCCGGGCCGCAGCGCGGTGGCGCTCCAACGCGCCGCTCTCGTGCGGTCCGCGATCTCCTGGATCAGCAGATCGGACACGCTGGTGAACGACGAATCGGAGAACAAGCCCACAACCGCGGGTTCGTCCACCGCCGTCATCAGCGCGATGGCGCCTCCGAAGGAGTCGCCGTACAGCAGCACGCGACCCGGCTCCGCGCCGCGATGCGTCAGCACGTAGTCGATCGCGCCGCGCAGGTCGTCCTGCTCGTGGATGCCCGCGCCCATCTGGGCGGGGTCGGATTCGCCGTGCCCGCGCAGATCGAACGCGAACACCGAGTAACCTCCGTCCACCAACGCCTTCGAGAGTCCCAGTGACGAGTCCCGCGTGCTGTCCAACCCGTGGATCTTGACAACGACGCCCTTCGCGTCCTGTGCAGGCATCCACCAGCCGCGCAGCGTGAGGTCCGGCCAGTCTCGAGGGGAGAACTCGACCTCCTCGTAGCGGAGTCCAAAGTCCTCGGGGAACTCCTCGATCTCGTTCCGCTCCGCCACGAGCGCGGTGTTGACGATGTAGAGCGAGACGAGCAGGTACAGCAGCCCGAGAACAACGACGACGGCTCCGGCGAGCAGGGCTCTGCCGCGCGGGGTGGTGGGGAGGGCGGGTCGCATAGTGCGGGCTATTCTAGGTCAACCACTCCCCAAAGCGTCACGGATTCGGTACGCTGGTTTGCAGGGAAGCCGATGAACCGGGCAACACGCGCTATCACCTCCTTCGGGCTCGCCATCGGCCTGCTGGCCGCGTGCGCCTCCCCGACCCCCACGCCTACCCCAACCGCTACTCCTGTGCCGACGCCCACTCCGACTGCCACCGCAACGCCGTTCCCACTGCCCACGCCCGTACCCCTGAGCGATCACCCGCCCCTCACCCTGCCCGCCGACGAGTCGCCGCACGCGTACCTCGTCGAGTGGTGGTACTTCAACGCCCACCTCACGTCGGAGGAACAGGAGCGTTACGCCCTGCACGACGTCATCTTTCGCGTACGCGAACCGACCAGCGGGCTTGCCGGCCACGTCCGCCATATCGGGCTAGGCACCGCGACGGGCTATGTCCACGATGAACTGTTCGAAGTCGCCGCTCCCGTTGAGACTGCTCCAGGAGACTTCGAATTCGCGGTGGGGAACACGCTCATGGCGGGGGTCGGCGGGGAGGCCTACACGCTGCGCGCCGAGGCGGACGGCTATGCGTACGACCTCACGCTCCGTGCAACGACGGAACCGATCCTGCACCAGGGCGGGCTCGTGGACTTCGACTACGCCGGCGTCACCTACTACTACACGCGCCCGCGCCTCGCTCTGAGCGGGACGCTGACACTCCCCGACGGCTCGACTTCGAGCGTCACCGGCCTGGCGTGGCTCGACAAGCAGTGGGGCGACTTCCAGCCCGTCGCCGTCGAGTGGGACTGGGCCAGCATCCAACTAGACGACGGCACGGACCTCATGATCTCCAGCCTCTACGAACGCAGAGGCCCACTCATCGAACGCTATGGGACGGTCCGACTGCCGGGCCAGCCCGCGCGAACCCTCCAAGCGGACGAGGTCTCGTTCACCCCCGGCGAACCCGTCTGGCGCAGCCCCGTCACCGCGACGGCCTACCGCACGCACTGGAACGTCGAAGTCCCCGGCGAGGGGCTCTCCCTGACGCTGCGCCCCCTGGAAGAGGAGTCCGAGTACCGCAGCGAGACGATAGGCGTCACCTACTGGGAAGCGGGCGTCGACGTGCTCGACCCGTCCGGCGAGGTCGTCGGCCAGGGCTTCGTCGAACTCAACTGGGCACGCGGCCGCGAGCGCTGAGGTCTACGCATGGGCCGTTGTCTGATGTAGGGGCGCCCCTTGTGGGTGCCCTTCGGGCTAACCCCGCTTGCGAGGCTTGCGCCCCTTCGGAGCGTCCTTGCTCCCCTCCAAGGACGCCAGCAACGCCAGCCCTTCCTGTGTCGGCGCGTACGCGTACACGGCGTATGCAGCCGTCACGCGCTCCACGAACCCGCCATCCAGCAGACCGCGCAGCGCGGTCTCGCCGAGGTACGGCGGCAGCCGCAGCAGGTGGTCGGACACCGGCGCGTTGCGGGCGGTGTGCTGTTCGGCAACGAGGCGCAGCAGGCGCAGCGGGTAGGAGCGCACCTCGTCGGCGAGGTTGCGCAGCGGGCCTGTCGCCGCGAGCACGTCCTCTGCTGCGCGAACGCGTTCGTCCTGCGTCATCGCCAGCCCTCCGGTGGCCGCGTACGCAGGCCGCTGCATATCTCCTCGACGAGCCCCGGCCCCTGGAACACGAGCGCCGTGTAGAGCTGCACCGTGTCGGCCCCGGCCTCGAGCGCCGCGCGGGCGTCGTCCGCGGAGGCGATGCCGCCGCAGGCGTTCAGTCCCACGCCGCTTCCCAGCTCGGCGCGTATGTCGGGCAGCATCGCCAGCATATTCTCCAGTATCGCACGCCCACTCAGGCCGCCGCGTCCGGTCGCGAGGCGCTCGTCCTCCACGGGAATCGTGTTCGCCGCCGTCACTGCGTCCACGCCGTCCTCGCGGCAGACGCGCACGAGCGCGAGGATCTGCTCGCGCTCCTCGTCGTTCGTCCACGGCGGGATCTTCACGAAGAGCGGCTTCAGCCGGACCGCGTTGAGCACGCCCAGCAGGCCGCGCAGCGCCGCCGGCTCGTGGAAGCGGCGCAGCCCCGCCGTGTTCGGTGAACTGATGTTGACCTCGACTCCGTCCACGAGCGGCTGCAAGCGCTCCGGGCGCCCCCCCGCCGTGTTGGGTCGGCTGATGTTGACCCCCCCCCCGCCCACGAGCGGCTGCAGCCGCTCGGCGCCCTCCGCCGTTTCCTGCTCGTCGAGCGCGGCGATGCTCACGAGGACGCGGGCGGGCATCCGGTGCAGCCGTTCGAGCCGTGCGAGTGCGGCGTCCAGGCCGTCGCCGGGGAAACCCAGCGCGTTGATCACGGACTCTTGCTCCGTGATCCGCAGGACGCGCGGCTTGGCATTACCGGGGCGTGCCTGCGCCGTCACCGTGCCGCCGACCACGTACCCGAACCCGAGCGCAGCGAGGCTGTCCATGCTGGCGCAGTGCTTGTCGAGGCCCGCAGCCAGCCCCACCGGGTTGCGCAGCGCGATGCCGCCGACCGAAGCGGGCAGGCTCACCTCGTCGGACGACGGCCCGAGCGCACGCCAAGCGGGACGCACACCCAACGCGCGCGTGCTGGCGTTGATAGCGGTTTCGGGAGGGAGCATGAAGAGAAGCGGCCTGACGACACGGCGGTACGCGGCTCCCCAGAGGAGCCGGCGAACGCGCTTGCGTACGGAACCGAACAGTGCTGTGACCTAGAACTTGACCTTGCTGATCTTGTAGCGGCGCGCGCCCTTGGGAGTCTGGACGCTCACCTGGGCGCCCTCGCCCCGGCCCGCGATGGCAGCGCCGACAGGCGAAGAGACCGATATCTTGAAGGAGATCGGGTCTGCCTCCATCGTGTCGACGATGGTGTAGGTAACGTCCTTGCCGCTATCCAGATCGTGCAGGGTAACGGCAGCGCCGACGCCGACGCCGGAGCCGACTCTCCTGTCGATGATCTCGGCTCGGCGTATCTCCTCTTCGAGGTCGCGGATGCGGGCTTCGATCTTGCCCTGCTCCTCGCGGGCAGCGTCGAGCGGAGCGTTCTCACGGAAGTCTTTGTCCGCGGCAGCGATCCGGATGGCCTCAACGATCTCGGGGCGCTGGCCCTTCAGCTCCGCCAGCTCCTTCTTGCGCGCTTCCAGTCCGCTTTCCGTCATCTCCATCGTCTGGAACGCCAGGCGAGTGGAAGCGACGGCGGTTCCGCCTCTGATGCTCGGCCTCGGGATCTTCACGTGCGTGGAGAGGTTCTCCGTGTGGAGCCCCTTCTTGCTGAGATACGTGAGGAACTCCTTCACCGGGCGCAGGCGGGCGTGTACGTCGCCGCCGTTGGCGACCTCCCGCTCGGCGTACCCCGCGACATGTGGAGCTCTCAGTTGGTCGACGGAGCGTTCCGACCCGCTCTGATCGCGCATGGCGCGCGCGAAGCGGTGGAGCTCCTGGTGTGCGTAAGAATCGAGTTTGTGTGCGCGTTCCGACAGATAGCGCGTGAGCGCATTACCGATATCCAAGGCTGGACCCCTCTCCCTGCACCTGTTCCCGCGGCAGCAGCGGTACGGCACTCTTGCGATTCTACGGGCGGCCAAGAGGAGCGTCAACGTAACGGGGGTGCGGAGCAAACATCTCCTTCTGGTGCTTCCGTACCCGTTTGACGCTTGCGTGCCCCTCCCGCTACCATCGAACGACAGGCTGCGACGGAGACGAGTACGCAGGCCACCGCGCGCAGAGCGAGCCGGGTACGGTGCGAGCCGGTGCGAGCGACCTGCCGAACATCCCTCCCGAGCCGCCGCCCGAACCTTCCCCGCACGGGGAACCAGTAGGCGCGGACGGGCCGCCCGCCCGTTACAGCGGCAGCCTTCCGCCCGCATCCGTGCGGCGCGAGGTGATGAGTGCCCGTGCGCCTCAAGGCGCATAGGGAATGGTGGTGGTACCACGGCAACGTCCGTCCGCCGGTGAGCGGATGGGCGTTTTCTTTTTGCAGAACGGAGGAGCATGACTGGCAACGCGAAGAAACGGTATGAACCCGTCTCCAGCAAGGTGGACTTCCCGCAGTTGGAGACCTCGGTCCTCGAAGCATGGCGCGAGGCTGACCTGACACACCGCGTCGACCGCGAGCGCGCGGATGCCCCGCTGTTCGTCTTCTACGAGGGACCACCGACGGCGAACGGCAGCCCGGGCATCCACCACGTCCTCTCCCGCTCGTTCAAGGACGTCATCCTCCGCTACAAGACCATGCGCGGCTTCCGGCCTCTGCGCCGCGGCGGATGGGACACGCACGGCCTGCCCGTCGAGCTGGAGATCGAGAAGGAGCTCGGCATCTCCAGCAAACAGGAGATCGAGGAGTTCGGCATCGAGGAGTTCAACCGACGCTGCCGCGAAAGCGTCTTCCGCTACGTCGGCGAATGGGAGGCGATGACCGATCGCGCCGGCGTCTGGCTGGACATGGAGAACGCCTACGTCACCTACCACAATTCGTACATCGAGTCGGCCTGGTGGGTGTTCAAGCGCCTCTGGGACAAGGGCCTCGTCTACGAGGGCTACAAGGTGACGCCCCACTGCCCCCGTTGCGTCACGAGCCTCAGCTCCCACGAGGTCGCCCTTGGCTACCAGGAGGACACTCCCGACCCCAGCATCTACATCCGCTTCCCCGCGAAGGAAGCGCAGTCCATGTCCTACGGTGCGTCATCCCCTGCTCTCGCGGCTCTCAGCTACGACGGCGGACGTTGGACCGCGCCCCGCCCCGCCTTCATCGCATGGACGACCACACCCTGGACGCTCACCGCGAACTGCGCGCTCGCCGTCGGACCGGACGTGACTTACGTCCTGTCGGAGAACGACGACGGGGAACGCGCCATCGTCGCCGAAGCCCTCGCGGCGTCCGTCCTCGGCGACGGCTGGCGCGAGGTCGCGCGCTGCACCGGCGCCGACCTCGTCGGCATCGAGTACGACGCCCCTTACGGCGCGTTTCTCTCCCAGAGAGGCCACGCCCACCGTGTCCTCCCCGCCGACTACGTCTCGACCGCCGACGGCACAGGCATCGTGCACAGCGCGGTCGCCTACGGCGCAGAAGACGCCGAGCTCGGCAAGGCGCACGGCATCGAGACCGTCCACACCGTCGACGTCCACGGCGTGCTCGCGGACGACTTCCCCGGCGGCGGCACGTTCGTGAAGGACGCCGACAAGCAATTGATCCGCGACCTCGACGAGCGCGGCCTGCTCTTCCACGACGCCTCGCCCTACAAGCATACCTACCCCTTCTGCTGGCGCTGCGGCACCCCCCTCCTCTACTACGCCAAGACGTCCTGGTACATCCGCACGACCGCGATGAAGGACGAGATGCTCGCGGGCAACCGCGGCATCGAGTGGGTGCCGGAACACATCAAGGAGGGCCGCTTCGGGGAGTGGCTGCGCAACAACGTCGACTGGTCCGTCTCGCGTGAGCGCTACTGGGGCACGCCCATCCCCATCTGGCGCTGCGCCGAAGACCCCCGGCACATCGTCGTCGCGGGCTCGACCGCCGACCTCGCCGAGCGCGTCACCAACGAGACGCGCGGCCTGCTCGGCGGCCTCGACCTGCACCGCCCGTACGTCGACCGCGTCACGCTCCGCTGCGACGAGCCCGGCTGCGGAGGAACGATGCAGCGCGTCACGGAGGTCGCCGACGCCTGGTACGACTCCGGTGCGATGCCGTTCGCGCAGTGGGAGTACCCCGTCACCGTGCCCGGACCACACGGCGAGGAGGTCACGCTCAACAGCGTGGACGACCTCATCGCCAGCCCGCTCTTCCCGGCCAACTACATCACCGAGGCGGTCGACCAGACGCGCGGCTGGTTCTACAGCCTGCTCGCCCTCTCCACCCTCATCACGGGGAAGCCCTCCTACGAGAGTTGCCTCGTCCTCGGTCTCATCCTGGACGGCAAGGGCGAGAAGATGTCCAAATCGAAGGGCAACGTCGTCGACCCCTGGACCGTGATGAACGAGCACGGCGCGGACGCTCTGCGCTGGTACCTCTTCACCGCCGCGCCTGCGGGCGACGCACGCCGCTTCTCGCCAGACCTCGTCAAGGAGACGCTCCGCCAGTTCCTGCTCACCCTCTGGAACACCTACAGCTTCTACGTCACCTACGCCAACATCGACGGCTTCGACCCCGACGCCCACGCCGAGTACTGGAAGGACGGGCGCGTGGGAGAGCCGACGCTCGCCGCGCCCCCGCCCAACGAGCTCGACCGCTGGATCGTCTCCGAGTTGAACGGCCTCGTCGCGCAGGTCGCGGACGACCTCGATTCACTCAATCCCACCGGAGCGGGACGCCGCATCCAGGACTTCGTCAACCTCCTCTCCAACTGGTACGTCCGCCGCAGCCGGCGGCGCTTCTGGAAGGCCGAGAACGACGACGACAAGACCTGGGCGTACGTGACGCTCTACTCTTGCCTGCTCACGCTCGACAAGCTCATCGCGCCGATGACCCCGTTCGTCGCCGACGCTATCTTCGGCAACCTTGCCCCCCGCGCCGACGCCTCCGGCGACGAGCCGCGCAGCGTCCACCTCGAGACCTACCCGGACACCGATCCCGCCCTCACCGACGACACCCTCGACCGCGCCGTGCGGCTCGCCATGCGCATCGCCAGCCTCGGGCGCAACGCGCGCAGCAGGAGCGGCGTCAAGGTGCGCCAGCCTCTCGCTCGCGTCCTCGTCAGCCCACGGGCGGGGGACGAGGAACTGCTGCCGCTCATCGAGTCGCAGGTGCTCGACGAACTGAACGTCAAGGCGATGGAGATCGCGGAGGCGGAGTCCTTCGCTACGTTCTCGCTCAAGCCCAACCTCCCCGTGCTCGGCCCGAAGCTTGGCGCGAACATGGGCGCGGCGCGGCAGGCCATCGCCGGCGCGGACGCCGCTGCGGTCGCCGCCGCCATCCGCTCCGGCGGGTACGGCAGCATCGAGATCGGCGGCTTCACGTTCGATCCGGGCGACTTCCTCGTCGAAGTGGAAGATAAGCCCGGCGTCACCGCCGCGTCCGAGGGCCCGCTGCTCGTCGGCATCGACACCACGCTCACGCCTGAACTCGAAGCGGAGGGCACGGCGCGCGAGTTCGTCCACCGCGTCCAGAACATGCGCAAGTCCGCCGGTTTCGAGATCGAGGAGCGCATCGTCACCTATATTCTCCCCTCTCCCTTGAGGGGAGAGGGCCAGGGTGAGGGTGAAACGTCCGCTCTCCCCGCCTCCCTCACCGCGCAGGAGGCCTACATCCGCCAGGAAACCCTCAGCGATGCTCTCCACGCCGCCACCCCGCCGGACGGCGCCTACACCGAGGAGCACGACATAGACGGCGCAACACTCACCGTAGGCGTCGCACGCACGGAGAGGAGTTGACCCATGACGACCATCGTCACAAGGTTTTCCCCCTCTCCCTTGATGGGAGAGGGTTGGGGTGAGGGTGAAACGTCCGCCCTCCCCGACGCCCCCACCAGGCAGGAGGCGCTGGGCGTCGCACGTTTGGAAAGGAGCACCCCATGACCACCATCGTCACCGGCGGCCTGGGCTTCATCGGCTCACACACCGTCCGAGCCTTCGCCGAGGCCGGAGAGCAGGTCGTCGCCACGTCGTACGAGAACACCCGCGTGCCGTCGTTCCTGGAGTCGCACGTCGGCAAGACCGTCACCATCGAGCGATGCGACCTCGATGAGCCCGGCTCGATCGAGACCGTCGCCCGCAAGCACGGCGCGGATGGCATCGTCCACCTCGCCCTCCACCGGCGCGCCTCCGCCGATCCCGGCGAGGACCTCCGCATCAACATGGACAAGCTCTCCCACCTCTTCGACGGCGCGACTGCCGCAGGCGTGCGCCGCTTCTACTGGGGGTCCAACGGCGCGATGTTCGCGGAGCTGCCGGAAGGGCCGTTCCACGAGGAGACGCCGGTCCTGCTCACCGGGGGCGTGAAACCCGGCGCGTTCAAGAAGGCGTGGGAAGTGCTGGTCCACAACTACGCCAACAACTACGGGGGTGACATGGAGGTCGTCTCCATGCGCATCAGCGGCGTCTTCGGCCCCACCTACCGCTCGATGCTGAACCTGCCGAGCCGCCTCTGCCACGCCGCGTCCAGGGGCCACGAGCCGGACTTCTCGGAGCGCTTCGGCGGTGTCCCGTTCGCCGGGGACACCTTCGACATCACCTACGCGCCCGACGTCGCCGAGGCGATCCGCTCCCTCCAACAGGCGCCCTCACTCGCGCACACCGTCTACAACATAGGCCGCGCCGACACCGTCACCGCCGCCGACCTCCTCGACGCCGTTCGCGCCGCCAAGCCCGGCTTCGACGCAACCCTCCAGGAGGGACGCAGCGCCCGCTACCGCCCCAACGCCCACCTCGACAACGAACGCATCACCACCGAGACCGGCTGGCGCCCCGCCTACACCATCCCCGCCGCCATCGCCGACTACGTCGCCTGGCTCGACTCCGGCGAAGAATTCTAGGCGCTGCCACCCCTCTGGCTTACGAATCCTGGCGGTAACCGGGTCTATCGTGATAAGGTAGCCCGGTATCGAAACGGTCGAACGGGGCCTCCCCTGCATCCGTCGGCACGGCCAGTCCTTGGAGCGGCAACGACCATGTCGCTGCCGCCTTCTGCCAGGAGGTGGTCCGATGCAGATACAAGAACGGCTCATCGTCCCCGGCCTCGGCGTTGTTATCCTGCTCTCCGCTTTCATACTTGGCGTGCCGCTGGTCTACAAACTCCTCCTGATGCTGCTCGGACTCGGAGCGGTCGGCACCTGGTTCGTGCCTCACGCCGTGCAGGTGGAGACGCGGATAGTCATAGCCGTGCTGGGCCTCGTCATCCTCCTCATCATTACCTCCACGGCCTTCTGGCTCACCCTCATGGCCTTCGGGGCCATCGCCGCCCTGCAGTTCCCGCACCGCCACACGTTGCAACGCTCTCCCGCCACCATCGAGTGGGTGAACGCACTGCTGCAGCGACGGTCCATGGCGGCCCGCAACCCGGCAGGCAGTGGTGAAGGGGTCGCAGCCGGCGCCGGGGAAGCGGAAGACGGCGGGAGCGCCCCGGTCGCCAATGACCTCCCCACATTCGTGCGGGGAACCCCCGCCGGCATCGGAAGCTCGGTCCTCGGCGCGCTCGTCCTCCTGAGCACCTTCATACCCTGGGTCTATCTCCTGGTGGTCTTCGACCAGGAGGTGTGGGGAGGCGTAGAGGAGGAGTGGCAGGGCATGGGTTACACCCTCCTGGGTGCAGCCGGCGAGCTGGAGAGCTCCGTACCGTACGTGTTCTTCGGCATCCTCCTCGTGCTGGGGCTGTTGTGCGCCGCCTCGGTCGTCCTGCCCCGTGCTGTCGTGGCGGTCGCCGCCGTCGCAGGCTGGCTCGTCTGTTTCTCCTCTTACTTCTACCTCTTCGAGCCATTAGTGGAAAACCTGTTCAGTGACTTTCTCCCGCCCGGGGTCGGCGCGATGACGCTCCCCTTCCCCGGAGTGCTGCTGGCTGGCTTCTGCTTCACGGTCATATTCGCGCTCCAGCTCATTACCCGCGCGAACAGGCCCCGGAGCAAAGGGTGAGGTGGACTGCCGGGATGTAGGTTCGGGGCCCCGACCCTACATCCCGTGCTTGAACAACACGAACCGCTCGTCGAGCTCGAACCCCACCGACCCCCAGTACGCCATCGCCCACGGATGGTCCTTCTCGACCAACGCGCCGACCACCTTGACCCCGTTGCTCGCGAGGCGAGCCATCGCCTCGTCCAGCAGCGCGCGCCCGATGCCTTGCCGCCGGTGACTCTCCGCAACCGCGAGCCGGGAGATAGCGCCGCGCCACCCGTCGAAGCCGCCCATGATGGTGCCGACAACCAGACCGTCCGCTTCCGCAACGAGGAACTCCAGCCCGGGTTCGGAAACCGCGCGCTCGACGTCTTCGGGTGTGTCCGTTGGCGTACGCGATGCGCCGGATGTAACCCACAGGCGTAAAACCTTGGGCACGTCTTCCCGGCGGCACTCCCTGATGATTGCTGGTGCTATCGGCATACGCGGCCTCCGACCATGAGAACGTGGCAGCAGGACTCTAGGATAAACCGCCCCACGCTGGCCCACTGTGACACCCGCCCCTTACGCCGTCGCCCCTGCATCCGCTACGCTGGATGCATCACCGTCGCACAGGCAACACCTATAAGTTGTGTCTATGGCTCGCAGCCCCAGCCATCAACAGGATCTATGGCTCCGGCCCCAACTTTTCAAAAACATTGAACATCTTGAGCACCTTGATGCTTTCAATGCCGGGAAGCAGGCCACGGCCAAGGAAACGTCCCGGACAAGGTGCTCAGACGGGAAGGACGATTTACTCGTAGGGCTTGGAACAAGGTGCTCAAATTGGGGCTGGGTTGAACACCTTGTCCGGCAGTTCCCCCGCAGGGTGGTCGCTCGCGCATCCGGGCGCGATGGGGTACCCTTACCGACTGCGGCGCGGCGCGCGCCCACAGCACTAGTCAACAGCGGAGGTGGACGGTGACAGTCCTCATCACAGGCGGAATGGGATTCATCGGCCTGCACACGGCCAGGGCGTTCGTCGACGCAGGCGAAGACGTCGTCATCACGTACTACCAGACCTGGCGCGAGCCCTCGTTCATCAAGGACGAGTACGGCAAGCGCGTCATCGTCGAGAAGGCGGACGTCTCGGAGCCGAGCGTCATCGAGGAAGTGGCGAAGAAGCACAAGGCGGAGCACATCGTGCACCTCGCCGTCCCCGGCGTCATGGCCCTCGGCCCCTACGACGACTACCGCGTCAACATGAACGGCCTCATCGGCGTGCTGGAGGCGGCCCGTAACGCGGAGGTCAAGCGCCTCTCGCTCGCCAGCTCCATCGCCGTCTACCACAGCATCCCCAACGGCCCCTACCGCGAGACCGACAGGCTCCCCGTCGAGTCCTCGAACCCCACCGAGACGTTCAAGAAGGCATGGGAGATCCTCGCCTTCCACTACGCCGGCCGCACCGGCCTGGACGTCGTCTCCATGCGTATCGGCGGCATCTGGGGACCGCTCTACCACTCCATGATGAACCTCCCCAGCAGGCTCGCCCACGCCGCCGTCAACGGCACGGAGCCGGACTACTCCCGCGGCGTCCCCTTCGCCGAGGACACCGGCGACGTCTGTTACGTGAAGGACTGCGCGCAGGGCATCCGGCGCGTCCAGCTCACGGAGGACCTGCCGAACCGCATCTATAACGTCAGCTCAGGCATCGCCGTCTCCAACCAGCGCCTCGTCGACGCCGTGAAGGCCGTCAGGCCGGACGCCAACCTGGCGCTGCAGGACGGCAAGGGCCCCGCCTACAAGGAAGAGAACTATCTGGACATGAGCCGCGCCCGTGACGAGCTCGGCTTCGAGAACGCTTTCACGCCCGAATCCGCCATGGCCGACTACATCGCCTGGCTGGAAGAAGGCAACGAGAAGTAGGTAGCGATGGCCGCTCCCACCATCGGCATCGTCGGATGCGGCGCGATAGGCAAGGCCATCCTGCGCGCCGCTGACGACGGCACACTCGGCGGCATGGAGGTCGCTGGCGTCGCGAGCCGCACGGAAGGCAGTGCCCGCGAGTTCCTGGGCACGCTCCGCACCCCCCCGCCGTACATGAGTACCGGCGAACTCATCGAGCAGGCTGACCTGCTCGTCGAAGCCGCGGGCGCCCCCATCGTGCCCGGCCTCGTCGAGGCCGCGTTCACCGCGGGCAAGGGCGCGATGGTCATCAGCGTCGGCGCGCTCATCGCCCACCCGGAGCTGCTGGACAGGGCGCGAGAGACCGGCTGCCGCCTCCTCATGCCGTCCGGCGCCATCATCGGGCTGGACGGCATCAAGTCCGCCTCCGTGGGCCGCATAGACCGCGTCGTCATGGAGTCCCGCAAGGGCCCGGCGGCGTTGGACGGCGCGCCTCACGTCGTCAGGAATGGCATAGACCTCTGGGCGATGGAAGAGGAAGAGGTCATCTTCGAAGGCTCGGCCCGGGAAGCCTGCATCGGCTTCCCCGCCAACCTCAACGTATCGGCGGCGGTCAGCTTCGCCGGCATCGGCCCCGACCAGACGACCGTCAAGATGATTGCGACGCCCGGCCTCCAGCGGAACTGCCACGACATCGAGGTCGAGGGCGAGTTCGGGCTGATGCGCCTCCACTTGGAGAACATCCCCGGCGAGAACCCGAAGACCGGGCGGCTCACCGCCATGTCCATCATCCGCACGCTCCAGCAGGAAGCCGACCCCGTCCGGCTGGGCACGTAACGCAAGGAGGACCCGTGCCCCGCATCGACGGCAGACGCAACGACGAACTGCGCCCCACGAAGATCACCCTCGGCTTCCAGGAATTCGCGGAAGGCTCCGTGCTCGTGGAGACCGGCATGACGCGCGTCGTCTGCGCCGCCTCCATCGAGGAGAAGGCCCCCTTCTTCCTGCGCGGTCAGGGCAAGGGCTGGGTGACCGCTGAGTACGGCATGCTCCCGCGCTCCACCCTCACCCGCACCTCCCGTGAACGCTCCTCCGGCAGCGGGCGCACCCACGAGATACAGCGCCTCATCGGCCGCTCCCTCCGCTCCGTCACCCAGCTCGAGAGGCTGGGCGAGCGCACCATCACCATCGACTGCGACGTGCTGCAGGCCGACGGCGGCACCCGCACCGCCGCTATTACGGGCGCCTACGTCGCGCTCTACCAGGCCCTGCTCGGCCTCGTGCGGCACGGCGTGATGCTCCGCGTCCCGCTCGCGGGCAGCGTCGCGGCCACGAGCGTGGGCCTCGTCGGCGGCGAGACGATGCTCGACCTCTGCTACGAGGAAGACTCCCGCGCAGCCGTCGACCTGAACGTCGTGATGACGAACGGCGGCGAGTTCGTGGAGGTGCAGGGCACCGGCGAGGAGCACCCCTTCTCCCGTGCAACGCTCGACGAGATGCTGGACCTCGCGGCAGGCGGCATACGCGAACTCTCGGCGGCGCAGGAAGATGCCGTACAGCGGCTCACCACCGGGTAAAGGAGACGTCGACCCCGGCACGGCGAATCCAATCCGCTCGGCACGCCGTATCATGTTAAGTGTAGGAATGTACTCATCCCTGTACGCCCGATGTCTGCAGTGCGGAGGCCCCGATTGCGCAAACTAACCACCCTTCTCCACGCAGCGCTCGCTGCCGCACTCGCCGCCGGCCTGCTTGCCGCTTGCACGAGCACCGCCGCCCCCACGCCAACTGCGACCCCGGACTCCCCGCCCACGGCCACTCCGGCGCCGGGGGGAGAAGCCCTCGGCCTGGACCAGATCCTGGCCGCGGCCTATCACGTCGCGGATAACCACGTCGCCGATACCGTGGAGATGGTCTTGCCTGCTGTGGTGCAGGTGCTCGCCACGGTGGAAGAGACCAACGTCTTCGGGCAGACGACGCCGGGTGTCGCTCAGGGCTCGGGCGTGTTCTTCCGTGAGGACGGCCACATCCTAACCAACGATCACGTCATAGACGGTGCGGTCGAGGTGGAGGTGGTGCTCTCGAACCGCCAACGGCTGCCCGCCGAGCTCATAGGCACGGACAAGGCCACCGACCTCGCAGTGCTCAAGGTCGATCCCGCTGAGGTTGAAGACCTCGTCGTCGTGGAGTTGGGCGATATCGAAGCGCTGCGCATCGGCAGCTGGGTGCTGGCGATCGGCAGCCCGCTCGGGTTCCAGGGCTCAGTGACCCTGGGCATCCTCAGCGCCAAGGGACGGTCGCTCGGGACCGGCGAAGACAGGCTGGACAACCTCCTTCAGACGGACGCGGTCATCAACCCCGGCAACAGCGGCGGCCCGCTCCTGAACCTGGACGGCGAGGTTGTCGGCATCAACACCCGCGTCATCCGCGAATCCCTGAGCGGCGGCGTCTCCATCGACGGCATGGGCTTCGCCATCAGCGCCGACACGGTCATCCCCGTCGCCCAGCATCTCATCGAGTTCGGGCGCGTGGTGCGCCCGCGCATGGGCATCACCGTGCAGGACGTCAGCCCCACCGCCGTTACGGAGCGCGGCCTGACCGTGGACGAAGGCGCGCTGGTCATCTCTGTCGCTGAGGACAGCCCGGCATCGCGGGCGGGTATAGAGGTGGACGACGTCATCGTGCAGGTGGACGGGGTTCCCATCATCGGCACGAGCCAGCTGGTGCTGATGCTCCTGACCGACTACCGCGTCGGAGACACCATCAGCGTCGAGATCGTACGCGCGGCGGTACGCTTCACCTTCGAACTCACGCTGGAAGAGGTCAACTTCAGGGAGGAAGAGTCCGAGGACGAGAACGGCGAGGACGGGCCTTAGGCGTTCCTCGCGAAGATGCGGTCGGGCTTCAGCAGCACGGCGACACGCCCCTCCTCCAGCATCACGCGGTCGTACTCGTCCCAGTCGGGATGCTCTTTCCCCGCCGCGACGCGATACACCTCCCGCAGCCGGAGCCGGAGCCCATCCGCGTCCGAGTTGTCCCGGCCCAGCACTTCGGCCCTGCCGTCGAGCACGGCGAACCCCCGGTTGTCGGGCTTGACGAGCATGATCGCGCACCGTGGGTCGCGCGCCAGGTTGTACGCCTTCGCGTTGCGCGAGCGCGTCGTGAAGGCGAGCCCGCCGTCCATCTTCCCAACAGTGACGAGGCTCTGCTGCGGCATCCCGTCGCGCCGGAACGTCGTGAACACGACGACGTTGTTCTGAGCCAGCAGTCCGTCCAGGTCGTCGAGCATTGCCATCGAACAGCCTCCGCAGGTGGGGTGGGATGCCCACGATAGAAGGCTCCGACGCCCGCTGTCAAAGCGCCGCGCGGTTCCCCTCAGGGCCGCACCCGGCTACCATGCGGCGATAGCGGCCTGCACCGGGCCGCGTGGAGACGCCTCCTTGGAACCCCAGACCCCGGCCTCCGGCACACCGCGCCAACCGCGCATCTTCTACGGCTGGTACCTCGTTGCCGGAAGCATTCTCACGAACACCGTCCTCTCGGCAGCCTACTTCCAGGGGATGAGCGCCTTCGCCGTCTCCATCGAGGGACACTTCGGCTGGTCCCGTTCCGTGGTCGGTGGGGCGATGTCCATGCGGCAGATGGAGTCCGGCATCACCAGCCCGCTCGTGGGCATCCTGCTGGACAAGGTGAAACCGCGCACGCTCCTCTTCTGGAGCGCCATCATCACCGGCCTCGGCATGGTCGGGCTGGGGCTGATCAACGGCATCCTCACGTTCTACCTCGCGATCTTCGTCATCTCCATCGGCACGTCGGGGATGAGCCACGCCGTGACGTGGCCGGTGCTCATCGCGCGCTGGTTCCGGCGCAAGCTGGGAACCGCGACGGGATGGGCCGTGATGGGGCCGATCTTCGGCTCGCCGTTCGTCATCCTGAACACCTCGCTCGAGGAGACATTCGGCTGGCGGAATATCATCATCGCCTACGGGGTCATCGTCCTCGTATTCCTGACGCTCCTCAGCGCGATCGCCCGCGACCGGCCGGAGCCTTACGGCCTGCGCCCCGATGGCGACCCGCCGGAGCGCGACGCACAGGGCGTTGCTGTAAGAACGCTCGCCACACCCTGGGGCATGACCGCTCGCGCGGCGGCCCGCACCAAGGAGTTCTGGCTGTTCATGGGCTACCTCTCTGGCATGTTCATGGTGAACTCCGCGTTCCAGGTGCACCAGATCTTCTATTTCGTGGAGGACACCGGGCTCACGAAGAGCGAAGCGGCGGTGACGTTCACTCTCGTCTTCCTCCTCAGCGGCATCGGCCGCCTGGGGGCAGGCTACATGCTGGACAAGGCAGACTACCGGCTCGTGCTCGCAGTGGTTGCCTGCATGCTCACGGCATCAATGCTCTACCTGCAGTTCGTGACGGTGACCTCCATCTTGCTCGCGATGCCGTTCGTCGCCCTGTTCGGCATCGGGTTCGGCAGCGTCATCCCCACGCGAGGCACGCTCGGAAGCATGATGTTCGGCGGGCGTTCCCTCGGCTCGATCGTGGGGCTGCTACAGGGAGGCTCGGTCGCGGCAGGAGTCGTCGGGCCGATATTCATGGCCTGGGTGTTCGACGTGACGGGCGACTACCGAGCGTCCATCTGGGTGCTGGCGTTCATAGGCGCACTGATGGTCCCGACGGCATTCGCGATGGGTTCGCCCCGTCGCCTGAGCGCACGCATCCGGCTGGTAGAGCGGCAGACAGCACTCGCCGCGAGCGAGAGGCGCAGCTAGGCGATGCCGCTCGCGTGGCTTGGGCTCGGGTATGCGCTGGGGCTGTTCGCGCAGCCCAGCGCGGGCATACCCCTCTGGGGAGCGGTGCTGGCTGCGGTTGCGCTTGGAGCAGGAAGCCTGAGGTTGCGGCTCGCAGGACTGCACGTTGGCATGGCCATCGTCTTCCTTGCCGGGGGTCTGCTTGGCCTTGCACGCCCCCTGCCCGATCTGACGGCCCCCGACGGCCTCACTACGCTGCACGGGGCAGAAGCCACACTGCGGGCGGAAGTGGCCGGTGTGCCGGAACTGGCGGGCGGTTCACTACGGCTGAGCATCGAGAACGCGCAGGCGCTGACACCGGACGGCTGGACGCCGGTTTCCGGTAAGGCGCTGGTCTGGGCCGACCCGGAGCCGCCTGCAGTAGAAGGGCGCGGTTATCCCTTCCTGCAGCACGACGACGAGGTCGTCATCCAAGGGTCCCTCGACGCTCCCCGCAACATCGGCCCGTTCGATTACCGGGAGCATCTCGCCGTCCGGGGCACCCGAACAGTGGTGTCGGGAGCGGAGGTCGTCTCGGTAACGCCCGGACAAGGTGGCGGCGCCTCTCTGCTGCACCGCACCCGATCGAGGTTGGAAGACGTGCTCCAACGCTCCGTGCCGGAGCCGGTCGCGCCGGTGGCATCGGCTGTCCTTCTGGGGTTGCGGGCAGGGACACCGCCGGCGACCTACGATGACTTCCGGGAGGCCGGCCTTGCGCATCTCCTGGCAGTGTCGGGGCTGCACGTCGGGCTGGTGCTGGGACTTTCGTTGCTGGTCTCGCGGGCGTTGCTGGGGCGCCGGTACGGTCTGTATCTCATCACTCCGCTGGCACTGCTGTGGGGATACATCCTGCTCGCAGGCGCTCCGCCGTCTGCGGTGCGTGCCGGCATCATGGGTTCGGCCTTCCTGCTTGCGCTTGCCGTGGGCCGGATGCCGGCGGCGGTCAACGCACTCGGCCTCTCGGCCTTCCTCGTGCTCCTCGTAGAGCCGCTCTCCCTCTGGAACCGCTCGTTCCAGTTGAGTTTCACGGCGATGGCCGGCGTCCTGCTGCTTGGACTACCGGGGAGCGCCTGGGCGCTGGAACGGATGGCCGCACTGCGCGAGCGGCTGCCGGAAACGGCGGGACGGGCGCTGGGAGCGGCTACCGCTAGCCTCGTTGTCTCCCTGGGCGCATTCGTGGGGTCACTGCCGGTGGTGGCGTTCAATTTCGGCCAGGTGCCACTGCTGGGCGCGCCTGCGACGCTCCTGGCGATGCTGGTGATGCCCTCCTTCCTGATCGCTTCCGCACTCACCGCTGCCGTTGGACTCGCCTTCGCTCCGCTGGGAGAGGCGCTGGGACTCGTGACGTGGCTGGGAGGAACAGCGCTCACCGAACTGGCTGGGCTCTTCGCAGCGGTTCCGGGCGCCGGCCTCACGGTAGACGGGATGAGCGCGGTCTGGGTGTGGGTCGCGTACGCGCTCATGGCGTGCGCAGGGGCCGCCGCGACCTATCGGACATGGATACCCGATGTCTCGAATGCTGCTCGAATCGTCTGGGAAGGACCGCCTCACTCCCTAGAGCGCCTGGCGATGCTCGGCGTAGCAGCCACCCTGATGGGAGTGGTCTGGATCGCTGCACTCACTCCCGACAGTGACCTGCTCCACCTGCACATCCTCGACGTGGGGCAGGGCGACGCACTGCTCATCGTGACGCCGGACGGAGCAACCGTGCTGGTTGACGGAGGCCCCGACCCGCGACAGACCGGGAGTCTCGTGGATGCGCTCCTTCCGTTGGAAGGATTGCGGATGGACCTGGGCGTGATCACCCACGGACACGCGGATCATGCAACAGGGCTGCTGGGGCTGGCGCGCCAGGGGCGGTTCGAACACGTGCTCGCTCCACCATCGCTCCCCGGCGAGGACGCCTCCTGGCACACCGAGCTCGATGCGTCAGGCGTGGGCATGCAAGAGGGTGTTCGCGGCATGACGCTGGCGCTAGGCGAGGATGTCGTTCTCGAGATACTGAACCCGCCCCTCCCGCTGCTTGCCGGCACTTCCTCGGACCTGAACAACAACAGCATCGCACTTCGCCTGACGTACGGCGAAGCATCGGCATTACTGATGGCCGACCTGTTCACCGAGGCCGAGTACGCGCTCCTCGACACCGGCATCGACCTCACGGCAGACGTGCTGAAGGTGGGCCATCACGGCAGCGCTACCTCCACGTCGCCGGAGCTGCTTGCTGCCGTGGGCCCTGCTGCCGCCGCAGTCCCCGTAGGGGCGGGGAACCACTTCGGCCACCCTTCGGCGGAAGTGATGGAGCGGCTGGCTGACGCGGTCGGGCAGGAGCAACTGTTCACCACCGCTGAGGATGGCTGCATCAGCTTTGCGAGCGACGGTGATCGCTGGTGGACTTCGACTGGCTGCGATTGACACTCTCAGAGGCGGATTCCTATAATCGCGTTCGTTTCTAAGCACTCTTGCTCCGGGGCTTACCCCACAGAAAGTCAGGCGGACCCCATGGCGACCCCCACTGCGTTCATGAACGGCGACTACGTGCCTCTGGAAGAGGCGAAGGTCGGCATCATGACGCATGCGCTGCACTACGGCACAGCTGTGTTCGAGGGGATCCGCGGCAACTGGAACCCGGAACACGAGACGATGTACATCTACAAGCTGCGTGAGCACTACGAGCGACTCCTGCGCGGCTGCAAGATGCTCTGGATAGACGTGCCGTACAGCCTCGACGAGTTGTGCGAGGTCACGGCGGGGCTCGTTGAACGTTCCGGCTACACGGAAGACCTCTACATCCGCCCCGTCGCCTACAAGTCCCAGGAAATGGTGGCGAACCTCAATCTCCGGTCGTTGGGTGACGGCTTCTTCTGCCTGGCGGTGCCGTTCGGCAACTATTTGGACGCCAGCGGTGCCATCAGCTGCTGCGTCGCGTCATACCGCCGCATCGACGACACGATGGTGCCGCCCCGCTTCAAGTTAAGCGGCCTCTACCTGAACTCCATCCTCGCCAAGACCGACGCGATCGCCGCCGGGTTCGACGAAGCCATCATGCTGAACATGGACGGCCACGTGTGCGAAGGCACCGGCGAGAACATCTTCTTCGTGCACGGCAACACTGTCGCGACGCCTACACTGGAAAGCAACGTGCTCCCGGGCATCACCCGCGACACGGTGATAACGCTGCTGCAGGACGAACTGGGGATGAAGGTAGAGGAGAGGCTCGTGGACCGCAGCGAGCTGTACACGGCGGACGAGGTGTTCCTCTCCGGCACTGCTGCGCATGTGCAGGGCGTCGGCTCGGTGGACCACCGCCCGGTCGGTAACGGTGGCGTGGGTCCGGTGACGCAGCGCCTCCAGGAGCTCTATTTCCCCATCGTGCGCGGACAGAATCCCTCCTATCTGCACGAGTGCACTCCCGTGCAACCGAAGGCACTGCTCGGGGCATAACTTCCGGGATGACCGACTTCGAGGCCGCGTACGCCCTGTGGGTCGCCCTCGGTACGCTTGGGGTGGCGCAGTACGCTGCCGTCGCCAACGGGCTATGGGGCATCGTGGTACTGCGGCGGTGGCCGAACGCCACCAAGGTCTGCTCCGCGCTCATCGTGGTCGGGGCGTTCGCCTGGTTCTTCATCAGCGAGGACCGCAACCAGCCGGATACGGGCTACGGTCTGGATGGCGTCGAACAGGCGCGGTGGTTCGCAGTAGCGGCGACGGCATCCCTCCTCGTTCAGATCGGGGTCTCGTCCATCGTCAACCACCGCTGGGGCGCTTCCCACGGCTGGGATCCCACTGAAGAGCGTTGGCCACCTGCAGGACTTGCGTGGTTGGAGCGCACGACGTTCGCACGAGCACTTGCGGCACGCATGCGGGCGGTGTTCGGAGGCTCGCGCTGATGGACGGCGCCGTCGTTCGGTTCCTGAACTCGGGCGTGGGAAACGTCGCACTGTTCGACTGGTTGATGAACGTGCTGGTCAGCGATTACTTTGTGCCGGTCACGGGGAGCCTGTTGCTCGTCGCCCTCTGGATGACGGGCACGCACGAGACGCGTCCGCTGAATCAGGTCACGACGATGATCACCGCTGGAGCGATCGGCGGCGCCAACGCCATCACGACGATCATCAACGGTATCGTCGATCGGCCACGGCCGTTCGTGGACAACGACCTGACACTGCTCTTCTACGCACCAACCGACCCGTCGTTCCCATCGAACACGGCGTCGGTCGGCTTTGCGCTGGCCACCGCCGTCTTCCTGCGGCACCGCCGTCTGGGCGGCGCCTTATATGTACTGGCGTTCTGCTGGGGATTCGCACGGGTCTACGCCGGGGTCCACTACCCCACCGACATACTCGCGGGGGCAGGCGTCGGCATCATGGGAGCTCTTCTCGCAGCCACACTGTTCCGCTTGTTCGCATTCGTGCCGAGCTATGCGTTGCGCTGGCTGCGGCTCGTGTACGCGGCTTAGCAGCCGAGCGATCAATCTCCGGCGATGCTACCCCGATAGAGCCGCAAGAGCCCCAGCTGCTCGCACGCGGACAGCCGCATCCCCTGCGCTCCCGTAAGGCGCCGCGCCTCCCGGGTGAGCGCGTTCTCCGGCAGCGAAGGGTACCGCAGGAACAACTCCTCAGCCCCGGCGTTGCCCGTCGCCGCGAGCAGCGGCAGCACCGCGTTGACCACGATCTCCCGCGCACGACCGGCGCCGATGAGCGCTCCAGCGGCGTCATCCACGACGAACAGCCGCTCCAGGGACGTCCTCCCTTCGGCAACCGCTCGCTCACAGGCGGCGAGCAGTCCTTCGTTCGAGACGCGGGCAAGGAGCACTGCCGCTCCGCGGATGCGCCGACGAGGCTGATTCACGGGGCGCACACCCGCGGTCTTCCAGGAAGGATGCTCTCCTCCGGAGGTATGCGGCCCGTCGTCGAGTCCCGAGGCATCGAGCAGTACGCGCTCCAAGGCTGCAGGGCGCTCGTCAGGAGGAAGGCTGTTCGCCAGCCATCGCAGCTTCGATTCAGGAATGGCCCGCGCGAGCCGGTGGAAAGGGGCACGGTTCTCCGCATAGCCGAGCGCATCGAAGACGGCCTCGTGCAGGGCCTGGTCGGTTCCGGTTTCTTCGATGCTGCGACGGGCGATCTTGATGCGTTCGCGGAAGCGGGCCATGCCGGAGCCCACGAGCATCTCGCGAAGCTCGGAGGACGAGGCGCGGGAGAGCCGGGCCATGAGCGGTGGTTCCAACGCCTCCCGGGGCCCCGCACGATTGAGTTCCGCAAGTGGAAGGCCGGGGCCTGTTCCATCCGCCTCCGCGACGACGTGCAGCATGACGTCGTCATAAGCCGGGTCTGCGTCGTGGCCATGCGCATGCCAGTCCGAAGGTCGCCGGTGCAATTCCACGTTGCCCGATGCGCGCTCGCCGTCCATACGCACGACTGCATCCTGGAAGTCGGGGCCGTGGCCAGGCGCAGGGCGGCCTGCATACAGCACTCTCACCCGTCGACCGTCCACCGTGCGAAGCGAACGGCCTTCCTTCGCGCGCCACAACCGGGCAAGCAGGTGTTCCGGCAACAAGGCGCCCGGACGATCCTTCCGCCGACGTGCACCGTACTGGCGGCGCTCCTCCGCGAGCGTCGCGCCGCAGTTCACCGTCTGTCGTTCCTGCACGATCACGTCTGCCACCCTTGCTTCGTCCCCCTATAGTACACCGCAGCGGAATCCTAACCGGGCATTAAAGGAACCGGCGCCAACGCTTAAGCCCCGGTTACACCGCAGCGGCGACGCACACCGTAGGCTGGCGACATCACCCTCAGGAGGAACAGCCGATGCTGAGCACTATCGCCGGTTACGAAAGCACCACACTTGAAGGACCTGACGACGAAGAGGAGGAGGCTGAAGAGTCCGCTACCGAACAGATCGAAGGCGAAGAGACCGAGGAGTCCGCCGACGAAGAAGAGGCCGAGGGATCCGAGGAAGAAGCCGAGAACGAAGAGTAGCCATCTGGTCTCGCCACTTCGACAGCAAAGGCGCGCTCCAGAAGGAATGCGCCTTTCCTGTTGTTCAGGGCTCAGGAGGTCAGGCGAGCATGTCGGCGACGGTAGCGCCGATGTCGGCAGGCGTCGGGATAACCCGGCAGCCCGCCTCCTCCAGCGCGCGCATCTTCTCCGACGCGAGCGCCGCCTTACCGGTGATGACAGCTCCTGCATGCCCCATGCGGCGGCCCGGCGGAGCGGTCTGGCCCACGATGAGTGCCGCGACGGGCTTGCGGACGCTCTCCTTGATGAAGGCGGCGGCCTCCTGTTCCTTGATGCCGCCGATCTCGCCGATCATCACGATGGCTTCGGTCTCCGGGTCGTCGTTGAACATCGCGAGGACGTCCACGAATCCGGTGCCGGAGACGGGGTCGCCGCCAATGCCGACGCACGTGGACTGTCCGATGCCTCGCTTCGTGAGTTGGTCAACGCCCTCGTAGGTCAGCGTCCCACTGCGAGAGACCACACCGACCTTGCCCGGCAGATGGATGTTGCCGGGCATGATGCCGATCTTCGCCTTGGCGCCGGGGGTGATCAGGCCGGGGCAGTTCGGGCCGAGCAGGCGAACCGGCTTGCCCTCAAGGTACCGCATCACCATCGTGGAATCCCGCACGGGGACGCCCTCCGTGATGCAGACGACGAGCGGGACGCCCGCGTCCGCCGATTCCAGGATGGCGTCTGCCGCGAAAGGCGGGGGCACGAAGATCAGGGAGACGTTCGCGCCCGTGTTCTCTACGGCCTCGCGCACGCTGTCGAAGACAGGGACACCGTCCAGGACAGTCTCGCCGCCCTTGCCCGGCGTCACCCCTGCCACGAGATTGGTCCCGTACGCCTTGCAGCGCTCCGCGTGGAAGCTGCCTTCACGTCCCGTGATGCCCTGCACCAGCAGGCGCGTGTTCTCGTTCACCAGGATACTCATCGATGTTGCTCCGCTATTCCTTGATGGCCGCCGCCGCCTCTTCCAGTGTGTCCACCATCGTCGCGGTCAGTCCGGAGTCGGCAAGGATCTGTTTGCCTTCGTCCACGTTGGTGCCGAGCATCCGCACAACGAGCTGCGGCTGGCGGTCGGCCTTGCCGTAGGCGTCGACGATGCCCCGCGCGGCGATGTCGCACCGCAGGATGCCGCCGAAGATGTTGACGAGCACCTTCTCGACGTTCCTGTCAGAGAGCATGAGGAGGATGGCGTGGCTGATCTTGTCTTCCGCCGCTCCCCCACCGACATCGAGGAAGTTGGCAGGCTCGGCACCCGCGAACTTGACGATGTCCATCGTCGCCATCGCGAGCCCGGCACCGTTGACCATGCAGCCAACGTTGCCGTCCAGCTTCACGTAGGCGATGCCGGCCTCCGACGCCGCGACTTCGAGCTGGTCGTCCTGGGTGGTGTCGCGCAGTTCGGCTTCAGCCTTGTGGCGGAAGAGCGCGTCATCGTCGAGGTCCATCTTGGCGTCGAGCGCAAGCAGCTGGCCGTCACTCGTGAGGACGAGCGGGTTGATCTCGATCATCCCTGAGTCCTTCTCGATGTAGGCGCGGTAGCACGCGTCCACGAGGGCGGAGAAGGGGCGTATCTGGGCGAGGGGAAGGCCGAGACCTGCCGCCAGCCTGCGTGCCTGGAACGGCTGGAAGCCGATGGCGGGGTCTATGGGTTCCGTGAGCACCTTCTCCGGTTCGGTCTGTGCGACCTCCTCGATCTCCATGCCGCCGGCAGCCGATGCGATGACGACGGGGCGCCGGCGGCCTCCGTCCGTGGTGATGCTGAGGTAGAGCTCGCGCTCTATATCCATCGTCTGCTCGACGAGCACCTGGTGGACGGGCACGCCCTGCGGGCCGGTCTGGAAGGTGACGAGCGTCGAGCCGATGAGCGACTCGGCGATCTGCGCGGCCTCAGCCGGGCTGGCCGCAACCTTTACGCCGCCCGCCTTGCCCCGGCCACCCGCGTGCACCTGCGCCTTCACGACGCCCGTGCCTCCGAGCCGCTCCGCCGCTGCCGCTGCTTCGGCGCCGGACGCCGCGACGTAGTTCTCCGGCACGGGCACGCCGTACGCGGCCAGCAGTTGCTTGGCCTGGTATTCGTGGAGTTTCATCGCTGCCCTCTCGGTAGACTGGCCCAACCGGAGGGTTCGGGCGGGCCGTGGAGGATGATAGCAGAGGAGCGGGAGCCCGTGGCCCGACTAGCCTAGCCCGCGATGACCCCGGCGACCTCCGTGGCGTAATGGTCCACCGCATCCTGATCGACCTCAACGCCGAGACCGGGCAGGTGCGGGACGGTGATGTGCCCGCGCACCGGGACGAGCGGCTTCATGAGGAGGTCGCTCTCGAGCCGTGCGCCTCCGCCGAGGCTCGCCGGGGCAGCCTTGCCCAGCGAGGCGGCCAGGTGGATGCCCGCCGCGATTCCGACCCCCGTCTCCAGCGACGCGGAGACGGTGCTCCGCAGCCCATTCTTTGCCGCGTAGGCCATGATGGCCTGCGCCGCGCGGATGCCGCCCGCCTGCGCGGCTTTCACTACAAGCACGTCCGCGGCCTCCGCCTCCACCACCTTGACCGCATCTCTCATCACGCCGACAGCCTCGTCCGCTGCGATGGGGACGGGCGACACGCTGCGGATGCGCGCGAGCCCGCTCATGTCCTCCGCGATGACCGGCTGCTCCACGAAGTCGAGAGCGAAGGGAGCGAGCCGCTCAACCGTGTGGATGGCGCGCTCCGCAGTCCAGCCTTCGTCCGCGTCGGCACGGAGGATGATGTCGTCGCCGATGGCCTGGCGGATGGCGCGGATGATTTCGATGTCCGTGGCGGCGTCGCGGGCGCCGAGTGATGCCTTGACGCACTCGTAGCCGTCCTCCACCGCTGCCCGGGCCTGCTCTGCAGCCCCGTCCGGAGGCAGGAAGTCGAGGAGGCCCACGATGGGCGTCCAGTCGATGACTCCGCCGAGCAGGTCGGTCACGGGGCGTCCGGCATTCTTGCCCATGGCGTCGAACGCGGCTGTCTCCAATCCAAAGCGGAGGGCATTGCCGGTCCCGCCGGGAGGGGCGAGCGCGGAGAGGATGTCGAATGCGACGGCGGGGTGCAGGCCGAGCGCGGAGGGGGCGAGGTCGTGCAGCAGCGAGGCGAGGTCGGCGATGCGGGGAGGACGGCCCGGCCCGGCGGTGGCCGCCTCGCCGACGCCCACGAGGCCGTTGTCCATGTGCATCCAGATGAGCAGCGCGTTGCGCCCTGCCTTGGAGGGGTCCAGGGCAAGCTCGGGCTGCCGCAGGGGGACGCGGACGCCCCGCCATTCCAGCTTGCTGACACGCATGCGGCGCATTATGGGCGCGTGAGGATGGTGGGGCAAGCGAGTTCGCGTCTCGGTAACCGGTTCGGGATGGCCGGTGACGAGGCGGACGACCTGCGCCCTGATCCCCGGCGAAAATTCGCTGAAAACCGGCTCATTAAGGCTCATCGCGTGCTCCTGCGTTCGTAAATCGGGCTTCCCCGGATGAGCCCTTCGGAGCTTAGAAGGGCTCATCCGGGGCATTTCCTGAGCCTTCTTGAGCCCGTTTGAGCCCTCGGGTTCTCATCAACCCTGGACCAGTTACGCGTCTCGGCGTGCATCAGGCCATCTCGTCTGTCACGGCCGCGGTGAGCCGGTCAACGGCGGCACGCAGCCCTGAAAGAGTGCTCAGCTCCGGGTCGGCTTCGAGGATGCGGCCGGCGTGCTCCCGTGACGCGTCCAGCAGGTCGCGGTCGTCGGGGCGCGCCATCCTGACGGGGGCGACGCCGGACTGGCGCGTGCCGAAGAAGTCGCCCTGGCTCCGCATCTCCAGGTCTGCTTCCGCGATCTCGAACCCGTCATTGGTGCGGACGAGCACGTTCAGGCGCTCTCTGCTCGATTCAGCCTGCGCAAGGGCAGCGCGGAACCACTGCTCTACCTCCCGCCAGTCGTCGCCGTTCGCGACGCGGCGCTGACGTACCTCGCTCAGGCGTTGGAACGTCTCGTCCTCCGATTCCGAAACGAGGAAGCAGTAGCTCCGGTGCGCGCCGCGCCCGACGCGTCCTCTCAACTGGTGGAGCTGGGCAAGGCCGAACCGCGTGGGGCTCTGAATCATCATCACGGTGGCGTTCGGCACGTCGATGCCGACCTCGATGACCGGGGTCGAGACGAGCACGTCCAATTCACCGCTGCGGAAGGCGTCCATGACGGCCTGCTTCTCTGGAAGCGGCATCCGCCCGTGGAGCAGGCCGACGCGCGCTTCGGCGAGAGTTGTGGTGCGCAGACGTTCGTACTCCGCAACGGCGGTGAGCGGCGGCAGTGCCGCCGACTCGGGGATGAGGTCGGAGTCCTCGTCCGTGGCATCGTCGTCGTCATCGACTCCGCTGTAGCGGTCGTCCGCGTCGTCGATGCGGGGGTAGACGATGAAGCACTGGCGGCCCTCGCGCACCTGGGTCAGCAGGTAGTTCTCGGCATCCGCGGCACGGGCGAGCTCGACGCTGCGCGTCAGTATCTCCTGCCGCCCCGCAGGGAGTTCGCGCATCGTGGATATCTCCAGGCCGCCGTAGAGCGTGAGCGCCAGCGTGCGGGGTATGGGCGTGGCAGACATGAGCAGCAGGTGCGGTTCGCCGACGGCGCTCTTGCCGCGCAGCGCCTCCCGTTGGAGAACGCCGAACCGGTGCTGCTCGTCGCCCACGGCGAGGGCGAGGTTCGGCAGGGCTACCTGCTGCTGGATCAGCGCATGGGTGCCGATGAGCAGGTCCAGGGAGCCGTCCTCCGTCATCCTGAGTATCTCGCGGCGCGGCTGGGCGCGCGTGCTGCCGGTGAGCAGCGCAACGGTCACCGGCTCTTCCCTGCCCTCCAACGTCGCGGCAAACCAGTCCGGGTTCTCCAGCGAGGGCTCCCCGCCACTGAGCAGGCGCCGCACGTTGAGGAAGTGCTGCTCCGCCAGCACCTCGGTGGGGGCCATCATCGCGCCCTGGTAACCGCCCGCGACGGCAGCGAGCAGCATCGCGACGGCGACCACGGTCTTGCCGGAGCCGACGTCTCCCTGCAGCAGACGGCTCATAGGCCTGCCGCCGGTCGATACGTCCTGCATCGCCTCGTCGAGCGCGCCGCGCTGGCCCTGCGTCAGCTCGAACGGCAGGGACGCGATGAACGCCTCGACCATCGGCGGGAATGACGGCAGGACGATGCCTTCCTGGCTGGACGTATAGTTGCGCTCCATGCCCACTCGGAGCTGGATGGCGAGGAATTCGTCGAAGGCGAGCCGCCGTCGCGCCTCCTCCTTCGCATCCTCGGAGGGGGGATAGTGCGCCTGCTCGATGGCTTCCGCGAGGGAGAGCAGGCCAACATCCTCGCGCACGGCGTCAGGCAACGGGTCGAGTAGGCCGAGGCTGGCGCCGCCGATCTTCGTGCTGTCCAGCGCCTCCCGCACGATCTCGCGCATCCTCCGGGGTGGTATGCGCTTGCCTTTCGTCGTCGCAGCCGATGGATAGAACGGCACGAGGCCGGCTGTGTGCAGGCCGGAGGCCGCCATCGCGCCCTGTAACTCCCACTCCGGCGACTCCATCTGCTTCTTGGACTTGAAGAACGTCACCTTGCCGCTGAGCACGATGCGGGGAACGCCGTTGGGCATGTGCGCCGTCGCGGCGATGGCTTTCCTGAGTTGCTGCGCGATCCACGGGTTGCCCCACCAGATGACGCGGATGTTGCCGGTGTCGTCACCGACGACGGCCTCGGTGGCGCGGATGCGTCCGCCGCGCCCCAGGCGCACCTCGTACGCCTCCCAGAGCACGGCTTCGATGGTCTGCTCCTCGCCCACGCGCAGTTTGCCGACGGAGGTCCGCTCCCGGCGATCGACGTGCCGCAGCGGGAAGAGGTAGAGGAGGTCGCGGACGGTGGGGTCCGGGGTCGTGAGCATGCGCCGCCGGATGAGCATCCGCTTGATGGCTGCGGCCTGCGTGCGGTTGACGGAGCGCAGGGCGTCCAGCGGCGTTTCGAGCGGGTTGCGGGCCGGTGAGGCCGCAGGTTCAGGTGGCGGGGCGGGGCGCCTCGGGGCGCGAGGGGCTGGACGGGAGTCGCCGAGGAAGCGGCGGGCCTCGTCGGCCCAGCGCTCACGCCGGGCAGCGTCGAGTTCGGCGTAGGCGACGGAGAGGAGGCCGCGCTCGTCCAACGACTTGAGCGCCGGATCCGCGCCCGCCTGCCCGCGCAGCGTTTCGAGGAAGCGGTCGAGCCCTCCGGCGACGGCCTTGTCCGGGAAGCCGCTGGCCGCCTCCATGTCGAGGATGTTCCGCAGGGCCCGCACCTGTGATGCGCCTACTCTATCGCTGCGTTTCGTCGTCACAGGCACAGGGTAAACGGAGCGCTACACCTCTTGCATCCGTCCCGTGTCCGAGGCGCGCTGGACGGCGTCCATGAGGCGGTGGTGTTCGACGGCGTCGGCGAAGCCGGGGTGGAATTCGCGGTCGTTGAGGATGGCGTCGGCGTAGGAGGCCCAGAGTTTGCCGATGTTCACGGGGGATTCCTTCAGCCCAGCAGCGGTTACCCATTCGTCCTGCGGAGGCACCACGGTGTGAAGTTCGGTCTCGCCGTCCAGGGCCACGCGCAGTTCGCCCGCGCTGATGTGCGTGGAGCTGGGGGAGTCCAGCGTTATCGTTCCCTTCGAGCCGTGTATCTGCATGCTGTGGCCGGTGCCGATCGCTGCGACGGACGCGACGTGCACCGAGAAAGCGGCTCCGTTCGCCAGCGTGCCGCTGACGAGGACGTTATCGGGTGAGGTCACGGAGAAGCTTTCGCCGGTGTCGGAGGCAGTCCATTCCCTCGTCTGCGTGCTGACGGCGGAGGCGATGGTCCGCGCGGGGCCGAGCATGGCGATGAGGCCGTCCATCGCGTGGCCGAAGGTGATGCTGAGGGTGTTGGCATGGGCGTCGGCGTCGCGCATCCAGATCCGGCCGGAAGGGCGGGAGAGCGCACCGCTGGCGAACTGGACGAGGCTGACGCTGAGCACGTCGCCGATCGAGCCGCCGTCGATGAGCCTGCGTATCTCCGCGTACTGGGCGGAGTGGCGCGACTGCAAGCCGACGCAGGTGTAGACGCCTGCGGCAGCGGCGAGGTCCGTCATCTCCTCAGCCTGGGCGGTCGTCGTGCCGAGCGGCCACTCGGTGTAGACGTGCTTGCCCGCCGCGATGATGTCTTTCGTCAGCTCGTAGTGGGTGGGCAGTTTGACAGCCACGGCAGCGACGTCGACCTCCGGGTTCGCGAGGAGGTCGTGGTGGTTGTCGTAGGCGAACTTCGCTCCGAACTTCGCAGCAGCCTCGTCCGCCGATTCCTGTCGCGTGGTGGAGACGGCGACGAGTTCGACGCCGGGGATGCCTGCGGCCATCGCGGGCATGTGGGCACGCCCCGCCCAGCCGTTCACGTTGCCGCCGATGATGCCGACCCTGATGTTGTCTGCCATGTCTTCGCTCCGCTCCTTCGATTCTCCTGAACCCGGCCATGCTATGCGGGGCGCGGCTGCCGGGGCAACCGGTCCGGATAAAGGTGGCCAACCGGCCCCCGGAGCCTGGCCATGTTAACCTGCGACTACGAGTAAGCCACATGTCCAATCTGGCCACTTGGCCACCTTAATTCGAGGCGTTTCCAAGGCCGTGGCCTGCTTCCCGCGATTAAGGGGGCAAGGCGGCCATGGAGAACAAAGTTCTGCCGCCGGAGCCATGGGCCCTGTCTACAGGTTGCGCCCTGAGTTATAAGCGTGGTCTATGGGTGGGGCCTGTACGCCAGTCATGCAACCAGCGTAGCGGAGGCAGGGGCAATCGGGTAAGGGGCGGATGTCACTAAGCAGAGGGGCACGCCCCTCTGCACTCCCCATGCCACTCCCCATGCCGTGGGGCGCGTTGACCCTTCCACAGGGGCGGCCTAGACTGCGCGGCGTTGTACGCCGTCAGGCGGCGGAGAGGAGAGCGGGCATGCGCATCGGATTCATCGGCCTCGGGAACATGGGTGGGCCTATGGCCACGAACCTGCAGAAGGCAGGGCACGAGCTCATCGTCAACGACATCGACGAAGCGAAGACAGCGCCGCACCGGGAGCGGGGCGCTACGTGGGCAGACACGCCCGAGGAGGTCGCGCGGCAGGCGCCGATCGTGCTGACGTCGCTGCCGGGGCCAGCAGAGGTGGAGGAGGTCGCGCTCGGGCCCCAAGGGCTCTCGATGGGGCTGTCGCCGGGGTCGGTGTACGCGGACCTGTCGACGGGTTCGCCGACGCGGATCCGGCAGGTGGCGGAGCGCATCGAGGCGCTGGGCGCGCACATGCTGGACGCCCCGGTGAGCGGCGGCACCATCGGCGCGGAGCAGGGCACGCTCGCGGTGATGGTCGGCGGGGACGAGGAGGTGTTCGAGGCGATGCGCCCCGTGTTCGAGGCGATCGGCACGGGCGTGAGCTACGTCGGGCCTATCGGCTCGGGGACGGTGGCTAAGCTGGTGCACAACTCCATCTCGCTGGCGACGCGCGTGGTCGTGCAGGAGGGGATGACGCTCGCGGTGAAGGCGGGCGTCGCGCCGGGCGTGATGCTGCAGGTGCTGTGGGACGCGGCTTTCGGGAAGCAGACGCTGCTCAGGCAGATACCGGACGTGGTGTTCAAGGGCGACTTCGAGACCCCGCGCTTCTCGCTGCGGCTCGCGTACAAGGACATGAGCCTCGGCCAGGACCTCGCGCAGGAGACGGGCGCACCGATGGAGCTGGCGGCGATGGCGAAGCGGGTGATGGAGGAGGGCATCGCGCGCGGCTGGGGGGAGTGGGACAACCTGGCGACGTTCATGCTGGCGGAGGAGCGCGCAGGGATAGAGGTGCGCGAGTGAGGGTGGTGCGCGTTGCGAGCGGCTCACTCGCCGCTCCCTGGATTCCCGTTTTCACGGGAATGACGAGGGAAAGCGGGAATGACGAGGTTGTTCGGCTGCGAGGTTCCTGCCTTCGCAGGAACGACGGGAGTCAGGCATGAATGACCTGGTGCAGATGACGGCGCGGGAGGCGGTGGGGCGGCTCGCCGCGCGGGAGGTGTCGCCGCTGGAGATGATCGACGCGGCGGTCGAGCGCATCTCGGAGGTCGACGGGGCGGTGAACGCGCTGCCGACGCTGGCGGTGGAGCGGGCGCGCGAGCACGCGGCGCGGTTGATGGCATCCGGGGCGCCCGACGACGCGCCGCCGGGGTACCTGCACGGGCTCCCGTTCGCGGTGAAGGACCTGAAGGACGTGGCGGGCGTGCGCTCCACGAAGGGGTCGCCCATCTACGCGGAGCACGTGCCGGAGCGTTCCGACTACCTCGTCGAGAACATCGAGGCGCAGGGCGGCGTGGTGCTGGCGAAGTCGAACACGCCGGAGTTCGGGGCCGGCGCCAATACGTTCAACGAGGTGTTCGGCAAGACGCGCAACCCGTGGGACACGCGAATGACGTGCGGGGGATCGTCGGGCGGTGCGGCGGTCTCGCTTGCGACGGGGCAGGTGTGGCTCGCGACGGGGAGCGACCTCGGCGGGAGCCTACGCATCCCGGCGAGCTTCTGCTCGGTGGTCGGGCTGCGTCCCTCGCCGGGGCGGGTGCCGCACGGGCCGAAGGAGTTGCCGTTCGCGGGGTTGTCGGTCGAGGGGCCGATGGGACGTACGGTGGGCGACGTGGCGATGTTCCTCGACACGCAGGCGAGCGGATTCCAGGCGGTCGACCCGATCAGCCTGCCGCGCCCGGAGCGTCCGTTCGTCGACGCGGTTGATGCGCCACGCGCACCGAAGCGCGTCGCGTACTCGCCGGACCTCGGCATCGCGCCGGTGGATGCGGAGGTGCGGGAGATATGCGAGCGCGCCGTGCGGCTGTTCGAGGGAGCCGGAGCGTCGGTGGACGAGGATGCGCCGGACCTGCACGACGCGGAGCCGATATTCCAGGCACTGCGGGCGGCACAGTTCGCGGCGCTGTACGGCAAGCACATGGAGACGAACCGGCACCTGCTGAAGCCGGAGGTCATCTGGAACGTCGAGGCGGGGCTGGCGCTGTCGTCGGAGGACGTGAACCGGGCGGAGGCGGCGCGCGGTGCGCTCTACTACCGCACAGCGGCGTTCTTCGAGCAGTACGACATCCTCGTGTCGCCAACGGTGCTCGTGCCGCCGTTCGACGTCGACCAGCGGTACGTGGAGGAGGCGGGCGGCGTACGGTTCGAGACGTACGTGAGCTGGCTGGTGATGTCGTTCGCGCTGACGCTCACGTCGTGCCCGTCGATCTCGGTGCCGTGCGGGTTCACGTCGTCCGGGCTGCCGGTGGGATTGCAGTTGATGGCGCCGCGCGCGGACGAGGCGGCGCTGCTTTCAGCGGCGGCGCTCTTCGAGGAGGCGTGTGAGCTCGCAGGCAACGTCCCCATCGACCCGGTCGTGAGGCACTCCGCCTGATGTGGCGCGTCTCGATAGCGGGCGGGGTGCTGTGGGTGGTGGTGACGCTGTGGCTTACGCTCGCGCTGTTCCGGGGAGCGTCGGACGCCGCAGCCGATGGCATCATCGCGGAGCCGCAGAGCGGGCAGGTGCTGGTAGCCGTGCTCTCGGCCATCATCTTCGGCGTGCCGGGGGTGGCGCTGATCGTCTACGGGTGGCGGCGGCGGGAATGAGGCGTTCCGGATTGCACGAGTCCCGCGGAGCCTTGCCAAGCCGTGGAAGAGGATCCAAATGGGGCGGCAGCGGTTGGTAAGAAGGCGCTCTGTGGGTTGCGTGGGGCCTTTCCACGCGAGCGCCCCCGAGAGATGTTTCGGCTCCGCCTCCGGCTTCGCTCAACATGACAGGCCGCCACTCCCACCAGCCCCGCCGGGCTACGAGGTTCCTGCCTGCGCAGGAACGACAGCCAACGAAGGCCTATTCAGGCCGGGCTACGCCCTGATCTCCTCGCGCATGAAGCGGACGTAGGACGCGGCGAGGAGGATGGCGATCATCCCGACGAGCACGACGATGTGCGGCCAGACGAGCTGAAGGCTCTGAGCAGCCGATACCGGCGTCGAGAGCAGTCCTTCCAGGCGTCCCTGCTCGATGGTGAAGAGATTGAGCGCCCGCCCTCCGATGGGGTCGAGGAGGATGGAGGTCGCCTCGGAGTAGAGGCCAGAGGGTGAAACGCGGTTGGCCCACGACTCGATGTTGACGTGACGCACGGCGTCGTCAGCGGTCTCGATGTCGGGGACGACGCGGTCGGCCAGGACGCCGCCCAAGAGCGTGATGAGGAAGCCGAGCGCGAACCACAGGCCGATGGAGGCAAGGGCGGAGGTGACCGTGTTCCGGAAGAGTACGGATGCGGTGATGGCGAGCGCGAGCCAGAAGGCAAGGTAGGCCGTGGTCACGAGGCCGAGGCCGACGAGGCGAATCACCTCCTCGCCAGTGGGGGCGATGCCCATGCGGAACATGGTGAGGCCAATGACGACGATCATCATGCTCGCGACCACGAGTGCGAGCGTGAGGATCGCGGCGAGGAACTTGGCGTTGTAAACGGAGTCCCGGTGGAGCGGCTGCGCCAAGAGGCGCGCCAGCGTGCCCTGCGTGCGCTCGCCGTTGATGGCGTCGAACCCGAGCGCGATGCCGATGACCGGGCCGAAGAAGCTGAGGAACGACAGCAGGGAGATGGGGACGCCCGCGGTGGTCCTGAAGACGTCCAGGAAGAAGAACTGGCGGCCCGAGCTGGCGAGCTGACCGAGGTCTACGAACGCGCCCCAGACGAGGCCGAGGGCTACGAGGCCGAGGAGCAGTGCGAACCTGCGCCGTCCGAAGTGGTCTGAGAGTTCCTTAAAGAACAGGGCGGTCACGCGACGGCCTCCTGGAAGTAGCGGAGGTAGATGTCCTCGAGCGTGCGGTCGTTGGCGCGCATCTCCAGCAGCCGGGAGCCGTGCTCGTGGACTGCGGCTGCGGCAGCGGCGCGCACGTCCTCGTCGCTCTCAATGACGACGTCGATGCCGGAGCGCGTGGCCTCCCGTACCGAGGGGAGCGCGGCGAGCGCGGTGTCCAGCGCAGCGTTCGCGCCCTCGACCTTCAGGGTGATGCGGAAGCCCCCGGCGTCCGTCTGTGCGGTGAGCGCCGCGACGGTGCCTTCCAGCACGAGCTTGCCGTGGGACATGATGCCGACGCGGTGGCAGACGCGTTGCACCTCCTGCAACTGGTGCGACGAGAGGAAGACGGCGATGCCCTGCCGGGCGCTCAGCTCCTCGATGATCCCGAGCAGCCAGACGATGCCGGCGGGGTCGAGTCCGAGCGTGGGGTCGTCCAGTATGACGAGCCGGGGTTGCTTGAGCAGCACGTCTGCGAGGCCAAGGCGCTGGCGCATGCCGCGCGAGTACTGACCGACCGGCTGGTTGGCTGCGTCCTCGAGTTCAACGGTATCAAGGAGTTCGGCGATGCGCGGCTCGGCGTCCCTGCGTGGGATGCCGTTGAGTTCGGCGGTGAAGCGGAGGTTCTGCGCGCCGGTCATGTCGCCGTAGAAACCGACCGACTCCGGGAGGTAGCCGACCTGGCGCTTGACGGCGAGCGGGTTGCGCGAGGGGTCGTGGCCGCAGACGCGGACAGTACCGTCCGTGGGCTCGGTGAGGCCGAGCATCATGAGGATGCTGGTGCTCTTGCCGGAGCCGTTGGGGCCGAGGAAGCCAAACACCTCACCTTCGCCGATGGTCAGGTCGATGCCGTCCACGGCGGTGAACGCGCCGTAGCGCTTGGTGAGGCCCTGGGCTTCTATGAGCGGACCGGCGGTGCTCATCGCCTGCCAAGCCTCACGAAGAGCGCGCCGAGGATGACGATGACCAGCACAACGAGAACGATGCCGAGCCAGCCCCAGATGGTGGACTGGGCCACGGTCACGCGCAGCTCGAGGGAGGCGTTCGTGTCGGGGTGGTTGGCGCGCAGGGTCACGAGGTAGTCGCCGGGGATGGCATCCGCCGCCGGCAGGACGGTGGTGGTGATGTCTATCTGGTTGTTGACAGGCAGGTCCGCGACGGAGTCCACCTCAAAGTTGATCTCCCAACCTGAGGGGGCGTCCGCGAGGAGGCCGATGCCGGCGAGGTTTCCGGTGCCGAAGTTGGTAAGCCTGAGCTTGGTGGAGGCCTCCTCGCCTGCCGTAGCGTCCAGGTTGAGCAGGCCGGTGTCTGTGCCGAGGAACACCTCCCCGCGTCCACGGATGGTTACGAGCAGCAGCGCATCCGCCTCGAACCCTGCGTCGTCCTGTACCTGGACCGGGATGAGGTAGTCGCCCGGCGCCGTGTTGCGCGGCGGGGTGACGCGCACGTCGACACGCTCGTTGAGGGCGTCGCCCACGCTGATGCTGGAGATGACGCGCTCCTGTCCGAAGGAGGGAGAGAAGGTGATATCCCAACCGGGGAGCACCTGGCCGCTCTGATCGAGCGCCGCCGCGGTGAGGTTGAATGAGGTGTCCGCGCCGGTGTCGTTGTCGATGACGATCTCGAACTCGAACTCGCTAGTGGAAGGACCGCTCAGGGCGGGGTAGGTCACGGTGATGGCCACGCCGCTGTCCGTGCTGGCAGGCGGCTCGGGCACCATGATCGTGTAGCGGGCGCTGTCGTACTCGATGCTGCCGTCCGGCGAGGTGATGCGCAGGCCGAAGGAGTAGCTCCCCGAAGGCGGACGCACGTCCGGCAGGTCGACGCGGAGGCGGAGACTCTGGCTCGGGCCGGTGTCATCGGCAGCGGGCGGTTCGACGACTATCTCGCCGATCTTGAAGTCGAAGAAGCGGTCCCACACGGCGATGTCCCAGCCGTCCGGGATGTCTTCGAGCTCGATCCTGACAACCCGCCTATCCGAGGTGGTGTTATAGAGATCGACGGTGAGGTCGGTTCGAGTCTCACGGGGACCCATCTCCAGCGAGCGCACGGCGGAGTCGAGCCGCACATCGCTGGGCTCCTGGGCATACGCCGTAGCGGAGAGCAGGCCAAAGGCGAAGGCGAGCGTGGTAAGCACCAATAGCAGTCGACCGATACGCATACTTCCGGTTACCTCACGATGTTGTTGTGCTACGGGGCGCTCCGAAACGAGCGTCCAACTCCCAATTATACCGCGTGTGCGCAGGATGGGAGAGATGCGTGCCGCGAACGGTGGCAGTCTCCCCGTGTGGTATACGTCCGACGGGCGTTGACGGTTCTCTTCACTCTGCGGCCTTTGCCTCTTCCCAGAGTGCGAGTTTGGCGTCGACCGGCATCTCGGCGAGCGTGCGGGCATCACTGCGCAGGGCATCCTCGACATGCTTGAAGCGCGTGGCGAAGCGGTCGTTCGCGCCGCGCAGGGCCTGCTCCGCGTCGATATCCATGCGGTGCGCAGCGGCGACGAGCGCCAGGAGGAGGTCGCCGAACTCTTCTTCGCGGCGCTGAGGGGTTTCGCTGTCGCGGAGTTCTCCGGCTTCTTCGGCGACCTTGTCGAAGACCGCGTCCGGGTCGTCCCAGTCGAAACCGGCCCTGCGGGCGCGGCTGAGGACGGACTGGGCGTACGCAAGGGCGGGCATGGCGCGGGAGACGCCGGAGAGCATGGAGCGGTCGCCCTCGCCCTTCTTCGAGCGTTCCTCAGCCTTGAGGCGCTCCCACTGGCCGGTGACCTCGGTCGCGGTGCGGGCCGCAGCGTCCTCGAAGACGTGGGGGTGACGGCGGATGAGCTTCTCGTTGAGTTGGGCGGAGACGTCGTCCATGGTGAACGCGCCCTCGTCCGCGCCGATCTGGGCGTGGAAGATGACGTGGAGGAGGAGATCGCCGAGCTCCTCGACGAGCGCGGAGCGCTCGCCGGAGGCCATGGCGTCGAGGGCCTCGTAGGTCTCCTCCAGCAGCGAGCCCCGGAGCGAGTCGTGGGTCTGCTCGAGGTCCCACGGACAGCCGGCGACGGGGTCGCGCAGGCGGCGCATCGTTTCCAGGAGGGCGTTGAAGGTATCGGACAAGGGAAGCGCTCCGCAGGGAGTGGGTGCGCGGATTATAGCGGAGGCTCGGCGGGATAGAATCGGATGATGGAGCGTGTCTTCAAAGAACGGTGGCGCATCGCGGGGTGGGTGGCAGCGGTGGCGCTGGGGTTGTTGCTGGTGACGACGACGGTGCGCTGCGCCGCGGAGAGCCTGACGTTGTACGAGGCGCTGTTCGAACGGCACTCGGTGTCGGAGCGTACGGGCATCACGCCGGAAGGGCTGACGCACGTGGGGCGGGAGGTGCAGGCGTACTTCGCGAGCAGCAGCGACGACCCCCTGGACGTGACCGTCCCGGTCCACGGTGTGCCGCGCACGCTGTTCAACGAGAACGAGGTGTCGCACATGGCGGACGTGAAGGCGCTCTTCCTGCGCGTCTACCGCGTGCAGTGGATCTCGGCGGTCCTGCTTGTCGCGCTCACGCTGGTGGCAGCATGGCGCCTGCGCAGGGAGGCGTATCCCGCCGTCGCATCGTGGCTGCGGTGCGGCGGGGCGCTGACGGCGGCGGTCATCCTGGTGTTGGGACTGCTGAGCGTGGTGGCCTTCCGGCAGGTGTTCATCGTGTTCCACTACATCGGGTTCCCGCAGGGGAACTGGGTGTTCGACCCGCGGACGGAGTATCTCGTGCAGGTGTTCCCTTTCGGTTTCTGGCGGGACATCACGCTGTTCATCGGAGCGTTCATCCTGCTGGGGGCGGCGGTGCTGTGGGGCGTGGGCGGCGCGCTGCGCAGGTACGGCAGCCCGGGCAGGGGCGGTTATGGGGATGGGTGAGGGGATCGCGCGGGTGCGCATCTACCCGAACGAGTTGGAGGCACGCCTGGCGGAGGGCGTGCTACAGGACGCCGGGATCAGAGCGGTAGTGCGCCCGGAGTTCGGAGGCTACGGGCTATGGGGGCAGAACCAATTCTCAGCACACGGGCTCTGGGTTCTGGAAACGCAGGTGGAGGAGGCACGGGCGCTGCTGGAAGGGATCTGCTAGCCGCAGCCGCAGGAGCCGCCGCAACACGCGCTGCTGAGCGGGCCGACAGGTGAGGGTCCTGCGCCGGCGCCCACGGCGACGGGAGCGGCAAAGAGCGACAGAACGCGCCTGGCTTCCTCGCCGCAGTCCGGGCAGTCGCTCACGTGGGCCGCGGACATGGGCTGCAGCCGCTCGAAGCGGGTGTCGCAGTCGTCGCAGAGGTATTCGTACAGGGGCATGGCTCCCTCCTTGCCAACAGCGGCATGGTACACCAAGCCCATCCGGGCTGCGAGATTCCCGCCTGCGGGGGTTATGACGGGAAAGGGGTGGGAACGGCGGAGAGGGGCGGGAACGGCGGTTAGCCGCGGAAGCGGTAGCCGACGTTCCAGACCGTGTCGATGAACGTGTGTGAGGCGTCCTCGATCTTGCTGCGGAGGCGGCGGATGTGGACGTCCACGGTCCGGGTGCCGCCGAAGTACTGGTAGCCCCACACCTGCTCCAGCAGCGTTTCGCGGCTGTAGACACGGCCGGGATTGGCGGCCATGAGCTTGAGGAGCTCGTACTCCTTGAAGGCGAGGACGACGGGCTTACCTGCGAGGTAGACGTCGTAACGGCTGGGGTTGATGACGAGGTCGCCCACGCGGATCACGCCCGGCTCATCAGGGGGCGCCTTGCGTTCCAGTTGCTTGTTGATGCGGAGGGCGAGTTCGCCGGTCTCCCAGGGTGCAACGATGAAGTCGTCCGCGGAGATGCTGAGGTCGGGGGCCTGCAGGTGGCTCCGGGAGAGGACCGCGATGACCGGGCACGGGCTCTTGGCGTAGCTCCGGGAGAGCGATTCGGCACGATGGCGGTCAGCGTCCACGAGGTCGAGGACGAAGGCGTGCGGCTCCTCCATTTCGTCCGCGGGGCCGAAGCGGACTCCCTCCTTGCGAAGGCTGTCCAACAGGTCGGCGTTCGGTGTGCGGGCGTCGTAGAGGATGCCGACGGTGAGGTCAGCGCGCCAGGCGGCGGCATGGTCCCGGAATGCGCTCGTGTCTACCACCAGACCTTGCCCTGCACTTTCTCCCGAAGCCCGGCAGCGTCTTCGTCCGTCCAGAGGCCGGTGCTGAGGTACTTCCACCCGCCATCGGCGAAGAGGCAGACGATGTTCGCGTCCGAAACGCGCGCGGCAACCCGCTGTGCCGCCGCGAGGACGGCACCGGACGAGACGCCAGCGAAGACGCCCTCCTTGTGCAGCACCTCGGCAGTCTTCTGGAAGCTCTCCTCGCCGCCGACCATGATGCGGCCGTCGAGCAGCGAGAGGTCGAGAATGGGAGGGACGAACCCTTCCTCGAGGCTGCGGAGTCCCTGGATGCGGTCGTCTATCTCCGGCGCGGCGGCGATGACTTCTATGGCAGAGTTGTACTCCTTGAGGCGGCGTCCCACGCCCATGAGCGTGCCGCCGGTGCCGAGTCCGGCGACGAAGTGCGTTACCTCGGGTAGGTCGCGGATGATCTCCGGCGCTGTGGTCTCATAGTGGGCCTGCGGGTTCGCGGGGTTGCCGTACTGGTAGAGCATCAGGTACCGCTCGTCCGCAGCGGCCATCTCCTGCGCAAGGGCGATGGAGCCGTTGGAGCCGCCATCGCCGGGGGAGTAGACGATCTCCGCGCCGTATGCGGAAAGGAGCTGGCTGCGCTCCACGCTGACGTTATCCGGCATGACGGCGGTGAAGCGGTAGCCGAGGCGGTGCGTCACCATCGCGAGGGAGATGCCGGTGTTGCCGCTGGTGGGCTCCAGCAGGATCCTGTCCCGGGAGAGGATGCCATCGCTCAGGGCGGCCTGCACCATGGCGCGCGCGATCCTGTCCTTCACGGAGCCCGTGGGGTTATTGCCCTCCAACTTCGCGTAGATGCGGACGGAGGGCGTAGGGCTGAAGGTTGGCAGTTCGACGAGCGGGGTGTTGCCGATGGCCTCGATGAGGTTGCCGCTGCGCATAGCCGTAGGCGGTCTCTACATGCAGGCGCGGCCCCGCGTGGGGGCCGCCGCTAGTGAGCCGCTGCGACACCCTCCTGGTCAGGCGCTGGGGCGAGGCCGCAGAACACCTCGTAGTCGATGAGCTCGGTCACGGTGGGCTCGTCGCCGCAGAGCGGGCACGAGGGGTTGCGGCGCGCACGGACGACACGGAACTCCATGTTGAGCGCGTCCACGAGCAGCAGGCGTCCGGTGAGCGTTTCGCCGACGCCGAGGATGAGCTTGACCGTCTCGGTCGCCTGGATGCTGCCGATGGTGCCGGTGAGCGCGCCGAGCACTCCGGCCTCTGCGCAGTTGGGGACGAGGCCGGGCGGCGGAGGCTCCGGGAAGAGGCAGCGGTAGCAGCCCTTGCCCGGCTCATAGACGGAGACCTGGCCGTCGAAGATGAGGATGCTGCCGTCCACGATGGGCTTCCCGCTGAGGTAGGCGGCGTCGTTCACGAGGTAGCGGGTGGCGAAGTTGTCCGCGCCGTTCACGACGATGTCGTACTGCGCGATGAGGTCCATGGCGTTCTCCGCGTTGATGGGGAACTCGTGGGGAACGACGTTGACGTCCGGGTTGTAGCGGTTGAGCGTCTGGATGGCGGACTCGACCTTCGGCATGCCGACCGTCTCGCTGTTGTGCAGGACCTGGCGCTGCAGGTTGCTGAGGTCGACCACGTCGAAGTCCACGAGCCCGATGGTGCCGACGCCCGCCAGTGCGAGGTAGAGCGCGACCGGGCCGCCGAGACCGCCGGCGCCAACGACGAGCACTTTCGCGTCCATCAGCTTGCGCTGTCCGTTGCTGCCTATCTGGGGCATGATGATGTGCCTGCTGTAACGCTTGACCTGTTCAGGCGTCAGCTGGGGTGCGGTGGTAGTCATCTCTTCTCCTCTCGTTCATAACGTACCCGGCGCCGCGCCATGCTGCATGCCGAGTTGTAGTCGTGCGGGTTCAGGATGCGAATGTCAGCGGGGCTATCGTTCGCGCGTGTTGGCGATGGGCCAGATCCGCGATGGTGGTCGTGGTCAGGACGGCGTGGATGGCTTCCTCGACGTCCCGCCAGATGTCACGCTGGGCGCAACAGCCTGACAGCGCGCATTCGGTTGCGTCGTCGATACACTCGAGGGGAGGGTTGCGTCCGTCGAGCGTTGCGACGACCTCGTCGAGGGTGATGTCGGTGGCTGAACGCGCAAGGACGTGGCCTCCCTGGGGGCCCCTCCGGCTCGTGATGAGCCCGAACTTGTTGAGCGTGGTAAGCACCTGGTCGAGATAGGGTTCGGGGATGCCCTGGCGTCCGGCGATGTCTGCGGTGCGGACAGGACGGTGAACGTCCGGCTGTCCGGCGAGGTCCACCAGGGCCCTCACTCCGTAGTCCACTTTCATCGGGATCCGCATAGCCGTCCCCTTCCCGAGCAGCCCGCCTCAACAGGCTGATGATACCCGCTCCTCAAGGGTAAAGTCCACTTAGGCAGTCGACAATGGGCCTCTCGGGAGAGGCCAGTGGTAGCAGGAGACAAGCCGGTCTGCTATCATCTGTCGTTAGCCCCGTTGAGGAACGGGGCACGTTTATGGAAGGCGCATCATGGACGAAGTACAGATCGCGGCAGAGGAGCGCGTAGCGCTCGGCAAGAAGGTGAAAGCGCTGCGGCGCTCCGGCATCACCCCCATCCACGTCTACGGACCGGGCGGGCCCTCGCTCTCCCTGCAGTCCGACACGTACGACCTCGTTCACGCCCTGGGAGTCGTCGGGCAGACGAGCCCGATGACCGTTCAGGTGGGCAGCGACGAACACTTCGTTATGGTCCAGCACATCCAGCGACACCCCGTGAGCGAGCGGCTGTTGCACGTCGACCTGCTCCGCGTGTCGCGAACGGAGCGCATCCACGCCTCGGTGCCGCTGCACTTCGAGGGCGAGGCGCCGGGCGCCCGCGCAGCAGGCGCAACCCTCTCCGAAGACCTGCACGAGCTTGCGGTCGAGGCGCTGCCGACTGCCATCCCCCACGCCATCGTCGTGGACCTCGCCGCTCTCAGCGACTCCGACTCAGTCATCCACGCGGGCGACCTCGACCTGCCCACCGGCGTCACGATGGTCACCGATCCGGGCACCTACGTCGCGCGCATCATCACGCACGCCGCCGTAACCGAGGAAGGCGAGGAAGTCACTGAGGGGGGCGCAGCAGCAACCCCGGCTGCCACCGAAGAGCCCGCTGCTGCCGAGGCAGACGGCTCCTCCGAGTAGGCAGAACGCTCAGGACACCAGGCGGGCACTCCCGAACGACGGGTGCCCGCGCAGGAACTCGGTTGCGCTCATCTCCTGGCGGCCTTCCATCTTCACACGGAGGAGCCGCAAGGCTCCCTCGCCTGTTCCGACGAGCACGTCGTCCCCGTCCGCCCGCACTTCGCCGGGAGCGAGGTCGCCCATCTCTCCGCCCACTGCCACGGCCGCTATAGCAAGCCGCCTGCCATCCCAGAGAGTCGCCGTACCGGGCCAGGGGTCGTAAGCGCGCACCTTGCGCTCGATGAGCAGCGCGGGCTCCCGCCAGTCGATCAAGCCGTCGGCCTTGGTCATGCGTGGCGTATACGTAGCGCCTTCCTCGGGTTGCGGCACCGGACTGAGCTCGCCCGCGATGTAGCGGGGGAGCACGTCGGCGAGCAGTCCGCAGCCGAGGGCGAAGAGCCGCTCCGTCAGCGCGGGTGTGCGTTCTTCGCCATTCAAGGGCATGGTTCGCGTTGCGAGGATGGGCCCCGTGTCCAGCCCCTCATCCATCGTCATCAGCGCCACACCGGTTTCCGTATCGCCCGCGAGGATCGCCGCTGCGCCGGGCGCAGCGCCCCGGTGGCGCGGCAGCAGCGAGGGATGGATGTTCACCGCGCCGTGGCGCGGTTCGAACAGGAAGGGTGGCGGGAGGAGCAGGCCGTAGGCCGCGAGGACCACGAGGTCGGCTCGCAGCGAGCGGAAGCGTTCCTGCTCTTCGGGCAGCGTGACGCGCCGGGGTGTGAGCACAGGTATGCCCAACGCTTCCGCCCGTTCGCGCACCGGCGAGGGCGACAGACGGCGCCCGCGTCCCGCGGGTCTGTCCGGTGCGGTGTAGGCGGCCACGATCGACCACCCGTTCTCCCCGGCGATCTCCACTGTTTTGTCCAGCACGCCAACGGCAGGTTGAGGGGTTCCCATGAAAACGATGCGCACCGGCTCCATAGGAGTAATACTAGCAGCCTGCTAGGCCATGACGGGCTGTCAGCCGGGGACTAGGCCATCATGCCGTTGCGCGCTCGCCGACTTTTTTGCAAGTGCGATTCCGGCGGGAATCCCACGGATTTCACACAGCGGTGCAAGCCCGACGACATGGTACTTTGAGTCAACCCACCGGTCGGTGCCCCGCTCTTTCCCCAGAGTTCCGCAGTCCCATCCGCCGGTATCAACACCCAGCCCCGGGAAGGACCGCCGCTCTTGACGGAGAGTTCAGCACGCCGCCTATGGGACGCCGTCCTTGGCCGACTGCAGTTGCAGACGCCCAAGGCGACGTTCGACACGTGGCTCGCGGGCACGAGCGGTGAACACCTCGCAGACGACACCTTGACCGTATCAGCCCCGACCGCCTTCGCCGTCGCGTGGCTGGAAGGCCGGATGCAGGGGCTGGCGGACACCACGGCATCGGCCATAGCCTCGCACGCCGTCAACGTGCGGTTCGTCCTGCAGGGCAGCGTCCCGACGCAGGCATCCGGGGCAGAGCCTGCAGCTTCTGCCCCCAGCCGCCCGGTCAACCCAACGCTCTCGTCGACGGAGACCTTCGATACGTTCGTCGCTCTGCCGGAGAACCAGCTCGCTCATGCGGCGGCGCTCGCTATCGCGCGGGCGCCGGGATCAGCCTATAACCCGCTGTTCATCTACGGCGGCGTTGGGCTGGGGAAGACGCACCTGCTGCACGCGATCGGGCACCACGCCCACAACGCCGGGCTCTCCGTCGAGTACACCACCGCAGAGGACTTCACGAACGCTTACCTCGCTGCCATGCGGGAGAAGCGGACCAAGGCGTTCCGCGGCCGCTTCTGGACCGTGGACATCCTGCTCCTGGACGACGTCCACGGATTCGAAGGCAAGAGCACGCGCATCCTCGACGGGCTCCTTCACACACTCGACACCCTCCGCAGCCGCGGCAGTCAGATAGTGCTGGCGAGTGACCGCCCTGCCCTGTCGATAGCCGTCGAGAAGCGCCTCCAGTCGCGGCTTGCAGCCGGGCTACAGGCCGACTTGGAGTCGCCAGGTATCGAGTCACGCACTGCCCTGCTGGGCGCGTTCTCTCGAGGCGTCGGCGTAGAGCTGACCCCCGACGTGCTGTCGTTCATCGCTGAACGGCTGGCTCCCAACGGCCACGTCCTCAAGGGTGCTCTCACCAGGCTCCTTGCTCTCGCGGACCTCACCGGGCGCACCGTCACACCTCACCTCGCACGGCAGGCGCTCTCCGCTCACTTTTCCACAAGGCCTATGCAGCTTTCCCCAGATTCCACACTCGCCGCCGTGGCTCGCTACTATGGCCTGCCCGTGTCCGCCCTCGAGGGACCTCGGCGCGACAGAGACGCCTCAGCCGCGCGGCAGGTAGCGATGCACCTTCTCCATACTTCCCTAGGCCTGTCCGCCGAAGAAATCGGCGCGCGCCTTGGAGGGAGGGAACGCACGACCATCCTCTATGGGCTGCGACGCACCGCAGAGCGGTTGCAAGTAGACACCACAACATCAACAGCCATGGCAGCTATCCGGGCTTCCCTCGCCGACGGGGACACGCCCCAAGAACTTTCCACTCCCGCTTAGGCACGTCATCAAGCCACGGAAGACTCGCTCTCCACGTTTCTCTCCCCACAGACTTCCCTCCACCTGCGGCGTTGTCCCTATCTCCATATACTTAACTAATCATGCTTGATAAGAAGACATTAATAGCCGTCGGTGGCCGTGGGGGAAATGGCTCTGTGTCATTCCTCCGTGAGAAGTTCCGTCCGCGCGGGGGCCCGGACGGGGGAGATGGTGGAGATGGCGGAGCACTGATCTGCCGGGCAGCTGCAAATGTACGGACATTGGGGCATCTGGAGGGAGTGAACCGAGTCGTTGGGAACGGTGGGGCTGCTGGGAGAGGCAAGGAGCGCATTGGCCGAAGAGGGCGAAGCACCTACATCGACGTGCCCGTGGGAACCGTGGTCTGGGAGGTGGCTGAGGAAGAGACGCGCCTGTTGACGGAGTTGACGGCGGACGGAGTTGAGGCGGTGGTTGCGTACGGAGGTAGGGGTGGCTTTGGGAACGTACACTTCGCGAGTTCGACGAACCAGGAGCCGCTTATCGCGCTTGGAGGAGAGCCGGGCGAGGAACGGGTAATCGAGCTCGAGGTTAAGTTGTTCGCCGACGTGGCGCTGCTGGGTGCGCCGAACGCCGGGAAATCGACGCTGCTCAGCGTGATATCCCGGGCGAAGCCGAAAATCGCGGACTACCCGTTCACAACATTGGAGCCGGGGTTCGGCGTGGCGAACGAAGGGGACAGAGTGCTGGTGGCATTGGATGTGCCGGGCCTGATCGAGGGTGCGCATGAAGGGAGAGGGCTGGGGTTGGAGTTCCTGCGGCATTGCGAGAGGGCGCGGGCGTTCATCCACTTGGTGGACGGGATGGCGGAGGACCTGTCAGGCGAGTATGAGATGGTTCGGGGGGAAGTCATGGCGTACGGTGCAGGGTTAGGGGAGAAGCCGCACGTTGTAGCTGTGACGAAGATGGATGTGCCGGAGGCACGCGAGCGTTACGCGGCGCAGGGCGAAGGGTTGGCATCGGTGGCGGGCACGGCGATCGTGGGGATTGCGGCTGTGACAGGCGAAGGAGTACGGGAGTTGATGCGCCGGGTGGCGTCGGTGGTGCCTGCGGATGAGGAGAAGCCAGTGGATGTGGCGCCGATCCCGCGGATGGAGCGGCGCGGCGCCACACCGTCGGTGTGCCGGGAGGAGACGGGGTTCGCTGTATCGTGCGCGCTGGCCGAGCGCATGCTCGACGTCGTAGACCTTGGGAACTGGCGGGCGCGGCTGCAGTTCCACCGGGAGCTGAACCGCTTGGGGGTGATCGAGGCATTGGAGCGCGCCGGCGTTGCACCGGGTGATACGGTACGCATCGGCGAATTCGAGATGGAGTGGGAGTAAGGCGGTGCGCAGGGGCATCCTCGGCGGAACGTTCGATCCGGTGCACACCGGGCATCTGATCCTCGCGCAGGAGGTGCTGTGGCGCCTGGGACTGGACGAGGTCTGGTTCATCCCGACCGGGCTCCCGTGGATGAAACGCGATGAGCGGATCACCTCCGGCGAGCATCGACGCGCGATGGTGGAACTGGCGATAGCAGGGAACCCTGCGTTCCAGCTGTCGACCATCGAGATGGACAGGCCGGGGGAGACATACACCGTGGATACGCTCGACGCGCTCCGTGCCGGGCCGATGGCCGGCGACGAGCTGCTGTTCATCATGGGCGCGGACACGTTACACACGATGCCAAGGTGGAAGGACCCGAAGCGCATCCTGGAACAGGTGCGGCTGGTGGTTGCGTTACGCCCCGGGCACGGTACGGTGGACCTCGAGGCGCTGACAGCGATAGACCCTGCGGCAGCGGAACGGGTGATGGTTGTGCACATGCCGCTCATCGAGATCAGCGGCACGGAGCTTCGGAGGCGAATGAGCCTGGGAGAACCAGTGCGATACCTGGTGCCAGACGCGGTCGGCGACTATATCGAACAACACCATCTGTACCGGGGTGTGCGGGGGCAAATCGCGCTTGCAGGAGGAGACACGGCATGACGCAGACGGAGAGCGGACTGGGGGAGGAGATACTGGAGGTAGCGCAGGAGCTGGGAGCGCTCCTGTACGGGGAGTTCGTGCTGGCGTCAGGGCAGACGAGTACGTACTACTTCGATGGCCGCCTGCTGACGCTGTCGCCCAAGGGCGCGGACATCGTGGCCCGCGCGCTGCTGCCGGCGATACGGGAGTCGGGCGCGTCGGCAGTGGGAGGTCCCGCAGTGGGGGCAGTTCCTCTCGTGACGGAGATCGCGATGCTGAGCGGCCAGGACGGCGGCGCCCCGGTGTCGGGCTTCTTCGTGCGCAAGGAGGCGAAAGACCACGGGGCGGGGAAGGCGATAGAAGGGCCGCTGGCCGATGGTTCCCGGGTTGCGATCGTGGACGACGTCTGCTCGACGGCAGGCTCGCTCTACATGGCGATCGAGGCTGCGGAGGCCGCGGGCCACGAAGTTGCGCTGGTGGCGTGCATCCTCGACCGAAGGCAGGGCGGCCGCGACCGTCTGCTTGCAGACGGCTACAAGTTCCACACGGTCCTGGTGAGCGACGATGAGGGGCGGGTGGGCGTAGCGTAACGCGCCCAGTGGCGGGCTAGACGTCGAGGTTCTTGACCTGCCGGGCGTGCGTCTGGATCCACTCCTTGCGCGGGCCGACGAGGTCTCCCATCAGTTCGGTGAAGGCGTTGTCGGCGTCGGCGGCATCCTCCACGGTGACGCGGAGGAGCGTGCGGGTGGAGGGGTCCATCGTGGTCTCCCAGAGCTGGTCCGGGTTCATCTCGCCGAGTCCCTTGTAGCGCTGGAGGCCGATGCCCTGTCGCTCCGAGTTGCGCTCCAGCACCTGCGCGAGGTCGTGCCAAGGCACGCCCACGGCGACTTCGTTGTCGCGGCGGGTAACCATGTAGGTGTGACCGTTCACCCACTCGGCCATCTGCGGGAAGAGCTGCTGGGCGCGGTGGGCCATGGCGGACTCGAGGACGCGGGGGACGTTGATGGTGCCGAAGCCGGGCACCTCGATGAAGTACTCCTTCTTGCGCTTGTTGACGACCTTCTTGCACTCGAAGCCCTGTGCGGTCAGCCAGGCGACGACTGCGTCCACGGTTTCCTCCCCTTCGAAGGAGAGGCGGTATGCGCCGTGCTCAGCGCCCTGCAGGAAGGGGCCGACCAGTTCAGGGGCGAGGCCGAGGCTGGAGAGCGGACGCGTCCAGTTCTCGAACTCCTTGAGGCGGTTGACGAGGCCCTGGATCTTAGCGCCGGAGAGCGAGACCGCGCCGTCGCTCGACGTGATGGCGAGCCTGCCGAACAGCTGCTTCGCCAGCCAACTGTCCTTCTCAGCCTCGGAGTACTTGTACTCGACTGACCTGCCGCGCGAGGTCCGGTAGAGGGGCGGCTGGGCGATGTAGAGGTGGCCGGCGTCGATCAGTTCACGCATGTTGCGGAAGAAGAACGTGAGGAGCAGCGTTCGGATGTGCGCGCCGTCCACGTCGGCGTCGGTCATGATGATGACCTTGTGGTAGCGGAGCTTGGGGAGGTTGAAGTCCTCGCCGAGCCCAGCCCCGAGCGCGGTGATGAGGGCGCGTATCTCCTCGTGCGCGAGCATCTTGTCCGGGCGGGCCTTCTCCACGTTGAGGATCTTGCCCCGGAGCGGGAGGATGGCCTGCGTGCGGCGGTCGCGCCCCATCTTGGCGGAGCCGCCGGCGGAGTCGCCCTCGACGACGTAGATCTCGCACAACTCAGGGTTCCGCTCGGCGCAGTCAGCGAGTTTGCCGGGGAGGGAGCCACCGTCCATGGCGTTCTTGCGGATGACGAGGTCCCGAGCCTTGCGTGCGGCCTCGCGGGCGCGCTGGGAGGTGAGGCACTTGTCGATAATGCGCCGGGCCTCCTGCGGGTGCTCCTCAAGGTAGTACTCGAGGCGCTGGACGAGGGTCTGTTCGACGGCGGTCTTGGTTTCGGCGTTGCCGAGCTTGCCCTTGGTCTGGCCTTCGAACTGGGGTTCTTCGAGCCGGACGCTGATGATGGCCGTGAGGCCCTCGCGCACATCGTCGCCGCTGAAGTTGGCGATGTCGTCTTTGACGAGCTTGCTCTTCTTGGCGTAGTTGTTGATGGCGCGGGTGAGTCCGGCCCGGAACCCAACGAGGTGCGTGCCGCCGTCGGCGGTGTTGATGCAGTTTGCGAAGGCGAGGGTGGACTCGTAGAAGCCGGTGTTGTACTGGAGGGCTACCTCCACCATCGCGTGCTCGGTCTTCTCTTCGTAGTAGAAGGGCTCGTCCTGGAGTACCTCGCGGTTCTGGTTGAGCTGCTTGACGAAGCTGGCGATGCCGCCCTCGAAGTAGAAGGTGCGGTCAGCGTCCGGGTGCGCCTCGGAGGCGAAGGAGAGCCAGATGCCCTTGTTGAGGTAGGCCATCTCCCGGAAGCGCTGGACGAGGGTGTCACGGTCGTAGTTGGGGATACCGAAGATGTCGGTGTCTGCCATGAACCGGACGAGGGTACCGTTCTGGAAAGCGGCGTTCTCGGGGATGGGGCCCTCGTCCACAACGTCGTTGATCGGGATGCCGCGCTGGTACTCCTGCGAGTGGATCTGGCCGTCCCGTCTGACCTCAACACGCATCCATTCCGAGAGCGCGTTGACGACGGAAGCGCCGACGCCGTGGAGTCCGCCGGAGACCTTGTAGGCCCCACCACCGAACTTCCCGCCGGCGTGGAGGGTGGTCATGATGGTTTCCAAAGCGGGCCTGCCGGTCGTGGCGTGCAGGTCGGTAGGGATGCCGCGCCCGTCGTCGCGGACGGAGACGGAGTTGTCGTCGTGCAGAATGACGTAGACGTGGTCGCAGTAATCGGCCATCGCTTCGTCGATGGCGTTGTCCACGATCTCGTAGACGAGGTGGTGGAGGCCGCGCTGGTCAGTGCTGCCGATGTACATGCCCGGCCGCCGGCGCACAGCCTCCAGCCCTTCGAGGACCTGGATGTCGCTTGCGGTGTACTGGGCTTCCTGTTGTTTGACCATGGTGGTTCAAGGCTCCCGTGGCTGCGGGGTAGTGCGTGCGTCTCCCGCAGGCGTGCGTAGCACTCCAATTCTACCAGATAGCGATACTTCGGTCAAAGGTAAAGCACAATATATTGTAGTTGGCTGCACGCCTGTGGGACGATTATGCACCCACTTGCCGCCCACTGTACTATTTTCCCCGTGCGGTACCCCTCTGTCATCGCGATTGACGGGCCTGTTGCCTCCGGTAAGACGACCGTTGGCAGGGAATTGGCGCGCCGGTTGGGCTACGCCTTCGTGGATACGGGCGTCTACTACCGCGCCGCTACCATCGCCGCGCTCGATACGGCGACCCCGCTCGACGACGAGGCCGCGCTCACGCGGCTCGCGGAAGCGATGGACGTACGCCTCGGCGATGGAGGCCTGACCGTGTTGGTTGACGGCGTCGACGTTACCTCCCGTCTGCGTGCCCCCGAGGTTGATGCGGCCGTATCTCCGGTCGCGAAGGTGGGGGGCGTCCGCAGTGCAATGGTCGCGCAGCAGCGTGCGACCGCGGAAGGGGGCGATGTCGTAATGGTGGGGCGCGACATCGGGACGCACGTGCTGCCGGACGCAGCGAAGGTGTACCTGGACGCATCGCCGGAAGAGCGAGCCCGTCGGCGGAGCAAGGAACTGGCGGGAACTGCGCAGGCACGTTCCGAGGCCGAAGTGCTGGGGAACCTGAGGATGCGCGACGCGATCGACTCCGGGCGGGAGGACTCCCCGTTGCGCGTGGCGGACGACGCCATTCGAATCGTGACGGACGGGTTGGAGGTGGAGGGCGTCGTGGAGCGCGTGCTTGCCGTGCTGGGGACGGAGGAGGCCGAGTGACAGGCTCTCCGTTCGACTGTTGGTACCGGCTGGGGCAGGTGCTTGCCCGCATCTTCATCCCGACGTTCGGGAGCATCAGGGTCATGGGGCGGGAGCACGTTCCCCGGGCAGGGCCACTGATCATCGTGGCGAACCACCAGAGCAACGCCGACCCTCCGGTGATGGTGTACGCGATCCCGCGGGCGGTCTTCTTCATGGCGAAGCGTTCGCTGTTCTGGGGGCCGGTTATCTCGTATCTGCTCCGGTCGGTGCACGTTTACCCGGTGGACCGCGATGGCCGCGACATGGACGCGCTGAGGTGGGCGCAACGCACGCTGGACAGTGGCAAGGCACTGCTGATCTTCCCGGAAGGCACCCGGAGCCCCGGCGCGTTGCGCAAGGCAACCGATGGCCTCGCGTACCTTGCGCTGTCGTCGGGCGCCCCAATCCTGCCGGTCGCAATGACGGGGACGGAACGCATCCGGGGCATGTTCTGCATCGCCTTCCACTTCCAGCGGCTGCGGGTGACGATCGGTGAGCCGTTCACGCTCCTGCGGGGGGAGGGCCGTCTGGACAGGGCGCAGCTGCAGGCGGCGACGGGCGAAGTGATGAAGCGCATCGCGGAACTGCTTCCGCCGGAGTATCGTGGGGCATATGCGGGGAGCGCTGATGGGACCGAAACGGGAGAGCGCGCATAGACCGCCCATCGGCCTTGTGCTAGCATCGAGTGTTGGTGTGACCGGCTGTAGCCGCATACTCGCGGGCCGGCTGCATGGGGGTTTCAGTAAATGACGGCGACGGTTTCCGGGAAGATGGTGTACCGCCTCGCAGAAGGCGGAGCAGACATGGTGAGTCTTCTCGGAGGGAAGGGAGCGCATGCGAGCGAGATGGCCCGCATCGGCGTTCCGGTGCCTCCGGGATTCGTAATCACGACAGAGACTTCGCTGGAGTATTTCCGGCAGGGACGGCGCTTACCTGACGGCCTGTGGGAAGAGATCGTCCGGCACGTTCACGTGCTGGAGGAACAGACAGGACGCCGGTTCGGAGATGCGGGCAACCCGCTGGTGGTCTCGGTCCGTTCGGGCGCCCCGGTCTCCATGCCGGGGATGATGGACACCATCCTCAACATGGGCGTGACTGACGCCACGGTGGGTGGGCTGGCGAAGATGATGGGCGACGAGCGCCCCGCGCTGGACGCCTTCCGCCGGCTGATCCAGGGCTTCGGCGACGTGGTGTTGGGCATCCCCAAGGCCCGATTCGAAACAGTGCTGGAAGCAGCGAAGGAACGCGCCGGCGCGGAGTTCGACTACGAACTGCAACCGGATGCGCTGCAGGAACTCATAACGGACTTCAAAGGGATCATCCAGGAGGCGACCGGAGAGCAGCTCTCGGACGACCCGTGGGTGCTGTTGCAGGCGGCGGTGGAGGCGGTGTTCAACTCCTGGAACAACCCGCGCGCCATCACGTACCGCGAGTTCCAGGGTATCTCCCACGACATGGGCACTGCGTGCATCATCATGGCGATGGTGTTCGGCAACCTGGGGGACGACAGTGGCACAGGCGTGCTCTTCTCCCGTAACCCCGGCAGCGGCGAGCGCGGACTGTACGGCGAGTTCCTGCCGAACGCGCAGGGCGAGGACGTAGTCGCGGGCATACGCACTCCCCAGCGCATCCAGGCCCTGCGCACGGCGTGGCCGGAGATATACGACCAGATAGACGAAACGGCGCGCCAGCTGGAAGCGCACTACAAGGACGTGCAGGACATCGAGTTCACGGTGGAACGCGGCAAGCTGTACATCCTGCAGACGCGCTCCGCCAAGCGAACGGCGTCGGCGGCCGTGCGGATAGCGGTGGAACTGGCGGGAGAGGGCGTGCTCACCCAGGAGCAGGCGCTCGGGCGCGTGGAAGCGGGAGAAGTCTCGGCTGTCCTCATGCCGCACTTCGTGGCCGAGGCGAAAGCGGCGGCGATCAAGGAAGGGCGTCTGCTGGCGGAAGGCGTCGGAGCATCTCCCGGTGCGGCGTCCGGTGTCGTGGTGATGGACCCGGACCGCGTTGCGGCGATCGCTGACAGCGGCCAGCCGGTGATCCTGGTGCGCCAGGAGACGAACCCGGACGACGTGCACGGCATCATCAAGGCGAATGGAGTGCTCACGAGCCGGGGCGGGATGACGAGCCACGCGGCGGTCGTCACGCGGGGGCTGGGCAAGCCGTGCGTAGTCGGGTGCGAGGAGTTGCGCTTCGAGGCGGACGGGCGGGCCACGGCGCGCGGGAAGTCCATCTCAGAAGGAGACGTCGTCAGCCTCGACGGCGCGACGGGCGAGATATTCGTCGGCGACGTTGAGGCGGTTGCTCCAAGGCCCGATGAACTGGCGGAATTGAACACCCTGCTCGGCTGGGCGGACGGGGTCCGACGGTTGCAGGTGTGGGCGAACGCGGACACCCCGGAAGACGCACACCGTGCACGAGCGAACGGCGCCGAAGGGATCGGCCTGTGCCGCACGGAGCACATGTTCTTCGCGGAGGAGCGCTTGCGGCACATCAGGCGCCTGCTGGCGATCGGGCCGGAGGCGTCGCAGTTGATACGCCGGGTAAGCGAATTGGAAGAGGCCCTGGAGAACGCGCCCGCTTCCGAACGCGAAGCGATGCGGCACCGGCTCGAGGAGGCGAGAGCGCAGTGCGACTCGTCCGAGGCGGTCCAGGGCTTCCACGCGGAACTGGCCGAACTCGAGCGCTTCCAGACCGAGGACTTCTACGGCATCTTCAAGGCGATGGAAGGCCTCCCGGTGGTGATCCGCCTGCTGGACGCACCGCTGCACGAGTTCCTGCCGGACTACGGGGAGCTCGTGCAGGAGGTGGGGGAACTGACGCGCCGCATCGAGGGCGACAGCCGGATGGAGGCGTGGTTGAACAAGGGCCGGGACCTGGCCAACCGCTCGGCGTCCGAGCTGGAGAAGCTCGCGGTGGGCAAGCGCGTGATGGACTGGCTCTCGGAGCGCGTGTCCCTCCCGCAGCAGGAGGATGAAGAGGCGTTACGGGCGGAACTGGAAGAGAAAGAGCGGACACTCGCGCTCGTAGCTCACTTGCGGGAGTCGAACCCGATGCTGGGGCACCGCGGTTGCCGCGTGGGCCTGACGATGCCCGAGATATACGAGATGCAGGTGCGGGCCATCGTCACGGCAGGCTGCCGCCTGGCTGAAGAAGGCTCCCCGGTGCGGGCGGAGATCATGATCCCCATCGTCTCCCACGTGAACGAGTTGAAGTGGCTTCGCCCGCGGCTGCGGGCGGTCGCCAGCAAGACACGAGAGGCCTTGGGGATATACGTGACGTACCTGTTCGGGACGATGATCGAGGTGCCTCGCGCGGCGCTGACGGCGGACGAAGTAGCCACCGAGGCGGAGTTCTTCTCCTTCGGCTCGAACGACCTGACGCAGATGACGTTCGCGTTCAGCCGGGACGACGCGGAGAGCAAGTTCCTGAACCACTACGTCGAGACGGAGATACTCCCGCGCAACCCGTTCAACACGCTCGATACGCGAGGTGTGGGGAAGCTGATGCGGATGGCTACGGAGGCAGCGCGTCAGGTCGACCCCGACTTCCCCATCGGTATCTGCGGCGAGCACGGAGGCGACCCTCGGAGCGTGGCATTCTGCAACGAGTTGGGGCTGAACTACGTGAGTGCATCGCCGTTCCGCGTTCCGGTGGCGCGTCTGGCTGCTGCGCAGAGTGCGCTGGGTCAGATAACGGCCGCAGATTAGGATTGATTGACGCTCGCACCCAGAGACACTACGATTGACTCACGCGCCGGGGTACCGTACCCCGGTTTCGTATTTCCCGCGCATCAGGCGTTGGGTCTGAGAGGAGGCGGGCAATGGCGATAGCCCGCGACCACGAGGCGCGACAGTACGTCCTCCGCACGGCCAAAGAGAACGACGTCAAGTTCATCCGTCTCTGGTTCACCGATATCCTGGGGACGCTCAAGGGCTTCGCTATCACCGAAGCGGAGCTCGAAGGGGCGTTGGAATACGGCATGGCCTTCGACGGCTCCACGGTGCAGGGTTTCGCGCGCCGGGACGAGAGCGACATGGTGGCGATGCCGGACCCGACGACCTTCTCGATTCTCCCCTGGCGTCCGCGCCAGAACGCAGTCGCCCGCATGTTCTGCGACGTGCTGCGCCCTTCGGGCGAGCCGTTCGAGGGAGACCCGCGCCACGTCCTGAAGGTCGCGCTGGAGCGCGCGGCGCAGCAGGGCTACGAATTCCAGGTCGGGCCGGAGATGGAGCACTTCTACCTGAAGTCGATGGAGGACCCGGAGCCGCTCGATGCGGGCGGCTACTTCGACCTCACCACGACGTTGGACAGGGGCGCCGACCTGCGTCGGCAGACCGTGCTTTCGCTGGAGGAGATGGGCATCCCCGTGGAGTACAGCCACCACGAGGTGGCGCACGGCCAGCACGAGATCGACCTCCGCCACACAGACGCTTTGACGATGGCCGATGCGGTGATGACCTACCGCCAGGTGGTGAAGGAAGTGGCGATGGGCCAGCAGGTCTACGCCACGTTCATGCCCAAACCGTTCGAGAACCAGAACGGGAGCGGCATGCACATCAACATGTCGCTCTTCCAGGGTGGAGAGAACGCGTTCTACGACCCGGAGGCAGAGCACAAGCTCTCCGCGACGGGTCAGCACTTCATCGCAGGGCTGCTGCGGCACGCGGGCGAGATAGCGTGCGTGTGCAACCAGTGGGTCAACTCCTACAAGCGGCTCACTCCCGGGTACGAGGCCCCGGTGTACGCGACGTGGGCGGCGGTCAACCGCTCCAACCTCGTGCGGGTGCCGGCGTATCGCCCTGGGAAGGAGGACTCGGTCCGCATCGAGTTCCGCCTGCCTGATCCGGCATGCAACCCGTACCTCGCGTTCGCTGCGATCCTCACGGCGGGTCTGGCTGGAGTACAGCACGAATACCCGCTGGAGAGTGCCACGGAACTGGACGTGGATGCACTCTCAGAAGTGGAGCGCTCGAAACTTGGCATCCACCGTCTGCCTGGCAGCCTGTACGAGGCGCTGGCAGAGGCAGAGGGGAGCGTGCTCCTGCGAGAGGCCCTTGGCGAGCACACGTTCAACTCGCTACTCGAGAACAAGCGTATCGAATGGGACGGGTACCGATTCGCGGTGACCGATTACGAGATGAAGCGGTACCTGCCCATCCTGTAACCGAAGGACGACCCATCCTGGGTACGGGAGAAGGGCGAAGCTACGCCCAGCTGCGCAGGTCCACGGACGGGAGCGACGTGGCCCCCATGAGGTAGGCGTCGATGCCGTGGGCGGCCTGCCGCCCCTCTGCAATTGCCCACACGACGAGCGACTGGCCTCGTGCCATGTCTCCTGCGGCGAACACTCCGGGCACGCTGGTCATCTTGGACACGTCTGTCTTGACGTTGCCTCGTCCGTCGAGCTCTACGCCAAGCTGCTCCAACAGCCCCTCGTGCTGGGGGTGCAGGAAACCCATGGCGAGCAGCACCAGCGACGCCTCCACCTCGAACTCGCTGCCGGGTACCTCGGTCATCGTGGGCCGGCCCGTGTCATCCGGCGGACCCCATTCGATGCGGGCTGCGTGGAGTCGCTCGACATGACCGTTGCTGCCCGATAGACGCTTCGTGAGGATGGAGTAGTCGCGGACGCCGCCTTCCTCGTGGGCGGCGGAACTGCGCAGGATGAGGGGCCACAGGGGCCACGGATTGTTCTCCGACCTCGATGTGGGCGGTTCCGGGAGGATCTCCCATTGCATGACCGACTCTGCACCTTGGCGGTGGGCGGTCCCCAGGCAGTCGGCGCCGGTGTCGCCTCCGCCCAGAATCATGACCCGCTTGCCCTCGGCTGTGATGCGCTGCTCGGGAGGCACTTCCAAGCCACGATTGATCCTGTTCTGTTGCATCAGGTAGTCAACTGCCAGGTGTACGCCCTCGAGCTCCTCGCCCGGGACATTCAGCCGGCGAGCAATCGTCGAGCCGCCGGTGAGGCAAACGGCGTCGTACTCTCGCCGCAGGTCGTCCGCGGAAACGTCCACGCCGACGTTGCAACTCGTGCGGAATTCGATTCCCTCCGCGGCCATCAATTCGACGCGTCGATCGACAACACTCTTTTCCAGCTTGAAGTCGGGGATGCCGAGCGTGAGCAGCCCGCCCACGTACTCGTCACGCTCGAATACCGTGACCAGATGCCCGGCCCGGTTCAGCTGGACGGCGGCGGCCAGGCCGGCAGGACCGGACCCAACGACGGCGACGTGCTTGCCCGTCCGCTTCTCGGGCGGGTGCGGCTCCATCCATCCCTCGTCGAAGCCGCGGTCCACGATGGCCTTCTCGATGTATTCGATCGTGACAGGCTCCTCGTTGATGGAGAGCACGCAGGAGGCCTCGCAGGGCGCGGGGCATATCCTGCCCGTGAACTCGGGGAAGTTGTTGGTTGCGTGCAGCGCCGCCAGTGCATCCTGCCAGCGCCCCTTGTACACCAGGTCGTTCCAGTCGGGGATGAGATTACCCAGTGGACAGCCCTTGTGGCAGAAAGGGAGCGCGCAGTTCATGCAGCGCGCAGCCTGGGCCCGAGACTTGTCCTCGGGCCAAGCCTCGTAGATCTCGCGGTAGTCCTTCGTTCGCTCGCCGGCTGGCCGGCGCTCAGGGGGCACGCGCTCGAATTCTAGAAATCCGGTTGCCTTACCCACTGCCGACCACTTGGAGCGCCGCTTGCTTGCCCGCTTCGATCACGCGACGGTAGTCCTTCGGGTAGACCTTGACGAACTTCGTCAGGAACGTGTCCCAGTCGTCCAGAACGCGCGCCGCGTTGGCGCTGCCCGTGTGCGTGAGGTGCTGTTGGACCATCGCGCGGAGCTCCTCGATGTCCTCTGGCTCGACCACCGGTTCGAGGTCCACGAGCTCCTGATTGCAGTGCATGTCGAAGTCGCCCGCCTCGTCGAGGACGTACGCGATGCCGCCGCTCATCCCGGCGGCGAAGTTCCGTCCTGTCGGGCCCAGCACCACCACGCGCCCGTTGGTCATGTATTCGCAGCCGTGGTCGCCTACGCCATCGACGACGGCGTAGGCGCCGCTGTTGCGGACGCCGAAGCGTTCGCCCGCCAGGCCGAGGATGAACACTTCACCGCCGGTTGCGCCGTAGAGGGCCACGTTGCCGACGATGATGTTCTCCTCGGCCACGAACGTCGACTGCCGGGGAGGGACCACTACCAGCCGCCCGCCGGAGATGCCCTTTCCGAAATAGTCGTTGGAGTCGCCCTCCAGCGTGAACGCGAGGCCCTTGGCGAGGAACGCCCCGAAGCTCTGGCCCGCAGAGCCGGTGAACGCGATGTTGATGGTATCGTCGGGCAACCCGTCCTCACCGTAGCGCTGGGCTATCTCGCCGCTGAGCATCGTGCCGACTGTCCGGTTGGCGTTGCTGATCGGCAACTCGAAGGTGATGGGCTCACGGTGCGAGAGCGCCCGTTGCGAACGCGCTATCAGTTCGTGGTCCAGCGCCCGCTCAAGGCCGTGGTCCTGGTCCTCGCAGTGGAAACGGGCGACGGAGTCCGGCGCCTCGGGCTTTGCGAGCAGGTCGGTGAGGTCGATGTTCTTCGTCTTCTGCCAGTGGTCGATGACGGGCCCGGTCTCGAGCTTGTCGACTCGGCCCACCATCGCATTGACCGTGCGGAACCCAAGCTGGGCCATGATCTCGCGCAGGTCCTCCGCCACGAAGAAGAAGTAGTTGATGAGGTGCTCGGGTTGGCCCGTGAACCGCTTCCGCAGCTCTGGGTCCTGCGTCGCGACGCCTACCGAGCAGGTGTTGAGGTGACACTTGCGCAACATGATGCAGCCCTGCGTCACCAGGGAGGCGGTTGCGATGCCGAATTCGTCGGCCCCGAGGAGACAGGCGATCGCGACGTCGCGGCCCGTCTTTATCTGGCCGTCGGTCTGCACCACGATCCGGCCGCGGAGGTTGTTCTGGACGAGCACCTGCTGCGTCTCGGCGATGCCAAGCTCCCACGGCAACCCGGCATGCTTGATCGACGACTCGGGCGATGCCCCGGTGCCGCCGGTATCGCCGCTGATGAGCACGACGTCTCCGTGCGCCTTCGATACTCCCGCGGCGATGGTTCCGACGCCAACTTCGGCGACGAGCTTCACGTGGATGCGGGCGCGCTGGTTGGCGTTCTTCAGATCGTGGATCAGCTGTGCCAGGTCCTCGATGGAGTAGATGTCGTGGTGAGGTGGGGGCGAGATCAGCTCCACGCCGGGCGTGGAGTGGCGTATCCAGCCGATGTACTCGTCCACCTTGTGACCCGGCAACTGTCCACCCTCGCCCGGCTTGGCCCCCTGCGCCATCTTGATCTGCAGGTCAGACGCGTTGACCAGGTAGTTCGTCGTGACGCCGAACCGGCCTGACGCTACCTGCTTGATGGCGCTGTGCCGGCGGTCTCCGTTCGAGTCGGGGGTGTAGCGGCGATAGTCCTCGCCGCCCTCGCCGCTGTTGCTGCGCGCGCCTATGCGGTTCATAGCAACTGCCAGCGATTCGTGCGCCTCGCGGCTGATGGAGCCGAGGGAGATCGCGCCCGTTGCGAACCGTTTGACAATCTCGTCTGCGGGCTCGACCTCGTCGATTGGGATGGGCTGGTCCAGGGTCTTGAAATCGAGCAAGCCCCGCAGTGTGCAGAGGCGGCGCTCGTAGCTGTTGGCGAGCTCCGCGAAGTCGCGGTACGCGCGGTCGTCGTTGGTCCTGCTGGCGTATTGCAGCTTCGCGATGGTGTCAGGGTTCCACATGTGGTATTCGCCGTCGCGGCGCCAGTAGTAGAACCCGCCGGGGTCCAGGTCGAGGGCCGCGTCGATCGCGACCTTGGGGAAGGCGCGCGCATGGCGGGCCAGCACATCCGCCTCGATGACATCGGTGTCGATGCCGCCGATCCGCGAAGCCGTCCACGTGAAGTACTCGTCCACCAGCCGTTGGCTCAACCCGACGGCCTCGAAGATCTGAGCCCCGTGGTAGCTGTGTACCGTGGAGATCCCCATCTTGGAGATCACCTTCAGCAGACCCTTGTTTGTCGCCTTGACGTAGTTGTACACCGCCTCCGCCGCGTCCATCCCCTCGGGGAAGAGGCGCTGACGGTGCATGTGCTCCAGTGTCTCCAACGTGAGATACGGGCAGACCGCCCCCGCGCCATAGCCGATCAGCAAGGCCAGATGGGCTATCTCGCGCGGCTCAGCGCTCTCTACGACGATTCCCACCTTCGTGCGCTCGCCCTCACGGATGAGGTGGTGGTGCACACCAGCGGTCGCCAGCAGGCTGGGGATGGCCGCGTGATGCGGACCCACGCCCCGGTCCGACAGGACGAGGATCGTACAGCCGGCTTCGATAGCCTCCGACGCGCCGCGGCGCAGAGCGTCCATCGCGCGGTCCATCGCGCCCGGCCCTTCGTCGGCCGGAAAGAGGAGCGACAGCGTCGCCGTCTTGATGCCGGGCCGGTCGACCGCCTTGATCTTCTCGAGGTCGCGCTCCGTGAGGACAGGGCTGGGCAGCCGGAGTTGGCGAGCGTGAAGGGGCGTCTCCTCGAACAGATTGCGCTGAGCGCCGAGGCTGATGCTGAGCGACGTCACGAGCTCCTCGCGGATCGCGTCTAACGGCGGATTGCTCACTTGGGCGAACAACTGCTTGAAGTAGGTGAACAGGAGTTGCGGGCGATCGGAAAGTACGGCCAGGGCGGCGTCGTTGCCCATGGAGCCGGTGGGCTCCGCGCCGTTAACTGCCATCGGCTCCAGCAGGATGCGTAGGTCCTCTTGTGTGTACCCGAATGCCTGCTGCAGGTCGACCAACGACTCCTCGTTGAGTTCATGGCGGCCGTTGCGGCCGGGCTCGGGGTCCGGAAGCGCGTCCAGGTGCACCAGGTTGTCCCGCAGCCATTCTCCGTAGGGCTGTCGTGCCGATAACTCTGACTTGATCGTGGCGTCGTCGACGATGCCGCCGCGCTCCGGGTCCATCAGGAACATGCGTCCGGGGTGGATGCGTTCTTTGAACAGCACCTTCTCGGGCGGGACGTCGAGAACGCCCACCTCCGAGGCCATGACCAACTTGTCATCGGTCGTGACGAGGTAACGGAAGGGACGGAGTCCGTTGCGGTCGAGCACCGCGCCGACGCGGTCTCCGTCGGTGAAGGCGATGAGGGCCGGGCCGTCCCAGGGCTCAACGAGGCAGGCGTGGTAGTCGTAGAAGTCGCGTTTGTCCTGTGACATCTGGACGTTCGGCCCGGTGGCCTCCGGGATCAGCGCCATCATCGTGTGGTGCAACGGGCGCCCGGTGTGGAGCATGAGCTCGTAGGCGTTGTCGATGCACGCGGTGTCGCTCTGGCCCGGCCAGATGATGGGGAACAGCTTTTCGAGGTCGTCGCCGAATTCCGGCGAGGCCATGGCGTTCTGGCGCGCCGCCATCCAGTTGATGTTGCCCCGCAGCGTGTTGATCTCGCCGTTGTGGACGAGGTAGCGGTAGGGGTGTGCCAGCTTCCATGACCCCAGGGTGTTGGTGCTGAAGCGCGAATGCACAAGCGCGAATGAACTCGCCACCAGGGGGTCAGCTAGGTCCTTGTAGAAACCCCCGATCTGAGTGCCCATGAGCAGGCCCTTGTAAACAACCAGCTTCGAGGACAGGCTGCACACGTAGAACTCGCCTGCCTCGGAAAGGCCCGCGTCGAGGACTTCGCGCTCCGCGACCTTCCGAATGACGAACAGCTTGCGCTCGAATGCCGCGGCGTCCGACCCGGGGCCCATACCGATGAATAACTGGCGGATGACCGGCTGGCACTCCCGGGCGACATAGCCGATAACAGACGGGTCAACGGGGACGTCGCGCCAGCCGAGGAGCAGCTGTCCCTCCTGTTCGATGGCGCGCGCCACGATTGCCTCGCACGCCTCGCGCTCTGTGTTGTCTTGCGGCAGAAAGACGACGCCGGCTGCGTAGCCGCCGGGTTCAGGAAGGTCGATCCCGAGTTTCGCCGTTTCGCGGCGCAGGAAGTCGTGCGGCATCTGGAGCAGCATCCCGGCGCCGTCGCCGGTTTCGGGGTCGCTACCCGCCGCGCCGCGGTGCGCCAGGTTGGCCAGCACCTCGAGCCCGTTCCGAACGATCTCATTGGACTTCACGCCTCGGACGTTCGCCACGACGCCTACTCCACAGGCGCTGTGCTCGAACTCGGGACGGTACAGCCCAAAAGGCTCGCCTTTCCAAACCTTTGCCACGGATTACTCCTCGGCCTCTCAGCGCTGAACGCAAACAGTGCGCCTCTCCTCCGCCTGACCTGGAAGCCTAGAGGAAGAGAACGCTGCTCAACCTAACGGGGATACGTACTTTCCAAGAATAGCAGATTCCGCCACGCGGTAAAAGGCGCGGTACGCGTTCGGTACACCAGTGACACTCGGCCGCGATTGACAGTCTTTCGCGCGCTGCCGGATAATCACTCCTGTTACAGGCTGGGATGGGGAGTAGTACTCCTTCTGGCGGGGCTTCAGAGAGCCGGGATTTGGTGAGAACCGGCGCCTGCGCGAAGGCCGAATGGACCCCTGAGCCTCGGTCCGAAGCCTGCGATGGCAGGATGTAGGCGCCGACGGGACCGCCCCGTTACAGGTGGACGGCATAACCCGCTTCACAGCGGCCGTGCCGGTAAGAGTCCCTCCGCATAGCGCTGAGGGAGAAGTAAGGGTGGCACCGCGGTAGCCCCGCCCCTTGTATGAGGAGCGGGGCTATTTTTGTGTCCAAGAAGGAAGAGTGATGGCGGACTACGTTCCGACGATCGAAGAGTTTAAGCGTCTGGCGCAGCAGGGCTACAACCTGATCCCGGTCTACCGGGAGGTCGTGGCCGATATGGAGACGCCTGTGTCCGCGTACCTGAAGATCACAGGCGGCGGCGAAAGCGTGTCATTCCTGCTGGAGAGCGTCGAAGGCGGCGAGCGGATGGCGCGCTTCAGTTTCATCGGCACGGAGCCCTATCGAGTGTTGCGGACGGGCGAGGGCGAACCGGACGGCCCCGGCGACCCGCTCCTTGCGATAGAGGCGGAGCTGGGGCGTTTCCGTCCTGCGCAGGTGGATGGACTCCCGCGCTTCGTCGGTGGGGCCGTTGGCTATCTCTCCTACGAGACGGTGCACTACTTCGAGCCGTCGGCGTCTATGGCCGGGCAGGACCCGCAAGGGCTGCCGGAGTCCATCTTCCTCTTCACGGACTCGCTGCTCGTCTTCGATCACCTGCGGCACTGCATCCAGGTCGTCGCCACGGCGTACGTGGATGGTTCGCCGGACGAGGCGTACGCGCGCGCCACGCAGCGCGTGGACGAACTGGCGGAGCGCCTCGCGAGCCCGCTTCCGCGGCAGGCGCAGCTGGCTGGAGGTCCCACAGAGGTGCCGGCCGCCGGCGGGTCCGGCGCGGAGCTCCTCGAACACTCCAACAAGACACCCGGCGAGTACCACGGCATGGTGGAGCGCGCCCGCGAGTACATCGTGGCGGGCGACATCATCCAGGTGGTGCCGTCGCAGCGCGTGGAGTTGGCGGTTGAATCGAGTGCGTTCGACCTGTACCGCTCGCTTCGAGCGGTCAACCCGTCGCCGTACATGTACTACCTGTGGCTGGACGACTTCGCCATCGTGGGTGCATCGCCGGAGATGCTTGTCCGGGCGGAAGACGGCCTCGTCGAGACGCATCCCATCGCGGGTACGCGCCGCCGAGGGAAGGACACCCGGGAGGATGCGGCGCTGGAACGGGAACTGCTCGCAGACGAGAAGGAGCTCGCGGAGCACGTGATGCTGCTCGACCTGGGGCGCAATGACATCGGGCGGGTGAGCAAACCCGGCACGGTGCAGGTGACCCAGATGCTGGAGGTGGAGCGCTACTCCCACGTCATGCACCTCGTCTCCCACGTCACGGGTGAACTGCGTGATGACCGCTCGGTGTTCGATGCGTTGCGGGCCTGCTTCCCGGCGGGAACAGTATCGGGCGCGCCGAAGATACGTGCGATGCAGATCATCTCCGACCTGGAGGGCGAGCGACGGGGTGTCTATGCGGGCGCGGTGGGCTACTTCAGTTTCTCCGGCAACATGGACACCGCCATCGCCATCCGCACGATGGTCGTGAAGGACGGTAAGGCGTACCTGCAGGCGGGCGGAGGCGTGGTATTCGACTCGGACCCGGAGGCGGAACGGATGGAGTCGTTCTACAAGATGAACGCGCTGCTGCGGGCCATCACGCAGGCGGACACAGGGCGCGGGTAGCCCTCGGGGCGCCAGGAGAACGCAGATGCTGTTGCTCATCGACAACTACGACAGTTTCACCTACAACCTCTACCAGTTCCTGTGCGAACTGGGAGCCGACGTGCATGTGGTGCGGAACGACGCCATAACGCTGGATGAGATAGAGCAGATGGGGCCGGAGCGCATCGTCATCTCGCCGGGCCCGTGCACGCCGGAGGAGGCGGGCATCTCAACGGACGTCATCAGGCGGTTCGGTGGCCGCATGCCCATCCTGGGCGTTTGCCTGGGGCACCAGTGCATCGGCGTGGCGTACGGCGGTTCAGTGAGCGGCGCCGGAGAGATAGTCCACGGTAAAATGAGCGCGATAACGCACGACGGTAAGGGCGTCTTCGCTGGCTTGCCCAGCCCGTTCCAGGGCATCCGCTACCATTCGCTCGCCATCCAGCCGGATGCTACCCCTGAGGTGCTCGAGGTGACGGCACGGAGCGACAGCGGGGTCATCATGGGTGTACGGCACAAGGAGTTCGCCGTGGAAGGCATCCAGTTCCATCCGGAGTCCATCATGACGCAGAACGGCAAAGACCTGCTGCGGAACTTCCTGGAGGCTGTTGCGTGACGACCACGGAGCCTATTGGCACGTCACTATCCTCGGAATGGACCATGGACATTCCCGCTCGTGAGGCTTGCGAGCGGGCTCAGTTGCGGCTCGAAGCGCGCGGCTACCGGCTCAGCGGGCCGGTAGAGGAGAACGAGGACGGGTGCTGCCGGGTGGTGATGACCAACGAACGGACCCTGGGCGTGCGCCAGCGAAGACAGGGCAAGCTCATGCTCGCCCTTGCGATCGCGCTCACGCTGGTGCTGCTGGTGATGATGGCGCGCGACATAGGAGGCGAACGGGCGATCGTCTCCGGGCCTCTGCTGGTGGCAGTGCTCCTTGGTGGGTTCGGGATGAATCGCCTGCGGACGCCGTTGCGCCCGCAGCGCAGAACGATGGACGTTTCCGTGACTGTCTTGCCCGACGGCTGCTGTTGCGTGCTCGCGAAAGGGGAGTTCGACTTCGGCGTGCTCGCCATCACCGACGACCCACCTACGAAGGCACAACTGACTGCGGTTGGGGAAGCGTTGTCGGAGGACATGCGCGTGGTGGAAGGGCACCGTGGTGCCACGGAGGAGGCGCTGTGATTCAGGAAGCGATAGGGAAACTGGTGACGCGGCAGCCGCTGTCGGTAGAGGAGTCAGCCGCCGTCGCGGAAGACATCATGACGGGCGAGGCAACCCCTGCCCAGATCGGCGCGTTCCTGGTTGCCCTGCGCCTCACCGGCGAGACGGTGGAAGCGCTCACCGGCATGGCGCGCGTGATGCGCGAGAAGGCGCTCCACGTCAAAACCGACGGGCAGTTGGTGGACGTGGTAGGCACCGGCGGCGACGGCCTGCGGACGTTCAACGTCTCCACTGCGTCGGCGCTTACAGTCGCTGCGGCCGGCGCGAAAGTGGCGAAACACGGGAACCGCGCCGCCTCTGGCAGCGTGGGCGCTGCGGACATCCTCGATGCGAACGGCGTGAGGTTGGAGCTGAGCCCGGAGGCCGTGGGACGTTGTATAGAAGAGGTGGGCGTAGGGTTCATGTTTGCGCAGGCGTTCCATCCCGCGATGCGGTTCGCGGGCCCGCCCCGCCGCGAGCTGGGAGTGCGCACCGTCTTCAACTTCCTCGGGCCGCTGACGAATCCCGCGGGAGCGCTCTACCAGTTGCTTGGCGTAGCGCAGCCCGCCGATGCCCCGTACGACGTAGCCGAACTGATGGCGAACGTGCTCGGCGCGCTCGGCACGGAACGTTCGTGGGTGGTCCGGGGCGACGATGGCCTCGACGAACTGACGACGACGGCTGCGTCGCAGGTGTGGGAAGTCTCGGCTGACGGCGTGCGGCACTTCACGCTCACGCCGGAGGATGCGGGTCTGCCTCGAGGCACACTCGCCGACCTGCAGATTGACGGCGTGGAACAGGCGCGGGAAAAGTTCAGCCGGGCGCTATCGGCGGGCGATTCGCCGGAGAAGGACATGGTGCTGCTGAACTCGGCGGCGGCGCTCGTCGTGCGAGGCGTGGCAGAGGACCTGCCGTCCGGCGTGGCGAAGGCCCGTGCCGCCATAGACTCCGGCGGCGCATTGGAGAAACTGCGGCAGCTGGCGGAACTGAGCCAGTCGCTCGCGTAGCGGAAGCCATGAGCACCACTGGCACGATCCTCGACAAGATACTGGAAGCGAAGCGCGCGGAACTCGTACGCCATCAGCGGGAGACACCGTTCTCGACGCTGGAGTCGCAGGTGCGGGAGTCCCCCTTCCCACTCAATCTATCCGGCGCGCTCTGGGGCGACCGCGTGCGCCTCATCGCCGAGACGAAGAAGGCGTCGCCGTCCAAGGGGCTGCTCGCGCCGGAGTACGACCCTGCGGCTCTCGCGTCGACGTATGCATCGAACGGCGCGGCTGCCATATCCGTGCTGACGGAGGTCGACCACTTCCAGGGGAGCCTGGCGCACCTTGCGGCGGTCAAGGCGGCTGTCGGGCCGGAGGGGGTCCCCGTTCTCCGGAAGGACTTCCTGTTCGACCCGTACCAGCTGCTCGAAGCCCGCGTGCACGGCGCGGACGCGGCGCTCCTCATCGTCGCAGCGCTCTCGCCGGAGCAGTTGCGCGAGATGCTGGACGCCGCGCAGCGCATCTGGCTGCAGTGCCTCGTGGAAGTGCATGACGAACACGAACTTGAGACCGCGTTGAGCGCTGGCGCGGAGATCATCGGCGTCAACCACCGAGACCTCCGCACCTTCAATGTGGACATCACACTCACGGGCCGGTTGCGCCCGCTCATCCCGCACGGGCGGATGGTGGTTGCTGAGAGCGGGATCAACTCGCGAGAGGACGTGGTTTCCCTCCAGCAGGCGGGTGTCCATGGCATACTGGTGGGCGAGGCGCTGATGACCGCGCCCGACATCGGCGAGAAGGTCCGGGAACTGTCAGGAGTGCAGGCGTGACACACGTGAAGATATGCGGCTTCCGCTCCGCCGAGCCGTTGCTCGCGGCAGTGGATGCGGGAGTGGACGCGGTGGGGCTCGTGTTCGTGCCGTCGGCGCGGAGGCGCCTTACGTCGGCGGAGGCTCGCGCGGTGCTCGACGAGGCGCGCGCGTCCGGACGGACGCTGCCCCCGATCGTTGGACTGTTCGCGGACCAACCTCTGGACGAGGTTCGGGAGACCGTGACGTCGGTGGGGCTGGACGCGGTGCAACTGTGTGGGAGCGAGGGTGTGGAGTACGCGTCACAGCTCGGCGTTCCGGTGTACAAGGTGATCAGCATCGACGCTGAGACGCCGATAAGCGCGCAGATGCCCCGCATCATGGTGTTACAGCAGCGCCACGCACTGGCGGGCCACCGGATCGTGCTCGATGCGCAGGTGCCCGGCGAGTACGGCGGCACGGGTCAGCAGTTCGACTGGGACCTCGCGGCCGACTTCGCGGGTGCGTTCGAGATGAGCCTTGCAGGAGGCCTCTCGCCCGATAACGTGCAGGAGGCAGTCGAACGGGTGCGCCCGTGGGGCGTTGACGTCTCCACCGGCGTGGAGACGGACGGCGAGAAGGACTTGACCAAGGTGCGGGCGTTCGTGGAGACGGTGCGGGCGGTGGACGCACGCAAGAAGAAGGGCGGCCTTGCCCGTCTGTTGGGCAGGCGCTGACGTGACGACGCTTCCTGACGACAAGGGACGGTACGGCCAGTTCGGCGGCCAGTATGTGCCGGAGACGCTGATGCCGGCGCTGGCAGAGTTGACCGAGGCATGGGAAGAGGCCCGCGAGGACGACGCGTTCCAGGCTGAATTGGGCCGGCTGCTGCGGGACTACGTGGGGCGCCCTACCCCACTGCATCATGCGCTGCGGCTCACTGAGTACGCCGGCGGCGCAGAGATATACCTGAAGCGTGAAGACCTGGCGCACACCGGCGCGCACAAGATCAACAACGCGCTGGGGCAGGGACTGCTGGCCAAACGCATGGGGAAGCGGCGCATCGTGGCGGAAACCGGCGCAGGGCAGCATGGCGTTGCGACAGCCACGGTCTGCGCGCTGCTCGGCATCGACTGCGTGGTCTACATGGGCGAGGAGGACATGCGCCGCCAGGCCCCGAACGTCTACCGCATGGGGATGCTCGGCGCGGAGGTCCGGCCCGTCACCGCGGGCAGTCGCACGCTGAAAGAGGCGATAAGCGAAACCATCCGTGACTGGGTCACCAACGTCCGGGACACGCACTACATCATTGGCAGCGTCGTGGGTCCGCACCCCTATCCCATGATGGTGCGCGACCTGCAGTCGGTGATCGGTCGGGAGTCCCGGGAGCAGATGTTGGCGCAAGTAGGGCGCCTGCCAGACGCGGTCGTAGCGTGCGTCGGCGGCGGCTCAAACTCCCTGGGCCAGTTCCACTCGTTCATCCCGGACGAGGGCGTTCGCCTCATCGGGGTCGAAGCGGGTGGAGAAGGCGTGGAGACGGGAAGGCACGCCGCGTCGATCGGCGGCGGGAGCGTCGGAGTGCTGCACGGCTCAATGTCGTACATCGTTCAGGACGGCGACGGCCAGATCCACGAGACGCACAGCATTTCCGCCGGTCTGGATTACCCGGGCGTCGGGCCGGAGCACGCGTGGCTCCGTGAGAGTGGCAGAGCGGAATACGTGAGCATTACGGACGAAGAGGCAGTCGCCGCCTTCCGGCTCACCTGCGAACTGGAAGGCATCATTCCTGCGCTGGAGTCGTCGCACGCGGTTGCGTACACGGTGCAGTCGCTTGCCGCCGACGTCGGAAATGGCGGCGCCGTGCTGGTCTGCATGAGCGGTCGCGGCGACAAGGACATGGGCACGATCATGGAGCGCGACGCTGCTTCCTGAGCCTGTCGGCGTTGACAGTTCAGGGGCAGGAACGGGAAGATAGGAACTCGGGAGACCGCTTCTTTCGCGCTTCACCGCGCGGGTAGAGAGCGGATGGCAGGCAGCCTTACCCCAAGGAGCGCATGGCCCCAGAGGGTTACGTCGTCAACTGGACGGCAGTCGTACTGGCGTCTGTGGTAGGCATCGTGGCGATGGGCCTCATGCTTGCCGCTTCGGCGTTACTCTCTCCGCGCAGGCCCTCGAAGACGAAGGGCATCGCCTACGAGTCAGGCATCCTCCCCACGCCGCTGAACTGGACGCAGTTCAACGTCCGCTACTACATCTTCGCCATCCTCTTCCTCATCTTCGATGTCGAGGCCGTGTTCCTCTTCCCATGGGCGCTGGTCTTCGCAGACGAAGGGATTCCAGGCTACGTTTTCTACGCGATGATGCTCTTCATCGCGGTGCTGCTGCTGGGCGTCGTCTACGCCTGGCGAAAGGGGGTGCTGCGATGGAGATAGAGAGCGGACAGGCACTGCCGGTCTTCCGGCCGTCCTCGTGGGAGCGGCCCAGGGAAGGGCGCTTCTTCGATTCGGACGAAGGCGGCGCGATCTCCACGGCCAAGGGCAACTCCCCAGCCCCGAACCTGATCAGGAACGCCGCGCCGGGCGTGGTCACCGCAAGGCTGGACGACCTCGCAGCGCTCGGCAGGAGCAACTCGCTCTGGACGCTCACCTTCGGGCTCGCGTGCTGCGCCATCGAGATGATCTCGACGCACATGGCGCACCACGACCTGGACCGCTTCGGCGTCGTCACCTGGCCGTCGCCCCGTCAGTCGGACGTGATGATCGTGGCGGGGACGGTGGTCAAGAAGATGGCCGACCCCATCAAGCTGCTCTACGAGCAGATGCCGGACCCGAAGTGGGTGATCGCGATGGGCACCTGTGCCACGAGCGGCGGCCCGTACTACCGCTCCTACAGCGTGGTCATGGGCGTGGACCATCTCGTGCCGGTGGACGTGTACGTTCCCGGCTGCCCGCCCCGTCCCGAGGCGCTGATGGACGGCATCGTCAAGCTGCAACAGAAGATCAAGCGCGACGCGAAAGAAGGCGTCCGCAGCGCCCCGGTAACGGTGGGGTCGGAGCCTGAATCGGCTCCCGAGTCCGGCGCCGAGGAGAACGATGACTGAGCAGCAGCCTCCCGAAGAGCAGGCTGCCCCTCGCCCGGCAGCGCACCGTGGGCCTCCCATCGAGGTGGCCGAAGAGGTGCTCGACTCCCGTGGCGAGCACACCGCGGGCGCGCTTCGGCTGGCCTTGCGCGATATGGCGCTCGAGTCCGGCGGGCGCGACGATGTTCCTTGGGTCCGCATCGGGCGGGAGCACCTCATCCGCGCCGTGGAGTCCTGCGTGCGAAGCCCCAACCTCCGCATGGACATGCTCCACTGCCTGTTCGCCGTGGACTACGAGGAGCGCATCGAGTTGAACTACGTGCTCTTCTCGCTGGGGAACGGGCACAAGTCGCTGCTGAAGGTGGACGTTCCACCTGACGATGCGCGCGTGGACTCGCTCACCGGCGTCTGGGAGGCAGCGGGCTGGTACGAGCGCGAAACGCACGACCTGTTCGGCGTGGAATTCGATGGGAACCCGGACATGTCCCCGCTGATCCTGTACGAAGGCTTTGAGGGCTACCCCGGCCTGCGGAGCTTCCCGCTGCACGACTACGAGGAGTGGTAGGCGTTCCTGTGACGGCGGAGCAGACATACGACACCGTAGACATGATGCTGAACATGGGGCCGCAGCATCCGGCGACCCACGGCGTGTTCCGCATGGTGCTGACGATAGATGGCGAGCGCGTCGTGGACGTGACGCCCCACATCGGCTATCTGCATCGCGGCTCTGAGAAGCTCGCCGAGAACGAGAGCTACGGGCAGGTCGTAACGCTGTTCGACCGGCTGGACTACGTCGCCAACCTGAACAACGAACTCATCTTCTGCCGCGCCGCCGAACGCCTCATGGGCATCGAGCCGCCGGAGCGCGGACAGTACATCCGCGTCATCCTCGCGGAGTTGAATCGGCTGGCGAGCCACCTCCTCTTCATCGGCACCTACGCCATCGACCTGGGGGCGATGACGCCCATCATGTACGGGTTCCGCGAGCGCGAACGTATCCAGAACATGTTCGAGTCCGTCACCGGCGCGCGCATGATGCACAACTTCATCCGCATCGGCGGGGTGAAGGAAGACGTGCCGGCGGACTTCGTACCGCGCGTGCGGGCGCTGCTGGACGACGTCGAGCGCGGCGTGCACGAATGCGACCGCCTGCTGACGTTCAATGAGGTCTTCCTTGCACGAACGCGCGGGGTAGGCGTGATTGATGTCCCCACGGCCCTCTCATGCGGCCTGACTGGCCCATCCCTGCGCGCCAGCGGCATGGCCTACGACGTCCGCAAGGATTACCCGTACGAGGTCTACCCCTACCTCTCCTACAAAGTGCCGGTGGGGGAGAACGGCGACTGCTGGGACAGGTACTACATGCGCGTGCTGGAGTGCTACGAGTCTCTCTCCATGGTCAGGCAGTGCCTCGACCAGATGGAGGAGGGGCCGGTGATGGCGCAGATGCGGCGCATCGCCAGGCCGCCCAAGGGCGAGGTGTACGTGCACGGCGAGAACCCGCGCGGCGACATCGGCGTCTTCCTCGTGAGCGACGGCACGGACAAGCCGTACCGCGTGAAGGTGCGCCCGCCGTCCTTCTGCAACCTCGTGTCCCTGCGCCCGATGATGCGCGACGCGTACATCGCGGACGCGGTCGCCATCCTGGGCTCGCTGGACATCGTGCTGGGCGAGGTGGACCGATGAGGTCGAAGCCCGTACAGCTCGCGATAGCAGGGGTGCTGTTCGTGGGAGTTGGCGTGCTCGTCGCGGTCTTCACGCTCGCGCTGGCGCTGCTGGGCGAACCTGACGACAACGTGACAGCCCTCACGGCGGGCAAGCTCGTGATTGCGCTGTTCGCACTGCTGACGCTCATCACGACGCTCGGCATCTCGCTGGTCTGGCTGGAGCGCAAGCAGTTGGGGCGGATGCAGGGGCGCGTCGGTCCGACACGCGTTGGCCCATTCGGGCTGCTGCAGGTGGTGGCGGACGGCATCAAGCTGCTGATGAAGGAAGACGTTTCGCCGAGCTCCTCGTCGAAGGCCATCTTCTACGTGGCGCCCCTGCTCGTGTTCGTGCCGAGCTTCGTCGTCTGGCTCACCATCCCGCTGTCCGAGGACCTGGTGGTGCGGAGCCTGGACCTCGGCGTGTTCTTCTTCATCGCGGTTTCGGTGCTCAGCATCGTGGGGCTGATACTGGCCGGCTGGAGCTCCAACAGCAAGTACGCCATCCTCGGCGGCTTCCGCTCCGCGGCGCAGCTCGTCAGCTACGAGATACCGCTCATCCTGGGCGTGCTGAGCGTCGTGATGGTCGCGGACTCGATGCGTTTCACAGACGTGGTGAACGCGCAGGCGACCGTGCCGTACATCGCGCTGCTGCCGCTCGCGTTCGTGGTCTTCTTCATATCGGGCCTCGCTGAGGTCGGCAGGACGCCGTTCGACATCTACTTCGCGGAGTCGGAGGTCGTCGGCGGGCCGTTCGTCGAGTACAGCGGCGCGCACTGGGCGATATTCTTCCTGGCGGAGTACGTCAACACGTTCGTCGTCGCGGCGCTGGGCGCACTGCTCTTCCTGGGTGGCTGGGTATGGCCGTTCGGCGATCTGGGCCAGGTCCCCTCTGTGGCGATCTTCCTCGGCAAGACGTACTTCCTCGCCGTCGTTATCTTCTGGGTGCGCGCGACGCTGCCGCGTCTGCGGATAGACCAGCTGATGAACGTGGGCTGGAGGCTGCTCATACCGCTGGGGTTCGCCAGCGTCATCCTGATCGCGGTGCAACGCTTCTATGGATGGCCGACGTGGACGCTGACGCTGATGTCGCTGGCGGCATTGGTGGTTGCCGCGTGGGTGCAGATGCGCATGCAGCGAAAGGACGCGGTCGCCACTGCTCAGCGTTACGCACAACGCGCCGTTGAGGTTCAGCCGAGTCGGCGCAGGCCGGGACCGGAGAGTCAGCAGGCATGATAGGAACGTTCAAAGGACTACTGACGACGGCGCGCTGGCTGCTCAAGCGGCCTGTCACCGCCCACTACCCGGAGCAGCACCTGCCCGTGCAGCAGCGCTACATGGGCTTCCCTGCGCTCCTGATGGACGACACGGCGGACGAGCCGTTCTGCACCGGCTGCATGGTGTGCGTGCGCGAGTGCCCGACACAGTGCATGTCGGCCCAGATGCACGACAACCCGAATTTCACCGATGGCACGAGCCACCGCCGCAAGATCATCAACGAGTTCGAGATCAACCTGAACCGCTGCATCCTCTGCGGCATCTGCGTGGACGTCTGTTCGTTCGACGCCATCGAGATGTCGTACGAACACGAGCTGGCGAGTTACGCGCGCACCGGCTCGCGCGCCGACCTGCCACAGTTGCTGGACCTGGGGCGGCGGTACGTGGACATGAGCGGATGGAGCCCTGCGAACGCTGAGAAGAACGTCGCTGAGGTCGCGCTCGCGAAGAGGGCGGCGGCCGCGGCTGCAAAAGCCGCTTCTGCGGGCGACGACGCTTCAACCGATGAACCAACCGAGGGTGGTGAGTAGGCGTGGGTCTCGCTCTCTTCTACGCTGCCGCCTTCCTGACGCTCCTCGCCTCATTCGGAGTCGTCGCCACGCGCAACATCGTCCACGCTGCGCTCTTCCTGCTCGCGGCGCTGGCCGGGGTCGCCGGCCTGTTCGTCCTGCTGTACGCAGAGTTCCTGGCGCTTGTGCAACTGCTCATCTACGGCGGCGCCATCATCATCGTCATCCTGTTCGCCCTGATGCTGACCCGCTCAGGCGAATACGAGGGCGAGACCGAGACGCGACGCCGCCCGTTCGCCGCGGTGGCGGCCGCTCTCCTTTTCGGTCTCATGACCGCCGTGTTCGTGGCCGACGCGGAACAGTTCAACACCAACACGCGCCAGGCGATCCCGTTCCGGACGCTGGCGGAAGACCTGTTCGCGGCTTGGGCCGTGCCGTTCGAGATAGCGTCGCTGGTGCTCCTAGTCGCCCTCATCGGAGCAGTCGTGATTGGCCGCGCAGGGCGTGAGGAAGACGAGACGCTACCGGAGGACGACGAGCCTGACGATGCAGAAGGCCCCGTGCGCCGCGGAAGCCGCAGGCGTGCAGAGCGCCGACGGAGGGGCGTATGACGCTGCTCCACTTCCAACTGCTCAGCGCGGCCATCTTCTGCATCGGCCTGTACGGCGTGCTGGCGAGGCGCAGCGCTGTCCTCGTGCTCATGTCCATCGAACTGATGCTCAACGCGGTGAACCTCCAGCTCGTGGCATTCGGAGCGTTCAGCGGGTTCGGCACCTCTACGGGACAGGTGATAGCCGTGTTCGTCATCACCATCGCTGCGGCGGAGGTCGGTCTCGCGCTGGCCATCGTGATGCGGCTGTTCAGGAGCAGGGGCGGCGTGAATATGGATGAGATCGACGTGATGAGGGGCTAGGCGTGGAACAGGCTTGGCTCATCCCCGTATTCGGTTTCGGAGCGTTCGCGTTCCTTGCCCTCTTCCGGAAGTACCTGCCCGGCCAGGGCAAGCACCTCGCGGTGCTGGCGATCATCGCTGCGTTCGTCGCGGTCTGGCCGGTGCTGTTCGACATGCTGGACAAGGGTGTGGGCGAGCACCACTTCCCCAGGGACTGGTTCAGCGCCGGTCCGCTCGAAGTGGGCTGGGGCATCATCGTCGACCCGCTGACGGTGGCGATGCTTGCGCTCATCACGTTCGTGTCGGTCATCGTGCAGGTGTACTCGCTCGGGTACATGCGCCACAACGGCACGGACGACTCCCGCATCGGCTGGTACTTCGCGGTGCACTCCCTGTTCAGCGCGAGCATGTTGATGCTCGTGCTGGCGGACAACCTGCTCCTGCTCTACGTGGCGTGGGAACTCGTGGGGCTCTGCTCTTACCTGCTCATCGGCTTCTGGTTCGAGCGACGCTCGGCTGCTGAGGCCGCGAAGAAGGCGTTCGTTACCACGCGGATAGGCGACGTCGGCCTCCTCATCGGCGTCGTGCTGCTCATCGTCGAGTTCGGTACGGTCGACATCATCGAGATCATGGGTTCGCTCGGTGACCCGGGCGTGAACCAGGCGGTGGTGACCGCAAGCGCGTTCCTCGTCTTCTTCGGCGCAATGGGCAAGTCGGCGCAGTTCCCCCTGCATGTGTGGCTGCCCGACGCCATGGAAGGCCCGACGCCCGTGAGCGCGCTGATCCACGCTGCCACGATGGTGACCGCGGGCGTGTTCCTCGTGGCCCGGCTCTTCCCGCTGTTCGATGCGACCGACAGCGCGCAGATGGCGATCGCCTCCATCGGCCTCGTGACCGCGCTCATGGGCGCCGCGATGGCCCTGGTGATGACGGACCTGAAGCGCATCCTCGCCTACTCCACGATGAGCCACCTGGGCTTCATGATGCTGGCGCTCGGTGCAGGAGGCTACACGGCGGCCATCTTCCACCTGCTGATGCACGGCATCGCGAAGGCCATGCTCTTCCTCTCCGCGGGCTCGATCATGCACGCGGCCCACGAGGAGACGGACATCCGCAAGATGGGTGGCCTACGGAAGCGGATGCCCATCACTTCAGCCGCGTTCACCATCGGCGCGCTCGCGCTGGCGGGCATACCGCCGCTGAACGCGTTCTGGAGCAAGGACGAGATACTGCTGGCTGTCGCCGACGGCCTGAACCCTGTGTTCGTCGTGCTCTTCCTCATCGCCATCGTGCTGAGCGCGCTCTATATGGGGCGCGCCGTGCTCGTCGTCTTCTTCGGAAAGCTGAAACCGGAGAACCTGGACATCCACGAATCGCCGCGCATCATGGCCTGGCCGCTCGCGCTCCTCGCAGGGCTTGCCGTCGTGACCGGATTCATCGCGCTGCCCATCGGCTACGAGGGCATCGGCACGTTCCTCGTCGCTCCGGGCGACAAACCCCACGCCTTCGAGGTCGTCCCCATCTGGCTCGTGGCGAGCGTCGTGCTGGCGCTTGGTGGGCTGGCGCTGGCGTACCTCCTGTATGGAAAGGAAGACACCTCGCGCGTCGACGCGCTCCGTGAGCGGTTCGCCCGTGCGCACGACATCGTCGCGAACCGGTTCTACATGGACCACGCCTACCAGTGGACGATCGACCGCGTCGTGCTCAAGGTGAGCGGGCTCCTGGCCCGGTTCGACCGCAAGGTGGTGAACGACGTTGGCGTGAACGGCCCCGGTCTGGGCGCGGTGGAAGCGGGGCGGCGTCTGCGGTACCACGTTACCGGCCTCTTCGCGGACTACGGCCTCGGCATAGTCGTAGGCGTTGCCGTGCTGGGAGCGCTGCTGTGGTTCGGGGTGTGACCGGATGAGTTTCGCGGAGCGGCACGTCCTCGAGTGGCTCATCTACCTGCCGATGCTGACGGCGGCTGTGCTGGTCGCGATCCCGGCGGCATGGCGGACGACGGCCCGCTGGGTCGGCATTGGGTCCGGTGCGCTCCTCATGGTGGGCTCGGCCTGGGTGTTCATAGCCTTCGACTACTCGGCAGGCGCCGAGACCTTCCAGCTGATCAAGGTCTACACGTGGCTCGAGTCCGTGGGGATAGATTTCCGGCTGGGGGTCGACGGCATCGCGGCCCCGATGATCCTGCTCACGGGCATCGTTGCGCTCACCGGCTCGGTGATCGCCGCGAACGTGGACCGGGACGCGAAGAACTACTACATCCTCCTCTTCGTGCTCATCGCGGGCGTGTACGGGACGTTCGCGTCCATAGACCTCTTCTTCCTCTTCTTCTTCTACGAACTGGCCATCGTGCCGATGTTCCTCCTCATCGCGGTGTGGGGCTCCAGCTCCACCTTCGCCGACTTCGTGCGGACCAAGGAATACGGCGCCCTGAAGCTCGTGCTCATGATCGTGGCGGCGAGCGTGCTCGTCTGGATAGCCATCATCGCCATCTACGTATGGGTCGACATAGGCACCTTCGACATCCTCCGGCTGCGCGACGCGGTGCAGGACGGCGGGCTGTCGTCCGGTGCGCAGAAGACGCTGTTCCCGCTCGTGATGGTGGGCTTCGGCCTGCTGGCCGGCCTCTGGCCGTTCCACACGTGGTCGCCGGACGGCCACGTCGCTGCGCCGACCTCCGTGAGCATGCTGCACGCCGGCGTGCTGATGAAACTGGGCGCGTTCGGCATCATCCGTGTCGGCATGACGCTGCTGCCGGAGGGTATGGAGGCGTGGGCGGTCGTTCTCTTCATCCTGGGCACGGTCAACGTGGTCTACGGCGCGATATCGGCGATGTCCCAGACGGACCTGAAGTACGTCATCGGCTACTCCAGCGTGAGCCACATGGGCTACGTCATCATGGGCATAGCAACCCTGGACAGCATCGGACTCACCGGAGCGACGCTCCAGATGTTCTCCCACGGCATCATGACCGCCCTCTTCTTCGCCGTCGTCGGAGCCATCTACGAGCGCGCACACACGCGTGACACGCTCATCCTGAACGGTCTCGCGGCGAAGATGGGCTGGACGACGGCCTTCTTCGTGATTGCGGGCCTCACGTCGCTCGGCCTGCCCGGGCTGAGCGGCTTCATCGCTGAGGTGCTGGTGTTCATCGGTGCGTTCAGCTCGGAGGTGACGTTGGCCGGGACATTCCGCGCAGGGCCCTTGCTGGGGGCGCTCGGTATCCTCGGCGCAGCGATCACGGCGGTCTACATATTGAGACTCGTCGCGCGTGTCTTCTTCGGCCAGCGCGACCCCCAGTGGGACGCCCTGCCCGACCTCACGCCGCGTGAGATCCTGGCGTCCGGCGCGCTCGTGATCCCGTTGGTGCTCGTAGGCGTCTGGCCTGCGCCCTTCCTGGACGTCATCAGGCCCGGCGTCGACGCCATACTCGGAGGTCTCCCGTAGCGATGCAGGTAGACTTCACACTCCTGATTCCAGAGTTCATGCTCGCCGGACTCGGCGTGCTGGTGCTCGTGGCGGACTTCGCTGTCCCGTGGGCGTCGCGAGGCGCGAAGAACGGCGTGCTGGCCGCGCTCACCGTCCTGGGACTGGCGGTAACGTTCGTCGTCACGCTCTGGATGCAGTGGGACACGCACGAGATCCTGTACGAGCATCTGATCTACGTGGACCGCTACGCGCTGCTGTTCAAGGCGCTCGCGATGGCCATCGGGGCCGTGATCGTGCTCATCTCCATGGAGTACGTGCACACGCGCATCCGGCATGTGGGAGAGTTCTACACCCTCATCGTGTTCGCGGTGCTGGGCGCGAGCCTCATGGCGGGCGCAGCGGAGCTGCTGACCGCCTACATCGCCATCGAACTGCTGGCCTTCTGCCTCTACGTGCTGGTCGCGCTGAGCCGGGGCGACTCGCGCTCGAGCGAGGCCGCGGTGAAGTACATTCTGCTGGGCGCGATATCCTCCGCGGTCATGCTCTTCGGCATCGCGCTCATCTACGGCGCGATAGGTGAGACCGGCTTCCGCCGCTCCGAGTTGCTCCTGGAGGCGGTCTTCGGGCCCACAGTGGCATTGGGGCTGGCCATGTTCGTCGCCGGACTCGGCTTCAAACTGTCGATGGCCCCGTTCCACCTCTGGGCGCCTGACGTCTACGAGGGCGCCCCCACGCCGGTGACCGCGCTGGTCTCCGTGCTCTCCAAGGCCGCCGCGTTCGCGCTCACGCTCCGCTTCCTCGCGGAGGCCGGACGGGCGACGCTGGAAGAGTGGCAGCTGGCGCTCGCGATCCTCGCGGCGCTGACGATGACCGTAGGCACGTTCACTGCGCTGGTGCAGGACAACATCAAGCGGCTGCTCGCCTACAGCAGCGTCGCCCAGGTGGGATTCGTGCTCATAGGCATCATCGCGCTCAACGAATCGGGCGCACGCGCCGCGCTGCTGCACATCGCGGGCTACTCGTTCACGAACCTTGCCGCGTTCGCGGTGGTGATCGCCGTCGAGGCCAAGACCGGCAAGGAGCGCATCGCGGACTACGCCGGACTGGCGTCCCGTTCGCCCTTCCTCGCGATGGTGATGGCGTCGGCGATGTTCTCTCTCGCTGGCCTGCCCATCTTCGCGGGATTCGTCACGAAGTTCCTGCTCTTCACCTCCGCGGTCGAGGGCGGGCTCTTCTGGCTCATGGTGATTGCCGTCGTGAACAGCCTCGTCTCGCTCTACTACTACCTGCGCATCGTGCGCGAGATGTACGTGGGCGAACCTGCCGAGACGGGGCGTCTGCGCCTGCCCATTGCGGCGTCGATACCCGTATGGTTCCTCTTCGCGGGCACCGTGTTCGTCGGCGTCTACCCCGCGCCGCTCATGGACGCCGCAGGCGCCGCCGTCGGCGTCCTCGCGCCATTCCTCTAGCCCCCTCCCCCTCGTAGCCTGACGACCACCTCTGGGTTCCCGCCTGCGCGGGAACTCCGCCCCCGGTTCTCTGACACCCGCCCCTTTCGCCGCCGCTCCCGCGTCCGCTACGCTGGTCCCATAACCGCGCATCCCCCCGGCCCTACCCCCAGGACCCCATCGCAGCGGCGCAGAACTTTGAAACGCATGAGATTGTTGTTGCCTTGTTCACGGGAAGCAGGCCACGGCCATGAAAATGCCTGTCACGGACGGAACAAGAATGTCAGAGCGGCATCCCCGTTTACTCCTGAGAATCGGGAACAAGGATCTCATCGAGCCCCCAGTTGACATCCTTGTTCCAGAGAGGCCGGGAGCAGCCCGCATCGGCGGGTCATGGGAAGCGCTCGGCTGGTAGAATCGAACGTGCCGCACGGCCACTGCAATGACGAACCCGACGACCAACACCTCGCACCCGCTGGACGCTTCTGAACGCCCCCTGCTGATTTCGGTCATAGGGGGCGGTGCGCCCTCCGCCCGTGCGTACGAACTGGCGGAAGCCGTGGGGCGCGAGCTCGCGCAGCGCGGCGCCGTCGTGGTGTGCGGAGGGCTCGGTGGCGTGATGGAAGCCGCGTGCAAAGGCGCCAAGTCCGCGGGCGGCGTCACGATAGGACTGATGCCCGGGAGTGACCCGCGCGCCGCGAACCCGTGGGTGGACTACCCGGTGATGACCGGCATGGGCTACGCGCGGAACGTCATCGTGGTCAAGACGGGGCGCGCAGCCATCGCTGTGGACGGCGCGTACGGCACGCTCTCCGAGATGGCCCACGCGCTGGGCGACGGAACGCCGGTCATCGGCCTCGAAACGTGGGAGATGACGAGCGGCGACGGCTACCAGTTGGAGATCACACGCGCGGACTCGCCGGTGGACGCTGTTGAGAAGGCTATCGCCGCAGCGCACGAGCGCGACGCACGGGAACGCGCTGCGGCGCACTGAACGGAGGAGAGAAGGATGGCGCGTATCGAGACCGTACGAGCGAGCGAGATGCTCGACTCGCGTGGGCTTCCCACCGTGGAAGCGGCCGTAACCCTGGACGACGGCGCGACCGGCTGGGCCGCCGTGCCCTCCGGCGCGAGCACCGGCACGCACGAGGCGCTGGAACTGCGCGACGGAGACGCATCCCGTTACGGGGGCAAAGGCACCCTCACCGCCGTTGTGAACGTGAACGACAGGATCGCGCCTCGCATTCGCGGCCTCGACGCGGGCGACCAACAGGCGATTGATGCGGCGATGCTGGACCTGGACGGCACGCCGGACAAGTCTGGCCTCGGCGCGAACGCGATACTCGCGGTCTCGCTGGCGAACGCGCACGCGGCGGCGCAGTCTGCTGGCCTGCCGCTCTACCGCTACCTCGGCGGCGGTGCGTTGCTCCCCACCCCCATGTTGAACCTGCTCAACGGCGGGCGACACGCGGTGAACTCCACGGATTTCCAGGAGTTCATGGTGATGCCGGTGGGGTTCGACAGCTTCACCGAAGGGCTGCGCTGTGGCGCTGAGGTCTACCAGGCGTTGCGCGGCATCGTGCACGCACGCGGCATGTCCACGAACGTTGGGGACGAGGGTGGCGTCGCGCCGTCGCTCCCCACGAACGAAGCAGCGGTCGAGCTTCTTGTCGAGGCGATCGAGAAGGCCGGCTACCGCCCCGGCGAGGACTGCTCGCTGGCGCTGGACGTGGCGGCGAGCGAGTTCTACGAGGGTGGGAAGTACGTGCTCGCGCGCGAGGGCGTCACCCTCACCGGCGCGGAGCTCGTGGGCTACTACGAGGAGTGGGTGTCGAAGTACCCCATCGTCAGCATCGAGGACGGCCTTGTCGAGGACGATTGGGAAGGCTGGGGCTTGCTCACCGAGCGCTTGGGCAGCCGCGTGCAACTCGTGGGCGACGACTTGTTCACCACGAACCCTGAGCGCATCGCCCGGGGTATCGCGGACGGCGCGGGCAACTCGGTGCTCGTGAAGTTGAACCAGATAGGCTCGCTCACGGAGACGCGCTCCGCCATCGACATGACGCACGATGCAGGCTGGAACGCGGTCATCAGTCACCGCTCCGGTGAGACTGAGGACACGACCATCGCTGACCTCGCGGTTGCGGTGTCGGCGGGACAGATCAAGACGGGCGCTCCGGCGCGCAGCGAGCGGGTTGCAAAGTACAACCGGCTGCTGCGCATCGAGGCGGAGCTCGGCAGTGCGGCGGAGTATGCGGGCGGCTCGCCGTTCGAACGTTTGCGGAGGTAGACCATGGGCATCACGGGAATGGACCACGTTGAAGTCTGGGCGAAGGACATGAAGGAGTCGCTTGCGTTCTACACGGACGTGCTTGGCTTCCGGCACTTGCGCACGACTGCGGCGCACAGGGAGGACGGCCTGGTGCACGAGCAGGCGTGTATCACCCTCGGTGACATGATGGTTGAACTGATCGCAGCGCCACCGGCACGGGCATCGGAAGAGGTGGACGTCGGACGCATGGGGGTCAAGGCCATCGCCCTCACCGTGGAGGATATGGAGGCGACCGCCGCCGCCCTCCGGGAGCGCGGTGTGACGTTCGTGCAGCAGCCGAAACCCGGCTCGTCCTTCAACGGCTGGCGCGCCGAGATCCTCGACCCGAACGGCATCGGCATAGAACTGCGGGAGTGGATCGGCGACAGCATCCACAACGAGACATGGCAACCGGCGAGTGACGCGGTCAGCCGTACGGCCTGACCCGCGCCTTGTTGTCCAGGCGAACGGTCTATAGCATGGAACAGCCTCAGGAACGAGGCTAGGCAAGGAGGAGAAAGAGGCGTATGAGCACGAGAGTTGGCATCAACGGCTTTGGGCGCATCGGCAGGCAGGTGCTCCGGGCAACGTTGGAACGGCATCCGGACGAACTGGAAGTGGTCGCGGTGAACGACCTCGCGGCCCCGCAGGCGAACGCGCACCTCTTCAAGTACGACTCGAACTACGGGCGTTACCCTGGCACGGTGCAGGCAGTGGACGGCGGCATCGAGGTCGATGGACGCCTCATCAAGTCGCTCTCGGAGCGCAACCCGGCCGATCTGCCGTGGGGAGACCTGGGCGTGGACATCGTCATCGAGTCCACCGGCATCTTCACGCAGCGCGAGAAAGCCGCGGGCCACATCGAGGCAGGAGCGAAGAAGGTCATCATCTCCGCGCCCGCCACCGGCGAGGACAAAACGCTCGTTCTGGGCGTGAACGCGGACGAGTACGACCCCGGCGAGCACCACGTCCTCTCCAACGCATCCTGCACGACCAACTGCGTCGCGCAGCTCATCAAGGTGCTCAACGACGAGTTCGGCATCCAGCACGGTCTGATGACCACGGTCCACGCCTACACGAACGACCAGCAGATACTCGACCAGGTGCACTCGGACATGCGCCGCGCCCGCGCCGCCGCGTCCAACATCATCCCCACCAGCACCGGCGCCGCGAAGGTCGTCGGCGTGGTGATCCCGGAGCTGAACGGCAAGCTGCACGGCATGGCGCTGCGCGTGCCGGTGCCCACGGGCTCCATCACCGACTTCGTTGCCGACGTCGGGCGCGACGTGACGAAGGAAGAGGTGAACGAGGCGTTCCGGAATGCCGCCGAGGGCCCACTCAACGGCATCCTCGAGTACACCGAGGACCCCATCGTCAGCAGCGACATCAAGATGAACCCGGCCAGCTGCATCTTCGACGCCGACTCCACCATGGTGATGGAGGGCAACATGGTGAAGGTGCTCGGCTGGTACGACAACGAGTGGGGCTACTCCTGCCGCACATCCGACCTCACGGCGATGATTGCGGAGAGGGGCGTCTAAGGCACGGCACTTCGATGCGGGCCTGCGCATCGCATACGTGCAGGCCCGCACCCACGCCGTAGGTCTGCGGCCTGCCGTTCGTGAGCGATATGTCAACCGACGCGCTGCCCTCACCGCCCAGCGCCACGGAGACTGAGCCGCAGGAGCGACCGTCGAGCGTGGCAGCCGAACTCGCGCTGGTGCGCGGATGGCTCAGGGCCACGCCGGCGTGGGTCTTCATCCTCGTACTGCTCGCCGCCGCCGCGCTTGGCCTGCGGCTGCACGGCCTCGACTGGGACGGCGGCAGCTTCTACCACCCCGACGAGCGCTCCATCTACCTCCGCGCGGACTGCATGTACCGGGTGCTGACCGAAGCGCCCGGCTGGGACTCCTGCCAGAACCGCGATTTCCCGCAGGACACGCCGGGCTTCCCCGGCATCGGCACATTCTTCGATAAAGACGCCAGTCCACTCAATCCGCACTGGTTCCCCCTCGGCACCATCATCATCTACCTGCTGGTAGGCATCCGCTTCGTCCTGGAACCGTTCATGGACCAGGTGCGGCTGGAGGACCTGGCATCGGCGGGACGGGCGTTGGCCGCGTTCGCCGATACCGCCTCCGTGCTGTTGCTGTTCTTCCTGGGACGGCGGCTCTTCGGGCAGGGAGCGGGCCTGCTCGCCGCTGCGCTCGGCGCCTTCACCGTCTTCAACATCCAGGTCACACATTTCTACCGCCCCGAGTCATTCGTGGTCTTGCTGGCGCTCGTCGCCTTCTGGTGGATGCTGAACGTGCTGGAGCGCGGGCGCCTCCGCGACCATGCTGTCCTTGGCTTCGTCATCGGGATGACCTTCGCGTTCAGGGGCAGCAGCCTGCCGATACTCGCGCCCGTCGCGCTCACCTATGCCGCACTCCTGTGGCGACAGTGGGAGACCGGCGAAAGGGGCTGGCCGCTCCTGCAACCCCTGGTACGACCCGCCGTGCTCGCGTTCGGCGCCGCCCTCCTCACCTTCATCGTGCTGCAGCCATACGCGCTTATCGACTACCGGAAGTACGTGGCGGACCTTGGCTGGGAGGGGATGGTCGCGCGCACCGCCGGGCTCGTGCCGTACACGCTCCAGTACGTGGGCATACCGCGCAACGGGCTCTACGAACTGCGGCAGACGGCGCTCTGGGGCCTGGGCCTGCCGCTGGGCGTCGTTGCGTGGGGAGGACTGGCGGCGGCCGTGATAGCGGGGCTGCGGCGCCCGCGCATCGGCGAGTGGCTGCTCATCTCGTGGGTCGTCGTCCTCCTCGCGGGCATCGTGCCGCTCTTCGAGGTGAAGTTCCTGCGTTACGTGGCCCCCACGTTGCTCGTGCTCGTCCTGTTCGGAAGCCACTGGCTGATGGAGGCGTACCGGTTCGCGCGAACGCGAGGGGTTGCGTGGGAACGTCTCGTCCAGGCTGTGATGGCGTTCGTCGTGGCATCGACCGCCTTCTACGCGCTCGCGTTCGCCTCGATCTACTTCACGGACCACCCGGGCTTACAGGCGTCTGCCTGGATGAACGAGAACGTCCCGGCGCGCGCGAACGTCGTTACCGACAACCACTGGGACGAGGGCTTCCCGAACCTGGGCCGGTTCAACGTCGACCAGTTGCGCATGTACGAGGGCGACACCTTCGACAAGGCCTTGGAGGTGGCCGCACAGGTTGCTGATGCCGACTACATCATGTCCTACAGCAACCGGCCCTGGGGAAGCATCTCCCGGGTGCCGGAGCGCTATCCCTACAGCGCGGCGTACTATCGCGCGCTCTTCTCCGGTGAACTCGGCTTCGAACTCGTGCGGGGTTTCGCCCGCTACCCCACCCTCGCGGGTGTGTCGTTCGTGCACGACCCGTTCACGGCGGCGGAGATGGAGCGCCCGGAGAGCGTGCCCGGTGTGGAGACCGGTGCGCTCGCGCTGAATCTGGGCTACGCGGACGAGAACGTTACGAACTACGACCACCCCCTCGTGCTCGTGTGGGAGAACGTGGAGCGCCTCGGCGAGCACGAGATCAGCGCCATCATGTTCCTGGGGGACTTCGACCCGCCACCCGAACGGGCGCTACTGAGCGATGAGGACCGCGCCGTCCAGCAGGCGGGCGGCACCTGGACCGACATCTTCAGTGAGGGTGGGCTGAACGACTGGGCGCCGTGGCTCGTCTGGCTGATCGCTATCGAAGTCGTCTTCCTTGCTGGACTACCCCTCGCCGTGCGACTCATGCGCTGGCTGCCGGACAGAGGAGTCGTGCTCGCGAAACCACTGGCGCTGCTGCTGGTCTCGTGGCTGGTGTGGATGGGAGCGAATCTCGGCGTGTGGACGTTCTCCCGCACCAGCGTGGCGCTCTCGATACTGCTGCTGGCCGCGGTCTCGGGCGTGCTGCTCTATCGCAACCGCTGGCTCATCGCGCTGGCGAAGCGTCACTGGAAGTACATCGCGAGCGTGGAGGCGCTGTTCATCGCAGCCTACCTCGTGTTCGTGCTGGTCCGCGCCGCGAACCCGGACCTCTGGCACGCGTGGCGCGGCGGCGAGAAGCCGATGGACCTCACCTACCTCATCGCCGTCGTGAAGTCGTCCACCTTCCCGCCCTACGACCCGTGGTACGCCGGAGGCTTCATCAACTACTACTACTACGGGTTCGTGCCCGTCGCGGCTCTGATACGGCTCACCGGCATAGTGCCGGAGGTTGCGTACAACCTCGCGCTGCCCATGCTGTTCGCGTTCACGCTCACGGGTGCGTTCAGCGTCGGGCACAACCTCGCGGAAGCAGTGCGGCAGCGTGGGGCGCGGATGGTGCGTCGCTGGAGCCCTGTCTGGGCGGGCGTGGGCGCTGCACTGCTCGTGACGGTGCTGGCGAACGTGGACGGCGCGGCGCAGTTGCTGCAGGGCGCGTGGCGCACATTCACAGACGAGTCGTTCGGACGCTTCGACTTCTGGCGCAGCAGCCGGCTGATGCCGGACCAGATAGCGATCAACGAGTTCCCGTTCTGGACGTTCCTCTTCGGCGACCTCCATGCGCATCTCATATCGCTCCCGTTCCAGGTGCTCGCCGTCGGGCTGGCAGCGAACCTCGTGCTGGGGGCGCGCAAGGCGAACCCGCTGCGAAAACTGCTGCCTGCGCTCGCGGGGCTTGCGTTCGTCGTGGGGTCGTTTGCCGCAATCAACACGTGGGAAGTACCCGCGTACGGACTGCTGGGCCTCGCGGCGATAGCCATCGTGCTGCTCGCGCGTGGCGGCCCTCCGGAACCGATGACGATCGCGAAAGGCGTGCTACTGGCCGCGCTGTTCTGGGGAGTGCTCTACGCCGCGTGGCTGCCGTTCCACCAGAACTACGAGATCCCTGCCGCGGGCGTGAAGTTGAGCGAGTGGCGCACGGTACTCTGGCAGTACCTCGCCATACACGCCCTGCTGTTGTTCTCCGTGCTCTCCTGGCTTGTGTTCGAGACCCTTCAGATGTTCAAGCGGCCCGCGCTGGAGAACGAAGTCACGGGTGGAAGCGGATCGCGAAGATGGGTCCCGCTGGCAATCGGTCTGCTGCTGCTGGCGCTCGCGGGCGGAGCCTTCGTGTGGTCGGACACATTGCGGGAGTGGCTGACGGCGGCGCTGCTGTTGCTGGTCATCCTGTGGGCGTCGGCGGTTGCATTGGGCTGGCTCTTCCGGAGCAACGAGCGCGCTGCCCCGGTGCACCTCCTCCTGCTGGTCATGCTCGTCCTTGCGCTGGGCATCGGCGTCGGCGTGGACGTCGTAACCGTCGAGAACGACATAGACCGGATGAACACCGTGTTCAAGCTGTACCTGAATGCGTGGGTGCTGTTCGGCATCGCGGGAGGCGTTGGGCTGTGGCACGTGTGGGCGTCAGGGGCGGTCCGTTTCAGCAGCAGGGGAGGGAAGGTCTGGCTGGGTGTGCTGGCGCTCCTCGTGCTTGCGGGCGCCGTCTTCCCCGTGCTCGGTACGCGGGCGCGTCTCGCCGACAGGTTCGATACGTCGGTGGGCGTGACCCTGGACGGGCGCGCATACCAGTGGACGACCGTCTACGGTGATCCGGCTGAGCCGAACAAGGGGCTGCCTGAAGCGAGATACGCGTTGAGCTACGACGCGGAGGCCATCGACTTCATCCGGGCGAATGTAGAAGGGTCCCCGGTGTTCCTGGAAGGCGTCACCGCGCATGCGTACCGCTGGCCTCCGCGCGTGGCCAAGTACACAGGGCTGCCGGTAGTGGTCGGCTGGCAATGGCACCAGATACAGCAACGGGGCGCAGGCGGAGCGGAACCGGCAGCCGTGCGCGGACGAATCTACGATGTGAGCCTGATGTACGAGACCGAGAGCGAACAGCTCTTCCTCGACCTCGCTTCGGAATACGGCGTCGAGTACGTCTACGTCGGGCCGTCCGAGCGCGTGTATTTCCCGGGTCCGGGACTGGAGAAGTTCGACACGATGGTCGGTTCGTCGCTGGAGGTCTTCTTTGCCAACCAGGAGGTTACGGTCTATCGTGTTCTGGAGGCTGGGGCGTGACATGGCGGTGCGGATGCGCGGCCGGCAACGGTAGAATGGCGCATCTGCGAGTGGATAGACGCAGCGATAGAACAGCCCGAAGAGGCTTGGAGAATTGCCTTGTTTGATCAAGAGACGGTGACGCTGATACGCGACATCCTCGTCAGCGCCTACCTGTTGGTGGGGATCCTCGTCCTGCTCGTACTGCTGGTGGCCGCCTTCCTGCTGGTCAAGGCGGTCCGTCGCCTGATCGGCTCCATGACCAGGACGGTCGATAACGTCAACGATGCGTTGGACAACGTCAACAAAGCGTCCGGGGCTGCGTTGAAGTACATGTCTTCTCCGTCTGCTGAGGGAAGCACTGCATCGCTCGCAAACGGGCTGGGTATACTGATCAACTTCGTAGGCGGGTTACGCGGCAAGGCGAAGTAGCGCCGGCGGTTACAACAGTTCGCCTATGTGCTCGGTGGTCGTGAAAGCGGCCGCCGCAGCGAGTTCTTCCGGCCATTCAGCGGCTGCGGCGCGCGCTTTCTCCGCGACCGTAGGGTCGGCGAAGACGAAGATGGCCTGTGCCAGACCAGCCTCGCGGAACGATTCTGCCGTCGAGCGAACGTCCTCAACGGACGACGTTGCGCGGACCTCCACGCCTATCTCTGCGCCCCCGGATTGCAGGAGCACGTCCACCTGTACACCCACGTGCAGCACCTGCTCCTGCGAGCGGTAGCCCCGCAGCGCGGCGATCTCCCGCACCAGCGCCGAAAGATACGAAGTGATGGTCATTCGAGGGAAAGAGCCGAACACCTTGAGCAGCGACGCCCTCTTCCTGACATTTCCGAGCACTTCCTCCAGCAGCGGGTCATCCCTGTGCCCTTCGATGTCCATGAGGAAGTAGTACTTGCCGAGCCCGAGCCGGGTAGGACGGGACTCGATCTTGGTGAGGTTGATGTTGCGCTCAGCGAACTCCTTGAGCACCCCGAACAGCTGCCCCGGCCGGTCCTGGGAGAATGCCATTGCCATGGACGTCAGGTCGTTACCGGTGCGGGGGTGGTCGCTCCTCCCCAGCACGAGGAAGCGTGTGACATTGTTGTCGTCGTCCTGGATGCCGGGGGCGAGCACCTGTGCGCCGTACAATTCGGCTGCCCTGCTCGGCGCGATGGCGGCGGCAGGTACGTCCGAGGCCATCGCCTGCTCGACAGCTCCGGCGGTGCTGAGCGCCGCCGCGAGCTCTGCATTCGGAAGGTGCTGTTCCAGGTATCTGCGGCATTGGCCGAGGGCCTGAGGGTGGGAGTAGACGCGCTTCACCGCAGCCAGCACCACTCCGGGCTTCACCATCAGGTCGTGCACGATGTCCAGGCTCAACTCTTGCCGGATGTGCAGGCCTTCCTCGTGCAGCAGCACATCGAGCGTATCCGTGACCGAACCCTGCAGACTATTCTCGATGGGACAGACAGCCTCATCTGCTTCACCGTGCAGGACGGACATCGCAGCGGCGGTGATGGAGGGAAATGGGATGAGTTCGGTACTGCCCGCGTAATCAAGTGCGGCCTGCTCAGAGAACGTGCCCTGTGGCCCCAGGTAGGCGATCCTCATCGGCGTGCCTCTCCGGTAAGCGCGTGCCACAGCTCGTCTTCCTTCTCCGGGGGCGTGATGGCCACGATGGCGTCGTCCGCCGCCAGTTCAGGGTCGTTGACGGCCGGCTTGAGTTCGCCGCTCTTGTGGATCACCGCGGTCAGCAGCGTGCCCTGCGGCAGTTTGATGCGAGATACCGGCTGGCCCACCACCGGAGACCCGCTCGGGACACGCATGGAGACGATACCGCTCGCTGCCCCACGGAGCGGGAGCACGTGTACGAACGGCCCGCCGGTGAGCTCCTCCTCGACATGCGAGAGGATGAGTTCCGTGGTGCTGATCGTTACGTCAACACCCAGCGCGCGGAAGAGCGGCACGTGATCGGGGTCGGTGACCACGGCCATCGTCTTCGCGACGTTAAACGAGTACTTGGCCACCTGGCAGGCGGTGAGATTCGTCGCGTCCTGACCGGTCGTGGAGATGAGGATGTCGCACCGTTCCGCGCCGGCCTCGCCGAGCACGGTCGGTTCGGTGCCGTCGCTGGTGATGAGGATGGAGCCGAACTCCTCCGCCGCGGTGGCGCTCACGTAGGCATCGCGTTCGATGAGCGCAACCTCATGGCTCGCTGCGAGGAGTTCCCGTGTGAGGTAGAAGCCTATCTTGCCTGCGCCGACGACGATGACGTACATCTACAACTGCTCCATCGCGTTCAAAACGAGTTCGATGAGCAACTGGTTCGGGTTCACAGTGGTGAGCCCCAGCCGCTCGTACATCTCGCTCCGGGTCGGATCGTTGATGCGGCACACGACGTGTTCGATGCCGAATGTGGTGCGGGCCGACTGCGCTGCGAGCGCGTTGGTCGTATCCCGCCCGGTGGCGGCGATGAACGCCCCGACGGACTCGATGCCGGTGCGCCGCAGCACCTCGTGGGAAGTACCGTCGCCGACGTACATGCTGAGCCGGACGCGGGGGCGCAGGCGCCGGAAGTTCTCGGCGTCCGTGTCGAGTATCGTGACACGGTCGCCGCGGTCGAGCAGCGCGGTCGCTGCCGTCGCCCCAAGCCTGCCGCAGCCGACGATCATCACGTGGCGCGTCATGAGGAGCCTTCCGATATGGGGTCGGGCTGCTGCTCCCGGTAGACGACGACACGGCAGTGACTGTGGCGCAGCACGTAGGGCACCATGTCACCGAGCGATGGGCTGCCGTAGTGCTCGGTGTACGGCATGCCCGCAACGATGACGTCGGTCTGGCGGTCTGCTGCCTCCCGCACGATGGCTGCGCCTGTGTCCCTGGCCTGCAGGATGTCGCCCTCCACTCTGCACTTGAGGGTCTTGCCGAACGCCTCCATGCGCTGCAGCAAGTGCTCGCCGCGTGCGGTCTCGTTCGGCAACTCCGCGTCCAGCGGCAGCTTGCGTCCGACCTCGATGACGTAGAGCGCCCAGACCTGCCCCTTGTAGGGACGTACGAGATCGCAAGCGATGGAGACGACGGCCTTGTCCATCGGAGTGCCGGTGACGAGAGCGAGGGCGCGTTCGATCTTTGCCATGCCTATTGAAGCCCGAAACGTTCGAGCGTGTCTTCCCTGCCCGCAAGGATGAGCAGGTCGCCTTCCTGCAGCACCTCGTCCTTGGACGGCGAGAGGATAGGTTCGCGCCCCCTGCGTATGGCGACGACCGCCGCGCCGTACTTGTCGCGAGCAGTGCTCAGTCCCGCTCGTTCCAGCGACAGGCCGGTCATCTCCGGAGGCACGTTCACCTTGCTGAACCCGAAGCCGCCGGCGAGCTCCATATACTCCAGCACGTCGCGCTGGAAGAGGCTGTGCGCCGAACGCACTCCAGTCTCCTGCTCCGGGTACACGACGCGGTCTGCTCCCACCGCTGAGAGCGTCTTGCCGTGGATGTCGCTGATGGCGCGCGCCATCACCTGGGGCACTTCGAAGGTCTGCTTCAGGAGAACGGTGGTGAGGACGCTCGACTGGATGTCCGTGCCGATGGCGACGGCCGCGGTGTCGAAGTTGCGGATGCCCACTTCCTCCAGGAATTCCATGGAGGTGGAGTCGCCCGTGACGGAATAGGTCACCTGGCCCATCATCATCTGGGTGAGCGACTCGTCGCGGTCAACGGCGAGCACGTCGTGACCGATGCGGTACAGTTCATGTGCCAGGCTTATACCGAACCTGCCCATGCCGATGACGGCTACCTGGTGAGCCATAGGGTACCTCTCAACCGATTCTAACGCGTTCCTCTGCGTATCGGTACAGCGCCCGGCGTTGGCGAAGCGCCAGTCCGAGCGCGATCGTCAGCGGGCCCAGCCGGCCCACGTACATCGCCAGCGTGATGATGAGCTTCCCGGGTGTGGAAAGGTCAGGCGTGATTCCGTGCGACAACCCCACCGTGCCGAAGGCGGACATCGTCTCGAACATCGTGTCACCGAACTCGAAGACGCCTGCTTCGAGGTTCGACCGCTCGGAGACCATGAGCGCGATGATGAACAGCGATACGCCGATCACTCCCAACACGAGCACGCCCAGCGCGCGGCTCACCTGGGAGAATGCGATCTCACGTCTCGCGAACTCGACGTTGGGCCGCCCTCGCACCGCTGCGATGGTCGCCACGATGATGACCATCGCCGTGTTGACCTTGATGCCTCCCGCCACCGACCCGGACGCTCCGCCGACGAACATCATCACCATGTAGAGGTAACTCGTGCCGGCCTCCACGTGGCCGAAGTCGATGGAGCTGAAGCCTGCCGTGCGCGACGTGAACGCCTGGAACGCACCGTTGCTGATCTTGTCTCCCACGCTCATACCACCGAGCGTCAGAGGGTTCGCGACCTCGAAGAGGAGCACCGTAACGGCACCCGTGGCCCACAGGCCGAGCGTTCCGAGCACGACCAGGCGCGTGTCCAGTGTCCAGCGGCTGAACCCCTTGCGCCGCGCCAGCTCGTTCATCACGGGGTAGCTCATCGCGCCGAGCAGGATGCTCAGGCCTATGGTCCAGAGCACGGCGGGATCGGACTGGAAGGCGGACAGGCTGTGGGAGTCCGGGAAGATGGTGAACCCCGCGTTATTGAACGCGGAGATGCTGTGGAAAAGGCTCTGCCAGAACGCCTCGATGGCCGGGTACTTGAACACGAGTCGCACGAAGAGCAGCAGGAATGTTACGAGTTGCGCTCCCAGTGCGAAGCAGATGATGTAGCGCACGAGCCGTACGGCGCTGCCCAGCGCCTCGCCGCCCAGCGTCTCCCGCACGAGGAGTCGCTGGTTGAGGGTTACGCGCTTCCCCAGCACCGCTAGGACGACGATGCCCGCGCTCATGATGCCCAACCCGCCCATGAGCATGAGCGCGGCTATCACCACCTGCCCGAACACGCTCCAGTAGTCGCCGCTCGAGACGACGACCAGACCTGTCACGCAGACGGCTGAAGTGGCGGTGAAAAGCGCGGTGACGAGGCCTGCGCTCTCCTGCCCGGCTGCCGCGAACGGCAGCATGAGGAGTGCGGTGCCCGCCAGGATGAGGACGGCGAACCCTCCGGCGAGCGTGAGCAGTGCAGAGGACGACGAAGGCAGGACGAAGCGGCGGCGCCGGTCATGCGTGCGGATGCGCACGGGCGCGGTTTCACTCTGGCGGGGGCGCCTGACGACACGGTCGCCCGGACGGAGACGCCAGTTGTTGCGTCTCATCTCAAGTCCTCGATGAGCGCCGAGGGGACTGGGTTGGAGGTGTGCGTAGCGAACTCCAGCCGCTTGCAGCAACGGCATAGGAAATTCTAGCAGGCGTCAGAGGCGAGTCAACGGCTCCTGGCTGCGGGGTAGCGCGCATCGTCCGTCACCCGCCGCGATAGAATCGGCGCATGGCGCAGGATGGACGAGGAACGCTGGCTGCACTCGTGGGGAGAACGCCGCTCATCGAGCTGCGCAACCTCAGCCCCCGCCCCGGCGTTCGGCTCTTCGCCAAACTGGAAGGGCAGAACCCCAGCGGCAGCGTGAAGGACCGGATAGCAGTGGCGATGCTGGACGCGGCGGAAGAGAGCGGCGTCCTCCAACCCGGAGCAACGCTGGTGGAGGCGAGCACGGGGAACACCGCCATCGCGCTTGCGGCGCTCGCGCCTCGCAGGGGCTACCGCGTGCGCGTCGTGCTGCCGAAGGGCATCGTCCCCAGCATCGCGGACATCCTGGACCTCTACGGGGCTGAGATTGAGTGGTGCGAGCCGGAGGCCGGGATGCGCGGCGCGATCAGGCGGGTGCAGGAGCTGGCTGAGCAGCCGGGCTTCCACGCGGTCGGCCAGTTCAGCGATCCGGCCAACGTGAGGTGCCACTACTCCACGACGGGAGAGGAGATCGCTCTGGCGATGGAGCGCGTGGACGTGTTCATCGCCGGCATCGGCACGGGCGGCACGATCACCGGGGTTGCGCGGCGCCTGCGAGAGCGGTGGCCGGACGTGCAGGTCGTCGGCGTCGAGCCAAAGCTGGGGGAGCGCCTGCAGGGGCTGCGGAGCCTCTCAGAGGGCTACATCCCGCCGCTGCTCGACCTCGGCCTGCTGAACCGGCGGTTCCTCGTCGACAGCGCGAGCGCCATCGCGGCGGCGCGGGACGTGATGCGGGCTGAGGGCGTCTTCGCGGGGGTGTCGTCCGGGGCGGCGCTGCATACGGCCTTGCGCGTCGCCGAGGGGATGGAGAGCGGGAACATCGTCATGATGTTCTCGGACGGGGCGTGGAAGTACCTCCCGTCGCGTCCGTGGGATGCCACGGGTGCGGACGCCGAGGCGCTCGACGAGGTGCACTGGTGGTAGCGAGGGTGGCGTACCACTACCCCGCTCCACGCACGCAGGGCCCTCACCCTAGCCCTCTCCCTCAGGAGAGGGGATGAAGACCCCCACCCCCAAGTCGTGTCTCCGCCCTCCTAGCGAGGGCCTCCTTGTAGGGAGGGAGAATCAGGAGACGCCGAGAACCTGCTCCAGGGCGCGGCGGGTGAAGACGACGGACATGTCCCGCTTGTACCACGCGGAGCCGCGCGGGTCGTCGGTCGGGTCGACGATGTCGGCGATGGCCTGCGACGCCTCACGCAGTGCATCGAGCGTCGGAGCCTGGCCAGCCAGCGCCTCCTCGACGACCGAGGCGCGCACCGCGGTCGGCGCGACCGCTCCGAGCGCGACGCGTACGTCGGCGATGCTGCCGCCCTCGACGCTGCCGATGGCGGCGACGGAGACGGTGGCGTAGTCGTCCTCGGTGCGGGGGAGGTACTTGATGTACGTCCACCCTGCGCCGGAGGGCTGCGCGGGGACGCGCAGCTCCGTCACGATTTCGTCCGGCTCCAGCGTCGTCTCGTAGTAGTCGGCGTAGACCTCGCTGATGGGGATGACGCGCTCGCCGCGCGTGGACGTGGCAACGACGCTCGCGCCGAGGATGAGCAGCGACGGGGGCGGGTCCATCGCGGGGTCGGCCTGGGCGATTCCGCCGCCGACCGTGGCGACGTTCCGGATGCGGACGGTGGCGACGCGGCGGTAAGCCTCTGCGAGCAGCGGCGCATGCTCTTTCACGACGGACGACGTCTCCATGTCGCGCTGGGTGGTGAGCCCGCCGATGCGGAGTTCGCCGTTCGACGCCTCGATGGAGTCGAGACCGGGCACGCGGTGGAGGCTGACGATGTGGTCGGGCGCGATGAGCGACTGCTTCAGGAGCGTGGTGAGCGAGGTGCCGCCCGCCAGCAGCTTGGCGTCGCCGTCGTGCTCGGCGAGCAGTTCGAGCGCGCCGGAGAGGGAGTCTGGTGCGTGGAAGGTGAAGTCGTGCATGGCTACTTCGCCTCCGCAGCGGCCTGGATGGACTCGATGATCTGGTAGTAGCCGGTGCAGCGGCAGAGGTTACCCATCATCCACTCTTTGATCTCTGCCTCGGTGGGGCTGGAGTTGTGCTCCAGCAGCGCCTTGGCGGCCATGATTTGGCCGGGGGTGCACGCGCCGCACTGGAAGCCGCCGTAGTTGATGAACGCTTCCTGCACGGGGTGGAGCGTGTCGCCGTCGGCGACACCTTCGATGGTGGTGATGTTTGCGCCGTCGGCCCGCACCGCGAGCGTGATGCACGACGCGGCGATCCTGCCGTCCAGTTCGATGGTGCACGCGCCGCAAACGCCGACGCTACACGCCTCCTTGGTGCCGGTGAGGCCGAGGTCGTAGCGGATGAAGTCGACGAGGGTGCGGTAGGTAGGCACCTCGCGGGTGTATTCCTGGCCGTTGACGGTGACCGTGACGGTCTGCCTGACTGGTGTTGTGGTCATAGAGCCTCCCTCGCGGCCCGCGCCGGCCGCGTCCTGCTCGGCGGATGCTATCGCAGATGCGCCTCGTTCGCCAACCTTTCACCCTCACCCGCCCTCTCCCGAGGAGAGAGGGCGTAGACCGGCTGTCGCCGGAGCGGGGAAGAGGTGCGACCAAGGTGTCCAACCTGCCGGGATTCTGAACCCCTTGGTCGTCGCCGCAGGAGTGAATCGACATGGCGATCTGGACATCTTGAACGCCTTGGTCGGGGGTGTTTCCAAGGCCATGGCCTGCTTCCCGCGACCAAGGTGTTCAAGATGTCCATCGGAATCACTTTTTTCGTGCCGGAGCCATAGAGCGAATCTATAGCTGCGCCGTGAGCTATAGACGCAATCTATGGGTGCTGCCGGGACGACGGTCATGCAACCAGCGTACGCGGGGATGGGGCGTTCGCGTAAGGGGCTGGTGTCAGAGAAAGGGATGCGTGACCTGTCGGTCACCCGGGTTCCTGCCTCCGCAGGAACGACGGGGGGCCTACGAAGAGGTCAACTGATCTAGGATGCTGGGCCAGTCCTTGCCGGAGCCGCCGCCGCTGCTGGCAACGATGGTGCCGTCGCGGGCGATGCCGACGTAGGTCGCCTGTGAGCGGATGTTGAAGGCCTGCTGCGTGCCCTGCTCGGCCTCGGCGAAGATCCAGTCGTAGCCTTCGTTCCTGGCGAACGAGTCCAGCGCGGCAGCGTTCTCGTTGAAGGCGACATGGATGATCTCGACGTCATCCTTGTAGTTGTCGTAGAGGGTGTCCAGCGTGCGAGACTCGCCGCGGCACGTCGGTCACCACGTGGCGAAGAAGTAGAGGAGGACGGCGCGGCCTGCGGCTGCCGATTCGAGGGTGCCGGTGGAGCCGTCCGGGAGCGATATCGACGCGTTGGTTGCCCGGTCGCCGTGGTCAGAGCCGACGGCGATGTCGGTGCGCCAGCCTCCGGCGGCCGTGCCGTCCGAGGCGGCGGGCACCGGGGTGGCGGTCGGTTCCGGTTCAGGGGTCGGGGTTGGCTGCGGCACCGGCGTTGCGGTGGGGTCCGAGCCGCACGCGGTGAGCGTCGCCAGCAGCAGGAGCAGGGCTGCCCCCGCCTTTACGAGGCGTGATATGGATGCGCTGCGCATGGTCATGCCGCTCACTCTCGTTAAGGCTAGGCGGTGTGCGGAGGGGGTGTCAATGCGGTGGGGGGACACTCACAGGGATGCGCAGGATGGGATCAAGGGTTCGTGGTCCGATGGGCTCACCACGAATCGGATGTCGACCCTTTGCCAGCGCCCTCAGTACCTCACCGCGCGCTGAAGCGCGTTGCCCTCTGCCCTTGAGGGGACCTTTACGCAACTGCCTTCAGCGCACGCGGTTATATCCCACCCACCCGCACGTACGCCCTTCGGCAGGCTCAGGACAGGCTTGGGGGACACCCCCACGCCCCCGGCAGAGGGGATCCCCCTCTGCACTCCCTTCAATTCGCAGGCCGCCCCGTGGTTCGACAAGCTCACCATGAGCGGTTTATCTCCGAGAGTATGCTCAACCTTGAGCGGGATGAGAGTTACGCAAGGGTCTCCTGTAGGGAGAGGGGATCAGGCAAGGGCACCCACAAGGGGTGCCCCTACACCGGGCAGGGGGCGGGATTCCTGCCTGCGCAGGAATGGCCCAGGCCACGCTCGCCCTGTACTTGCCAGCCGCGTAACGCAGTAGACGGCAGGACGCGCCCCACCCTTCCCCCCGCCCCGTGTGGCCTGCCCGGCCACTCTGGATTCCCGCCGGTGCGGGAATGACGGACCGTCGGCGTGGCGCCTTTTTCGCAGGAACGGCAGAAAGGGGCAGGAACGACGGGCAAGTTGGGAATGGCGGAAGTGCTAGGACGAGGACTGCAGCGTGTCCAGGACGCCGCGCCAGAAGGACGCGCCATCCGCGCCGTAGCCGCGCCTGTTGAGGATGGCGCCGTCGCGCCCGATGCCGACCCACGACGATTGCTGGCGGACGTTGTAGTCGCGGACGAGCGATGCAGGACCCTCGGCGAACACTCCGGCGTAGCCCTGCCGCCCGGCGTGCGCGCCGAGCTGGTCGGCGTTCTGGTTGAAGGCGACAGCCACGACTTCGACATCGCTGCTGTAATCGTTGTAGAGGCTGGTTAACGTCCGTAACTCGGCGTTACAGGACGGTCACCACGTGGCGAAGAAGTAGAGGATGAGCCCCCTTCCTCCGGCTGCGGACTCGATGGTCGTAGTGGAGCCGTCCGGGAGGGTCAGGGAGGCGTCGGTTGCGCGTTCGCCGATGCCGGAGCCGGTGGCGACGTCCGTGCGCCAGCCGGTAGCGGGCGCGGGCTCCGGGGTCGGGGTGTCGGTCGGCTCGGGCGCCGGTGTTGGTGTGTTGGTGGGAGCCGGCCTTGGTGTCGGGGTGTTCGTCGGTTGCGGCGTGGGAGTAGGCGTGTCGGTTGGTTGCGGCTCCGGCGTCGGAGTGTTGGCGGGCTGCGTTCCCGTAGACGGCGCAGGCGTCGGAGTTGGAGCAGGGGTGTCGGTCGGCTCGGGGGCCGGTGTTGGCGTGTTGGTGGGCGCGGGTGTGTCGGTAGGCTGTGGTTCCGGCGTGGGGGTGTTCGTCGGGGCCGGAGGGGGCGGGCTGGTTGGCGTTGCCGTGGGCGGCTCACTGGCGCAGGCGGCGAGCGCGAGGACGAGCAGCGCGGCGGCTGCCGTTCGTGGGAGGCTCCATGCGGATGCGGTGCGCGTGGTCATTGCCCATTCACCCCATCCCAGCCTTCCCATCTGTATAGACCGGAGACATGGTTTACGGGTGTTCGGAGACATACTTTACACATCCGGGCACCTTGTGACCTGCGGTTCAGGGCCGCGCAGATCCACGTCGGCGATGGGGTGTGTCATGAACCAGACACCCCATATGCCGTCGTCTTCTGTTGGCCGGAGCGCTACCGGATACCCCCGGAGCGCCCGGCCCACCTTGAACGCGTAGCCCTTGAAGCTCACCCACCCTTCTGCCATCACCTTGCGCACCAGGTCGCCGTCTCCGTATTCGATCGG